>Ga0209382_10000749_pt1 | contig 52475 bp, 58 predicted proteins | sample SoiMetdeltSBSDD5_FD_187599 | JGI IMG/M metagenome (GOLD analysis project Ga0209382, IMG submission 187599) | Bulk soil microbial communities from a Populus tree surrounding site in Tennessee, USA - Soil MetaG P. deltoides SBSDD5 (SPAdes) (version 2) | ecosystem: Environmental > Terrestrial >...
GGCGTCGGCGGCGGCCAGCAGGCGCGCGCGGTGTGATGGCGGCGGCGGCGGTTCCTCGGTGGTAGCCCGAGCCGTCGAGCCGCTCGTGGTGGAAGCTGGCCACGGGTGCCAGCGCGGCCAGGAACGCAGAGCGGGCCAGGACGCGCTCGGAATGGTAGGCGTGCAGCCGGATCCGTTCCCAGCTGCGTCGGCGAGCGGGGTGGCCACGTCCGGGTCGAACGCCCCTCCTGCCCGCTTGCGGACCACCCCTGCGGCGAACTCGGGGCCGCCGAGCATGCGCTGGAAGGTGGCGTCGCGGGCCACCGAGGCGATCCGCACCGGCAGCGGGATCTCCTGGTGCCTGGCCCGACCGGGCAGACCCTGCCATCCCAGCGCTCGACCAGGGACGCGAACAGGCCCTGCATGGAGGTGGGCAGGCCGAACCGGTCGGTCAGCATCTGGGCCACCTCGCAGAACGCGGTGACATGGCCCTTGAACTCCCGGGCCGCCCTGGGCGCGCCGAGCATGATCTGCATGGCCCGCACCGGCGCCGGGCTACCCGAGCTGGCAAGCGCCCCGCATCATCCCCGCTACCATCTCGGGCCTCGACCCGAACCTGGCCGGCATGGCATGGGTGGTCAGCGCATCATCGTCGCCGAAGGTCTCGGCGGCGACCTCCGCGTCGGCGGTGCAGCCGACATGGACAACAGGCACGCCTAGTTGGGCCGTACGCGGATCCCGGGCTCCGGCGCGAGTGCCCGTATGGTCGCGGCCACCCGATCAGGGCGATGCCGGTCGCGGCTCCAGGATCACGACCGCCGTCGGTGACGACCGTTTCGCCGCATAGCCGTCCAGCTGCCGGTCGATGTCGAACCAGCGGGCCCACAGGCGCGACCGCTCCGCTCCCTGGGCAGCGCGCGCCCGCACCGCATGGGTGTCACCGACCAGCTCCACGGTCGCGTCGGGCTGGGCCTGCAGGTTGAGCCACCAGGCCGGCTCCGGGTCGGCCCAGCCGTTCATCGCCAGCGTGACCAGGTTCGGGCCGTCCTCGAAGTAGCCGACGATGACGCTGTGGGACCGGCCCGTGCGGCGGCCCGTGGTCGTCAGGCGCAGCGTGCCCCAGCGGCCGGGCTTGGGGCGCCACAGACCCAGGCGGCCGCCGGTGACCCGGTAGATGGCGCGGTGGGTCGACCAGGCGAGACGGATGATGAAGCGCGGCGGAAGCCGCGGACCGCGCTCGCGGTTGTCGGACACGCGCTCATCTCCCCTGCCAGGGTTCCCGGCGCCTCGTCAGCTCCGCGGGCGGGTGGGAGCTGCCGCTGGCTCGAGGCTTCGTGCCGGGCCCGCCGCCTCGTTCCACGCCGGCAGTCTACCGGCGACGGTCGGGCCGTTGGCCCCGAGTCGGGCCGACCTGGGTCAGCGCGCCCCACCTCGGGTAGGCTGCCGAGTAGTTCGGGTTGCAGGCGTCAACGTGGGCAGCCAGGCCTGGGTTGGCGCCCTCGTCCCCTCCGATGACAGGTTGGGTTGATGACCAGCAGCAGCGGTGAAGCACACTTCAGCAGCCAGGCCCATGGCGTGCCCACGGGGCCGGGTCGCTTCGTCAGGGTCGACGACATCGACCCGGTCGAGTTCGTCCCCGGGCTGGCGTTCCGTCCGGTGCTCGGCGAGAACGCGATGGCCAACTTCGTGTCGTTCGCGCCCCACACGGTCGCTCCCACGCACGTCCATGAGGAGGAGCAGATCGTCGTCGTGCTCGAGGGCGAGTTCGAGTTCCATATCGACGGGGAGTCGCGCACCATGCGCCCCGGGGACGTGGCGGTGATCCCGCCATGGGTCCCGCACGGCGCCCGCACCCACGAGTCCTCGTGTGTCGAGGTGGACATGTTCACCCCGCCACGCAGGACGCTGCTGGAGCATGCCGACACCAAGGGCGCCGAGCCGCCCAAGGGCCAGGCCTGATGCACGGAATCCAGGTGTCGCAGTTCGGTGGGCCGGAGGTGCTGGAGCACCGAGCGCTACCCGTGCCGGAACCCGGGGCCGGTCAGGTCCGGGTGCGCCTGCGCGCGATCGGCGTCAACCCCGCCGACACCTACATCCGGACCGGTACCTACGCGTTCTTCACCCCGGAGCTGCCCTACACGCCCGGGTTCGACGGGGCCGGCGTGGTCGATGCGGTCGGTGCCGGAGTGGACGAGGTCGCGCCGGGGGACCGGGCCTTCGTGGCGGCCCTGGGCACGCCCGGCTGCTCCGGCCTGTACGCGGACCTGGCCGTGGTTGACGCGGCGGTGGTCCATCCGCTGCCGTCCACGCTGTCGTACGGCCAGGGCGCAGCCGTGGGGGTGCCCTGTGTGACCGCCTGGCGGGCGCTGTTCCAGAAGGCCCGCCTCCAACCGGGCGAGACCGTGCTCATCCACGGCGCGAGCGGTGGCGTCGGGATCCCGGCCACCCAGCTGGCCGCCGACGCCGGCGCCGTGGTCGTCGGCACGGCCGGGTCCGCGGCCGGGATGGAGGTGGTCCGTGGGGCCGGCGCCGGCCACGTCCTCGACCATTCGACGCCCGGGTACCTGGACGAGCTGGCTGGCATCACCGGTGGCCGCGGGGTCTCGGTGGTGGTGGAGATGCTGGCGGATGTGAACCTGGAACATGACCTGGGCGTGCTGGCCGCCGGCGGGCGGGTGGTGGTTGTCGGCAGCCGGGGACGCCTGGAGTTCACCCCACGGCTCACCATGATCAAGGAGGCGACCGTCATGGGGACCGCCCTGTGGAACGCCTCGGATGCGGAGACGGCGGGCGCGCTCGCGGCGGTGGCGGCCAAGCTGCGCAGCGGTGCCCTCGTGCCGGTGGTCGGCGAGGAGCTGCCCCTGCGCGAGGCGGCGGTCGCGCACCGCCGGATCCTGGAGCCAGGGGCTCGCGGGAAGCTGATCCTGGTCCCGGACCAAGCCTGAGGGTCGGGCGCCCTCTCGGCGCGGGAGTAGCTGCGCGCTTCGCCGCCGCCGGCGCTCCAGGCCAGGGGTGGACATGGATCAGGCTTGGAGCCACTCCACGAGCGCCTTGGTGACCTGCTCGGGCTGGTCCAGGGGGGACAGATGCCCGGAGCCGGCCACGACCACCAGCCGAGCCCCCGGGATGCCGTCGGCGAGCTCGGCCGACAACTGGGGTGGGGTCAGCTGGTCGCCGTCGCCGACCAGCACCAGCGTCGGGCAGCCGATGGCGCCGAGCCCCGACCGCGAGTCGGGGCGGCCGATGATGGCCCGCTGCTGGCGGATGAACGCCTCGGGCCCGGTCTCGTCGGCCATCAGCCGCACCAGCTCCCGGATGGCTGGGTCGCCGTGGCGGGAGGGGTGGATCAGCAGGGGGAACTGCTGGTCGGCGACCTCGGCGAAACGGCCGCCGTGGGCCAGGGCGATCTGGGTCTGGCGGCGTTGGGTCAGCTCGGGGGTGTCGGGGCGGGCGCTGGTGTCCAGCAGGGCCAGCCGGTCGACCCGGTCGGGGGCCTGACGCAGGATCTCGAAGCTGATGTAGCCGCCCATCGACAGCCCGGCCAGGGCGAATCGGGGTGGGGCGTGGGAAAGGACGCGGCCGGCGATGGCGGCGACGGTGTCGTCACGGGTGTGGTCGGCGATGGTCACCGGGCCGAACCGCCACAGCGCCGGGAGCTGCTCGGCGTACAGCCGCGGTGAGATCAACAGGCCGGGGACCAGCACGACCGGGAGTGCTTCCGTCATCTGGGTGCTCCTCGCCGTGGGATCTTCGGCGGTTGCGTCCATCCGGCCAGACCGGTAAGCGTCGGTGGGCGGCCGCCTCGAACAGGCCGTCGGGGTCATAGGCCGGCGGATGCGCTCCGGGGGCAGGTCGGCGCGCAGCGTGGTCGCGCAGCACCCGGAGGGCGGCACGTTGCGTCTGGCCCCGCCGCTGACGGTGTCCGCAGGCGAGATCGACGAGGCCCTGGCCACCCTCGAGGCGGCGTTGACCGCGGTCGAAGCCGATCACCCCGCTACCAGGGCAGAGGCTCATTGAGCGTCTCGACCGCCGCCCGGTGCGTCTGGGCTGGCGCTGTCGGGGGGTCGCTGCACGGCTTCGATGGCGGCCTGGACCGTCGGGTAGACGCCTTCGGGTGTGGTGTCGGATGCCGCGTGGCCGACCACGTCGCGGACCTGGCCGATCTGGCGGCTGATTAGCAGCCGGACGCCCTCGCGTTCCAGACTCTGGGTGAGTTCGGCGAGCATGTGGGCGGCGGTGACGTCGATGCTGGGGACGGTCTCGGCGTTCAGCACGACCACCCTGGTGCCCTTGGTGGCGGCGTGGGCGCGGACGCTCCGTCTGACCGCGTCGGCGTTGGCGAAGAACAGGCCGCTCTCCACCCGCAAGATCACGATGCCGGGCAGCTGCTGGTTGTCGGGGTGGCGCTCCAGGTCGCCGTACTGGCCGGTGGTGCCGGGGACCTTGCCGAGCACGGCGATGTGGGGGTGGGAGGCGCGGTAGATCAACAGCAGCAACGAGATGGCGATGCCGATGAACAGCCCGGGCAGGGTGCCGAACACCAGCACCCCGACCAGGGCAGCGACCGCGGCGATGAAGTCGGGACGGGCGGCCACGCCGTAGTAGCGACCGAGCCGGCGGGTGTAGACCCGGTACAGGGCGGCCAGGGCCGGGAAGTCCACCAGCTCGATCACCGCGGCGATCACCACCGCCGCCAAGGTCGCCTGGGGCAGGCGCTGGAACAGTCCGGTCAGGGTCAACAAGGTGACGACGGTCAGGGCGGCCACGACCAGCCCCGACAGCTGGGTGCGGGCCCCGGCGGCGCCATTGACGGCGGTCTTGGACAGGCTCCCGCTGACCACCATGCCGCTGGACAGACCGGCGCCCAGGTTGGCCGCCCCCACCCCGAGCAGCTCGCGGTTGGTGTCGACCTCATAGTGCTCGCGGGCCGCATAGGTCTTGGCCGCGCCGAGGCCCTCGGCGAAGCCGACCAGCAAGATCCCGACCGCGGCGGGCGCGAGCTTGAGGTAGTCGACCGCGGCCACGCCGGGCAACCCGATGGCGGGCAGGCCAGGTTGGATGTGGCCGACGATAGCCGCGCCGTGCCGGTCCGCGTGGAACAGCTGGACGACCACGATCCCGAACACGACCGCGACCAGCGACCCGGGAACCATCGGAGCGACCCGCCGCAGCCCCAGGATCAGCGCCAGCGACACCAGCCCGAGCAGCAGCGTCAGCCCGCTGGTCTGGTCGAGGTTGCCGAGCAGCTGCCACAGCTGCTCGAAGAAGTCGCCGGCGCCCTTGGGGACCCCGAACAGCTTGGGCAGCTGCCCGACGATGATCGTGAGGGCCAGGCCGATGATGAAGCCCTTGAGCACCGGCTCGGAGATGAAGTTGGCCACAAAGCCCAGCCGGGCCAGCCCCGCGATGACCCCGATGACGCCGGTGGTGATCGCCAGCGTGACGGTCAGGGCGACGAAGCGGCCGCTGCCCTGGGTCGCCAGCTCGGCCACGGCGGCCGCCGACAGGGCCGCGGTGGCCGACATCGGCCCCACCACCAGATGCCGGGAGCTGCCGAAGGCGGCGTACAGCAGCAGCGCGGCCGGCGTCGCGTACAGCCCGACCACCGGCGAGACCCCCGCGATCGTGGCGTAGGCCAGCACCTGGGGCACCAGCATCGCCCACACCGTCAGCCCAGCCACACCGTCGCCCCGCAGCCAGCCCCGCTGATAGCCGGCCAGCGACGAGAACAACCCCAGCCCCACGATCCCTCCCCTCTCCGTGACGCTGGCCTGTCCGCCCGTGCCCACGATGCGGGAGAACCGCGCGGGTCGTCCTCATGCTGGCCGGGTGATTACCGGGACTGGCTATCCCGGGCGCCCGGTCGGGTTTGCCGCGTGGCTGGCGCTCGGGTGGTCCTGATGCGCCGGTGACCAGCCGAGCGGTCACGATCGCGGGCTACCCGCTGATCGTCGGGTGCGGGGTGGCGCTGCAGCTGTCCAGCCGGCGTCCCGGCTCACCCATCCCGTCCTTCGGGGCCGTGCTGTGCCGGGTCATGCGCACTCGCTCAGGCCGTGTCGGGGTGATGGTCGGATGCCCCTGGTCAGCGGCCCGGTTCGTAGAGGCCGAAGACGAGCTACGGGTCGCCGGGGTGCCAGCCGGCCTCGAACTGGGACTTGTCGCCGTTGCGTCGGGTGCGCTGGAGGACGGCGCGTCCGATGGCGAGCTGGCGGCGTTCCCATCGCGGCAGTGCCGTGCGGAGGTCACCGTGGGTGGCCGCCAGGGCCTCGGCGAGGGCCCAGGCGTCGGCTGCCGCCTTGGCCGTTCCGGCGGCGGCGTGGGGTCGCAGGGCGAAGGCGGCGTCGCCGATCAGGCAGACACGTCCGAAGGCCATCTGGTCGACCTCGATGTCGAAGATCACCTGGACGAACGGGAGCCTGGTGCGCTGCACGACCTCCGCGAACTGGGGAGCGAGCTGCGCCCCGGCGACGGCCCGTAACGCATCCAGATGCGCCCGGCGGGCCGCGCCCGGTGGCAGGGTGATGCCACGGTGGACCCCGTCCCGGTCGGTCATGAGGTCGTCGAGCTCGTCCCCGGCGGCGTAGTTGCGATACCACACGAAGTTGGCCAGACGACGACCCGGCGCCACCGACCCGTCGAGCGCCGGGATCGGGTACAGCAGGATGTGGCTGTCGGGAATGACCTGGTAGCTGATCGAGTCGGCCAGCAGGTCACGCACGGCGCGGCTGAGGTGGCGCTCCTCGACGGTGCCCCGCCAGGCCACATAGCCGGCGTAGGCCGGCCGGGCCTGGGGCTGCAGCACGGCGCGGGCGCTGGAGGCGATGCCGTCGGCGCAGACCAGGAGGTCGTAGGCGGCGGTCGAGCCGTCGGCGAACCGCACCTGGACCTGCTCGCCCTGCTGGTGGAAGCCGGCCATCTCCTTGCCGAGGTGGTAGCGGCGTCGCCCGAAGCAGCCGAGCAGGGCACGGTAGATGCTGTGCCAGGCCGAGTACCGGTAGCGGCGCGGCTCCTCGTACTCCACCGCGCCGCCCCGGCCGAGGTACCGCAGGAAACCCGTGACGGTGGTGAGCCGGTCCAGCTCCAGGTCGGTCCGCTCCCGGAAGTAGCGGATGGTCTCGTCGAGCACCACGATGCCCGCGCCGCGGCTCTCCAGCTCCGCGATCGACCGCTCGAACACCTCGACCTCGCAGCCGAGATCGCGGAGGACCAGCGCGGCGGTCAGCCCGCCGAGCGAGCCCCCGACCACCCCGACCCGTGGCCAGCCGCTCACCACGGCGCGGGACCGGGGCTAGGGTTCGCCGAAGACGGCGACGCTGTCCACGCGGCACTCGAACAGCACCCGGCGCTCGTCCATGGCCGGGTCACGGAGTCCGTAGGGCGGCTCGGCGCCGGTGTACTTGGTCCATGCCTGGTCGATGGTCTCGGTGGCCCGGTGCCCCTCGGCCGGGTCGTCCTCGTGGAGCTCCCGGTCGACGGTGGCCTTGATGCTGAGCCAGTGGTAGGGGTTCTTGGGGTTCAGCAGCAGCATGGTCACCTGCGGGTTGCGCCGCACCCACTCGGTCTTGCGGCGGTGCTCGGCCAGGTTGAGCAGCACCCTGTCGCCGGCGTAGTTGAACCAGACCGGCGTCAGCCAGGGCCGTCCGTCCCCGCCCATCACCGCGATCACGGCCGTGACCGGCTCGTCGAGCAGTTGCCGGTACACCGGGTCGAGGTCGTCGAGCGACTCCTTGTCCTCCCGCGACACCACCGTGAACTGGTCTTCCTGGACTCCCTGGGCGACGTCGAGGACCTTGGCCACCTTGAAGGACACGGCACCCTCCCCTTCCGTCAGTCGAGCAGCTCCACGGTGACGAACCGTAGCGTGGTCTCGCCGATGTTCTCCAGGTCATGGATCATCGGGTCCGCCGCCGAGTGCTCCGAGTACTGGGTGTCACCGACCTGGTAGCGCCGGACCTTCACCGTGCCGTCGGGCGATCGCTGCCGGCCGGTCCCAGGCTCCACGACGGTCCAGAAGTACCGATGGGTGTGGGCGTGGAACGGCCCCCGCTCGCCCGGGGCGAGGTTGATCTCCCACACCTTGATCCGGTCGTTCTGGAACCACAGCCGCGTGCCCACCTCGAGGTTGCCCGGCGCGACCGCCAGCTCGTCCTCGAACTCCGCCGGATCGAAGGCTCCCTCCTCGGTGACCTCAGCCATGAGCGAACTCTAGACCAAGCCAAGGGCGCCCGCCGAACCCTGGCCAATCAGAACCATCCGGCCCTGCCGCCACTCGATGGTCCCAACGTGATGGCCGACCTGCCGCCAGCCGCCGTCCAGGGCGAAGTCCCCCAGCAACGTCGAGGTCGTCCACTGCCGCACGGCCTCGGCCGCCAGGCGGCGGCGATGGGCGGCATGCGCCAGGTGGCCCGCGGCCGTGGCCTGGGCCGCCACGTAGGAGCATGCCCGGCCGGTCCGGCGCCGAAAGCGGGCCGCGAGGTCGGCGCCGGGGGGCCCGACCTGGGGCCGCCGCGAGCTCGGCCACCACTGCACCGGCCCCAGGACGCCGTCGGCGGCCGGGCCGAGCTGCTCGCCGAAGGCGGGGAGCCCCGCCGCCACGGCACCCAGCAGCGCCGGAGCCCGAGGCCAGCCACGGACACGGCGGACCACGGCCACGTCCTCCTGGAAGCGGCCGACGACCAGCAGGGCCGCGCCGGCGGCGTCGGCGGCGGCCAGCGAGCCCACCATGACCGTCCGGGCCTCGATCCCCCGTGCGGACGCACGTTCCAGCGCGCCCTGGGCGACCGCGCCGGCGAACGGGCCGGCGCCCCGGGCGACCAGCAGCCGGTCCACCCGGCGGGCCGCCGCCTCCCGCACGACACCCTCGAAGTAGCTCGACGCCGGCGCCGGCAGCGACACCAGCCCGGGTCGCGCCAGGTCATCGGCCGCTCCGCCGTGGTTCCAGAGCAGCCGCCCCGCATCGCACACCAACGGCGCCACCGCCCGGACCAGCCCGCTGCCGTACGGGCCGATCAGCAGGTCCACGCCCCGATGGAGCCAGTCGGCATAGGCCCGGAGCGCGGCCGACCTGGAGCCGCCATCGTCGACGACCGTCAGCCGGACGCCGGCCTCCTCCGCCCACAGCTCCAACCCGGCGGCCGCCTGCCGCCCCTGACGGGCGAACGGCCCGGTGAGGCCGAGCGTCGCCGCCGCGTCCACCCTCGGCGCACCTCCTCCCCACCCGGCGCGGATCATAGCCCGGGGCCGAGTCATGTACGGTGGCTCCTGCCGTGGGCGGCAGCCCATCGATCGTTCGTCCCAGGAGGCCCTTGCCATGCAGGTCCGGAACCTCATGAGGAGCCCGGTGGTCACGGTCGACCCCGACCAGTCGCTGCAGCAGGCCGCTCAGGTCATGGCCGAGCATGGCATCGGCTCGGTGGTCGTGGAGGAGGGCGGCCAGGTCGCCGGCATCCTCACCGAGCGCGACGTGATGCACGCCGCCGCGCGGCTCGGCGACGTCGGGCCGGCGCGGGTCGCCGACCACATGACCGCCCCGGTGGTGACCGCCTCGCCCAACTGGGACGTGAGCGTCGCAGCCGCCGAGATGCACGAGCGGCGCATCCGTCACCTGGTGGTGCTGGAGCAGGGGGCGGCGGCCGGCGTGCTCTCGGTGCGCGACGTCATGTCGGTCTTCCTGCCCGAGAGGGTGCACCGGCAGGAGGTGTAGCGCCGGGTCAGATCTCTGGTGCGGAGCCGGAGGACGGCGATCGCCAGCGCCGCCGCGCTCACCACCACGGCCACCGCGAAGGTCGGCAGATGGTGCGACAGCCGGTGGGCCCCGTTGAGCAGGTCGACCGGAGCGGTGGCCAGCGTGGTCGGCAGCCAGCGGTCGACGGCGCGGAGCGTGCCGGCGATCGGGAGCAGCAGCAGGACGGCGAGCGTGATGCCCACGGTCGCGAGCGTGCTGCGGACCATCGACGCCGTCTCGTACCACGCGGCCAGCGTGCCGAGCAGGCAGGCGGTCGCGGCGGCGGCGGCGTTGACGGCGAAGCGCGGCGTGACCAGCTGCCAGATGCTCCCGACCCTGGTGCGCAGGAAGATCGCGAGGCCGCGGTGGGCGTCGAAGCTGAACGCACCGGCCGCGATGACGACGACCACGATCAGCCCGATGCCGCCGAGCTCGCCGACGTAGCTGCCGACGCCGCGGCCGGGGTGACCGGCGGGAACGAGATGCGGACGCCGTTGCCGACGCGGCTGAAGATCTGGCTCTGGTACCTGGTGGCGACGGGTTCGAGCAGCCCGAGGACGATGAGGACCGCGCCGAGGCGAGGGCCCTCGGCGTCCGGACCAGGCGCAGCCACTCGAGCCGCCAGAGGCTCATCCGGCCGCCGCGGGCTGTCTGTCGGGCTGTGCTGCTCATCTCGATCTCGCTGGGCCGGTGGCGGTCAGGGCGAGGAACGCCGATTCGAGGTCGGCGGCGGCCGGCTCGCAGGAGACCTGGCGGGCGCCGCAGGCGGCGATGACCGCGGGGATGCCGCGCTCGCCGGCCTCGATGCTGGCGGCGTCGACCCTGATGGTGTCGGCTCCGATCGGCTCGACCCTGGTCGCCCCACTGCTGGCCGGCCATGGCGGCGGCGACGGATGCGGCGTCGCCGGCGATGCGGACCAGCCAGCTCGGCTGCAGGTAGGTGTCGATGAGCTCCCTGGTGCTGCCCTGGTAGAGCAGGCGGCCATCGCGCAGGATGCCCACCTGGTCGGCGATCCGCTGCACGTCGGCCAGGATGTGGCTGGAGAAGATGACGGTCCGGCGGCCGCGCATGGCGGCGACCATGTCGAGCATCTCGGCTCGTCCAGCGGATCCAGGGCCGCCCGGCGGGCGCCTGCGTGACGGGCGTCGCCGGCGGCGCCAACGTCTGGCCGGCCGTCCCATGCCGCCGCGGCAGCCGGGCGGCCCCGCCCGCGGTCCCGGCCGAGGAACAGGTACAGCAGCGCGCCGAGGGGGCGCTGACGAACACGATCACGACCGCCCAGGCGAGCTTGGCCGCGCCGCCCATCGACCTGGCCCGGGCCAGGTCGACCAGGCAGTAGACGTCGAGCGCGACGGGCAGCGCGAGCAGCGGCACAAGGGCGGCCAGCAGGTCGGTGTCGCTCCCCCGCGAGCTCAGCTCCACCACTGCCACACCTCCGTGCGCGCCTACGACCTGGTTCCCGTGATGAGCCGCTCGCGGTCGAGCATGGGGGCCACGATCCGCCAGCCCAGGCTGTCGACGAGCAGCAGTGCCGCCCCCAGGCCGAGGGCGAGGCCGAGCGTCACGTGGAACCCACCGGTCGAGATGGCGGTGGTCACGGCGATCAAGGGGGCGCTGGCGAGCACGCTGAGCTGGGTGGCGACCCGGGGGTCGCTCGACCGGGTCGAGATGGCGACGCCCGCCCAGATCGACAGGGCGGCCACGAGTGGGGTGAAGAGCACCTGGGCGAGCAGCTCCGGGCCACTGAGGAGCGCGGACGCCACCGGCGGCTGCGCGAAGCGCTCGATGGCGGCGACGAAGACGCCGAGGACCCCATACGAGACGGCCAGCGACGGCAGGAGCACCGCCAGCGCCTTGCCGAGCAGGAGCTCCTCGGCCCGGATCGGGGTCGTGAGCACCGGCTCCAGCGTGCCCTGCTGTCGCTCCCCGGCCACCGAGTAGGCGGCGAGCGCGGCCGGGACGATCGCCGGGATGGCCAGCATGTAGACCAGCGGCTGCTTGTGCAGCAGCACGCCCGAGGACGACGCGGGCAGCGCGAAGAGCTCGATGCTCGGGTAGATGCTGAAGAGCACGGGCAGGACCGCCATCGACACCACGATCTGGCGGTTGCGGCGGTAGTCCCGGAGCTCCTTCCGGAAGATCGCCTGGACGCGCCTCGCGCTCATCCTCACCGCTGGCCCGCCTCCACGTCCTCGTCGACCAGCTCGAGGTAGACGTCCTCGAGCGAGTGGCGCGACTCGCCGATGGACAGCACGTCCGCGCCCGCCTCGACCAGCGCGCGGGTGACCGCGGGCGCGGCCACGGCCGGGTCGGAGACGGCGATCACGTAGCCGCCTGAGCCGTCCCGGCGCCAGCCGTCGACCGCCGGGAGGCCGCCGAAGACGCGGTCCGGGTCGGGGAGCGGGACGAGCGTCCTGACCGCGAGCGACCTGGCGAACAGCCGCTCGCGAAGCTCGTCGGGACGACCGATCGTGCGCAGGGTCGTGCTCAGGATGGCGACGCGGTCGCAGAGGCGTTCGGCCTCGTCGAGCCGGTGGGTGGTGAGGAAGATCGTGACGCCACGCTGGCGGAGGTCGTCGATCAGCTCGTGGACGTCACGGGCGGCGACCGGGTCCAGGCCGGAGGTCGGCTCGTCCAGGAACAGCACCTGCGGCTCGCTGAGCAGCGCCCTGGCCAGGGCGACCCGCTGGCGCAGCCCTTTGGACAGCGCACCGCACGGGTCGCCGGCCCGGCCGGCGAGCTTGACCGCCCCCAGGGCCAGGTCGATGCGCTCGCGCGGGACGGGTGACTCGTAGAGGCCGGCGAAGCATTCGAGGTTCTCGCTCACGCTCAGGCGGAGGTAGAGGCCCGGCGACTCGGGCATGACGGCGATCCGCCGGCGGATCTCCACCCCGTTCTCCGGCGTGAGCGGCAGGCCCGCGACGGTCGCCGAGCCCGAGGTCGGAGCGATGAGGGTCCCGAGCGTCCGCACGGTCGTCGTCTTCCCGGCGCCGTTCGGCCCCAGGAACCCGAACACCTCGCCGTGGCCCACCTCGAAGGAGACGTCCCGGAAGGCGACGCGGTCACCGAAGCGCTTGGTCAGGCGGTTGACGGCGAGCGCCGGGGATGTCCTCACGTCGTCGAGCATCGTGCCGGAGCGCTCCGCTGTCGTCACGGCCAGCATCCGTTGTCGCTTCCAGCCTGCTACCAACCTGGCCTGTCCGCCAGCGGCAATGGGCGGGCGGACCGGCGTGCTGCATAGGATGAGCGGCATGACGCCAGATGATCCCTGGCTGGGCGCGGTGTGGCCGTTCGTCCGCGGCCAGCTGCCATCGCCGCCGGCGACGGTCCTGGAGGTCGGCTGCGGGACGGTGGGCGGCTTTGTCCCGGCGCTGCTCGGTGACGGCTACGACGCGGTCGGGGTCGACCCGCAAGCGCCGGAGGGGCCCGACTACCGGCGGGTCGAGCTCGAACGGTACGAGCCGCCCCGGCCCGTGGCGTGCGTGGTGGCCTCCCTGTCGCTGCACCATGTGGCCGACCTGGACGAGGTCCTGGACCGGCTGGAGACGCTGCTCGTGCCTGGAGGGGTGCTGGTGGTGGTGGAATGGGCCTGGGAGCGGTTCGACGAGGCCACCGCCCGCTGGTGCTTCGACCGGCTGCCCCCCCTTGCCCCAGGGGCCGAGCCGGGCTGGCTGCACCGGTACCAGGAGCGGTGGGCGGCCTCCGGGCAGCCCTGGGACGGCTACCTTCGGGCCTGGGCCGAGGCGGAGGGGCTGCACCGCGGCGAGGAGATCGTGCGGGGCCTGGAGGCGCGGTTCACCCGCCGGCTCCACGCCGAGGGCCCGCACTTCTTCGCCGACCTGGCCGACACCGGCGAGACCGAGGAGCAGGCCGCCATCGACGCCGGACAGATCCGGGCGGGCGGCATCCGCTACGCCGCCAGGCGGCCTGACTGAGCCCGCCGCCGTGATATTCTAGTTATCAACTAAATACTTGAATATCTACCCGGGAGACAGGATGGGTGACCGAGGGACGAAGGTTGCGCTCTTCGATGGGTTCGCCCGTGTCGGGAGCGCCCTGGCCAGTGGGCGGCGCATCGAGTTGCTGGACGTGCTGGCCAACGGCGAGCGCGCCGTGGAGGCCCTCGCCGGTGAGGTCGGTCTGTCGGTGGCCAACACCAGTCAGCACCTGCAGGTCCTGCGCCGGGCCGGCCTGGTCGCCACCCGGCGGGAGGGCACGTCGGTCCACTACCGGCTGGCCGCGCCCGAGGTGTTCGAGCTGTGGCGGGCGCTACGGACCCTGGCCGCCGCCCGGCTGGCCGAGGTCGAGCGCCTCGCCGCCGCCTACCTGGGCGCCCGCGACGAACTGGAGCCGGTCACCCGTCAGGAGCTGGCCCGCCGGCTGCAGAACGGCGACAGCCTGGTCGTGCTGGACGTGCGGCCCGCCGCCGAGCATGCCGCCGGGCACCTGCCCGGGGCGGTGTCGATCCCGGTCGGCGAGCTGCGGCGGCGCCTGGCCGAGCTGCCCCGGGACCGGGAGATCGTCGCCTACTGCCGTGGCCCGTACTGCGCCTTCGCCCATGACGCGGTGGCCGTGCTGAGCGAGGCGGGCTTCTCGGCCCGGCGGCTGGAGGACGGGCTCCCCGAATGGCAGGCCGCCGGGCTGGCCGTGGCCCGCGGCTGACCGCAGATCGAGCGAAGGAGCCGGCCATGCTGGAGATCCACCCGGTCGTCGACGAAGGCCTCGGCAACAGCGCCTATCTGGTCGAGCTGGGGGACGGGCGGGCGCTGGCGGTCGACCCGGCCCGCGACCCGACCCCCTATCTGGAGCTGGCCCGCTGGCGGCGGCTGCGGATCGCCTACGCCGCCGAGACGCACCTGCACGCCGACTTCCTGACCGGCAGCCGGGAGCTGGCCGCCGCCGACGGCGCCCAGGTCCTCGCCCCCCGCGCGAGCCGGCTCGGGTTCGCCCATCGGGGGCTGGTGGATGGCGAGGAGGTCGACCTCGGCGGCCTCACCCTCCGCGCGCTGGCCACCCCTGGACATGCCCCCGAGCATGTCAGCTACCTGCTGCTGGACGGCGGGCACCCGCAGGCGCTGTTCAGCGGCGGGGCGCTCCTGGTGGGGACCGTGGCCCGCACCGACCTGGCCGGCCCTGAGCTGACCGAGCCCCTGGCCCGTGCCGCCTACCGCTCCCTGCTCCAGCAGCTCCTGTCACTGCCCGATGAGCTCGGCGTGTACCCGACCCACGGCGCCGGGTCGTTCTGCGCCTCCCCGGTCGGGGGCGGGCGGACGACCACCATCGGCGCCGAACGCCGCCACAACCGGCTCCTGGCCGCCCCCGACGAGGCAGCCTTCGTGGCCGAGCTGCTGGCCGGCTTCGGCAGCTACCCGCCCTATTTCCTGCGGCTGCGGGACCGCAACCGGGCCGGCCCCGAGCTGCTCGGCCCCGACTGGCGGGTCCTGCCCCTGCTGCCGGCCGACCGGGTCCGCGACCACCTGGCCCGCGGCGGGGTGGTGGTCGACGCCCGACCGGTCACCGCCTTCGCGGCCGGCCACATCCCCGGGGCGATCTCGATCGCCCTGCGGCCGGCGTTCGCCAGCTGGCTCGGCTGGCTCGTCGACGACACCAGGCCCCTGGTCGTCGTCCTGGAGGACGACCAGGACCGCGGCGAGCTGGCCCGCCAGGCCCGCACCATCGGCTACGACCACCTCCTGGGCGAGCTGGCCGGCGGGCTGGCCGCCTGGCAGGCCGCCGGCCAGCCCCAGGCACGGCTCCCGCTGGTCGAGGTCGACCAGCTCGGCGACCGGCCCGGCCCGGTGCTGGATGTCCGCCAGGCGAGCGAGGTCGCCGACGGCCACCTTCCCGGCGCGCTCGCGGTCGAGCTCGGCGACCTCGCCGACGACCCACTGCTCCGGCGGCTGCCCGAGGGACCGGTCACCGTGATGTGCAGCCACGGCCAGCGGGCCACGACCGCCGCCAGCCTCCTCGAGCGGGCCGGCCGCCGGGACCTGCGGGTGGCGCTCGGCGGCCCCGAGGACTGGCGCCGCGCCACCGGCCGCACCTTGACCCGTCCGTGACCCGGACGGTGCAGCGCTCCCCGAGCGGGCTGCGGCTGGGGCTGCGGGCCAACCTGGCCCAGTTCTGCCTCCTGGTCGGGGTCAACGCCCTGGTCGGCGGGATGGTCGGCCAGGAGCGGACCGTGCTGTCGCTGCTCGCCACCGAGGTGTTCGGGCTGGCCGCGGTGTCGGCCGCGCTCACCTACATCGTCGCCTTCGGGCTGACCAAGGCGGCCACCAACTTCCTGGCCGGCACCCTCGCCGACCGCCACGGCCGCAAACCGGTGCTGGTGGCCGGCTGGCTGGCCGGGTTGCCGGTGCCGCTGCTGCTGATCTGGGCGCCCTCCTGGGCCTGGGTGGTGGTCGCCAACGTCCTGCTCGGGGTCAACCAGGGCCTGTGCTGGTCGACCACGGTGGTCATGAAGATCGATCTGGCCGGCCCGCGTCGTCGGGGGCTGGCCATGGGCCTGAACGAGGCCGCCGGTTACCTGGCGGTCGCCGTCACCGCCTACCTCACCGGCCTCATCGCCGCCCGGGCCGGGCTGCGTCCCGAGCCGTTCTACCTCGGCCTGGCCTACGCCGGCCTCGGTCTCGGCTTGTCGGCGCTGCTGGTCCGCGAGACCCGCGGGCACGCCCAGCTCGAAGCCCAGCTGGCCGACGCCGGCCGCACCACCGGGGAGCAGCTGTCGACCCGCGAGGTGGTGGTCCAGACCAGCGTCCGGGAGCCGGCCCTGTCGGCCTGCAGCCAGGCCGGGCTGGTCAACAACCTCAACGACGGCCTGGCCTGGGGGCTGCTGCCGCTGCTGTTCGTCCGGGGGGGCCTGCCGGTGGGCCAGGTCGGCCTGCTGGCCGCGCTGTACCCGGCCGTCTGGGGCCTGGGCCAGCTCCTCACCGGCCCGCTGTCGGACCGGCTGGGCCGCAAGCCCCTCATCACCGGCGGCATGCTGGTCCAGGCGGTCGCGCTGGCCGGCACCGCGCTGGCCGGCAGCTTCGCTCCCTGGGCGGCCAGCGCCATCCTGCTCGGTGCCGGCACCGCCATGGTCTACCCGACCCTTCTGGCCGCCATCGGCGACGTGGCCCATCCCAGCTGGCGCGCCTCGGCCGTCGGGGTCTACCGGTTGTGGCGCGACACCGGCTTTGCCGTGGGCGCCCTGCTCGCCGGTGTGGTCGCCGACCTCGCCGGCCTGGTGGCCGCGGTCTGGGCGGTCGCCGCCCTCACCGCCGGGTCCGGCCTGGTCGTGGCCGTCCGCATGTACGAGACCCATCCGTCGGCGGCAAGGGCATGACACCCGGCCAGGGCGGCGGCCCACTGCGGTTCGCGACCTTCCTGGCGCCCAACATGCTGCCGGTCTACCGGTTCCTGGCCGAGCGGATCGCCGAGCGGCTGGGTCGCCCGGTCGAGCTGGTGGTCGGCACCTCCTTCGACCAGTTCGAACGAGGCGAGGCCAACCTGGGCGTGATCTGCGGGCTGCCGTATGTGCGGCTGGCCGCCCGCCGCCCGGTCCCGGTCCAGCCGCTGGCCGCTCCGGTGCTGGCCGGCGACCGCCATGGCGGCCGGCCCGTCTACTACTCCGACGTGATCGTCCGGCGCGACAGCCCGATCACCTGCCTGGAGGAGCTGCGGGGCCGCTCGTGGGCCTACAACGACCCGGCCTCCCACTCGGGCCACACCGTCACCCTCTACAGCCTCGTCCGCATCGGCGCCCGGCCGGGGTTCTTCGCCCGAGTCGTGGAGACCGGGTTCCACCAGCGGGCCATCCGCCTGGTCGCGGCAGGCGTCGTGGACGCGGCCGCGATCGACTCCCAGGTGCTGGCCGTCGAGCTTCGCGACCACCCCGAGCTGGCCGACGGACTGCGGGTGGTCGGTGCCTTCGGTCCGTCGACCATCCAGCCGGTGGTGGCCGCCAGCCGCCTGCCCGACCGGCTCAAGGACCAGGTCCGGGAGCTGCTGGTCGAGTTGGGCGACGACCAGACCGCGCGTCCGGCGCTGGACCATGGCCTCATCGAACGCTTCAGCCCGGTCGACGATGCCGACTACGACGACATCCGGGCCATGCTGTCCGTCATCGAGGCCGCCCGGTGGACGAGCCTCACCCAGACGGCGGTCGGCCGCCGGTCCCCTGCGCCTGGGGGCTTGCCGAGCGGGTCGGGCAGTATGGAGGGTGACGCGAGCGAAGGGAGCAGACCATGGAGGTCCAGGACGTCCTCGCCCAGGCGCGAGACACCATGACCGTCAAGCGGGTGTTCGGAGAGCCCTACGAGAAGGACGGCGTGACCATCATTCCCGCCGCCCGGGTCCAGGGCGGCGCCGGGGGCGGAAGCGGCGAGGACCCCCAGGGCCAGGGCAGGGGATCGGGCAGCGGCTTCGGCGTGACCGCCCGCCCGGTCGGGGCGTTCATCATCCAGGGCGGCGAGCTGAGCTGGCGGCCGGCGGTGGATGTCAACCGGATCATCCTCGGCGGCCAGGTGGTCGTCGTCATCGCCCTGCTCACGCTCCGGGCGATCGTCAAGGCCAGGGCCAAGCGGTAGCCGGTCACACGCAGGTGCAGTGGACGTCGGCCTGGCCGCAGCCGGCGCACCTCAAGGTGCAGTAGCGGGCCGGCCATTGCAGGTGTGGCGCGATGCAATAACTTCGTCGCCGGCATCGTCCTAGATGAGCAGGCGCATGGGACAACCCGGCTTGGGGGCTGGCGGGCTGATGGTCGAGGTGCGGGACCGGACCAGGGAGTCGTTCCAGCGGCTGGCGAGCGCCGAGCTGCCGGTGGAGGAGGTGGAGGACTTCTCGCTCTACCGGACCCTGGTGGAGCAGGACCCGCTGCCGTATTTCGACACCCTGCACCATGACTACCTGCGGGCGTTCGCCAGGGAGGGCCCGGCTGCACCGGGTCGCAAGCGGTTCGAACAAGAGCTGTGGGCCTACGCGCAAGAGACCGGACTCCTCATCAAGGGGGCCGTGCAATGACCCAGAAGCAGGGCCTGATCCCGTGCTCGGAGGGGTGCGGCAGCTGTGGGACTACCTGGACCACGCCGTCTCGCCCGAGGACCACGAGAAGGTCGAGCAGCACCTGTCGTTCTGGCGCCGGTGCTGTGGGGAGCTGGAGTCCGCCAAGGAGGTAAGGAGTTGCGGGGTTCCTGGCCTCCCAGGAGGCCGGGGAGCTCCCCGAGCATGTCAGGGCCCGGCTCGAGCGGTTCGTGGCCGACCTCCAGGAGGACCGATGACGCGGGACCTGATGTTCCAGCAGGAGATCAAGGAGGGTGTCCAGCGGGCCTACGCCGCCATCGCCACCGGCGGCGGCGGGACCGTGGCCCGCCGGCACTAGCGCGACCAGGAGCTCGCCGAGGTCCCCTCCGGGGCCGTCGAGTGGGCCCTTGGGGTCGGCGACCCCGTCCGCTACGCCCGGCTCCAGCCGGGCCAGGCCGTCCTGGAGGAGATGTGCGAGCGCGGTCGGGGCCACGCCGCCCAGGCCGGGTCGAGGGCTGGACCGAGGTCCGGCGGTGGGAGATGGAGGACACCCGCTCCCCGACGAGTCGGTGGACGTGGCCATCTCCAACGGCGTCCTCGCCGGCAAACCCCAGCGGGCAGGGTTCGCCGACGTGTGGGTCGGGGGCCACCGGCCGTTCGGCGATCGTCAAGGCCCAGAAGCCGACGTAGCGGTCGCCGGGTCCGGGACGGCCGGTTCCGGCTCGGACCGGGCCAGGGTGACCAGGTGGGGCTTGGGGCGGTCGTCGACCACCAGGCGGAACACGTCGGGACGGTTGTAGTGGCCGACAGGGTCGAACAGGCGGCGGCGGGCCCGGGCGGCGTCCAGGTCGAGGTCGGCGTAAAGGATGCCCTCCTCGCGGACCAGGGGCCCGGCGAGCACGGTCCCGGCGGGGTCGACGATCACCGAGTAGCCGTCCAGCATCCAGTCGCCGTGCGGCTCGGCCCCCCGCCACAGCCGCTCGCGGTCGGGCACGTCGTCGGGCACCTGGGAGAACCGGGCCGCCGGGGCCACCCCGATGACGTGGCAGACGCCCTCGCGGGCGATGTGGCGCATGCTGGCCACCCAGGGTTCGTGGGTGGCCAGGGTGGGCGCGACCCAGATGTCGACCCCCTGGGCGTAGATGGCGAAGCGGGCCAGGGGCATGTAGTTCTCCCAGCAGATCAGCCCGCCCACCCGACCCACCGTGGTCGGGTGGACCGTCAGGTCGGAGCCGTCCCCCATGCCCCATGTCAGCCGCTCGGCGTGGGTCGGCACCAGCTTGCGGTGCCTGCCCAGCAGCCGGCCGTCGGCGTCGAGGTACAGGATCGTGTTGTAGACGGTGCCGCCGTGCTCCTCGCGCTCGTCGACCCCCATCACCAGCTGCACCCCGGCGTCGCGGGCGGCGGCTCCCAGGCGCTCGGTCACCGGCCCCGGCACCACCACCGACTGCTCCAGCAGCCGCAGGTGCCAGGCCGCGTCCTCGCCCGGCAGGACCTCGTCGACCCAGGCCGGCCAGGCGGGCAGGAACGCCTCGGGGAACACCACCAGCCGGGCCCCGTTGGCCGCCGCCTCCTCGATCAGCGCCAGCGCCTTGTCCACGCTGGCCTCCAGGTCCAGGAACACCGGGGCGGCCTGGACGGCGGCCACCCTCACCGTCGACTCGGACATGGCGTCTCCTCCCGTTCGCGACCTGCCGTCGGGCCGGTCAGGGCAACGCTAGGAGGCGCCCGGGAGGGAGGAATGGGGAGCGCGTCCCTAACTCTGGCCGCCCGGCTCCCTATCTCTGGGGGGGACGACCCCGAGCCGGTGGGCGGCCGCGGCGGCCTGGCGACGCGAGCTGACGCCGAGCTTGGCCAGCACCGCGGAGACGTGGTGGCCGACCGTCTTGGTCGACAGCGACAGCCGGGCCGCGATCTCGGCGTCGGTCAGGCCCTCGGCCAGCAGCCCGAGCACCTCGACCTGCCGGCCGGTCAGGCCGGCCGGGTTGGCGGCCGTGGCCCGGGTCGGGCCGCGGGGGACGCGTAGGCTGCCACGCCGCCGGAGCTGGCGCCGCAGCCGCTGGCCCGTCTGCCTGGCCCCCAGGCCGTCCAGCAGCGCCAGCGCCTTCAGCAGGGCCTCGTCCTGGTCGCCGTGGGCCAGCGCCAGGGCCCGCTGGTAGGGGCAGCCGAGCGCCTGCCAGGCTCCGGCGGCGGCGCGCCAGTCGCCGGCCAGCAGCAGCCGGTACGGCTCGGCCACCACCGCCGGCGCCGGCACCGGCGCACCGGCGAGCAGCAGCCAGCAGGCCAGCTCCCCGGCGAACCAGGGGTGCGCGGCCGTCACCGCCCGCTCGAGCACGGCGGCCGCCTCCTCGGCGGCCCGGCGGTCGTCCCCGTGCAGCCAGGCGTGCTCGGCCCGGGCCGCGGCCACCGGCGCGATCCACTGCAGCTCGCTGGTGGCGAAGGCGCGCTCGGTGGCCTCCTGGAGGGTGGCCGCGGCGTCGGGGTCGCCGCGGCGCGCCTGCAACAGGCCCAGCGGCACCAGGGCGTCCACCACCCTGGGACCACCCTTCACCTGCTCGGCCAACGCCGCCCGCGCGTCCTGCTCCGCGCCGGCCCAGTCCCCCTGGTCCAGCCGCAGGCGGGCGCGGTGCCCCAGCAGGTGCTGGGCCCACCCGGCCAGCTCGTGGGCCTGGACGAAGGCCAGCGCCCGGTCCAGGTCGGGGCGGACGTGGTGGTAGTCCCGCATCTCCGTGCCGATGGTGGCCAGGTTGCCCACGGCTCGGGCGGCGTGGTCCTCCAGGCCGGCGGCGGTCGCCACCTCGAACCCCTGCTCCAGCTCCTCCCGGCCGCCCAGGTCGCCGGCCAGCAGCCGAGCCGAGCCGATGTTGGTCAGGGCGTGGCTGAGCGTCTCCTTGTCGTCCAGGCGCCGGGCCAGCTCGGCCGCCCGCCGGGCCCAGGGCACCGCCGCCTCCAGCCGGTTGGCCAGCATGTCGAGCTGGGCCTGGTTGCTGTAGGCCATGGCGAGCTGGCGGCCGGGCTCCAGGGGCTCCAGCACGGCGATGGCCCGGGCCGCGGCCGCCTCCGCCTCGCGTCGGTTGCCGTCCCACCAGTGCAGCCGCGACAGCCAGCGCAGCGTCTCGCCCAGCTGCTCGGGGTCGCCGGCGGCCTCCCTGAGGGCCACGGCGGCCTGGCGGGCCGAGACCGCCTCGGTGGACAGCCCGGACAGGTAGGCCTCGACCGAGTAGCCCTCCAGCAGCTCGGCGCGGGCCGGCGCGGGGACCCGCTCGGCATGGGCCAGGACCGCCCGGTAGTGCCCGACCGCCTCCCGGTGGGCCGCCACCGCCGCCGCCTGCCTGGCCGCCTCCGGCGCATACCGCAGCACCGCCTCGGCGTCGCCGGCCTCGCGGGCGTGGTGCACCAGCCTGGCCACGTCGACCTGCCGTCCGCCGGAGCCGGCCAGTACCCCCAGGACCCGGTGGTTGAGCTCCCTGCGGCCGAGCGCCGACAGCGAGCCCGCCACCGCCTGCCGCAGCAGCTCGTGGCGGAACCCGACCGCCTCCTCGCCGACCACCAGCAGCCCGGCCGACACCGCCACCTCGACCGCCGGCGGCGCCGGCCGCAGCGCCTCCTCCACCAGCCACAGCTCGGCCCGGGTCGGGACCACCGCGACCAGCCGCACCAGCGCCTGGGCGTCGGCCGGCAGGCCGCCGAAGCGGGCCAGCACCAGGTCGCGGACGGTCAGGGGCACGCCGTCGTCGCCGGCGGCCAGCACCTCGGTGACCAGCAGCGGGTTCCCGCCGGTGAGCGCGCGCAGCCCCGCGGCCGGGCGGCCGGCCCGCCGGGCCAGCTCGGCCACGGCCGCCGCCGACAGCGGCGGCGGGCGCAGGTGGCGCACCACCTCCGGAGCCAGCCGGCCGACGACCGCGCGGAGGGGGTGGTCGACCGCCAGCTCGTCGTCGCGGTAGCTGACCAGCAGCAGCGCCCTGGTCCGCTGGATCCGCCGGCCCAGGAACACCAGCAGGTCCAGGGTCGCCTCGTCCGCCCAGTGGGCGTCCTCCACCACGACCACCCGCGGCCGTCGTCCCTGGTCCAGCTCGTCCAGGAACGCGGCGAACACGGCCTCCCGCGAGTCTCCGGAGGCGAGCAGCCCGGCCAGCCGGCCGCCGGTCTGCCGGGCGATGTCGTGCAGCGGGCCCAGCGCCCGGGGCGTGAGCAGCGGATCACAAACGCCGAGCAGGAACCGGGCATCCGCCGACCGCCGCTCGGTGAACCGCCTGACCAGCGCCGACTTGCCGATGCCGGCCTCGCCCGCCACCAGGACGACACGGCCCCCCGTGGTCGTCGCGGCCAGCACGCCGTCCAGCTCCTCCAGCAGCCAAGCGCGCTCAAGCAGGTCCATCATGCCGAGACGTTACCCAATGATCCGAACCAGGGTGGCCGGAGGTGAAGCATGGGAACGCCGATCCTGCTGGTGGTGGACGAGGACCGGGCGGTGCTGGAGGCGCTCAGCGGCGACCTTGGCCGCCGCTTCGGCATCGACACCAGGTCCTCGCCGAGCCGTCCCCGGCCCGGGGCTCTGGCCGTCTTCCATCGGCTCGCGGAGGCGTCCCAGCAGGTCGCCCTGGTGTTCGCCGGCCAGCAGATGACCGAGATGGCCGGGGTGGAGTTCCTGGTGGCCGCTCATGGGCTGCACCCGGCGGCCAAACGGGTCCTGCGGCTGGAGCGGGGTGACGACACCGCGGCCAACCCGGCGGTGCGGGCCATGACGCTGGGACAGATCGACTACCACCTGTTCACCCCCTGGCTGCCGGCCGAGCGATGCCGTACCGGTTCCATCCCCACGACTCCGAGGCCGGCCGCCAGCTGCTCCGGGAGGCCGGCCAGGACGGCCGCCGGCTGCGGTGGTGGTCTTCCGCACCGGGCGGGTGCTGGTCGACCCTCCCATGCCGAACTGGCCGAGCTGCTCGGGGGCAGTGTCCGCCCCGAGCCACCACCTACGACCTGGCCGTCGTCGGCGCCGGTCCGGCCGGGACCTCCAGGTCGCCGGCGGGCCGTCGGCACGGCCGCCGTCCGGGCGCCAGCTCCTGTTCCTGGAGACCAGCCTGCCCGGGGTGTTCGCCGCCGGTGACGTCCGCCACCGGTCGGTCAAGCGCGTCGCGTCGGCAGTCGGCGAGGCCGCCATCGTGGTCCAGCTCATCCACGAGTACCTCTGCTGGCGATCCGCAGCCCCGCGGTGCCGACCGCGGCGGTCGCCCGCACCTGGTGGCGTCCGGCCTCCTCGACCATGCCGGCGATCGCGGCCACGGTCCGCTCCAGCGGCTCGGGCGAGACCGTTCCGGTCTGCTCGAGGTGCCCGCCGAGGCGGGTCAGCTCGGCGCGGCCGACGATGGCTCGCCACCGCCCGGCGGCGTCGCGCTCGCCGACGTGGAACTTGACCGAGTTCGTCCCGACGTCGATCACCGCGTAGCGGTGCGGCCCGGCGTCGAGCAGTGCCGCAAGCCCGCGCGGATAGCTGGTGTTGGCCTGGCTGTCCACCTCCAGGCCGGCGAGCTCGGCGCCGCAGCCGCCAAGGGTGTAGCGGGCGCGCCGCTTGTGAAACCGGACCGCCCGCACGGCGCCGCTCGGCTCCAGCAGCTCGGCCAGGAGCTGGTCGAGGGTGTAGGCATCCCGGCTGCGCGCCGGCGGGGGACCCCGAGGGTGTCCAGCATCCTGGAGACCTCGGCCGCCGTGAGCGGGAGCCCTGCTTCATCACCGGCTCCCAGCGCTCCAGGCCGTCGGCGTCGACCTCCCGGAGCAGCTTGATGTCCATCAGGCCGTCGCGGACCATGACGTTCTGGTCGGCCGGGGGAGGAGGTAGAGCTCGTCACTCTCCTGGACCGGCCCTGAGGTCAGCGCGGCGAAGGCGTCCTCCGCGGCCCCGAAGTCCGCCCCGAAGGCACGCCATTCCTGGCGCGGGATGATCGCGGCCATGGCGCCACTCCCCGCCGCCGGGTCACCTCGACCGGCCCCGGGCGCCGCCCCGGACCGCCTGCCAGGCCGCCAGCAGGATCACCGAGCCAAGGATCGAGCCGAGGATGCCGCTCGGCCGCAGGGCCAGCCCGTCCCCGCTGACCAGGCTGATGAGCAGGCCCCCGACGAACGACCCGGCCAGGCCGATGATCAGCAGCTCGGCCCAGTTGACCGGCTGGCTGCGGGCGAGGAGCAGGTGGGCGATCCAGCCCGCGAACATGCCCCACACGAGGATGAACAGAAGGATCATCTACACCACCGCATTCCGCCGCGCCGCCGCCCGGGACCAGTCGGCGCTGAGCTTCGGGTCCGCTCCAGGGTGTCGAAGTCTACAGAGATCAGACCGAACCGGGTGCCGAAGCCGGACGTCCCTGAGGTGAAGGCCTTAGCTTGCCGAGCCGGCCACCCTAACCTTCGAGGCCAGCGGGCTGCTCCAACCCGAGGCGGCGGGCCATGGCGGCCGCTTCCAGGCGGCTGTGCACGCCCAGCTTGGAGAGCAGGTTCGTCACGTGCACGCTGGCCGTCTTGGCGCTGATGAACAGCTCCTCGGCGATCTGGCGGTTGGAGCGCCCGTCGACCAGCAGGCGCAGCACCTCGAGCTCACGGGGGGTCAGGCCGGCCAGCGTCGGCCGCGCCGGCAGGGCGACGCCGACGTCGAGGCGGCCGCGGCGGGCCAGCGCCTGGAGGGCCGATTGCAGCGGCGCCGCCCCCAGCCTGGTGGCGGTCGCGTGCGCCGCCCGGGCGGCCTGGGTCGCCCGTTCCCGGTCGCCGCCGCCGGCCAGCGCCTCGGCCAGCCGCCACCGGCAGCGCGCCACCGCGTAGACGTTGCCGTAGGAGAAGGCGTCGACCGCGGCCAGCCAGCGCGCCGGGTCGGAACGACCCTGGAGCCGGGTCCACTCGGCCTCCGCCTTGGCAAGCCGGCCGCGGACGTGCACGTCGTGCGCGAGACCGGCCCGGGGCGCCTGCTCGGCGTCCGCCCGGACCCGCTCGAGGAGCGCCCGCCCGGCCGCGGTGGCGTCGGCCAGGGTCGCGGTGTCGCCCGCGGCGCGGGCCTGTTCCGCCCGGTCGGCCTCGACCGAGAGCCCGTTCATCGCCACCCAGGCACCCTCCAGCGCCTGGTCGAAGATCTCGACCGCGTCGGCGGCGGCAAGCCCGCGCCGGATGGCCGACCTGGCCCGCTCCAGATCGCCCTGCCAGCCCGCCAGCTCGGCCTCCCAGACGGCGACGTCCCGGTCGAGGAACGGATCGGCGCCGGCCAGCCCGGCGAGCTGCCGCAGCCGCACCGGGGCGGCCGGTCGCGCGCGGGCCACCAGCACCCCGAGCCCCGGCGCGGCCACCTGGGCCGCGGCCAGCGTCGTCACCAGCTCCGGGACGGCCGCCAGCAGCCGTTCACACTCGTCCCAGTCGCCGGTGAGGTAGCGGACCGCGAGCTGCTCACGGCGCATGAAGATCCCGAACCTGGACCAGCCGAGCCCGTGTTGCCGGGCCAGCTCGGCGCCGTCGTCGAAGCCGGCGCCGGCGGCCGTCAGGTCGCCCAGCTGCTTGGCGACCTCGGCGTCGTCGTACACGGCCCGCAGCTCGATCTCCAGGTTGCCGGCGGCGGCCGCCTGGGCCCGCGCGGCCGCGAACAGCGACCGGGCGCTGGCCGGGTCGTGGTACTGCTCGACCATGCCCAGGGTGATCAGCACGTCGGCCTCCTCATCGGCGCTGCCGGCGCCGCGGGCGGCCGCCAGCGCCTCGTCGCACCACCTGCGGGCGTCGTCGCGGCGCCTGGCGTTGACCAGCGCCTGCGCGATGGCGGCGGTCACCCGGGCCCGCAGCCGGGTGGGTGGCTGGGCGGGCACGAGCTCGACCGCCCTGGCCCGGGCGGCCAGCGCCTCCTCGATCCGGCCGGCGTCGAACAGGTAGTTGCCGCGGCGCTCGTAGGCGCGGGCGGCCCGCGCCAGGTCCCCGGCGGCCGCGGCGGTCGTGGCCGCGCCCTGGGCGAGGCTCGCCGCCCGCCGATGCTCTCCGGCGGCGCTGGCCGCCGCGGCCGCCCGCAGGGTCAGCTCGACCTGGTCGATGCCGGCGACCGGGGCCGGCTCGGGCACCCGCTCCCACAGCGCCAGCGCCCGCTGCAGGTGGTGGAGGGCCTCGGCAGGGGCCAGGACGGCCTCGGCCTCCTCGGCCGCCCGCACCGACGCGGCCAGCGCCCCGACCAGGTCGTGGCTGGCCAGACGGTGGTGGGCCCGCTCGGCCGCGGCGCCGCCGGGCTCGGCAGCGAGCAGGCGGGCGTAGGCGGCGTGCAGCCGCACCCGCTCCCCCGGCAGCAGGTCGCCGTAGACCGCCTCGGCGAGCAGCGCATGGCGGAACGCGTAGCTCCCGGTGGCGGCGTCGCTGGTCAGCACCCCGGCGCCGACCGCCTCGTGCAGGCCCCGCTCCAGGTCGGCCTCGGGCCGCCCGGCCACGCCGGCGAGCAGCCGGTGGGGCACCCGGCGCCCCGCCACCGCCGCCACCCGCAGCACCTGCTGGGCCGGCTCGGACAGCCCCTGGACCCGGGCCAGCAGCACCTCGGCGAGGGTCGCCGGCAGCTCCACCTGGGCGTCGCCGGCCGCGGCGGCCAGCAGCTGCTCGGCGTAGAACGGGTTGCCCTCCGAACGGGCGTGGATGCCCTCCACCTGCTCCGCCGGCAGCGGCGCACCGGCGATCGCCTCCAGGTGCTCGGCCAGCTCGGCCCGGGTGAACGGGGCCAGCTCCAGCCGCTCCACCGCCGACAACCGGACCAGCTCGGCCAGCAGCGGCCGCAGCGGGTGGCGGCGGTGCAGCTCGTCGGACCGGTAGCTGACCGCCAACATCACCCGGCCTGACCGCAGGGTGCGGGCCAGGAAGGCGACCAGGTCGCGGGTGGCGCGGTCGGCCCAGTGCAGGTCCTCCAGCACCAGCAGCACCGGGGACCGCTCGGAGAGGCCCACCAGCACGGCCCGCAGGGCGTCGAGCACCTGCAGCTGGTCCAGGTTGTCGCCGGCGGGCCCGGCCGGCTCGATCCCGGGCAGGAGCCGGCCGAGGCCGGGCGCGGTCGCCGCCGCCCCGACCAGCAGCCTGTCCTCCTCCGGGTCGTGGGAGAGCTCGCGCAGGGCGTCCACCACGGGCAGGTAGGGCAGGCCGATGTCGCCCAGCTCGACACAGCCGCCGGTCAGCACCCGCATCCCGCGCCGGCGGGCCCGGCCGGCGAGCGCCAGCACCAGCCGGGTCTTGCCCACCCCGGCGTCACCGGCGACCAGCACCACCTGCGGGCTGCCCTGCCCGGCCCGTTCCAGCGCCGCGTCGAGCCGGCGCAGCTCGACCGCCCGGCCGATGAACGCTGAGCTTGGGACCTCCCCGGCCATCCCGCCAGTATGGCCGCCCTCCGGCTCATCCGCCGGCGGCGCGGGTATCCGGACGCGGGGGCCTGACACGCCGGGCACCCTCCCCGTCACCTTCGCGACAGGTCCGCGGCACCGATGAGGCCGGCGTCCTGGCCCAGCTGGGCGACCCGGACCGCGGCCACGGGCCGATGGCCGCGGGCGGTGAGGTTGGCCTGGAACGTCTCCCGGGCCGGGCGGACCAGCAGCTCGCCGGCCTCGGACACGCCGCCGCCGATGATGAAGACCCTCGGGTCGAGGACGGCGGCCAGGGTGGCCATGCCGTGGCCGAGCCAGGTGCCGACGGCCTCGAAGGACGCCAGCGCGACCGGGTCGCCGGCGACGGCGCCCATGGTCACCATGGGGCCGGTGATGGCGCCGGGCTGGCCGCCGGCGAGCTCCAGCAGCAGGCTGGCCTGCTCGGGGGCCCGGCCGGCCCGCTCGCGGGCCTCGTGGACCAGGGCGCGGCCGCTGGCGTACTGCTCCCAGCAGCCGTGGTTGCCGCAGCCGCAGGGGCGTCCGTCGGGCACCAGGTTGACATGGCCGACCTCGGCGGCCGCGCCGAAGGCGCCGCGGACCAGCTCGCCGCCGAGGACCACGCCGCCGCCCAGGCCGGTCCCGACCGTTAGGGTGACGGTGAACGGCTGGCCGTGGCCGGCGCCAAAGCGGGTCTCGGCCCAGGCGGCGGCGTTGGCGTCGTTCTCGACCACCACCGGGAGGCCGGTGCGCTGCTCGACCGCGGCCCGCAGCGGCTCGTTGCGCCAGGCCAGGTTGGGCGCGAACAGGACGGTGGAGCGGGCGGCGTCGACGAACCCGGCCGCGCCAAGGCCGGCCGCCTCGATCTCGTGCTCGGCGGACAGCTCACCGATGCAGTCGGCGATGACGTCCTCGGTCTTGGCCGGATCGTGGGCCGGGGTGTCGCGTCGCAGCCGTGCCAGGATGCGCCCGTCGTCGTCCACCACGCCGGCGGCGACCTTGGTCCCGCCGATGTCCACGCCGATGGCCAGCCCCACGGCCTCGCCTCCTTCGTGGTGGAGTGGGTACTGATCCTACGACTCCTACGACCTCGACCCTGAGGGGTGAGCCATGAACAACGTGGACGCGGTCCTTGCCGGGCGGCTGGGCGTGCTCTCGCTGGAGCAGAAGGTGCGCCTGCTCACCGGGGCCGACTTCTGGTCGCTGTGGCCGGAGCCGGCCGTGGGCCTGCGCCGGATGGTCGTCTCCGACGGGCCGGCCGGGGTCCGGGGCGAGCGCTGGGACGAGCGGGACCCGTCGGCCAACATCCCCTCGCCGACCGCGCTGTCGGCCACCTGGGACGAGGCCAGGGTGGAGCGCATCGGCCGGCTGCTGGCCGCCGAGGCCCGCGGCAAGGGGGTGGATGTGCTGCTTGCCCCGACGGTGAACCTGCACCGCTCGGCCTACGGCGGCCGCCACTTCGAGTGCTTCAGCGAGGACCCCCTGCTCACGGGCAGGATCGGCGCCGCCTACGTGCGCGGGCTGCAGGCCGGCGGGGTGGGCGCCACGGTCAAGCACTACGTGGCCAACGACTCCGAGACCGACCGGTTCACCCTCGACGTCCTGGTGGGGGAGCGCGCCCTCCGGGAGCTGTACCTGGCGCCCTTCGAGGCGATCGTCCGAGCGGGCGTGTGGGCCGTGATGGCCGCCTACAACAGCGTCAACGGCACCACCATGACCGAGCACCCCCTGCTGGTGGAGGTCCTGAAGGACGAGTGGGGCTTCGACGGGGTGGTGATGAGCGACTGGTTCGCGGCCCGCAGCACCGAGCCGGCCGCCAACGCGGGCCTGGACCTGGTCATGCCCGGCCCCGGCGGCCCCTGGGGCGACCGGCTGGTCGTCGCCGTCCGCGAGGGCCGGGTTCCCGAGGCCGCCGTCGACGACAAGCTGCTGCGGCTGCTGCGGCTGGCCGCCCGCGTCGGCGCACTGGACGGCGTCGCGCCGGCCGCCGCGACGGCGGCCCCGTGGCCACCGGACCGGGTCGCGGCCGAGCTGCGGGCGGGCGCGGCGGCCGGCTTCGTGCTGGCCCGCAACGCCGACGTCGACGGGGCGCCGGCGCTGCCGCTGGACCGGACGGTCCTGCGGCGGGTGGCCGTCCTGGGGCCCAACGCCGTGGCCGCCCGCACCCTCGGCGGCGGCAGCGCCACCGTCTTCCCGCCCTACACCGTCTCCCCGCTCCAGGGGCTGCGGGCCGCGCTCGGCCCCGACGTCCGGGTCGACCACGGCCGCGGCGTGCGCGGCGGCGACCGGGTCCCGGTGGCCTCGGCGGCGCTCCTGCGCCACCCCGCGACCGGCGAGCCGGGCCTGGAGATGCGGTTCCTGGCCGCCGACGGCCGGGTGCTGGGCCGCGAGCACCGCACCAGCGCGGCGCCGACGTGGCTGGGCAGCTTCGGTCCCGGCCTGCCGGTCGCCGAGGTGGCGGCGGTCGAGGCCCACACGCGCCTGCGCGCCCCCGAGGCCGGCACCTACGTCGTGGGCGCCTCCGGCCTGGGCCGCATCCGGCTGACCGTGGCCGGCCGGCTGGCCCACGACGGCCGCATCGAGCTTCCACCGGGGGCCGATCCGGTCGAGGGCATCATGCGGCCGCCGCAGCGGTCGGTGACGGTCGACCTCCGGGCCGGCCAGGAGGTCCCGGTCGTCCTGCGCCACGAGCCCGAGCCCAGCGGCGGCTTCGGCGACGCCGAGATCGCCATGGTCACCTTCCAGCTGAACGTGGACCGGCAGGGCTCGGACGACGAGGAGCTGGACCGGGCCGTGGCCCTGGCGGGGGAGGCCGATGCGGCCGTGGTCGTGGTCGGGACCACCGAGGAGGTGGAGAGCGAGGGCTTCGACCGTGACTCCCTGGCCCTCCCGGGCCGCCAGGACGAGCTGGTCGGCCGGGTCGCCGCGGTCAACCCGCGGACGATCGTGGTGGTCAACGCGGGCGCGCCCGTGCTGCTGCCGTGGCGGGAGGAGGTGAGCGCGGTCCTGCTCGCCTGGTTCCCCGGCCAGGAGTTCGGCAACGCCCTGGCCGACGTGCTCCTCGGCGCCACCGAGCCGGGCGGCCGGCTGCCGGTGACCTGGCCGGCGGACGAGCACCGGCTCATCCCGCCGACCCGGCCGGTGGACGGCACGCTGGCCTACGACGAGTCCATCCACATCGGCCACCGCGCCTACGAGCGCGCCGGGGTCGAGCCGGCGTTCTGGTTCGGCCACGGCCTCGGCTACACCGCCTGGGAGTATCTGGACGCGCAGGTCACACCCGACGGGGCGGGTGGCGCGACCGTCCGGGCCCGGGTCCGCAACCGCGGCCCGCGGGCCGGCCGCGAGGTGGTGCAGGTCTACGCCTCCCGGCCCGACGGCGCCGTCGAGCGGCCGTCCCGCTGGCTGGTCGGGTTCGCCGCCACCGCCGCCGGTCCCGGCGAGGAGGCCACCGTGGACGTGGCCGTCCCGGCCCGCGCCTTCGCCCACTGGGACAGCGGGTCGCACCGTTGGCGGACCGAGCCGGGGACCGTCCGGCTGGCCGTCGGCCGGTCCTCCCACGACCTGCCCCTTGCCCTGACGCTCACGGTCGGGTGAGCCTCCGGCTCAGCCCGACGCCGACGGCTTGGCCCGGTAGCGGGCGTCGACGCGCCTGACCTTGTCGACCTTGGCGGCCGAGGGGCCGCCCTCGAACTCCGATGTCAGCCAGTGGTCGAGGACCTTCTCGGCCGCCTGGGGGGCGATCACCCGCGCGCCCATGGTCAGCACCTGGGCGTCGTTGGACTTGCGGGCCCGTTCGGCCGAGTAGGGGTCGTGGGCGGTGGCCGCCCGGACCCCGGGGACCTTGTTGGCGGTGATGGCCATGCCCAGGCCGGTGCCGCAGACCAGCAGGGCGCGGTCGTGCTCGCCCCGGGCCACGGCCTCGGCGACCTCGGCGGCGACGTCGGGATAGTCGAGCCCGTCGCCGTTGCCGTAGTCCCTGACCTGGTAGCCCCGCTGGCGCAGGTAGGCGGCCAGGTGCTCCTTGAGCGGGGCGCCGGCGACGTCGGCGCCGACCGCGATCGACCCCACGTCCGCCCCGTCAGTCGTACGGGTGCCCGTGGTCGTGGACGTGGGCCTCCTGGAGGTGCTCCTTTTCCATGTCCTGGTGGGCTTCGTGGCTGTGCTGGACGACGGAGTGGTTGTGCTCGTGCCGGTGCTCGGAGAGGAGGTGCTCCCAGGTCCGGCCGTTCCGCAGGTAGTGGGTCACGTGCAGGTGCACGTGATGGTGGACGGTGGGCTCGTGCCGGTGCTCTTCCATTACCGGTGCCTCCTTCGGCTAGGCGACGATCTGGAGGGGGTGTTCCAGGGCCGTCTTGAGCTGCTGCAGGAACCCGGCCCCGGTGGCTCCGTCCAGGGCCCGGTGGTCGATCGACAGGGTCAGCCGCATCCGCCGGTGCACCTCCACCGCCCCGTCCGCGGTCACCACCGGCTCGGCCAGGGCCGCCCCCACGGCCAGGATGGCCGCCTCGGGCGGGTTGATCACGGCGGTGAACTGGTCGATCCCGAACATGCCAAGGTTCGACACCGTGAAGGTCCCCCCGCCCATCTCGTCGGCGGCCAGCCTGCCCGAGCGCGCCCTGCCCACCAGCTCCCTGGCCTCCCGGGCCACCTGGGTGAGGGTCTTCTGGTCGGCGTCGCGGACCACCGGCACGACCAGCCCCCCGTCGACGGCCACGGCGATCCCCACGTGCACCCGCCTGTGGACCAGCAGCCTGTCGCCCCCGAAGGACACGTTCAGGTCCGGGTTGACCCGCAGCAGCGCCGCGCACGCCTTCACGATCAGGTCGTTCACGCTGACCTTGAGGTCCTCGCCGCGCTCCTGGAGCTGCCGGTTGAGGTCGGCCCGGAACCCCAGCAGCGCCTCGGCGTCCACGGTGACGGTCAGGTAGAAGTGGGGGGTCGACTGCATCGACTCGACCAGCCGGCGGGCCACCACCCGCCGCATGGGCGACAGCGGGACCTCCTCGACGTCGGCGTCGGAGGCCGCCGCCGGGGCAGCCTGCACCGACCCGGCGCCGGGCTCAGCCCCCCGGAGGGGCAGCGTAGCCGACGTCGGAGTGGGCTGCTCGCGGCTGTCCACAGCCCCGGCCGGGGCCGCGGCGGCCGCTTCGACGTCACCGACCCGGACGAGCCCGTCGGGCCCGGTGCCGCTGACGGCGGCCAGGTCCACGCCCAGCTCGGCGGCCTTGCGGCGGGCGGCGGGGACCACCGGCTTGGGGCCCGGTGCCGCCGGCGCGGCCGCCTCGGCCGGCTCGGCGGCGGCCTCGGCCTGGGCGGCCGGCGCCCCGGCGGCCGGGGCGGACCCGTCGCCGCCGTCGGCCGGCGGCTCGAACAGCCCCCCGAGCAGGTCCTCGGCCTCGGTGGCGAGCGTGGCGATGGGCGCGCCCACCGGCACGATGTCGCCTTCGGCGGCGGCGTAGCGGACCAGGGTGCCGTCGGCCGGCGACTCGACCTCCATCTCGACCTTGTCCGAGTTGACCTCGCAGATGACCTCACCCGCCCGGACCTGGTCGCCCTCCTGCTTGACCCAGGTGATCAGCTCGCCCTCCTCCATGGTCATGGAGAGCTTGGGCATCGGCACCTCGATCTCGCGCATCAGGACTCCCTCACCAGCGCCCGCCCGGCCTGCACGATGTCGGGCACCTGGGGCACGGAGGCCTTCTCAAGGTCCGGGTTGTAGGGGATGGGGGCGTCGAGCCCGCTCAGGCGCCGGATCGGGGCCAGCAGGTAGAAGATCGTGTCCGACTCGGTGATGCGGGCCGCGATCTCGGCCATGAAGCCGCCGCTGCGGGGCGCCTCCTGGACCAGCAGGGCCCGGCCGGTGGCCCTGACCCGCTCCAGGATGGTGGCGTCGTCGAGCGGCTTGAGGGTCCGCGGGTCGACCACGGTGGCCTCGATGCCCTGGGGGGCCAGCTCCTCGGCGGCGGCCAGGGCCCGCGACACCATGATCCCGGTGGCCACGATGGTCAGGTCGCCGCCCTCCCGGGGGACGGCGGCCACCCCGAGCGGGATGCCGGCGTCCCCGGCCGGCACCGGGCCCGAGGCCGACCGGTACAGCACCTTGTGCTCCATGAACACGACCGGGTTGGGGTCGCGGATGGCCGAGTGCAACAGGCCCTTGGCGTCCGCCGGGTTGGACGGCATCACCACCTTGAGCCCCGGGGTGTGGGCGTACCAGGCCTCCTGGCTCTGGGAGTGCTGGGCGGCGGCGCCGGTGCCCGAGCCGAAGGGTAGGCGGACCACCAGGGGGACGCTGACCGCCCCGCCGAGCATGAAGTGGACCTTTGCCGCCTGGTTGACCAGCTGGTCCATGGCGTGGGCGGTGAAGTCCGAGAACTGCATCTCGGCCACGGGCCGCATGCCGCACAGGGCGGCGCCGACGGCCGCCCCCATGATCGCCTCCTCGGCGATCGGGGTGTCGCGGATCCGCTCCTCCCCGAAGCGGTCCAGCATCCCGGTGGTCACCCCGAACGCGCCGCCGTAGACGCCGATGTCCTCGCCGAGCACGAAGACCCGCTCGTCGGTCTCCATCGCCTCGGTCAGCGCGGCCCGGATCGCCTCGGCGAAGGTCATGGTCTCCACGTCCGTCCCGGTCGCGGTCACGGCGCCTCGGCCTCCTCCCGGGTCCCGGCGGCGGCGGCGACCGGTCCGGAGGCCGAGGTCGCCGCCGGGGTCGGCGACGCCGGGGCGCCGTCGCCGGCGACGGTGAGGGCGTCGACCTCGCTGGGCGCGTACACCCCGGCGAGCAGGTCGGTCGAGGGCGGCGGGCCGCTCTGCCCGGTCCGCACGGCGTCGCGGACGGCGTCGCGGGCCTCGTCCCGGAGCTTCCTGATCTCGGCCTCGTCCAGGGTCCCGGCCTCCAGCACCGCCTGCTCGAAGCGGTCGATCGGGTCGCGCTCCCGCCACGACTCGATCTCCTCACGGGTCCGGTACAGGTTCTGGTCGCTCTTGGAGTGGCCCTTCCAGCGGTAGGTGATCGCCTCGACCAGGGTCGGTCCCCGGCCGGCGCGGGCGTGGGCCACCGCCTCGGTGACGCCCTGGTAGACCGTTTGGACGTCGTTGCCGTCGACGCTCACCCCGGGGATGGCGTAGCCGGCGGCCCGGTCGGCGACCCGCTCCAGCCGGGACACCTCCTCCACCGACATCGACATGCCGTAGTGGTTGTTCTCGCAGACGAACACCACCGGCAGGTCCCAGATGGCGGCCAGGTTGACGCTCTCGTGGAAGGCGCCCTCGCTGGTCGCGCCGTCGCCGAAGAACGACAGGGCCACCTTGTCGGTGCCCTGCAGCTTGAGGGCCAGGCCGGCGCCGACGGCGATCGGGATGCCCCCGGCGACGATCCCGTTGGCACCCAGGTTGCCCTTGCCGACGTCGGCGATGTGCATGGAGCCGCCCCGGCCGCGGCAGTAGCCGGTGTCCCGGGCCAGCAGCTCGGCCATCATGCGGCCGAGGTCGGCCCCCTTGGCGATGCAGTGCCCGTGGCCGCGGTGGGTGGAGGTGATGACGTCGTCGTCGCGGAGGGCCAGGCAGGCGCCGGTGGCCGACGCCTCCTGCCCGATCGACAGGTGCATCGTGCCGTAGAGCATGCCGCGGGCGAACATCTCGTCCACCGCCTCCTCGAACCGGCGGATGGCCCACATGGTGCCCAGCACGCGCCTGGCGTCGTCCTTCGACTCGGCGAGCCTGGTCACGGTCTCGGCTGCGGTCGGCTTGGCCATGGCCTAGCTCCGGTTGCCGGCGCCGTTGCCGAGCAGCAGGTCCTGGAGGCGGCGCAGCTGGAGGATGGTCGAGCCGTCGTCCAGCTCGACGTCGTCGTAGGTCAGCGGCTGGTCGATGGCGACGTCGCGGACCACGGTCGCCCTGGCGGCCAGGCCGAGCGGGAGCAGCTGGCCGGCCGCGACCGCCTCGGCCGAGTCGGCCACGCCGTACACGGTGGCGCCGCCGATGCCGTCGATCTGGTCCCCGGCGTGGAGGTCCCGCTTGGCGGTGGCGACCACCTCGGCGTTCCAGGCCACCGGCTCCAGGGTGGAGACCCGGTCCAGGGCGGCCCTGGCCACGGTGAGGGGTGCCTCCAGGCTGGCCAGGTGGTAGGGCCGGTAGAAGGCGTAGTAGGGGCCGGGGCCCATCGAGAGGTAGGCCATCTCCTCCATCACCGTGGGATGGTCGGTGCGGCCGACGATGAACACCCCCGGGGCCACCGGGCCGGTCGCGTAGTCGACCACCCCCGGCCGGTCCAGCACCCCGCCGTCGGCGGCCGGGCGGAACACGTTGGCCAGCTCGGGCACGGTGGTGTCGGGCCCGTACATGCCGCGGCGGCTCAGCTCCAGGCCGGTGGCGTTGGCCATCGAGGCGCACTCGATCATCGTCTTGGTACCGTCGACGAAGCTGGCCAGCATCTTGGGGTTCATGTGCTTGACCTTGGCCTCGTCGGCCACCGAGTCCGGCGTGTCGTGGGGGCGTAGCGGGTTGTTCTTGCCCTTGCCGGCGCACACGACCTCGAAGCCGATGTCGGTGACGTAGTCGAACAGCTCCTTGACCTCGACCGGCTCGTCGCCCTTGCACAAGGCGTAGACCCGCCCGCTGGCGTGGGCGACCCGCGACAGCAGCAGCCCGATGGTGACGTCGGCCTCGGCGTTGAGCGAGGCCACGTCCTTGCCGCCGGTGAGGGCGGCATAGGACAACAGGGCGCCCACGTCCGGCACGCCGGTCGCGTCGACCACCACGTCGACCGGCAGGTCGATCAGCAGCCGGGCGTCGGTGACCCCGACCGGCCGTCCGTCGGCGACCGCCTGGGCGAGCTTGTCGGGGTCGTCGCCCTCGACGACCCCGTTGGTCCCGGCCTGGGCGAACGCCTGCTGGGGCCGCCCGGGGAGGACGTCGGCGATGGCCGCGACCTCCATCCCGGGGATCCGCTGGACCTGGGCGACGAACCCGATGCCCATCTGGCCGGCGCCGGCGAGGCCGATCCGCACCGGCCGGCCGAGGTCGGCTTCACGAGCCTGCAGGCGGGAGGACAGGTTCATGTGCATCACCTTCCTGGCGGATCAGGCCTGGGCGGCCTCCCCTTCGATCACCAGCGTGGTGCCCGGCCGCGGTTCGGGCAGCGGCAGCTCCTCCAGGCAGATGTCGCCCGGCAGGGGCGCTTCGGCGGCGCCGTTGGCCTTCAGGTCCATGTGGCCCAGGTTGACCATGTTCTCGTTGGCCACGTCGCCGACGGCCGTGATCCGGAACGCCTTGTCGTCGATGCGGACCAGGTCGCCGGGGCGCACGCCGCCGGTGGTGACGGTCGGCCGGTGGAGCACGGTGAAGAAGTGCAGCTCCTCCGGGGCGCCCTCGGCGAACCAGATCAGGATGCCCTGACCGACGAACTCTGCGACCTGTTCTCCCACCGCGGTGACCGTGGTCGCATAGCGGGTCTGCGCGGCGGGCATCAGGTTTCCTTGATGTTGTCCGGCCCGACGCCGGAGACGAAGATGTCCTCCTTGATGAACATGGCCAGGGGGCCGGCCGGGCTGGTGGCGTGCACGTCGACGGTGGGGACCTTCTTCATCGGGTAGACCCCGACCCGGGCCGTGCCGCCGCAGTCGATGACCGCCACGGCGATCTTGTCGAACGGGGCCGAGCTCTTGAAGCCGTCGAAGGCCTCGCCGCCGGTCAGCTCCGCGATCCGCTGGGCCACCGGGTGGATGCCGCCACCGGTCACCGAGTAGATCAGCTTCCGCTCGTCGGTCGGCTTGATGGTGAGCGGGCCCCCCCAGCCGCCGCGGCCGGCCTCGACCCGTACTGCCTTGTACTCCGCCATGCGCTGGAACCTCCTCGTTCCTGGGTGTCGCCTACTCGCCGGTGTAGAGACCGAAGCTGAACAGGTAGGCGATCACCACCGCGGCCGGCCCGGTGACCATCCGTGAGAACAGCACCGCCGGCACCCCGACCTCGACAGTCTCCGGCTCGGCCTCCGCGAGGGCCAGCCCGACCGGGATGAAGTCGCAGCCGACCTGGGGGTTGATCGCGAACAGGGCGGGCAGCGAGTACTGGGCCGGGATCTTGCCCTCGCCGATCTGCACGCCGATCAGCGTGCCGACGATCTGGGCGATGACCGCGCCCGGCCCCAGCAGCGGCGACAGCACCGGCAGCGAGCAGATGATGCTCATCAGCAGCAGCCCGGCCAGGCTGGAGGCGAGCGGCGTCAGGTGGTCGGCGATGAACGTGCCGATCCCGGTGGCCAGGATGAAGCCGATGATCAGCGAGATGAACGCCATGAAGGGCAGGACGTTGCGGATCACCATGTCGATGGCTTCACGCCCGGACTGGTAGAGCGTGCCGACGATCCCGCCGACGGTCCGGCCGATGCGGTTCAGCAGGCCGTTGATCGTGTCCATGCTCACGCCCCCTCGGGAGCCGGGGCCTCGCCGGCGGTCGCGACCTCGGGCTCGGCCTCGCGGGCCTTGCGGGCGAACATGATCCTGCTGATCGTCTCGGTCATGATGCCCCGCATGAAGATCACGATCAGCCCCACGTAGAAGTAGCGGACGGCCAGGTCCCCGATGGGCAGGCCGAGCTTGATGATGCCGGCCGCGATCCCGGCCCAGACGAACAGCTCACCCGCGTTGACGTGGGGGAACAGCCCCAGCGGGGGGTGGACGAAGCTGACCGCGGCGTCGTAGAACGCCGGCTTGTCGCGCTCGGGCAGGAACCGGCCCATGGTGTAGCACATCGGGTTGGTCAGGAAGAACACCGACAGCACCGGCAGGACGAGGTAGCGGATCGGGTAGTACCGGAGGCCCGGCCGGCCGGCCATCTCCCCGACCCGGTCGATCCGCTCCGGGCCGATCAGCTTGATCAGGGCGTGGACCGCGGTGAGCAGCACGATCAGCAGGGGGATGATCCCGACAACCAGGCCGACGAAGGTCTCGCCGCCCTTGCGGAACACGCCGATGAAGTCCTCGGCCCACTGGCCGAGCGTTTCGTTGACGCCTGCCACCGGCAGGTGGCTGGCCAACAGCGAGAGGTCGGGCACTGTATCCACTCCTTCCCCGGCAGAGGGAGGACCCTGTCCGTTGAAGCCGACGGTTCGCGCCTACGACGTCGCCACCCCTCCTCTCGGACGCCGGCCGCGGGGTGATCGCCGGCCGGTGGCGTCGGGCGCACCGGCGTGCTCCGGATGCAATGCGGCCGCGGCGCTGTGGGCCGCGACCAGGACACGGGGGGCCAGCTCCGGCACCTCGGCGCCGGCCGCCAGCTCGACGGCCGGGAGCCCGACGAGGGCGGGCACCGGCCGGGCGTTGGCGAACACCGTGACCCCCTGCAGCGCCTCGGCCGCGGTGACGCGGTCGTCGGGCCCCACCGCGACGACCACGAAGGCACGGCCCCGGATCCGGCGGGGCGAGGCGCCGATGGACACCCGGCCCTGGCGGCGCAGCGCCCGGGCCCTGGCCATGAACCGCCGGGCCTGGAGGTAGGCGAGCACCAGCTGGACCGCCCAGAGCACGCCGATGAGCAGGAAGACCCATCCGAACCCCATGGCCCGCTCCTTCCGAGGGGGTCACCGGAACGGCTCTGATGCTGGTGGGGAGAGGATGGGCCGTCCAATACAAAAAGGCACGTGATCCATACATGAACGGAATCGCCGGAGTCTGCGGGGTTGACTCCGTCTGGGCGGTCGCGTATAACTGCCTGAACATATGTGACTAGCTAATCACGGATGTGATGATGCCACCTTCAAGAGATCCCGCCCTGCTGGCCAAGGCGGCCCGGCTGTACTTCCTGGACGACCGGTCCCAGGACGACGTCGCCGCCGTCCTCGGGACGACCCGGTCCAACGTGTCGCGCATGCTCAGGCAGGCGCGGGACCTGGGCATCGTCGAGATCCGCATCGTGGACCCCACCGGGCGCGACCAGGAGCTCGAGGCCGCCCTGCGCGACCGGTTCGGCCTCGCCGACGCCCGCGTGGTCGAGGCCGCCACCGGGACCGACGCGCTGGGCGCCGTCGGCCACGTGGCCGCGCGCTGGCTGGACGAGACGCTGCGCGACGGCCAGGTGGTGGCGCTCTCGTGGGGCCAGACGCTCCAGGCGGTCGTTGGGGCCGTGGAGGGGCTCTCCCGGCGCGACGTCGAGGTCGTCCAGCTCGTCGGTGGCCTGTCGGCGCTCAGCTCCGCCGTCACCGGCCAGGAGCTGGTGCACGAGCTCTCCCAGCGCCTGGGGGCCCGCCACCGCTACCTGCACGCTCCCGCGCTGTTCGGCTCGGCCGAGGCGCTGGCCATGATGCTGCGCGAGCAGACGATCGCCGGCGCGCTCGACGCGGCCAAGCGGGCCGACGTCGCCGTCGTGGGCATCGGGACCCCCGGCGTCGGGTCCTCGGAGGCGCTGCTGGGCGCGCTCGGGCTCAGCCCGGCCGAGCGGGCCGACTTCGACGCCTCCGGGGCCGTGGGCGACGTCTGCGGCCGCTTCTACGACCTTTCCGGCAGGGAGGTGAGCCAGGTCGTGGCCGAGCGTGTCCTCGCCGTCACGCTCGACGACCTGCGCGCCATCCCCACCGTGGCCGGGGTCGCGGCCGGAGAGGACAAGGCCCGCGGCATCCTCGGAGCCCTGCACGGCCGGATCGTCGACGTGGTCATCTGCGATCAGGCGGCCGCCCGGTCGGTCCTCACCCTCGACACGGACGGCGCGCGGGCGGACGCCCGCCCCGGCAGAAGGTAGTCATGGAGCTCCGACATCTCCGCTACTTCATCGCCGTCGCCGAGGAGCTGCACTTCGGCAGGGCGGCCGAGCGGCTGCGCATCACCCAGCCACCGCTCAGCTTCCAGATCCAGTCGCTCGAGCGTGAGCTGGGCGTGCAGCTGTTCGTCCGCGGCCGGCGCGTCCAGATGACCGAGGCCGGGCGGGCCCTGCTGGCCAAGGCCCGCGAGGCCATCGAGGCCGCCGACGCCGCCGCCCGCGCCGCCCAGCAGGCCAGCCTGGCGATCAACGGGCGGCTCCGGGTCGGCTACCCGGCCGCCGGCGTGTTCGAGCTGCCCCCGCTGGCCCTGCGGACCTTCCAGGAGCGGTTCCCGAGCGTCGGCGTCGAGACGGTGGTGGCCGCGACCGGCGCGCACCTGGAGGCGTTGGACGCCCGGGAGCTCGACGTGGCCTTCGTCCGCATCGGCGTCCTGGACCGCGAGGCCATGCACTTCAGGGCCCTCCAGCCCGAGCCGTTGCTGCTGGCCGTCCCCGAGGGCCACACCCTGGCCCGGCTGCCCTTCGTGCCGGTCGGGCGCCTGGCCGGGGAGCCGATCATCCTCTTCCCCTACGGCCTGGAGCCGCTGCTCTACCGCTACCTGGTCACCGACGTGCTGGGCCGCTCGCGGGTCGCGCCCTCGATCGCGTTCGAGGCGACCACCCTGGAGAGCGCCTGCAGCGCGGTCGCGGCCCGGCTCGGCGTCGCCTTCGTCGGCGAGTCGCTGGCCCGGATCTTCGCCATCCCCGGCGTCGCCTACCGCCCCTTCGCGCCGCCGCCGCCCCTGTCCAACCTGGGCGTGGCCTGGCGCCAGGACACGACCTCCGGTGCCGTCCGCTGCTTCCTCGAGGTCCTCGACGGGCTGGCCGAGGCGCCCAGCCCGGTCCTCGCAGTCCGGCCCGCCCTGCAGTTGACGGCCGACGGCGGGATGGCCACGTGACCTATCATGGCCTCGTGGCGAGGCAGGGTGGCACGACGCACGCAGGCATCGTCCTGGCGGCAGGCTCCGGCACCAGGGTCGGCAACAGCCGGAACAAGGTGTACCTGCCGCTGGCCGGCCGGCGCATCGTCACCTGGTCGCTGGAGCTGTTCCGCAGGATCCCCGGCATCGGCCGCCTGGTGCTGGTGGTGCGGGACGAGGACCGCGAGCTGGCCGCCGAGGTCCTGGACCGCGAGCTTCCCGGCGTGCCGGTCGACCTGGTGACGGGCGGCGAGACCCGCCACGAGTCCGAGTACCGGGCGCTGCTCCACCTGGCCGACGAGATCCGGCGGGGCGAGATCGAGGTCGTCCTCGTCCACGACGCCGCCCGCCCGCTGGCGCCGGCGAGGATCGTGGAGGAGGTGCTGGCCACGGCCATCCGCACCGGGAGCGCGATCCCGGCGCTGCCCCTGGAGGACGTGGTCGGCGTCGACGAGGCCGGGCGGATGTCGCCTGGGGGACGGACCGGCCTGGTCCGTGTCCAGACCCCGCAGGCGTTCAGGAGCAGCCCGCTGCTGGCCGCCTACCAGGCCGCCGCCGCGGACGGCTTCACCGGGACCGACACCGCCGCCTGCGTCGAACGCTACGAGGGCGTCCCGGTCCAGGTGGTGGACGGCGACCCGCGCAACATCAAGGTGACCTACGCCGACGACCTGTTCACCGCCGAGCTGATCCTGACGACCTCCGGGTACGAGCTGTGAGGTGAGGCATGGACCACGTGCACATCGTCGTGGTGGCCTGCAGCCACTGCTCCGGTGAGCACCTGCACGAGGTGACCTACGCCGGCCGGCTGCTCGCCTCGACGGTGTGCTCCAACTGCGGTCACCGGATCGCCAAGGACCTGTCCGGCCTGCGCCGCGCCTACCTGGCCGACGTCGAGCACCGCGTCCGGACCAAGCCGCGGCGGATGCTGCGCCGGGTGATCCGCCATCCCGTGACCTTCGCCCTCAACCTGCCCGGAGCGCTGCTCGCCAAGCCGGCCAAGATGGAGGCCGAGCTGCGGGTCCTGTACGGGCGGCGCTAGACGACGATCTCGAGGGGGTGCTCCAGGACCTCCTTGAGCCGCCGCAGGAACCCGGCCCCGGTGGCCCCGTCCAGGGCCCGGTGGTCGATCGACAGGGTCAGCCGCATCCGCCGGCGCACCGCCACCGCCCCGTCGCCGGTGGCCGCCGGCTCGCCCCGGACGGCCCCGACGGCCAGGACGGCCGCCTGGGGCGGGTCGATCAGCGCCATCGCCTGGTCGACCCCGAGCGCCCCCAGGTCGGCCACCGTGAAGGTCGCCCCGGCAAGCTCCTCGGCGGCCAGCCCGCCCGCCCGGGCCCGGCCGGTCAGCTCCCCGGCCTTCCGCGCCACCTGGGTGAGGGTCCTGTGGTCGGCGTCGCGGATGACCGGCACGACCGTCCCGCCCGGCGCCGGCACGGCGATCCCCACGTGCACTCGCTTGTGCCGCAGCAGCCTGCCGCCCGCGAAGGACACGTTCAGGTCCGGCTCGGCCCGCAGCAGCCCGGCGCACGCCTTGACCACCAGGTCCTCGAGGCGCACCTCGAGGCCGTCGCCGCCGGCCTGGAGCTGGCGGTTCAGCTCGGCCCGGAACTCCACCAGCCGCTCGGCGTCCACGGTCACGGTCAGGTGGACGTGGGGGGCCTCGACCGCCACCGCCGCCCCGGCCGTCGCCCGCTGGGCCGGCGCGGCCGCGGCCGCGAGCGCCTCGACGTCCGCCCGCAGGACCCGGCCCCCGCGCCCGCTGCCGGTGACGGCGGCCAGGTCGACCCCGAGGTCGGCGGCCACGGCACGGGCCAGCGGCGTGGCCGGCGCCCGGCGGCCGGCGCCGGACGGGGTCGGCGTGGTCTGCGCCATGGCCCTTCCCCCTAGCGGCCGCCGGCCCGGGCCGTCCGGGCCGGGGCGGTGTGGACCGGCAGGCCGAGCGCCACCATGGCCGCCTCCATGGTGCTCTCGCCCAGGCTCGGGTGGGCGTGGATGGTGTCGGCGATCTCGTCGAGGGTGGCCTCCAGGCGCATGGCCAGCACGCCCTCGGGGATCAGGTCGCTGGCGCCGGGCCCGATGATGTGCACCCCCAGCACCTCCCGGTACCTGCCCTCGGCCACCACCTTGACCAGCCCCTCGGTCGACCCGTAGGTCTGGGCCCGGCCCAGGGCGGTGAACGGGAAGCGGCCGACGACCACGTCGTGGCCGGCCTCCCTGGCCCCGGCCTCGGTCAGCCCGACGCTGGCCACCTCCGGGTGGGTGAAGGTGGCGGCCGGGACCGCCCGGTAGTCCATCCGCTCGTCGTGGCCGGCGACCACGCCGGCCGCGACCAGCCCCTGGTGGCTGGCCACATGCGCCAGCAGGACCGTGCCGGTCACGTCCCCGATGGCGTGCACGCCGGGGGCGCTGGTGCGCAGCCGATCGTCGACCTGGACCCAGCCACGCCGGTCGGTGGCCACCCCGGCCCGCTCCAGCTCCAGCCCGGCGGTGTTGGGCCGGCGGCCGACCCCGACCAGGACCACGTCGGTCTCGACCTGGGTGGGGCGCTGGCCGTCCGGGTCGGTGATCGTGACCCTGAGCGGCCCGGCCCGCCCCTCGGCCGCCGGGGCGATCTCCGAGACCGTCCTTCCCGTCTGGACCTTGATCCCCCGCCGGGTGAAGGAGCGGGCCAGGGCCTTGCCAAGGTCCTCGTCCTCGGCCGGGATCAGGGTCGGCAGCAGCTCGACCATGGTCACCTCCGCGCCGAAGGCGTGGAACATGGTGGCCCACTCGGCCCCGACCGCGCTGGCCCCGATGATCACGATCCGCCTCGGGACCTCGCCGAGCAGGAACGCGCCGTCGGAGGTGACCACCCCGGGCAGGTCGATCCCGGGGATGGGCAGCAGCACCGGGGTCGAGCCGGTGGCCACGATCAGGTTGCGCCCCTCCAGCCTGGCCTGGGGACGGCCGTCGGCCGCGGGCGGCGCGTTGTACAGCGGCCCCCCGGCCCCCAGCGGCGCCTCCCCGACCGCCACGACCTCCACGGCCTTCGGGCCGACGAACCGCGCGTGCCCGTTGACCACGGTCACCCCGTTGGCCCGCAGCAGGCCGGCCACCCCATCGGTCAGACCCTTGACCACCCGCTGCTTGCGCTTGACCACCCCCGACCAGTCCAGCCGGACGTTGTCGGCCAGGACCCCGTAGTCGGCGCCGTGCCGCATCGTCTCCAGCACCTCGGCCGAGCGCAGCATCGCCTTGGTCGGGATGCAGCCCCAGTTCAGGCAGACCCCGCCGGGACGCTCCTTGTCGACCAGCGCGGTCCTCAGCCCGAGCTGGGCGGCCCGGATCGCCGCCGGGTAGCCACCCGGACCGCCCCCGACGACCACCAGGTCGAACTCCTGCGCTGCCATCTCGGGCATGCGAGCACCTCCCGCGTCGGGAGCCTCGTTGTCGGCGATCGGCCGGGGTGCCGTCCAATCCAAAAAAGCATGGGATGGATACGCACTTTGGATTCGACATGCTCCGGCGTCCTGGCGACAGTTCGGGTACCCAGAACGTGGGCGTCGCAGGAGAGGGGAACGCCGATGCCGACTGGAGCCCCCCGAGCTGTCCGGCAGGGTGTGCGCTGGGAGGACGCCTACGCGCGCTGCCGCCAGGTCGCTCCCGAAGCCTTCGACCGGGACCGGGTGCACAACCTCTGGAACGGTGCCTGGCAGGCGGCCGGCGACCCGGCCGACGCCACCAGCCCCGTGGACGGCAGCCCGATCGCCGGGCCGCCCATGCTCCAGCTGGAGCGGGGCCTCCAGGCCGTGGCCGCGGCCGCGGCCGAGCACCGCGAGTGGACCGGGGTCGACCTGGACGAGCGGCGCGCCCGCGTCGCCCGCTGCGTGGACCAGCTCGAGGCCCACCGCGAGCTGCTCGCCCTGCTGCTGGTCTGGGAGATCGGCAAGCCCTGGCGCCAGGCCCTGACGTCGGTGGACCGCACCGTGAGCGGGGTGCGCTGGTACCTGGACGAGATCGAGCCGATGCTGTCCGGCCGCCAGCCGCTGGCCGGCCCGGTGTCCAACATCGCCTCCTGGAACTACCCGCTGAGCGTGCTCGTCCACGCCATGCTGGTCCAGCTGCTGGCCGGCAACGCGGTGATCGCCAAGACGCCGACCGACGGCGGGCTGTGCGCGCTCACCCTGTCGGCCGCCTGCATGCGCCGCTGCGACCTGCCGGTCACCCTGGTCAGCGGCTCGGGGTCGCGGCTGTCGCCGGCCCTGGTGCTCAGCGAGGACATCGGCTGCCTGGCCTTTGTCGGCGGCCGGGACGCCGGCGGCCAGATCGCCAGCCAGCTGGTCCAGACCGACAAGCGCCACATGCTGGAGCAGGAGGGCCTCAACGCCTGGGGGGTCTGGGGGTTCAGCGACTGGGACACCCTGGCCGGGCACCTGAAGAAGGGCTTCGAGTACGGCAAGCAGCGCTGCACCGCCTACCCCCGCTACGTGGTCCAGCGGTCCCTGTTCGACCAGTTCCTGGAGATGTACCTGCCGGTCGTGCGGTCGCTGCGCTTCGGCCACCCGCTGGCCGTCGCCGATCCCGGCGACGAGCCGCCCGACGTGGACTTCGGCCCGGTCATCAACGCCGCCAAGGCGACCGAGCTCACCCAGGAGGTCGACCTGGCCATCCAGATGGCCGCCACCCCCCTGTACCGGGGCTCGCTCGAGCAGGGCTGGTTCCTGCCCGGCCAGGACACCTCGGCCTACCTGCCGCCGGTGGCCCTGCTGGACCCTCCCGGGGCCAGCGCCCTCGGCCACGCCGAGCCCTTCGGTCCGGTCGACACGGTGGTGCTGGTCGACTCGGCCGCCGAGCTGCTGGCCGAGATGAACGCCTCCAACGGCTGCCTGGTGGCCTCGATCGCCTGCGACGACGAGCAGCTCGCCCGGCAGCTCGCCGCCGAGGTGCACGCGTTCAAGATCGGCATCAACAAGCCCCGCTCCCGCGGCGACAAGGACGAGCCGTTCGGCGGCCGCGGCGCCTCCTGGAAGGGCGCCTTCGTCGGCGGCGAGCTCCTCGTCCACGCCGTCACCCAGGGCCCACCCGCCGAGCACCTGTTCGGCAACTTCCCCGACTACCAGCGCTACCCGACGGTCTGAGCGGGCCGCCGGAACCGCCGCCGTTCGGCCTCGACCGCCGGGCGGCGGGCGCAGCCCTCCAGGTGGTCGTTGACCAGGCCCATGGCCTGCATGAAGGCGTACACGGTGGTCGGGCCCACGAACGACCAGCCGCGGCGGCGCAGGTCCCGGCTCATCGCCCGGGACTCGGGGCTGTGGCCGAGCTGGAGCAGGGTGGCGTGGTCGAGCACCGGGGGGCGGGCCTGCGGGTCGGGCTCGAACCGCCAGACGTAGGCCGCCAGGCTGCCGAACTCGCCGGCCAGCTCGGCGTAGCGGCGGGCGTTGTTGATGGTCGCCTCGATCTTGGCCCGGTTGCGGACGATGCCCGGGTCGGCCAGCAGCCGCTCCACCTGCCGGTCCCCGAAGCGGGCCACCGCCGCCGGGTCGAAGCCGGCGAAGGCCCGCCGGAACTGCTCCCGCTTGCGCAGGATGGTCAGCCAGCTCAGCCCGGCCTGGAACCCCTCAAGGGAGAGCTTCTCGAACAGCCGCCGGTCGTCGGCCACCGGCAGGCCCCACTCCTGGTCGTGGTAGGGCCGGTACAGCGGGTCGCCCGCGCCCCACCAGCAGCGGGCGACGCCGTCCTCGCCGACCGTGATCCCCTCGGGCGGCGGGTCGCCCATGGCCTGCCCCCTTCCCGTCCGTGGCCGCCGCTCGCCGGCCCGGCCGGGCAATGCTAGCGCCCCACCGCGACAGCCCGGGGCCTACCCTGATGTCCTGATGCCAGCGGACCAGGGCCACGACGTCTTCAACACCATCTTCAACCTGGTCACCCAGGACGCCCAGGTCGCCTGCTTCGAGAACGCCGCCGCCCACCTCGGGAGCGGGGGCGGTTCGTGGTCGAGACCGGCGTGCCCGACCTCCAGAGCCTCCCGGTCGGCCAGACCATCGTCCCCTTCCGCGCCGATCCCGGCGGGCTGGGCTTCGACGTCTACGACGTCGTCACGCAACGGTTCAGCTCCCAGCACTACGACTTCGTCGACGGCCGGGTCGAGGCCCATCCGGTGGAGTTCCGCTACGCCTGGCCGGCCGAGCTCGACCTCATGGCCCGCCTGGCCGGCATGCGGCTGCGGGACCGGTGGGCCGGTTGGCGGCGGGAGCCGTTCACCAGCCTCAGCCGCGCCCACGTCTCGGTGTACGAGAAGCCCTGAACGCACCTGGAGCCAAGGAGGCAGACATGGCGGGCAGCGCCGAGCTGCTGGTCGACGCGTTCGGCAGGGTCCGCGAGGTCGTCCACCGGGTGGTGGGCGGGCTGACGCCCGAGCAGCTGGCGTTCCGGGTCGACCCCGGGGCCAACTCGATCGCCTGGCTGGTCTGGCACCTGACCCGGATCCAGGACGACCACGTCGCCGACGCCGCCCAGGCCGAGCAGGTCTGGACCTCCCAGGGGTGGGTCGGGCGCTTCGGGTTGCCGTTCGACCCCCTGGCCACCGGCTACGGGCACCGGGCGGCCGACGTGGCCGGGGTCCGGGTGGCGTCGGGGGAGCTGCTGGTGGGCTACCACGACGCCGTCCACCAGCAGACGACCCGCTATGTCGAGGGGCTGGGCGACGCCGACCTGGCCCGCATCGTCGACCGGTCCTGGGACCCGCCGGTTTCGCTGGGCGTCCGGCTGGTCAGCGTGATCGCCGACGACCTCCAGCACGCGGGCCAGGCGGCCTTCGTCCGCGGGGTCGTGCAGCGCAGGTGACGGCCCCCGGCGGCCCGGCGGCCGGGGTCCGCACGTGCTCGGGGAGGACGCCGATGCCGACCAGGCGGGCCGGGACGCCCTGCAGGACCGGGTAGCGGCGCAGGGCCCGCAGGACGAGCGGACCCTTGGCCGGCACCCGGCCGGCGAGCAGCGGGGACAGGAAGCGGTCCTGGATCGTCCGCTGCCCCCACTGGACGACGACGGTGGGCAGGAGGCGGCGCAGCTGGACCCGGGCGAGGTGCCGGGTCGACAGGGTGCCCTCGCGGAGCGGCCGCACGAGCAGGTTGGCGGCGGCCACGGCGTCGTGGACGGCCAGGTTGATGCCGACGCCGCCGATCGGGGACATGGCGTGGGCGGCGTCGCCGATGCACAGCAGCCCCGGCCGGAACCAGCGCCGCAGCCGGTCCACCTGCACCCGCAGCGTCCGCACGTCGTCCCAGCTCCGCAGCTCGCCCACGCGGTCCTCGAGGAAGGGGACCAGCTCGGCGACCGAGGCGCGCAGGCGGCCCAGCCCCGCCCGATGCAGCTCGTCGGCGGCGGCCTTGGGGATGAGGTAGGCGATCTGCCAGTAGGCGCCCCGGTCGATCAGGACCAGCAGGTGCCCGGCGGCCAGCCGGCCGAAGGACTGCGGGGCGTCGGTGGCGCGCCGGGAAAGCCGGAACCAGAGCACGTCCACGGGCACGCCGAACTCGGTGGGGCGCAGCCCGGCCGAGCGGCGCAGCCCGGAGCCGCGGCCGTCGGCGGCCACGGTCAGCCGGGCCCGCACCTGGTGGACCGCCCCGTTCCGGTCGCGCCAGGTCAGTCCCGTCACCCGGCCGGCCTCCTCCACCACGCCGATCGCCTCGGCCTCCATCCGCAGCTGGAAGGAGGGCAGCCGGCGGGCCTGGCCGACGACGAAGTCGAGGAAGTCCCACTGGGGCATGAAGGCCAGGAACCGGTAGCGGCCGGGCAGCCGGCGGAAGTCGGCCAGGGTGAAGTCGCCGGCGTCGGTGGTGATCCCGAGGACCTCCGCCTCCTGATGCGGCACGCGCAGCAGCCGTTCGGCCAGGCCGAGCTCGTCGAACAGCCGCAGGGTGGAGGGGTGCAGGGTGTCGCCGCGGAAGTCGCGGAGGAAGTCGCCGTGCTTCTCGAGCACCAGCACGTCGACCCCGGAGCGGGCCAGCAGCAGCCCGAGCACGGCCCCGGCCGGGCCGCAGCCCGCGACGCAGCAGGTGACCCGGTCGGCAGGCGGCGGTTCCATCCGGCCATCGTACCGTCGCGGCCTGTCCGGGCCGGGCGGTAGCATCGCCGGCCATGGCATCGCTGGATCCCGGGCTGCTGGACTGGGCGCTCCGGGCGGCCGCTCCGGGGGCGGAGGTCACCGAGGTCCGTGGCCTGCGCGACGGTGGCTCGCCCTGGCTGCTCCGGCTCGGCCGGCGCGCCGGGCGGCGCGGTGTCGTGCTGCGGGTCGGCAGCGCCCAGGACCCTTCGCCCCTGCGCACCGAGGTGGCCGCGCTCCGGCTGGCCGCCGCGCACGACCTCCCGGCGCCCCGGCTGCTCGCCGCCGAGCTGGACGGCGACCCGCCCGTGGTCCTGGTCGAGCGGCTGGAGGGGAGCAGCGCCATCCCGGCCGACCGCCCGCCGGCCCGCCTGCGCACCCTGGGCCGCACCGCGGCCAGGCTGCACGCGGTCGCCCTGGCCCCCGGCCCGGCGCTGCCCCGGCGCGACCGCCCGATCGCCAGCGAGGACTTCGCCGCCCTGCGCCGCCGCCAGCCGCCACGGCCCCTGCTGCTGGAGGCCGAGGTGCGCGTGAGGGAACGCCATCCCGGCGGGGCCGAGGTGTTCGTGCACGGCGACCTCTGGCAGGGCAACGCCCTGTGGAGCGGGGACACGCTCGCCGGCCTGGTCGACTGGGACTGCGCGGGCGCCGGGCCGCCCGGGGTCGACCTCGGGTCGTTGCGCTGTGACGCCGCTGTCTGCTTCGGCATCGAGGCCGCCGACGACGTCCGGGCGGGCTGGGAGGAGGAGGCCGGCCGGCCCGCGGTGGAGGTGGCCCACTGGGACGTGGTGGCCGCCCTGAGCACGCCCCCGGACATGGGCTGGTTCCCCGACGCCGTCGCCGGGCAGGGCCGGCCCGACCTCGGCCAGGATCTCCTCGTGCGGCGGCGCGACGCGTTCCTCCGGGCCGCCCTGGACCGGCTGGACGCCGGGACCGGGTGACCCGGAGGCGGTCGTGGCGCTCAGGCGCGGGCCAGGATGCGGCCCACGTTCTGCTCGGAGAAGAACTCGGCCGGTGAGGTCACCCCGGCCATGACCCTGGCGAAGGCGTCCATGGCCTCCTGGTCGCCGTGCACGGCCAGCAGGAGCTGCTGGAGCTCGGGGGGTGGCGGCTCCAGGGTGGCGAACTCGCAGGTGAGCTCGTACATCGGCAGGACCTGGCGGTCGCGGGTGGCCTGGTAGTCGGCCATGGCGTCCTCGAAGGAGCGGGCGCCGGAGAAGGCCTCGTCCAGGGCGGCGGCGCAGAGCTCGGCGTCCCGGAAGGCGTCGTGCATCCCCTGGGCGGTGATGAAGTCCTTGTTGTAGCCGGCGTCCCCGACCAGGGCCCAGCCGGGCCCATACGGCCGGCGGAAGTAGTTGGGGACGGCGGTGCCGACGAACCGCTCCTCGCGGGTGGCCGCCCGGACCCGCTCGGCGAAGGCCGGGGCCAGCTCCAGCATGGCCAGGAAGTTGCCCTCGATGTCGTCCCGGTTGGCCTCCAGCTCCGCGTACGGCCAGCCGCCGATGACCAGCGTCAGGTCGTCGTGGGTGGGCCAGGCGGCGAAGCCGCGGTCCGGGCGCACCCAGGTCTCGAAGCGGCCGTCCATCGGCAGCCCGCTCCAGTAGCTGTAGTAGCCGCACAGCAGCGGCGGCCGCTCATGGTACTGCTCGGGCCCGACCGCCCGGGCCACCGACGAGTGCCGCCCGTCGGCGCCGACGACCACCCGGGCGCGCTCGGTGACGGCCTGGCCGTGCCGGCCGCGCCCGCGGACCCCGCCTACGCGTCCGTCGGCGGCCACCACCTCGGTGACGGTGAAGCCCTCGCGGACCTCCGCCCCCGCCTCGGCGGCGGCGTCGACCAGGAGCTTGTCGAGCACGGTCCGTCGGGGGCCGTAGGCCACGGAGGTGTCGTCGGTCCCGGGCGCCCCCGAGATCGAGAAGGGCCCGAAGTCGAAGGCGTAGGTGTCGATGGGCGGGCAGCCGGTCGCGACCAGCCGCTCCAGCAGCCCCCAGCGCCGCAGCGAGGCCACCCCCGGCGGGTGCAGCAGATGGGTCGAGACGGTGTCGCTGGGAAAGCTCGCCCGGTCCACGACCAGGACCCTGTAGCCCCTGCGGGCCAGCAGCATCGCGGTCGGCGACCCGGCGCAGCGGGCACCCACCACGATCGCGTCGTAGCGGTTGTCGGCCATGTCCCTCTCCTGCTCGGTGTGGTGGCTGCAGGATGCGGGCGCCGGCCCCGGGAAGTATCGGGGAGGTCCCCTATCTTAGGAGCCGAGCTTCCGCCGGGTCGCCCAGGCGGCCGCCTCGGCCCGGTTGCGCAGGCCGAGCTTGGCCAGCAGGTTGCCGACGTGGTGCTCGACGGTCTTGCGGGTGATGTACAGCCGCTGGGCGATCTCGGGGTTGGACAGCCCGGCCCCGACCAGCTCCAGGACCTCGGCCTCGCGCCTGGTCAGGGCGCCGACCCCCTTGGGGCCGGTCCGGACCGGCGCCCCGAGCGACCGCAGCAGGGCCCCGGCGGCGTCGGCGTGGCGGGCCGCCTCCAGCCGTTCGAAGTCCTCCAGGGCCGCCCTGGCCTCGGCGACGGCGACCTCGGGGGCGCGTCCCGCGAGCGCCCGGGCCATCTCCAGCCGGGACCGGGCCAGCTCCATCGG
>Ga0209382_10000750_pt1 | contig 52424 bp, 48 predicted proteins | sample SoiMetdeltSBSDD5_FD_187599 | JGI IMG/M metagenome (GOLD analysis project Ga0209382, IMG submission 187599) | Bulk soil microbial communities from a Populus tree surrounding site in Tennessee, USA - Soil MetaG P. deltoides SBSDD5 (SPAdes) (version 2) | ecosystem: Environmental > Terrestrial >...
GATAGACGATGTAGTTGGGCTGGCATGAAAAGTCGGACGGACTCTCGTAGTTCCTGCCGTCGTCGGTCGCCGGATTGCGGGAGGCCGCGACGCTGTGGAACGGCACCGAGATGTTGCCGAAGTTCACTTCGCCGCCAGTGAAGTACCGATAGGCTTCGAACAGCGTTTCGGACAGCGGCGTGTTGCCTCTGGGGTCCCAGGAATTGACTGTGTCGATCAGCTGCTGACGATTGGCTTCGATCGGGCCGACCGGGTACGCGACCATGCCGCCGCGCGCTTCATTCTCTCCGCCGCCGCCGTTGCGGCTGTAGCGCATCAAGCCGACGTTGACGCCCGACAGCTTGCTGAGCAGGCGCTCAGCAGCCTCCTTCATGACGTCCATGCGGCTGATGACTTCGAGGATGCGGAACTGCTCGTAGTACGCAATGTAGTTGCCGGAGTAGAGCGTGCCGAGCGTGCCCGCGTCTGCGTTGGCAGCCCACACCGAATTGGCGGCTGTGGCGGTCCACCGGCCGTTGGTATCGGTGAAGTTGTCCTTTCTGGGATAGAGGCGCGTGGTGTCGGCATCGAGATTGCCGTCGATGCCGTTGTCGCTTTTGCACTCGACTTCTTTCGGGTTGCCGTTGATGCTGAGCGTGCGCCAGCTGCGACCGTCCCTGGGGTCCGGGTTGTCGCGCCAGCGAATGAATCGATCCACGTACGCGCCGCTGCCGCCGGTGCCGAGTGCTGTTGTCGACAACGCCGCTTTGCACTTCAGCCAGCTGATGTCGAACCAGTTGCCCGAGTCGCAGTCCGGCACGCCCGCGCTCGTGCTCCAGTAGACGCGATTGCCGATCCCCGAGCAGTCGCCGGTGCCCGCATAAGTGCGGTTGCGATCGTAGGGGGTCGGCGAGACGGTGTTCGAGCCCATGCTGCCGGAAGTGTCCAGGATCAGCAGGATGTTCGGCGCCGCGGCATTGTTCGGATTGCCGCGGAAGATCTCGGTATCGTCCGCGGACGCACCGGCGCTGGCGAGCACCGCCACGGTTGCGGCGGCAGCCAAGGCGAAGTTGCGCGCTTTGTGGAAGACCATGGATGAAAATCCTCGGTGAGAATTCGGGTCGTGCCGTGAGGTTTCAGTCGACCGCAACGACGACGCGCGTAACGATCTTGTCGGCGGCGCGGTAGTAGATGGTCATGGAGTGGCTGCGAGTGCCGCCGGCGATCGCCTTGAACTCGGCGAACGGCACCAGCGTTCGGCCCACGTAGAACTTCGAGTCGCTGGTGAGTGTCACGAAGACTCCCTCGCAGGTCGCGCAGCCGCGAGCCGCGAGTGCACCGGAGGCAGTCGCAATGCTCGTGGCAGTGCTCGTGGTCTCCACCGCGTACTCTGTCTCCACCGCCGGATCGGGCGCTGCAGCGGCAGTGCCGAGCCAGACCAGGCCGATCAGCAATGTCAGGACTCTTGCGTTCATCGTGACTACCTCGGTGCGGTCAGGGCGTCGGTGCGGTCAGGCCGGTACCCAGGCCCGGACCCGGTGAAATGGTCGAGTCCCAGGGAGCGATCACGGCGACGCCTTGCACCGTGGTGGCCACCGCGTTGCGCGCGGAACTGCCGTTGCTCTGGACCTCGAAGTGATACGTCGAAAAGCTGTCCCAGCTCGCGCCCCAGATTGCCGGCTGCGCGGCGCCGCCCAGCTGCGGGGTGACGGTCGCGTAGTAGGCATCGCGGCCACCGGTGTTCGGAATCTGCGTGGTCGTTCCCGCGGTCGCGGGCAGCCGCTCCGCAACGCCGCCCGGATTGAAAAGGCCCACGGTCATGGCCTGCTCGACGCCGCTTTCGGCAGCCTGGAAGGCGCTCTCGTGGTACTGCATGTTGCCCGCCATCGCGAGCTCGAGGCTCGCGGTGTTCATGCCGGAGATGGCGAGCAGCGTCAGCACCAGCAGCAACAACATGCCGACGACTAGCGCGGCACCGCTCTGCGTGCGCTTGGATGCGATCGGATGAGATGTGCGCAGGCTCAGGTTCTTCATGTTCAGGTCCCCAGCGCGTTGCGGATCTGAATGGTTCGCGACACCAGCAGGCGGCGGAAACCGTCCCTGGGCCGGTACGCCTTGCCGGCAGCGGCGGCCGCGTTCAAGTCGTTCGTGACGCCGGTGCCCGTCGCACGATCGGCGTAGACGTAAGTACGCGAGTCGGTGAAGCCGGTCTCGGGATTCTCGGCGCGCACCAGCAGCCAGATGCGCACGGAGACGATCTGCGCGCCTGTCGGGATCGCGCTCGGGTTCACGTAGCGCTGCGCGCTGCCGGCGGTGCCCGAAGGATCGATGCCGAACTGGACCTGCATGTCTTCGACGCCGGGAATGACCTCTTCATTCACGTCGAACGTGGGACCGGCAATCAGAGCGTGCCGGCGCAGCGAAGGGAGGCCGGCGCGGTGCGTGGAGTCGCGATCCACGTAGTAAGCGTTGACCACGAGGTCGTTGACCTGGCCGTTCGGCGGGGCCGTGCACGCAGAAGAGTCGGTCACCAGGCTCGCGAAGAGGCGCGTGGAGCAGATCCGCAAGCGACCTGTGGTACCGACGGAGGCTGCCGCTGACGCGCGGCGCACAGTCAGTGTGTCGGAGGTGGCCGCTGCGCCCGCGCCAAACGCTGTGCAGCCGAAGCTGTAGCCGTTGTTGTTGGCCTCCAGATTCTGCTGCAGGTCACGGGCGAAATTGGTGCCGCAGTTCGTCGGCGCTCCCGCGGAAGCCGCACTCTGCGAGGCTTGATTGATGACCACGCCGGCGCCCTTCACCAGGCCCCAGTAGTTGGACATGCGGATATCGGGTTCGAGGACGCTGAACGCGTAGCGCGCGGTCTCTTGCAGGCGAGCAGCCGTTTCGTTCACTTCGTAGGTTGCGCGGCTGTCCACGTACACCTGCGTCGCGCCGAAGATCAGCAGGCCGCCGATCGTCACGGCGACCAGCAACTCGATCAGGCTCAAGCCGCGAGCGCGAGCGCGCCCGGGCAGCCGGCGGTTCTTGTTGTGCATGTCGCTCATATCTGCATGCTCAGTACGTAGCTCTGCGCGACCGTCTCGCCGGCTTCGACCCAGGACACCGTGATTCGGTACGTGGTCGGGGTGGTGGTCGTGTCCACGACCACGGCTCCTGCAGGCGCGCCGGGGAGTGCGTCCTGGATTGCTCTTTGCCAGACGGCGAGGTCGTGCGCGGCCATTTGGTCCGCAGTACACGTGACACCAGTGCCGATGCACGTGGTCAGCGTCGTCGCTGCCGTGCCGGCGTATGCCGCACGTGCGGTCCGATTGGCGCGAATGCGATCACCGAGATCGCCCGCGAGATTGATCGCCTGCATGCGCGAGGTCGCGCTGCCGCTCGCGCGCAAGGTGGTGACATACAGGCTCGCGATGCCGAGCATGCCGACAGCCAGCACGACCAGGGCCACGAGCGCCTCGACGATCGTGAAGCCGTGCAGCGCACGACGGGTCGCGTACAGACGTCCGCGCGCGATCATGTGCAGCTTCCCCCGGTAATGGACAGAGCGCTGGTGATCTCGGCAGGATCGCGCGTGATCCGTGCGCGCCCGGTGGGCTCGATCCACAGCGCGCGCGCGACGGAAGTCGTACCGACCGCGCGGTTACCGCGGGAGTCGCAGATGACGACGCGGCTCGTCGGGGTCTGTCCGGCCGTGTTGGTCGCAAAGCCCGTGGGGCCGTAGCTCACCTTGCCGGTCTGGTTGTTACTGATGCTGATGCCGGCGGGAGCGCTCTTGCGCTCGAGGACGGCCTCGGTGCCATCGCGCGTCCAATTGGTGTTCGTATCGACGAAGATGATCCAGCCGGACAGGGTCCCGTCGCTGCAGGTCGGATTGGTCGCGTCCGGCGCACTCGAGGCACAGACCGCCACGACTGCCTGGCGCTTGACGGCCTCCGAGCGCGCCACCTGGACCGACCGCAGCATGTCATTGGCCGCGGAAGACAGGCGGTTGTTGCGCATGAACTCGCGCATGTTCGGCACGGCGATCGCGGCCAGCGTACCGGCCACGGCGAGCGTGATCATCAGCTCGAATAGCGTGAAGCCGCGCTGGGCGCGTGAGGCGACTTTCATAGGGGTTCCTCGCATGGGCGCGGACTATATCGGCGGCCCGGAGGGGGGCCAGCGGCCGCCGACCAGCGGCACGGGCGCCGGGATGGACGGCGCGGACGGCGGCGGTTCTGTCAAAACCGGGCCGATGTGATCCGCTTCACATTCTCAGGTTGTCTCGGCGCGCGTTTCTGTATATAAGAACAAAACTGATTATCCGTACAGTCTATACCGACCGAGGGCCAGCATGTCAGAGCTCACACCGCGCCAGCGCCAGATCCTCAAGATGATCCAGGACTCGATCATCGACAACGGCATGCCGCCGACGCGCGCCGAGATTGCGGCGGCGATGGGCTTCAAGTCGCCGAACGCGGCGGAGGAGCATCTGCGTGCGCTGCAGAGAAAGGGCGTGCTCGATCTGTTGCCGGGCGCCTCGCGCGGTATCCAGCTCAAGGACTCTCTTCGTGAGCAAATGGGCCTGCCGCTGATTGGTCGAGTTGCAGCCGGCAGGCCCATGCTCGCGGAGGAGCACATCGAAGCGCGCTACCAGATCGATCCGAAGATCTTCCAGCCGAAGGCGCACTACCTGCTGAAGGTGCGCGGCATGAGCATGAAGGACATCGGCATCCTCGACGGCGACCTCGTCGCCGTGCATCGCACTCCGGAAGTGCGCAGCCGGCAGATCGTCGTGGCGCGCCTCGACAACGAAGTGACGGTCAAGCGCTACAAGCAGGACGGCAAAGTCGTGTGGCTGCTGCCGGAGAACGAGGAGTTCGAGCCGATCCGCGTCGACCTGAAAGAGCAGTCGCTCATCATCGAAGGCGTGGTCGTCGGCGTGCTGCGCCAGGGCAAGTCGAAGGGAATGTTCCAATAGACTATTGGAGTGAGCGGCTGCGATGCCGGCGTACAGGGAAGTGCGCGTGCTCTCCGTCGCGGAGGCCGCATATCTGGGCGGCTTGATCGACGGCGAGGGCACGGTCACCTTGAGTCGCAAGCATGCCGGCGACATGCGTCAGCTCGTGGTCAGCATCAGCAATACGGAGCTGCAGATTCTCGACTTCGCGCTGGCCTGCATCGGCGCGGGCAAGCTGACCCGCAAACGCACGAGCGAGGCGCATCACACCCCCAGCTATTCATATTCGGTCTGGAACCGGCACGCGCTGGCCTTGCTCGCGCAGGTCGAGATGTACATGCAGTCGTACAAGAGGGACCGCGCGCGGCTCGCGCTGAGGGACTACGTTCGATTGACGCCTCGCAACGGCAAGTATTCGCAGACTCTGCTCGCCGAGCGAGCGATCTTCGAATGCACGTTGCTTGGTTTGCGAGCCGCGGCGAAGAAAGAGCCCCTTCAGCCTCGCGGCTGAAGGGGCGTATTGGTGGAGGCGGCGGGACAGCCGATTCCGTCTCTTTCGAGACGGGCTGGACTATGCCTTCATCCCGCAGTCGCTCGCGCGATTGCAGGAGCGGGGCGTGTTATCCGGATCAGCATCTCCGGATCCTAGTGCCGGCTCGCGTCGCCTGACGTCAGCCGGTCTATGAGTCTCTACAGGGCGGACCTGAGGTTGGCCCTCTTTCCACCCCTCGGCGTTACCGCTGCCGCCGCCATCTGTATCGATGGTCGGCGCCGTCAGGCTTCGCCGATGTGAGCCCCGTTGTCACTTCACCTTTGCAGGTGAAGGCGACCCTACTTGATCGAACCCGCGTCCGTAAGCACTACGCCACAGGACACTACATGCTTAGCCCATTCTTTAATTCTCGCCATGCGCTACCCGAAGGGCAGGGAAGACGCACGGCCAGCTTCAGAGCGTTTTAGCGAACCGGCCTGGAGCACACCGGCGTCGCGAGCTTGTGAGCGCGTCCCCCGATTCTGGATGCACAAGCACATACCAGGCGGAGGTTAGGCGGGATTAAGCCGCCAGAGCGTAGTTGTCTTCGTTTGCAACTATAAGTTTGTAAGCAGTTTTACGAGTTACTTACAACTCGGCATGCACCTGGGGTTTCGCAACCCACGTCGAAACCGATCGCCCCCAAGAAGCCTGGCTAGTCTTGGGGACGGCGGTGCAAATGACAAGCGCTATTTCGTCTGCGCGGCGTAGCTGTCGTTGGCGCGCTTGATCACGTAGGCACGGATCGATTCCGCGTCCGCTGCGCTCATCACCGGAGCGAAGCTCACCATGCCGCGATCTTTTCTCGCGCCGTCGATCACCACTTCGCGCCAAGCCTGCTCCGTGCGATTCAGCGCCGACCAGCGCAGATCCGGCAGCACGCCGCCGCCGACCGCCGAGTCCCCGTGACACGTCGAGCAGAACGTGTGGAAAGCGACTTGTCCCTGATGTGCGAGTTGCGCATCGCCGATGAGTGCCGGCGGTTTCGCGAGCGCCGGCAGCGCGGGCGGCTCAGGCAACGTCGCCGTGCCGCCGAGCTTGAACGCGAGCACGCGACTGCGATTGATCGCGGGTCCGCCCTTGCGCGACGCGTCGCCGCCGGAGATTGCATACGTGCCGCCCCAGCCCGCGAGCACGACGACGTATTGCTCGTCGCCGATCGCGTACGTCGCAGGCGCCGCGACGACGCCGGTCTGCGCCGGGAAAGACCAGAGCTTCGAGCCATCCGCGGCGTTGTACGCGACGAACTCGCCGCCGACGTTGCCCTGGAAGACGAGATTGCCCGCAGTCGACAGCACGCCGCCGTTCCACGCGCCCGGATGCTCGACCGACCATCTTTCTCTCTGCGTCACCGGGTCCCACGCCTTGAGCGAGCCGCGCACGGTTGCGAGCGCGGCGGCGCGGATCTGCGGATCGTCCGGCATCATCACCGCCGTCGCGTCGATGCCGATGTTGAAGCCGAGCGGACGTCCTTTGAATTTCGGATCGTGCAGGTAGGGCATGGCCAGTTCTTGCGCGGGCAGATAGACCAGGCCCGTCTGCGGGCTGAACGACATCGGATGCCAGTTGTGTGCGCCGTAGGGTCCGGGCGTGACCAGCGCGGGCTGCTTCGGATTCATGAAGCGCGCTGCGGGGTCCTCGACCGGCCGGCCGGTCTTGAGGTCGATCTCTTTCGCCCAGTTCACCGGCACGAACGGCTGCGCCGAAATCAGCTGACCGTTGGTGCGATCGATGACGTAGAAGAAGCCGTTCTTCGGCGCCTGCATCAGCACCTTGCGCGGCTGGCCGTCGATGCTCAGATCCGCGAGCACGATGTGCTGAGTCGCGGTGAAGTCCCAGGTCTCGCCCGGCGTCGACTGGTAGTGCCACACGTACTCGCCGGTGTCCGGCTTGAGCGCAACGATCGCGCTCAGGAACAGGTTGTCGCCGCCGCCGGGGCTGCGGTACTGCTGGTTCCACGGCGAGCCGTTGCCGGTGCCGATGTACAGCAGGTCGAGATCCGGGTCGTACGCCATCGAATCCCACACGGTGCCGCCGCCGCCGAGCTTCCACCATTCGCCGTGCCAGGTCTTCGCGGCCTGCTCGAGAATCGGCGCTTCGAAGGGCTGCGACGGATCGCCGGGCACGGTGTAGAAGCGCCACAGCATCTTGCCGGTCTGCGCGTCGTAAGCAGAGATGTAACCGCGCACGCCGAATTCGGCGCCGCCGTTGCCGATGATGACCTTGCCCTTGATGACGCGCGGCGCGCCGGTGATCGTGTACGCCTTCGTCTGATCGACGGTCACCACCGACCACGCTTCCTTGCCTGTCGCTGCGTCGAGCGCGACCAGGCGGCCATCGAGCGTGCCGAGGAACAACTTGCCTTCGTACGCAGCGACGCCGCGATTGACGGTGTCGCAGCACGCCTTCACGCCGGTCTCGCCGGGCACTTGCGGATCGTATTGCCACAGCAGCTTGCCGCTCGCAGCGTCGATCGCCTGCACCTTGCTCCACGCGCTCGTCGAATACAGGACGCCGTCGATGATCAGCGGCGTCGCCTCCTGGCCGCGATGCGTGTCGAGGTCGACGAACCACGCGAGCCCGAGTTGCTTGACGTTGCCTGCGTCGATCTTCGCGAGCGGCGAGAAGCGCTGCTCCGAATACGTGCGCCCATGCGTGAGCCAGTTCGCGGGATCCTGATCGGCCTGCACGATGCGCGTCGCATCGACTTGCGCCGCCTTGACCGGTGCAGTGGCTGCCGCTTCCTTCTTCTGGCACGCGGAGCAAGCCAGCGCGATCAACAGCGTCGGGACAAGAGTTCTCGTGAGCACGGGATCCCCCAACTGAGCGTTCTTATTTTCCGACTACAGTCTACAGCCTACAGCCCGCAGCCTTCTTATCTGGTGCTGTGTTTCATCAAGCGGGACTTCTCCCGCTGCCAGTCGCGATCCTTTTCGGTCGCGCGCTTGTCATGCTCCTTCTTGCCCTTCGCCAGGCCGATGCGCAGCTTGGCGCGGCCGTTCTTCCAGTACATCTCCAGCGGCACGAGCGTGTAGCCGCGCCGCTCGACTGCGCCGATCAGCCGGTTCAGCTCGGAGCGGTTGAGCAGGAGCTTGCGGGTGCGGATCGGATCCGGAATGACATGCGTCGAAGCGGTCGGCAGCGCGGAGACGTGCGCGCCGAACAGGAATGCCTCGGCGTCCTTCACGAAGACGTAGGCTTCCTTCAGCTGCACGCGGCCGGCGCGCAGGCTCTTCACTTCCCACCCCATCAGCGACAGACCTGCCTCGTAGGTCTCCTCGATGAAGTACTCGTGACGCGCCTTGCGATTCTCGGCGATCGTCGCGTTCTCGTTGGTCGGGCTCTTCTTGCTCATCGGGTTGCTCACGGGGGGCGTGAATTGTAGCCTCGTGCCATGCCAGCCGCCGCAATCGCATGAAGGAAGTGAAGCGCAGCGCGCTCGTGCCCTACATGCCCGAGCAGATGTTCGCGCTGGTCGAGGACATCGAGCGCTATCCGCAATTCCTTCCGTGGGTGAGTGCCGCACAGCTCGTCGAGCGCAAGCCGGGCGAGGTGGTCGGGCGGCTCGAGATGCACCGCGCGGGGATGCGAGAAATCGTCACCACTCGCAACGTGCTGACTCCGCCCCGGGAAATCGCTCTGACACTCGTTACCGGGCCGTTCAAGACGCTCGAGGGTCGCTGGACGTTCGAGCCGATCGGCACGGACCGCGGCACGCGCGTCGACCTGACGATCCGCTTCGAGTTCCTGAATCCCATGCTGACCCTGCTGCTGTCGCGCTCGTTCGAGAAGAGCTGCAACGAGCTCGTGGATGCGTTCGTCGCGCGTGCTCGCGCGGTCTACGGCATGCGATAGCCCCGCGCGATAACCATGCGTGTCTGGGTCGTCTATGCACTTGCGGATCGGCAAGCGGTCCAGGAACTGGAGCTGCCCGAGTCCGCCACCGTTGCGCAAGCCGTCGAGCGTTCAGGGCTGTTGCAGCGGTTCCCCGAGATCGGCGATCGACCGCTGGCGTGCGCGATCTTCGGGCGCGTGGTTGCGGACTCGCAGGTGCTGCGTGCCGACGATCGCGTCGAGATTCTGCGACCGTTGCTGGTCGATCCCAAGGAGAGCCGGCGCCGGGCGGCGGCGCGCGGGCGCGGCTCGCGGAAGTAGGCCTACGACTTCGCGGCCGGCTCGGGACGGTCGATCTTCTCGACCTTGTCGGTGCCGTCGAAGTGCACGATGAAGTGCCGATACACGGGTTTCGACAGCCGGCCCCGCTTGAAATAGTAGACGTAGTCCCAACGAGCGTTCTGGAACGGATCCGCGACCATGGGCGTGCCGAGCAGCGCACGCACCTGCACACGCGTCATGCCGACGCTGATGCGGTCGATGTCTTCCTTGTCGAGGAAATTTCCCTGCTGGATGTCGATGCGATGCACGCAGGCGCTCAGCGCCGCAAGCAGGAATGCGGCCAGGACCAGACGGCGGCTGCGAACGAGCGCGAATATTGAAGTCATTGGAGCTGCAATGAAAGTGGAGCGGGGCGGCACGCTGCGCGATAATGGCCCGCGATAATACCCGGCCCCCAGGAGTGAAGCACGTGGAAACCAGCGACCTGCGCAAGGCCGGACTCAAGATCACGCTGCCGCGGCTCAAGATTCTGGAGATCCTCGGCACCGCGACGCCGCGCCACATGAGCGCGGAGGACATTTATAAGCATCTGCTCGAGTCTCACGAGGACATCGGGCTGGCGACCGTGTACCGGGTGCTCACGCAATTCGAGGCGGCCGGGCTGGTCACGCGGCATCATTTCGAGGGCACGACTGCGGTGTTCGAGCTCAACCAGGGCGAGCACCACGACCACATCGTCTGTCTTGACTGCGGCAAAGTCGAAGAGTTCATGGATGCGGGCATCGAAGATCGCCAGCGGACGGTGGCCGCCAAGCTGCAGTTCGAGATCAAGGATCACTCCATGATCCTGTACGGTCGCTGCAAGCGGGTGAACTGCCCGTCTCGGGACAAAGAGCGCTAGCCTGATTTCCTCGCTGCAGGTCGGGCTTTGGCCCGACTCTTGTTCGTCTTCAACATCTCGGCCGCGTGCTCGCGCGCCTTATCCGTCACGCTGACTCCCCCGAGCATCCGCGCGATTTCCTCCACCCGGTCGTCCGCGCTGAGCACTGTCAGTACCGTCCGCGTCGTCTTACCGTCCGTCAGCTTCGTCACACGAACATGCGCGTGAGCCTGGCTCGCGACCTGCGGCAGGTGCGTCACGCATAGCACCTGCGCGCGCTCACCGAGCGTGCGCAGCTGACGCCCGACGATCTCTGCAACACCGCCGCCGACTCCGGCATCGACTTCGTCGAACACCAGGCATGGCAATGCATCCGACTGTGCGGCGGCGACTTGAATCGCCAGGCTGATGCGCGACAACTCGCCGCCCGACGCCACCTTTGCGAGCGGGCGAGGCGGCTGTCCCGGATTCGCGCTCACCAGGAATTCGATTTCATCCGCGCCGTGCGCGTTCGCCGCAGCGGAGTCGAGCGCGCGCACCGCGATCTCGAACACCCCGCCCGGCATGCCCAGCGTCTGCATCAGCTCGCTGATCCGCCGCGACAGCTTGCCCGCCGCCGCGACACGCGCAGCACTCAGCTTCGTGCACGCGGCGCGAAACTGCGTTTGGAGCTGTGCGAGCTTTTTCTCGATCTGCTCGAGCGAGGCTTCCAGCGTATCGAGCTGCTGAAATTCCGTCGCCAGCTCTGTCTGCAGCGTGCCGAGTGTCGCGGGCTCGACGCGATGCTTGCGCGCGATGGACTCGATGGCGGCGAGGCGCTGTTCCACCCACTCCTGCCGCTGCGGATCCGCGTCCAGATCCGCCTCGTAACGCTCCGCCGACTCGATGCCTTCGCGTAACGCGATCAGGCTCTCGTCGACGGCCTTGGCGATGGACGCAAAGCGCGGATCCAGCTCCGCCAGCGAGCGTGACACGGTCAGCGCGCGCGACACGGCGTGCTCGGCATTCATGTCTTCCGCTTCCCGCAACAACTGCAGGATCTCGCGCGCACCGGATGCCAGCCGACCATGCTGCGACAAGCGCTGTCGCTCGACGGTCAGCTCCTCGATCTCGACGGGCTTCAAGTCCAATGCCTTGAGCTCGCCGAGGTGATAGCGCAGCAGCTCCAGCCGCGCTTCGCGATCCTGCGCCGACGCCGCGGCACGGTCGCGTTGCTCGCGCAGCTCGGACCACGCGCGGTGCTGCTCGGCAACCGAGTCGAGCAGCTCGCGATAGTCGCCGCTCTGGTCGAGCAGCTCGCGCTGCGCGGCGCGCTTCATCAGCGACTGGTATTCCATCTGGCCGTGGATATCGACCAGCGTTTCACCGAGCTGACGCAGCGCCTGTACCGGCATCGCCTGGCTGTTCACGTATGCGCGCGAGCGGCCGTCCGCACCGACGATTCGCCGCAGCACACATTCATCCTCGTGGTCGATCGACTGCTCGGCGAGCCATGCGCGCGCGGCAGCGTTATTCGCGACAGAGAACGTCGCGGTTACCTCGGCGCGCTCCGCGCCATGTCTCACGACTTCAGCTCCCGCGCGGCCGCCGGCGGCGAGCAGCAGGGCGTCGACGAGAATGGATTTGCCGGCGCCGGTTTCGCCGGTCAGGACCGTGAGACCGGAGGCGAGCTCCAGCTCGGCGGCGTCGATGATTGCGAAATCGCGGATCTGGATGTGAACGAGCACGGCGCGCGTCAATCCTGCGACTGCGACGGCGGCACGCGATCGCCGCGTCCCCAACGCAACTTGGAGCGCAGGATGCGGAAATAGTCGTGATCCTGCGGGTGCAGCAGCGTCACGCTGGTGTCGGCGGGCCCGATCACGAGCTTGCCGTCGAGCGCGAGCGCGCCCAGCGACACGCCGTCGCAGATAACCTGCGCCTGAGTTTCGAGGCGCTCCAGCAGGCGGATCTCGACCTGCGAGGAGCTGCTGATCACGATCGGCCGGTCCGACAGCGTGTGCGGACAGATCGGCGCGAGCACCAGCGCATCCAGGTCCGGGTAGAGGATCGGGCCGCCGCAGCTCAGCGCATAAGCAGTCGAGCCGGTCGCAGTGGCGACGACCAGGCCGTCGGCGCGGTGCGTGTTGACGTAACGCCCATCGATCCAGGTTTCGAAATCGAGCGTGCGGCCGGTCTGCCACTTCTGGAGTACGACGTCATTGAGCGCCTGCCCCGAGAGCGTGCTGCGGGCAGAGCTCATCGTCGCGGTCAGCATCGCGCGGCGATCCTGCACGTAGCGTCCTTCGAGGATCTCGTCGAGCCGATCGCGCACGTCCTGCGAGCCGATGTCGGCGAGGAAGCCGAGCCGGCCGCGGTTCACGCCGAGCACCGGCACCGCATGAGGCGAAGCGAGGCGTGCCGCGTGCAGCATGGTGCCGTCGCCGCCGATTGCGACGACCAGGTTCGCGTCGCCCGCGAGCTTCTCGGCGGGCCGGCGCTCGACGCGCGACGCGCCGAAGTCGACAGTGCTGTCGCTTTCCGCGAAAACCCGGCGCCCGCGGGCGTGCAAGTGCACGGCGAGAATCTGCATCGTCTCGACGACGCGCGCATCGCGGTCGTTGCCGACAAGGGCGACGCTCGCGAACGGTGGCGGGGCTGCGGGCATGGGCGCGTTTTTAGCACGGCGCAATGACACCTGTGGAAGTTAATATGGAGAAATGGCGGGGAACCCTGCAAAATGCCTTCCATGGCATGGGTTTGACCCCACGTTGCGACGATGTCCTCGCAGACGACCGACGAATCGCTCAATGACCGCTCTCAGCAGCTTCTGAAGCTGCTGGTGGAACACTACATTCGCGACGGCCAGCCCGTCGGCTCGCGCACCTTGTCGCGCGACGTCGGCATGAGCCTCAGCGCCGCGACCATCCGCAACGTGATGGCGGATCTGGAAGAGCTCGGCTTCGTCACCTCGCCGCACACCTCCGCCGGCCGCGTGCCCACCGACAAGGGCTATCGCTTCTTCGTCGACACGCTGCTGAAGTTCCAGCCGCTCGGCGACGACCAGGTCGCGGCGATCCGCAATCGTCTCGGCGAGCTCTCCAGCGATCCCAAGGCGCTGATCGCCGCCGCCTCGCAGATGCTGTCGAGCGTGACGCACCTCGCCGGTGTCGTCACGTTGCCGCGCCAGAGCCATGCGGCGCTGACCCAGATCGAGTTCGTGCCGCTGTCGGACAACCGCGTGCTGGCGATCCTGGTAGTGAACGGGCGCGAGGTCCAGAACCGGATCCTGCAGCTCGAGCGCTATTACAGTGCCGAGGAGCTGCGGCGCGCATCGAACTACCTGAACCTGGAGTTTCGCGGCAAGGAGCTGAGTGCCGTGCGCGATCACCTGCTCGCGCAGCTCAAGGAGACGCGCGAGCATCTCAACGAGATGATGCTCGACGCGATCCACCTGGCGCAGCAGGTGGTGAACGTCCCGGTTGGCAGCGGGCGCATGGAGTACGTGATCGCCGGCGAGACCAACCTGATGAACTTCGCCGAGCTGTCGAACGTCGAGAAGCTGCGCCGCCTGTTCGAGGCATTCACCCAGCAGCGCGACATCCTGCACCTGCTCGACCAGAGCCTGCGTGCCGAGGGCGTGCAGATCTTCATCGGTCAGGAATCGGGCTACACGATCCTCGACGACTGCAGCGTGGTCACCGCGCCGTACTCGCTCGACCAGGAAGTGGTCGGCGTGCTCGGGGTCATCGGCCCGACGCGCATGGCTTACGAGCGCGTGATCCCGATCGTGGACATCACCGCGAAGCTGCTGGGTTCTGCCTTGAATTCGCGGGCCTGAGCCGCACCTCCCGCCACAGATCTGTCGGGCCTGGGCCCGACCTACAGCGTTGTAAATTGGAGAAGGATCGAGATGACGGTGCCAAACGAGCATGAATCCAGCGCCCGCCAGGCCCCGCCCGGGGCCGACGAGGAGGCCGCTGACGTCGGCGCCCTGCAGGCAGCGCTGGCTGCTGCCGAGGGCCGCGCACTGGAGAGCAGGGACCTGTACATGCGGGCGCTCGCGGAGCTGGACAACGTCCGCAAGCGGGCGTCCCGGGACGTCGAGCAGGCGCACAAGTTCGCCCTGGAGCGCATCGCCAACGACCTGATCGCCGTCAAGGACAGCCTGGAGCTCGGGTTGGCCAATGCCGCGCCGACCGACAAGCTGCGCGCAGGCACGGAAGCGACTCTGCAGCTCCTGAGCAGGGCCCTGGAAAAAGCCGGGCTCACGGAGATCGTCCCGCAGGGCGAGCAGTTCAATCCGGAGCTGCACGAAGCGATGCTGGCCCAGCCTTCCCCGCAGCACGTGCCGAACTCGATCCTGCAGGTCATCCAGAAGGGCTACCAGCTCAACGGCCGCCTGTTGCGCCCGGCTCGGGTGATCGTCGCAAAAGAGCCCTAGCCCTTGAAAGGGTTGGGGCGAACCGCATGTAGCCGATCAATCGAGTCATTTTCAGTCAGGGTTTCAGGAGCTTTCCGCAATGAGCAAAGTCATCGGCATCGATCTCGGCACGACGAACTCGTGTGTCGCGATCATGGAAGGGGGCAAGCCGCGCGTCATCGAGAACAGCGAGGGTGATCGCACCACGCCGTCGATCGTCGCGTTCACCAAGGACGACGAAGTGCTGGTCGGCCAGTCTGCCAAGCGCCAGGCCGTCACCAATCCCCAGAACACGCTGTTCGCCATCAAGCGGCTCATCGGCCGCAAGTTCCAGGACGACGTCGTGCAGAAGGACGTCGGCATGGTGCCGTACAAGATCGCCAAGGCCGACAACGGTGACGCCTGGGTCGAGGTCAACGGCAAGAAGATGGCGCCGCCGGAAGTCTCGGCGCGCGTGCTCATGAAGATGAAGAAGACGGCCGAGGACTACCTCGGCACCCCGGTCACCGAAGCAGTCATCACGGTGCCCGCCTACTTCAACGATTCGCAGCGCCAGGCGACCAAGGACGCCGGGCGCATCGCCGGCCTCAACGTCAAGCGCATCATCAATGAGCCGACCGCGGCCGCGCTCGCTTACGGGCTCGACAAGCAGGGCGGGGATCGCAAGATCGCGGTCTACGACCTGGGCGGCGGCACGTTCGACGTCTCGATCATCGAAGTGGCGGACGTCGACGGCGAGCGTCAGTTCGAAGTGCTCGCGACCAACGGTGACACGTTCCTCGGCGGCGAGGACTTCGACAAGCGCGTCATCGACTACCTGGGCGAGGAATTCAAGAAGGAGAGCGGCGTCGACGTGCGTCGTGACCCGCTCGCCATGCAGCGCCTGAAAGAGGCCGCCGAGAAGGCGAAGATCGAGCTGTCTTCGAGCCAGCAGACCGACATCAACCTGCCGTACATCACGGCCGATGCGTCCGGGCCGAAGCACCTGAACATCAAGCTCACCCGCTCGAAGCTCGAGTCGCTGGTCGAGGACCTGGTGCAGAAGACGATCGAGCCGTGCCGGATCGCGATGAAGGATGCCGGCGTGTCGACCAAGGACGTCGCCGAAGTGATCCTGGTCGGCGGCCAGACCCGCATGCCGCTCGTGCAGAAGACGGTGAAGGACTTCTTCGGCAAGGAGCCGCGCAAGGACGTGAATCCTGACGAGGCGGTCGCCGTCGGTGCCGCAATTCAGGGCGGCGTGCTGTCCGGCGAAGTGAAAGACGTGCTGCTGCTCGACGTCACCCCGCTGTCGCTCGGTATCGAGACGCTCGGCGGCGTGATGACCAAGCTGATCGAGAAGAACACCACGATTCCCACCAAGGCGAATCAGACGTTCTCGACCGCGGACGACAACCAGGGCGCGGTGACGATCCACGTCCTGCAGGGCGAGCGTCAGCGCGCGGGCGACAACAAGTCGCTCGGCCAGTTCAACCTGGAAGGCATTCCGCCGGCGCCGCGCGGCATGCCGCAGATCGAAGTCACGTTCGACATCGATGCCAACGGCATCCTCAACGTGTCGGCGAAGGACAAGGCCACCGGCAAGGAGCAGAAGATCGTCATCAAGGCCTCGAGCGGCCTGAACGAGGACGAGATCAAGCGCATGGTGCGCGACGCGGAGTCGCACGCCGAGGAAGATCGCAAATTCCGCGAGCTGGTCGAGTCGCGCAACAAGGCTGATGCGCTGCTGCATCAGACCGAGAAGGCGCTCAAGGACCTGGGCGACAAGGTGCAGCCGGCGGATCGCGCGAACATCGAGTCCGCGATGGCGGATCTGAAGCGTGTGATCGGCGAGGACGACAAGAACGTCATCGAGACCAAGGCGAACGCGCTCGCACAGGCGGCGGCCACGATCGCCCAGCAGGCCTACGCACAGGCGGGCCCGGCGGGTGGCGAGGGCGGCGGCGGAGCCGGCGGTGCGTCCGGCGGCGGTGCCAATGCCGGCGGCGGCGGTGGCCAGGACGACGTGGTCGATGCCGAGTTCGAAGAGGTCAAGGATCGGAAGAAGGGCTAAGCTTGCCTTCGACGGACCCACAGGTGCTGGTCGCCTGTGGGTCCCGGTTTATCTGGAGTCAGGCTGAAGCCTGACCCTCATTGCAGACATAAAAATGTCCAAGCGGGATTACTACAAGGTCCTCGATATCGCGCGTACCGCGACCGAAGTCGAGATCAAGAAATCGTATCGCCGCCTGGCGATGAAATATCACCCCGATCGCAATCCCAACGATCACGAGGCCGAAGAGAAGTTCAAGGAGTGCAAGGAAGCCTACGAAGTGCTGACCGACTCGGGCAAGCGCGCGATCTATGATCAGTACGGTCATGAAGGGCTCGCCGCCCGCGGCGGCGGAGGCGGCTTCAGCGCAGCCGACGCCTTCAGCGACATCTTCGGCGACGTCTTCGGCGACATCTTCGGTGGCGGCCGGCGCGGCGGGCGACAGGTCTTTCGGGGCGCGGACCTGCGCTACGACCTGGAGCTCGATCTCGAGCAGGCGGTGTTCGGTCACGAGGCCGAAGTCGAATTCACGACGCTCGGCGAATGCGAGCCCTGCAAGGGCAGCGGCGCGGACAAGGACTCCAAGGTCGTGACCTGCGACACCTGCCACGGCTCGGGCCAGGTCCGCATGCAGCAGGGAATCTTCGCCGTGCAGCAGACCTGCCCGCGCTGTAAGGGCCGCGGCCAGGTGATCACCGAGCCCTGCGACCACTGCCTCGGGCAGGGAAGGATCCGCAAGAAGAAGGCCGTGGCCGTCAAGGTGCCGGCGGGCGTCGATAACGGCGACCGCATCCGTCTCGCCGGCGAGGGTGAAGCCGGGCGCAATGGCGGTCCGCCGGGAGATCTCTATGTCGAGGTCCGCGTGCGCGAGCACGCCATCTTCGAGCGCGATGGCAGCCACTTGTCGTGCGAGGTGCCGGTCAGCTTTGCGACCGCGACGCTCGGCGGCACTGTCGAAGTCCCGACGCTCGGCGGCAACGTCGAGCTGAAGGTGCCGACGGAGACGCAATCCGGACGCGTGTTCCGGCTGCGCGAGAAGGGCGTGAAGCCGGTGCGCGGCGGTGCGACGGGCGACCTGTTCTGCCGCGTCGTGGTCGAGACGCCGGTGAATCTCACCGACGACCAGAAAGCGCTGTTGCGCAAGCTGGAGGAATCGATGCGCGCGAGCACTCGCAATCACAGCCCGCGGGAGCATTCCTGGCTGGACGGCGTGAAGCGGTTCTTCGAGACGATTCGCAGCTGATGAGCGCGCGCGAGCTGCAGATTGCGATCTTCGGCGCCTCCGGACGCATGGGGCGCGCTGTGATCGCGGCCGTGGAAGCATCACCGGACGTTGCCGTGAAAGGCACGGCTACTTCGTCCGGCGACCCTGCCGCTGCGCTGCGCGGTGCCGACGTCGCCATCGAGTTCGCGCTGCCCCAGGCGACTGCCGCCCATCTCGCGGCGTGTCTCGCTGCAAAACGTCCGCTCGTCATCGGCACGACCGGGCACGACGAAGCGCAGCGCGCCCAGATCGCCGCTGCCGCTCGCGACATCGCTATCGTGATGGCACCGAACATGAGCCTCGGCGTGAACCTGTTGCTGAAGCTCGTTGAGTTGACTGCAGGAAAGCTCGACGCCAGCTACGACATCGAGGTCTTCGAAGCCCACCACCGCAACAAGAAGGACGCACCCTCCGGGACGGCGCTGGCGCTCGGCGCAGCGGCTGCCGCTGGCCGGGGTACGAAGCTGAGCGACGTTGCGGAATACGCGCGACATGGCGCGGGCGCGGCGCGGCCGCGTGATGCGATCGGCTTTCAGGTGTTCCGCGGCGGCGATGTGGTCGGCGATCACACGGTGACTTTCGCGGGCGCGGGCGAGCGGATCGAGCTGACGCACCGCGCGAGTGATCGGATGGCGTTCGCGCGCGGAGCCGTGGAGGCGGCGCGCTGGCTTGTCGGTCGTCCACCGGGTCTGTACTCGATGCAGGACGTGCTGGCTACCCGTGCCATCAATCTGTAGACTCCCATCCCTTAGCACGCGGCGAAATTTTTTCAGCGGGATCGGCATGCAAGCCAATCTCGCCGTCAGCATGCGTGTCTGAAACGACTGACGACGGAGCCCTGACGTGACCCAGGCAGACCACGCTGTACTTGCACTCGAAGACGGCACTGTCTTTCACGGCCGTTCCATTGGCGCGAAGGGCAACACGACGGGCGAGGTGGTGTTCAACACCGCCATGACCGGCTACCAGGAAATCCTCACGGACCCGTCCTACTGCCGGCAGCTCGTCACGCTGACTTATCCGCACATCGGCAACACCGGCACGAACCCCGAGGACCTGGAGGCCGGCGCCGTGTACGCCGCCGGCCTGATCGTGCGCGACGTGCCGCCGGTGTACTCCAACTGGCGCGCCGCCGAGTCGCTCGAAAGCTTCCTGCAGCGAGGCAAGGTCGTCGCGATCGCGAACATCGACACGCGCAAGCTGACGCGCATCCTGCGCGAGAAGGGCGCGCTCTCCGGCTGCATCATGACCGGCGAAAAGGCCAAAGCGGAGGCGGCGGTCCACGCCGCGCGCAAATTCCCCGGTCTCAAGGGCATGGATCTCGCGAAGGTCGTGTCGACCAAGCGCGTCTATCAGTGGAACGAGGGCACGAACTGGCAGCTCGAGCAGGGCCCGAAGGCACGCCCCGGCCAGCGCCTGCACGTCGTGGCCTACGACTTCGGCATCAAGCGCAACATCCTGCGCTCTCTCTCCGATCACGGCTGCCGCGTGACCGTGGTGCCGGCGCAGACGTCGGCGGAGCAGGTGCTCGCGCTGAACCCCGAAGGCGTGTTCCTCTCGAACGGTCCCGGCGACCCGGAGCCGTGCACCTATGCGATCGCCGCGATCAAGAAGCTGCTCGAAACCGACATTCCGATCTTCGGCATCTGCCTCGGCCACCAGCTCCTCGGGCTGGCGAGCGACGCGAAGACGGTCAAGATGAAGTTCGGCCACCACGGCGCGAATCACCCGGTGCTCGACATCGCGAGCGGCCGCGTCCTGATCTCCTCGCAGAACCACGGCTTCGCCGTCGACGAAACCACGCTCGGCGCGAACGTGAAGGTGACGCACAAGTCGCTGTTCGACGGCTCGCTGCAGGGCATCGAGCGCACCGACCGGCCGGCCTTCAGCTTCCAGGGACATCCGGAAGCGAGCCCCGGCCCGCACGAAGTGAAAGCCTCGTTCGGCCGCTTCATCGCATTGATCCACGACCGCCTCAACGCGCAGAGCGCCGCGCGCGAGGCCAAGAAAGTGGCGGAGGGTTGAGGGCGGATGCCTAAGCGAACCGACATCGAGAGCGTCCTGATCATCGGCGCCGGCCCGATCGTCATCGGCCAGGCGTGCGAGTTCGACTACTCCGGCGCGCAGGCCTGCAAGGCGCTCAAGGAAGAGGGCTACCGCGTCATCCTGGTGAATTCCAATCCCGCGACGATCATGACCGACCCGGAGACGGCGGACGCGATCTACATCGAGCCGGTCAACTGGCGCACGGTCGAGCGCATCATCGCGAAAGAGCGGCCGAACGCGCTGCTGCCGACGATGGGCGGACAGACGGCGCTGAACTGCGCGCTCGACCTCGTGCGCGAGGGCGTACTGGAAAAATATGGCGTCGAGTTGATCGCAGCCTCGCGCGAAGCGATCGACATGGCCGAGGACCGCGAGCGCTTCCGCAATGCCATGCGCGAGATCGGCCTCGAGTCGCCGCGCTCGCGCATCGCTCACAGCATGGAAGAAGCGCTGGCGGTGCAGGCCGAGATCGGCTTCCCGACCGTCATCCGCCCGTCGTTCACGCTCGGCGGCACCGGCGGCGGCATCGCCTACAACCGCGAGGAGTTCGAGGAGATCGTCGAGCGCGGCCTGGATGCCTCGCCGACCAGCGAGGTGCTGCTCGAAGAGTCGGTGCTCGGCTGGAAGGAATACGAGATGGAGGTCGTGCGCGACCGCCACGACAACTGCATCATCATCTGCTCGATCGAGAATCTCGATCCGATGGGCGTGCACACCGGCGACTCGATCACCGTGGCGCCGGCGCAGACGCTCACCGACAAGGAATACCAGCGCATGCGCGACGCGTCGATCGCCGTGCTGCGCAAGATCGGCGTGGAGTGCGGCGGCTCGAACGTGCAGTTCGCGCTCAGCCCGATCGACGGGCGCATGCTGATCATCGAGATGAACCCGCGCGTGTCGCGCTCCTCCGCGCTCGCGTCGAAGGCCACGGGCTTTCCGATCGCGAAGGTCGCGGCGAAGCTCGCCATCGGCTACACGCTCGACGAGCTGCGCAACGACATCACCGGCGGCGCGACGCCCGCATCGTTCGAACCGACGATCGACTACGTCGTCACCAAGGTCCCGCGCTTCACGTTCGAGAAATTCCCGGGCGCCAACGACCGCCTGACGACGCAGATGAAATCGGTCGGCGAAGCGATGGCGATCGGCCGCACGTTCCAGGAGTCGCTGCAGAAGGCGCTGCGCAGTCTCGAGGTCGGCACCGACGGGCTCGATCCGCTGCTGAAGCTGCCGCTGGCGGAGGACGAGCAGCATCGCCTGCGCGAAGAGCTGCGCATGCCCGGGCCGAACCGCATTCGCTACGTCGGCGATGCGTTCCGGGCCGGCTTGTCGTTCGACGAGGTGCATACCTTGTCGCGCATCGATCCGTGGTTCCTCGCGCAGATTCAGGACCTGGTGCGCGAGGAGCAGGCAGTGCAGTCGCAGGGTCTGGAAGCGTTCGATCGCGATCGCGTGCGCGCGCTGAAGCGCAAGGGTTTCTCCGACCGCCGGCTCGCTACGCTGCTCGGCATCGACGAGAACAGCGTGCGCCGCCGGCGCATCACGATGGGCATCCGGCCGGTCTACAAGCGCGTCGACACCTGCGCCGCCGAGTTCGCGACTTCGACCGCCTATATGTATTCGACCTACGACGAGGAGTGCGAGGCGGCGCCCACGGATCGCAAGAAGATCATGATCCTCGGCGGCGGCCCGAACCGCATCGGTCAGGGCATCGAGTTCGATTACTGCTGCGTGCACGCCGCGCTGGCGCTGCGCGATGCGGGTTTCGAGACGATCATGGTGAACTGCAATCCCGAGACCGTCTCGACCGACTACGACACTTCCGACCGCCTGTACTTCGAGCCGCTCACCTTCGAAGACGTCATGGAGATCATCGACAAGGAGAAGCCGGTCGGCGTGATCGTGCAGTACGGCGGCCAGACGCCGCTCAAGCTGTGCCGCGCGCTGGAAGCTGCCGGCGCGCCGATCATCGGCACGACGCCGGATTCGATCGACATCGCGGAGGATCGCGAGCGCTTCCAGCAGCTCGTGCAGACGCTCGGTCTGAAGCAGCCGCCCAATTGCACCGCGCGCACCGAGGAACAGGCGATCGCGATGTCGCGCACCGTCGGCTTCCCGCTGATCGTGCGTCCGTCGTACGTGCTCGGCGGCCGCGCAATGGAAGTCGTGTTCAACGAAGACGACCTGCGCACGTACATGACCGATGCGGTCAAGGTCTCGAACGACAGCCCGGTGCTGCTCGACCGCTTCCTCGATCTCGCGATCGAAGTCGACGTCGACGCGATCTGCGACGGCGAGGATGTCTACATCGGCGGCATCATGGAGCACGTCGAGCAGGCGGGTGTGCACTCCGGCGACTCGGGCTGCTCGTTGCCGCCGAACAGCCTGAGCGCGGAAACGCAGGCGGACCTGAAGGAGCAGACGCGCAAGCTGGCGCGTGCGCTCAAGGTCGTCGGGCTCATGAACATCCAGTTCGCGATCCAGAACGGCATCGTCTATATCCTCGAAGTGAATCCGCGTGCCTCGCGCACCGTGCCGTTCGTGTCCAAGGCCACCGGCGTGCCGTTGGCGAAGATGGCGGCGCGGGTCATGGCGGGCAGCAAGCTGAAGGAGCTCGGCCTGACGGTCGAGCGCGTGCCGCAGTTCTTCGCTGTGAAGGAATCGGTGTTCCCGTTCGCGAAGTTCCCCGAGGCCGATCCGATCCTCGGCCCGGAAATGAAGTCGACCGGCGAGGTCATGGGGACCGGGCGCTCGTTCGGCGAGGCGTACGCGAAAGCGCAGCTCGCGTCGGGTGTCGTGCTGCCTACGCGCGGCGTGTGCCTGATCAGCGTCCGTGAGCGCGACAAGCCTGCGGCGGTGACGCTGGCGCGGCGCCTCGTCGCGCAGGGCTTCGAAATCGTGGCGACCTCAGGGACCGCCAAGGCCATCAGCGACGCCGGCATTCCCTGCCGCTCCGCCAACAAGGTGCGCGAGGGCCGGCCGCACATCGTCGACATGATCAAGAACGACGAGATCTCGCTGATCGTGAACACGACCGAAGGCAAGCAGGCGATTTTCGAGTCGCGCTCGATCCGCCGCGAGGCGGTGCACAAGCGCGTCACCTATTACACGACGGTCGCGGCAGGTCTGGCGACCTGCGATGCGATCGCGCACATGAACGACGTGGATGTGAACAGATTGCAGGACCTGCACCAGGCCATCTCCAGCGATACGGCGACCCTGCCCGTACTCCCGCAGAGTGAAGCGTCATGAAACGGATGCCCCTGACGATGAAAGGCGCGGAGCGCCTGCGGACCGAGCTGAAGCGGCTGAAGACCGAGGACCGGCCGCGCATCATCCAGGCGATCGCCGAAGCTCGCAGCCACGGCGATTTGAGCGAGAACGCCGAATATCACGCCGCGCGCGAGCAGCAGAGCTTCTGCGAAGGACGCATCAAGGACATCGAGGCGCATCTGTCGAACGCCGAGGTCATCGATGTCACGCGCTTACCCGCCAGCGGCAAAGTCGTATTCGGCGCAACCATCAACCTCGAAGACCAGGATGACGGCAACGCGGTTGTCTACCAGATCGTCGGCGATGCCGAGGCCGACATCAAAAGCGGCCTGATCTCCGTGTCTTCGCCGATCGCGCGGGCGCTGGTCGGGAAGTCCCAGGGCGATGTCGTCGACGTGGTGGCGCCGAGCGGCACGCGCACGTACGAGATCGTCGCCGTGAAATACGTGTGAGCGCAGTCGCCGGAGTCGTTCTCACGCTGTGGGCGGGGAGCCTCTGGACGATCTGCGCCATCGCCGCGCCCGCGGCGTTCGCGGTGCTCGATCGCCCGGCCGCCGGACGCCTGGCAGGCACGCTGTTCCTGATCGAGACATGGCTCGGTGCCGCGTGTGCGCTGCTGCTGTTTGCCGCCGCGTTCGTACACAAACCGCTCGCGACACGCCTCGGCCCGCCGTGGCTGATTGCTGCAACTGCCGCTGCGCCGCTGCTGAGCGATCTCATCCTTTCGCCCATGATGGCCACGGCGCGCGCCGCCAATGACATGAGCCGTTTCGGGATGCTGCACGGACTTGCCGCGGTGCTGTTCGTCGCGGCTGCGCTCGGTGCGCTGGTGCTCGTGTTGCGATTCAATCGGCCGGCAGGATGATCCGCGGCTTGTCCTTGCGCGGGCGGTAGAACACCCCGACGTTGCCGATGCGCTGGACCAAAGTGCTCTTCGTCTGCTGGGCCAGCTCGGCGAAGATGCTGTTGCGCTGGTCGCGATCGCCGACGCGGGCGCGGACCTTCACGAGCTCGTGAGCGCCGAGCGCAGTTTCGAGCTCGGCGGCGACGGCCGGCGACAGCCCGCCTTGGCCGATCAGCACGACGGGCTCGCGGGCGTGCGCGAGGCCGCGCAGATGTTTCTTCTGTTTCTCGGTCAGACTGGTTTGCATGCCTAAACGTACCAAATCGAGCCAGCGCTGGCTGCAGGAGCACGAGAGCGACGTGTTCGTGAAGCGGGCCCGCGAGGCCGGCTACCGCTCGCGCGCGCTGTTCAAGCTCGAAGACATCCAGCGCAGCGACCGCATCCTCAAGCCGGGCATGACCGTCGTCGATCTCGGTGCCGCGCCCGGCGGCTGGAGCCAGTACGCGGCGAAAGTGCTGCTGGGCCGCGGCCGCATCGTCGCGCTCGATATCCTGCCGATGGATGCGATCAACGGCGTCGAGTTCATCCAGGGCGACTTCACCGAGGACGCAGTGCTGGAGCAGCTGTTGAGCCTGGTCGGGACGGATCGCCCGCAGGTGGTGATGTCCGACATGGCGCCGAACACGACTGGAATCGCGACGGTGGACCAGGACCGCTCCATGCACCTGGCCGAGCTGGCGCTCGATTTCGCCGCCAAGGTGCTCGCGCCCGGGGGCGATTTCCTGGTCAAGGTGTTCCAGGGCCGGGACTTTCAGCCGTTCGTCGCCCGGCTCCGCGGGATGTTCCAGACGGTTAAGGTTCGCAAACCGCCGGCCTCGCGGCAGCGCAGCCCGGAACTTTATCTGCTGGCGCGCACCTTTAATTCTGGATGAACGTTCCCCACTTCATGCCCATGACGGCCTGCTTGACCTTCTTTTCCAATGCAGGGAACGGGTTATGGCAATGCCGGACCGGGTTGTAGTAGTGTCGGACCGACCCCCCACCTTGCGCCCCTCGTCGAGGAAGCGACTTTGAACGACCTAGCCAAGAACATCGTCCTGTGGATCGTGATAGCCGTGGTCGTGGCCACGGTCGTCAGCAATTTCAGCGCGCGGTCAGGCGCGGTCCAGGACATTCCGTATTCGACGTTCCTCGAGCAGGTGCGGGACGGCGGCATCTCCGAGGTCAAGATCAACAAGCACACCGATGTCATCAAGGGCACTCGCACCAACGGCGAGCCGTTCGTGGTCTATAGCCCCGAGACGGACTACGACGCGCTCATCGGGCTGCTGGACAAGTCGAACGTGAAGTTCGACGGCACGGCGCCGGAGCGGCAGTCGTTCCTGATGCAGTTGTTCATTTCGTCCTTCCCGATCCTGCTGCTGATCGCCGTCTGGGTGTACTTCATGCGCCAGATGCAGGGCGGGGCGGGCGGCCGCGGCGCCATGTCGTTCGGCAAGAGCCGGGCGCGGCTGCTCGGCGAAGACCAGGTGCAGGTCACGTTCGCCGACGTCGCCGGCGTCGACGAGGCGAAGGAAGAGGTCGTCGAGATCGTCGAGTTCCTCAAGGACCCCGGCAAGTTCCAGCGCCTCGGCGGCAAGATCCCGCGCGGCGTGCTGATGGTCGGCTCGCCTGGCACCGGTAAGACGCTGCTGGCCCGCGCCATCGCCGGCGAGGCGAAGGTGCCGTTCTTCACGATTTCCGGTTCCGACTTCGTCGAGATGTTCGTCGGCGTCGGCGCCTCGCGCGTGCGCGACATGTTCGACCAGGCGAAGAAGCACGCGCCCTGCATCATCTTCATCGACGAAATCGACGCAGTCGGTCGTCACCGCGGTGCCGGTCTCGGCGGCGGTCACGACGAACGCGAGCAGACGCTGAACCAGCTCCTCGTGGAGATGGACGGCTTCGAGGGCACTGAGGGTGTGATCGTCATCGCCGCGACCAATCGCCCTGACGTGCTCGACCCGGCGCTGCTGCGCCCGGGCCGCTTCGACCGCCAGGTCGTCGTCCCGCTGCCCGACGTGCGTGGCCGCGAGCAGATCCTGAAAGTGCACATGCGCAAGCTGCCGCTCGCCGAGGACGTGAAGCCGAACATCATCGCGCGCGGCACGCCGGGCTTCTCCGGCGCCGACCTCGCGAATCTGGTGAACGAAGCTGCATTGTTCGCTGCGCGCGCCAATCGTCGCACCGTGACGATGGACGAGTTCGAGCGCGCCAAGGACAAGATCATGATGGGCGCCGAGCGCCGCTCCATGGTCATGGACGAGCAGGAGAAGAAGCTCACGGCCTATCACGAGGCCGGTCACGCGATCGTCGGTCTGTCGGTGCCCGAGCACGATCCGGTCTACAAGGTGACGATCATCCCGCGCGGCCGTGCGCTCGGCGTGACGATGTTCCTGCCCGAGACCGACCGCTACAGCATCAGCAAGCGGCGGCTGGAGAGCAAAATCGCAACGCTGTTCGGCGGACGCCTGGCCGAGGAGATCATCTTCGGCGTCGAGTCCGTGACGACCGGCGCGTCGAACGACATCGAGCGCGCTACCGAGATCGCGCGCAACATGGTCACGAAGTGGGGCTTGTCTGACAAGCTCGGCCCGTTGACGTACACCGAGGATCAGGGCGAGGTGTTCCTCGGCCGCTCGGTCACGCAGCACAAGCAGGTGTCGGACGTTACCGCGCACGTGATCGACGAAGAGGTGCGCCGGCTCATCGATTCGAATTACGCGCGCGCCAAGAACATTCTCGAGACCAATCTCGACAAGCTGCACAAGATGGCCGAGGCGCTGATCAAGTTCGAGACGATCGACGAGTCGCAGCTCAAGGACATCATGGAAGGCCGCGATCCGAAGCCGCCGGCGGATTGGGACGATTCGCCCACGAGCCCGTCGGGCGGCAGCAAGGCGCGCGATCGCGACAAGCCCGAAGCGCCGATCGGTAAGCCGGCGAGTCAGCACTGACGCTCGACCTCACTACTGCGCGGGTCATGGGCGTGCTCAATGTCACGCCCGATTCATTCTCTGACGGCGGCCGCTTCGTGAACAGCGAAGCGGCCGTTGCGCATGCGCTGCGGATGGTCGAGGAGGGCGCCGGCCTGATCGACGTCGGCGGCGAATCGACGCGGCCCGGTGCGCAGGGCGTCAGCGCGGAAGAAGAGATTCGTCGCGTCGTGCCCGTGATCGAGGCGCTCGCGGCGCGCACGAAGGTTCCGATTTCGATCGATACCAGCAAGCCCGCGGTGATGACGGCCGCTATTCGCGCTGGCGCGACCATGGTCAACGACGTGCGTGCGCTGCGCGAGCCGGGCGCAATCGAGGCCGCGGCGCAGACCGAGGCGGCGATCTGCCTGATGCATATGCAGGGTGAGCCGCGAACGATGCAGGCCGATCCGCGTTACGGCGACGTCGTCGCGGAAGTGCGCGACTTCCTGCGCGAGCGGGCGGAAGCCTGCGTGGCCGGCGGCATCGCGAAAAATCGGCTGGTGATCGATCCGGGTATCGGCTTCGGCAAACGTCTTGAGCATAATCTCGCCTTGCTCGCCGGCCTGCCGGCGCTGACCAGCCTCGGCTGGCCCGTGCTGGTTGGCGTTTCGCGTAAGTCGATGTTCGGCACGCTGCTCGGGCGCGGCGTCGAAGAGCGTGTGGCGGGCGGTGTGGCGATGGCGACAGCCGCAGTGCTGTCCGGTGCGAGTATCGTACGCACCCACGATGTCGCCGCGACGGTGGACGCAGTGAAGGTGGCAATCGCGTTGCGCGACGCTGGTTACAAATAAGTCGGGCTGCAGCCCGACGCGAGGCTATATGGCACGAAAGTATTTCGGAACCGACGGCGTGCGCGGCCGCGTTGGCGAACATCCCCTCACAGTCGACTTCGCATTGCGGCTCGCCAGTTCGGCGGCGCGCGTGCTTGCGCCTGAAGGTGGCACGGTGCTCGTCGGCAAGGACACACGGCTCTCCGGCTACATGTTCGAGGCCGCGCTCGAAGCGGGCTTCGTTGCCGCCGGCGTCAACGTCATGCTGATCGGTCCGCTGCCGACGCCCGGCATTGCCTACCTCACGAAGCGGTTCGAGTGCGATTTCGGCGTCGTCATCAGCGCGTCACACAACCTGTACGATGACAACGGCATCAAGTTCTTCGATGCCGACGGCGCCAAGCTCTCGGACGAGATCGAAGTGCGCATCGAGCAGCACCTGGCAGAGCCGCCGGTGACCAGCGCTTCCAGCAAGCTGGGCCGTGCCACGCGCGTCGACAAATCGCGCGTGCGCTACCAGGAATTCTGCATGTCCACGGTGCCGGGCCTGGACCTCACGGGCATGAAAGTCGTGATCGACTGCGCGAACGGCGCCGGCTACAAAGTCGGCCCGCGCATCCTCGCGGACCTTGGCGCCGAGATCGTGCCGATCGGCTGCTCGCCGAACGGTCGTAACATCAATCTGAGCTGCGGCTCGACGTCGCCGGAGCTGCTGCAACTGACTGTGCCTGGCGTGCAAGCCCAGGCTGGCATCGCGCTCGACGGTGACGGCGATCGTCTGGTGATGGTCGATCACCTCGGCAGACTCGTCGACGGCGACCAGCTCCTCTACATCATTGCGCGTGCCCGCCAGGAGCGGAAGCAGCTCGTCGGCCCGGTCGTCGGCACTGTGATGAGCAACCTCGGTCTCGAACATGCGCTGGCGAAGGAAGGCATCCAGTTCCGTCGCGCCAAGGTCGGCGATCGCTACGTGCTGGAGATGTTGAAGGAGTTCGGCGGCACGCTCGGCGGCGAGACCTCCGGCCACCTGCTGTGCCTGGATCGCACGACCACCGGCGATGCGCTGATCAGCGCGTTGCAGGTGCTGGCGATCATGAAGGAGACCGGCCGCAGCCTCGCCGAGCTGGCCGCGCCGATGCCGAAGTATCCGCAGGTGCTGGAGAACGTGAAGGTCGCAAACCGCATCGACCCCACGAAGTCGCCGCAGATCCAGGAAGCCGTGGCGAAGGCCGAGGGCAGGCTCGGGAAGAGCGGCCGCATCGTCCTGCGTCCGTCGGGCACCGAACCGGTGATCCGGGTCATGGTCGAAGGAAGCGACGACAAACTGGTGCGTGAGATCGCGAAAGAGCTGGCGGCCTCGGTGGCTTCGGCCGCGAAAGCCGCCTAGTCCCGCCTGCGGCAAGAGCTTGCTCTTGCCTCGCCGGGACAACGGAGCTACGTAAACCTGCACGCTCCGTTGCTTTCGCGCCGCACCGCCGCTAAGCTCCGCGCCCTCCGCGGGGGGCCCGCGACTGACGGCTTGGGATTTACGAGGTACTGCGATGCGGCGCCCGCTGATCGCCGGAAACTGGAAGATGCACGGGTCGCGTGCCGAGAACGCTGAGCTGATCGAGGGATTGCTGCTCGGCCTGCCGGGTCAGACGCCGGTCGACATCGTCGTGTGTCCGCCCTTCGTCTACCTGTGGGAAGTCGCCCGGCTGCTGAAGTCCTCGAGCATCGCCGTCGGCGCGCAGTCGGTCTGCGCCGAACAGGTCGGTGCCTTCACTGGCGAAGCGTCGGCCGCCATGCTGAAGGACATCGGCTGCAAGTACGTCATCGTCGGCCATTCCGAGCGTCGCGCCATATATAAGGAAGATGACGCTCTGGTGGCGCGCAAGTTTCTCGCGGCACAGTCGCAGGGGTTGATCCCGATCCTCTGCGTCGGCGAAACGCTCGAAGAGCGCGAGCGCAGCCAGACCACGCAGGTGGTCTCGCGCCAGCTCACTGCAGTGCTCGACCTCGCTGGCGCGGCAGCACTGCGCACTGCCGTGATTGCATACGAGCCCGTATGGGCGATCGGAACCGGCAAGAACGCAACGCCGGAGCAGGCGCAGGAAGTCCATGCGCACATCCGGGCCGCGATCGCGGCCCGGGATGCTAAGATTGCCGCCGACGTTCGCATCCTTTACGGCGGCAGCGTCAAGGCCGCGAACGCCCGCGAGCTGTTCGCGATGCCCGATGTCGACGGCGGCCTGATCGGCGGCGCGTCGCTGAAGGCCGATGAATTTCTCAAGATCTGCGCCTCGGCCCAGGTCCATTAGATAAGTTTCGCTGACTGCGCATGAACTGGTTACACACTGCAACTATCGTCTTTCACGTACTGATCGCTGCGGCGATCGTCGGCCTCGTGCTGTTGCAGCGGGGTAAGGGTGCGGATGCGGGTGCCGGCTTCGGTTCGGGCGCGTCGGGCACCGTGTTCGGTGCGCGCGGCTCGGCTTCGTTCCTGTCGCGCATGACGGCGACGCTGGCGGCATTGTTCTTTGCATCGAGCCTGACGCTCGCCTACCTCGGCGGCCGTAAGCCCGAAGCGCCGAAGAGCGTGATCGATCGTGTGACGGTGCCGCAGACGCAGGAGGCGCCGCCCGCGCCGACTACGCTGCAGGTACCGGACGAACCTGTCGAGGCGCCCCAGACGCCGGCCAACGATGCTCAGACGGGGCAGACGCCGCAGCAGTGACGGCGTCGATTTTGGGAATGCGGCTGTGGTGGAATTGGTAGACACGCCAGCTTGAGGGGCTGGTGGAGCAATCCGTGTCGGTTCGAGTCCGACCAGCCGCACCAAAATCGCAGGGCCGCGCAGGTCCTGACACCTGCTACAATTCGCGCCCGCCGCCGGCCGCGCATCGTGCCAGCCGGCACTGAAGCTTCCAGGCTAATGCTGCAGAACTACGTTCCCATCCTGATATTCCTGGGCGTGGCCGCCGTGCTCGGCACGGTACTGATCGGAGCGGGCTTCTTTCTCGGCCCGCGGCGCCCGGACTCCGAAAAGCTTTCCGCCTACGAGTGCGGCTTCGAGGCGTTCTCGGACTCGCGCATGAAATTCGACGTGCGCTACTACCTGGTCGCGATCCTGTTCATCGTCTTCGACCTGGAGATCGCCTTCCTGTTTCCGTGGGCGGTCGCGCTCGGGACGATCGGCAAGGTCGGGCTGGCGGCAATGGGCATCTTCCTCGCGATCCTGGTCGTCGGCTTCATCTACGAGTGGAAGAAAGGGGCGCTGGAATGGGATTGACCGCTCCCACCGCCGAAACGCCTGACGCCGTTGCCGTACAGCGCGGCTTCATGACGACGACGCTCGATGCCGTCGTGAACTGGGCGCGCACCGGTTCGATGTGGCCGATGACGTTCGGCCTCGCCTGCTGCGCCGTCGAGATGATGCACGCCGGCGCTGCACGCTATGACCTCGACCGTTTCGGCGTGGTGTTCCGCCCGAGCCCGCGCCAATCCGACGTGATGATCGTCGCCGGCACGCTGGTCAACAAAATGGCGCCGGCGCTGCGCAAGGTGTACGACCAGATGCCCGAGCCGCGCTGGGTGATCTCGATGGGCTCGTGCGCGAACGGCGGCGGCTACTATCACTACTCCTACGCCGTCGTGCGCGGCTGCGATCGCATCGTGCCGGTCGACGTGTACGTGCCCGGCTGTCCGCCGACGGCCGAAGCGCTGCTGTACGGGATCCTGCAATTGCAGAACAAGATCCGTCGCACCAGCACCATTGCCCGCTGAGACCGCGCCCATGAGCTCACGCACCGAGACATTGGCCTCGAGAGTGGTGGCGCGCTTCGCGGAGCAGCTGCGCGCGCTCCCCGTGGTGCCCGGCGACGTTGCTTTCGACGTTGCAGCCGCGGATCTGCGCAGCGTCTGTCGCGTGCTGCGCGACGATCCGCAGTTCGGCTTCGAGCAGCTCATCGATCTGTCCGGCGTCGATTATCTCGATTACGGCCGCGACGAGTGGAATACGCTCGCCTCCACCGCGACCGGCTTCAGCCGCGGCGTGAATCGCATCCGCGAGACGGTCAGCGAGGCGCGGCCCGGCCGCTTCGCCGTGACGTATCAGCTGCTGTCCATCGCGAACAACTGGCGGCTGCGGCTGCGCAGCTTCGCGAGCGAAGGCGAGCCGCCGGTGATCGACTCGGTCGTCGAGATCTGGGCGTCGGCAAATTGGTATGAGCGCGAGGCGTTCGACGTGTACGGCATCCTCTTCAGGGATCATCCGGACCTGCGCCGCCTGCTGACCGACTACGGCTTCATCGGCCACCCGTTCCGCAAGGATTTCCCGCTGATCGGCAACGTCGAGGTCAAGTACGACCCGGCGAAGGGCCGTGTGGTCTATCAGCCGGTGAGCATCGAGCCGCGCACGCTGGTGCCGCGCGTGATCCGCGAGGACAACCGTTACGACAGCGCGCTCAAGGATGCGCCGCCCGGTGCAACAGGAACCTGACGTGGCCGAGATCCGCAACTTCAGTCTGAACTTCGGCCCGCAGCATCCCGCTGCACACGGCGTGCTGCGCCTGGTGCTGGAGCTGGAAGGCGAGGTCATCCAGAAGGCCGATCCGCACGTCGGCCTGCTGCATCGAGGGACCGAGAAGCTCGCCGAATCGAAGCCGTTCAACCAGTCGATCGGCTACATGGACCGTCTCGACTACGTTTCGATGATGTGCAACGAGCACGCGTACGTGCTCGCCATCGAGAAACTGCTCGGCATCAAGCCGCCGCTGCGCGCGCAGTACATCCGCACGATGTTCGATGAAGTGACGCGCATCCTGAATCACCTGATGTGGCTCGGCGCGCACGGCCTCGATATCGGCGCGATGACGGTGTTCCTGTATTGCTTCCGCGAGCGCGAAGACCTGATGGATTGCTACGAAGCGGTCTCCGGCACGCGCATGCATGCGACCTACTATCGACCGGGCGGCGTGTATCGCGATATGCCCGATTCGATGCCGAAGTACCAGCCGTCGAAGTGGCGCACGCAGAAGGACGTCGACAAGCTCAACGAGCGGCGCACCGGCAGCCTGCTGGATTTCCTGTGGGACTTCACCGAGCGCTTCCCGGCAGCGGTCGACGAATACGAGACGCTGCTGACCGACAATCGCATCTGGAAGCAGCGCACCGTCAACATCGGCGTCGTGACGCCCGAGCGTGCCCTGAACCTCGGCTTCACCGGGCCGATGCTGCGCGGCTCCGGCATCGCCTGGGATCTGCGCAAGAAGCAGCCGTACGAAGTCTACGAGAAGATGGACTTCGACATTCCGGTCGGCGTCAACGGCGACTGCTACGACCGTTACCTGGTGCGCGTCGAAGAGATGCGCCAGGCCAATCGCATCGTCCGGCAGTGCATCGAGTGGCTGAAGGCGAATCCCGGCCCGGTGATGACTTCCGATCACAAGGTGGCCGCGCCGAGCCGCGAGCAGATGAAGGGCGACATGGAATCGCTCATTCATCACTTCAAGCTGTTCACTGAAGGTTACTGCGTGCCCGCCGGCGAGACGTACGCGGCGGTCGAAGCGCCGAAGGGCGAGTTCGGCATCTACCTCGTGTCGGATGGCGCGAACAAGCCTTATCGCCTGCACTGTCGTGCGCCCGGCTTCCCGCATCTCGCATCGCTCGAGGAGATGGTGAAAGGCCATCTGCTCGCCGACGTCGTGGCGGTGATCGGCACGCAGGACATCGTCTTCGGGGAAATCGACCGGTGAGCTACGAAGCACTGACCGAACACGTGCGCCACGAGATCGACCAGTGGATCGCAAAGTTTCCGCCGGACCGCAAGCGCTCGGCTGTGCTCGCGGCGCTGCGCGCTGTTCAGCACGACGCTGGCTACCTGACGCGCGAGACCATGGATGCGGTCGCCGAGTATCTCGGCCTGCCACCGGTGCAGGTCTACGAGGTCGCGACCTTCTACTCGATGTTCGAGACCAGGCCGGTCGGCCGCCACTGGATCTCGGTGTGCACCAACATCTCCTGCATGTTGTGCGGCGGCGACGAGCTGCAGGCGCACGTCGAGAAGCGGCTCGGCATCAAGGTCGGCGAGAGCACTGCCGACGGGCGCTTCTACCTCAAGCGGGAAGAGGAGTGCCTCGCGGCCTGCAACAACGCGCCGATGATGATGGTCGACCACGTCTACTACGAGAATCTCACGCCCGAAAAGGTCGACGAGATTCTCGACCGTCATAAATAGGCCGGCACAAGTGAAAGAGTATCCCCGCAATCAGGTGATCTTCGAGCCGCTCGGCCTGGAGCGCTCGTGGGAGCTCGAGACCTATCGCAAGATCGGCGGCTACGAGGCGTGGGAGCGCATCCTGCGCGAGAAGCCCGCGCCGGAGAAAATCATCGAGGAGGTCAAGGCCTCCGCACTGCGCGGTCGCGGCGGCGCTGGCTTCCCGACCGGCATGAAGTGGAGCTTCATGCTGCCGAGCAAGGCGCCGCAAAAGTACGTCGTCTGCAATTCCGACGAGAGCGAGCCGGGCACGTGCCACGACCGTGACATCCTGCGCTACAACCCGCACGCGCTCATCGAGGGCATGGCGATCGGTGGCTACGCGATGGGTGCGACGGTCGGCTACAACTACATCCGCGGTGAGTTCCTCGACGAGCCTGTTCCGCGCTTCGAAGAAGCAGTGAAGGAGGCGTACAGCGCGGGGCTGCTCGGCAAGAACATGCTCGGCTCGGGCATCGACTTCGAGCTCCACACGTTCATCGGCGCGGGAGCGTACATCTGCGGCGAGGAAACGGGGCTGTTGGAGTCGCTCGAAGGCAAGCAGGGCCGGCCGCGATTCAAGCCGCCGTTCCCGGCGAACTTCGGTCTGTACGGCAAGCCGACGACCGTCAACAACACGCAGAGCTATGCCTCGGTGCCGACCATCCTGCGCAAGGGTGCGAAGTGGTTCATCGACCTTGGCGTGGCAAATTCTGCGGGGACGATGATCTTCTCGGTGTCCGGCCACGTGAACAAGCCGCAGAACATCGAGCTGCCGCTCGGCATCCCGTTCAAGGATCTGCTCGAGATCTGCGGCGGCGTGCGCAACGGTCGCAAGCTCAAGGCCGTGATTCCCGGCGGCGTGTCGGTGCCGGTCGTGCCCGGCGACACGATGATGGGCGTCAATCTCGATTACGACTCCGTGAAGAAGGCGGGCTCGGCGCTCGGCACCGGCTCGCTGATCGTCATGGACGACAGCACCTGCATGGTGAAGACGCTCGAGCGCATCACGCGCTTCTATTACGCCGAGTCGTGCGGTCAGTGCACGCCGTGCCGCGAAGGCACCGGCTGGATGAACCGCGTGGTCAAGCGCATCCTCGCGGGCGAAGGCAAGAAGGCCGACCTCGACATGCTCGTCGACGTCGCAAACAAGATCGAAGGCCACACGATCTGTGCGTTCGGCGACGCGTCGGCGTGGCCGGTGCAGAGCTTCATGAAGCATTTCCGGCACGAGTTCGAGTACATGATCGAGCACGGCCGCAGCATCGTTGGTCAGGAACGGCGGGCTGCGTGATGGCGGACGATACGGTCAACATCGAGGTCAACGGCGTGCCGATGAAGGCGCGCAAGGGCCAGATGATCATCCAGGTCACGGATGCCGGCGACGTGTACGTGCCGCGCTTCTGTTATCACGAGAAGCTCACGATCGCGGCCAACTGCCGCATGTGCCTGGTCGAAGTCGAGAAGGCGCCGAAGCCGATGCCGGCGTGCGCCACGCCCGTTGCCGAGGGCATGAAAGTCTTCACGAAGTCGCCGAAGGCGATTGCCGCGCAGCGCGCGACGATGGAGTTCCTGCTCATCAACCATCCGCTCGACTGCCCGATCTGCGACCAGGGCGGCGAGTGCGAGCTGCAGGATCTCGCGATGGGCTTCGGCCGCGACATCTCGCGCTACAACGAGCGCAAGCGCGTCGTGAAGGACAAGAACCTCGGGCCGCTGGTGTCGACGGACATGACCCGCTGCATTCACTGCACGCGGTGCGTACGCTTCACGCAGGAAATCCAGGGCTTCCAGCAGCTCGGTACGATCGGGCGCGCGGAGATGACCGAGATCGGCACGTTCATCGAGCGCAGCGTCGATCACGAGCTGTCGGCCAACATCATCGACCTGTGCCCGGTGGGCGCGCTCAACAACAAGCCGTATCGATATCGCGCACGTGCCTGGGAGATGACGCAGCATCCGCTGGTGTCGCCGCACGACTGCGTCGGGACGAATCTCTACGCGCACGTGCTGCGCGGCCGCGTGATGCGCATCGTGCCGCGGCCGAACGAAGCCGTGAACGAGACCTGGGTCGCCGATCGCGACCGCTTCAGCTACCAGGGCATCTACAGCGAAGACCGCGCGCTCAAGCCCATGATCCGCGACAACGGCATGTGGCAGGAGAGCGATTGGGAGACCGCGCTCGCCCTCGTCGCGGAGCGCCTCGGCAAAGTCGTCAAACAGCATGGCGGCGCGCAGATCGGTGCGCTCGCTGCGCCGGGCTCGACCCTCGAGGAATTCCACCTGCTGGCGCGCATCGCGCGCGGGCTGGGCAGCGCGAATGTCGATCATCGGCTGCGTCGCACCGACTTCCGCGACGACGCGAACGATCCGCTCTATCCCGCGCTCGGCTGCTCGATCGCGGAGCTGGAGCAGGTGACGAGCGCCTTGGTTGTCGGATCGAACGTGCGCAAGGAAGTGCCGCTGCTCGCACATCGTCTGCGCAAGGCGGCGCTGCGCGGCGCGCAGATTTCGTTCGTCAACCCGCAGCGCTACGAGTACCTGTTCCCGGTCGCCAACTACCTGGCGGCGAACGGCCTGGACCTGTTCGGTCACCTGGTCGCTGTCGCCGCGGCCGCTAGCGCAGCGAGTGGCAAAGCCGCGCCGGAGTCGGTCGCAGCGCTCGTCGCGAGCGCGCACCCGACCGATGCACATCGTGCAATCGCGCAGCAGCTCGGCGACGGTTCGCGTCGCATGATTCTGCTGGGCGCGCTCGCGCAGCGCGATCCGGCGTTCGCGGACCTGCGGTTGGTTGCTGGCGCTCTTGCCGACCTGACTGGGGCGACGCTTGGCTACTTGCCCGACGGCGGCAATTCAGTCGCTGCCTGCCTTGTTGGCGTGCTGCCGCATCGGGTGCTTGGCGGTCGCGCCGCGCAGCCGGCCGGTCTGAATGTCGCCGACATGTTTGCCGGGCGACTGAAGAGCTACCTCCTGCTCGGCGCCATCGAGCCGGCAGTCGACATCGCTTCGCCTGCGGCGCTGGAGGCGCTCAAAGCTGCAGAGTTCGTCGTCGCGTTCTCGCCGTACAGCACGGCGAAGGAATTCGCACACGTGATCCTGCCGATCGGCACATTCGCCGAAACGTCCGGCACGTACGTCAACCTCGAAGGCCGCTGGCAGAGCGTGCCCGGCGCGGCTTCGCCCGTCGGCGAGTCGCGCCCGGCGTGGAAGGTGCTGCGCGTGCTCGGCAACCTGCTGAACCTGCCGGGCTTCGACTACACCAGCTCCGATCTGATCACTGACGAGGTTCGCAAGCAGCTCGAAGCTGCGCCGGCATTTGCGATCAAGCCGGCCGCGCGCACGCTGCAATCGAAGCTCGCACTTGGCGCCGCGGCGGGCGAGGGCAGTGCATCGCGTGACGTGCCGATCTACGCCGTCGACGCGTTGGTCCGTCGTTCGAGCGCTCTGCAGGCGACGAGCGAAGCGCGAGGTCGCAGCTCATGAGCGGCGTGCCGCAATTCGTCTCGCAGTGGCTGTCGTTCCTGCCGTCGTGGATGCAGGTGGTGTTCTGGTACGGCGTGGTTGCGCTGGTGCTGTTCATCAGCGTGATCCTGTGCATGGCGTTCCTGACGCTGGTCGAGCGGCGCGTGATCGGCTCGATCCAGGCGCGCATCGGCCCGAACCGCGTGGGCCCGATGGGCATCGGCCAGCCGTTTGCCGACGTGCTGAAGCTGCTGATGAAGGAGATCATCATTCCTTCCAGCTCGAACAAGTTCCTGTTCGTGCTGGCACCGCTGCTCGCGCTGATTCCCGCGTTGTGCACCTGGGCGGTGATGCCGTTGTGGCCGGGCTTCACGGTCGCGAACATCAACGCGGGATTGCTGTACGTCCTCGCGCTCACTTCGACCGGTGTGTACGGCATCATCCTCGCCGGCTGGGCCGCGAACTCGAAGTACGCGCTGCTCGGCGCGATGCGCGGTGCGGCGCAGATGGTCGCGTACGAGATCGCGATGGGCTTTGCGCTGGTCGGCGTCGTAATGGCGTCGGGCTCGCTCAACCTCGGCGAGATCATCGAGGCGCAGCGCGGCGGTCACTTCAGCTACTTCTTCTGGTGGCTGGTGCCGCTGTTCGTCGTCTACTTCATCTCGGGCCTCGCCGAGACCAACCGTGCGCCGTTCGACGTGGTCGAGGGCGAGTCGGAAATCGTCGCGGGCTTCCACGTCGAGTACTCGGGCATGGCGTTCGCCGTGTTCTTCGTCGCCGAGTACGTGAACATGATCCTGATCTCGGCGCTGACCTCGGTGTTCTTCTTCGGCGGCTGGCTGTCGCCGTTCGAGGCGTGGTCGTGGATGCCGGAGATCCTGCGCGTCCCGAGCTTCATCTGGTTCTTCGCGAAGATCTCGTTCTTCCTGTTCTGCTTCCTGTGGTTCCGCGCCACGTTCCCGCGCTACCGCTACGACCAGATCATGCGGCTCGGCTGGAAGGTGTTCATCCCGGTGACGCTGGTGTGGATCACGTTCGAGGGCGTTCTCAAGTGGTACGAGGTCGGCCCCTGGTCGAAATGAACGAGTCGCCGCGCTGATTATGAAGACACCCACTAGCTTCCTGAAGACGTTCTTCCTGACCGAGCTGTTTCTCGGCTTGTGGGTGACCATGCGCCAGTTCGCTGCGCGCCCGAACATCACGGTTCAGTACCCCGAAGAGAAGACGCCGCAATCCCCGCGCTATCGCGGTCTGCATGCGCAGCGTCGCTATCCCAACGGCCAGGAACGCTGCATCGCCTGCAAGCTGTGCGAAGCCGTGTGTCCGGCGCTGGCGATCACGATCGAGTCCGATGTTGCCGCGGACGGCACGCGCCGCACGACGCGCTACGACATCGACCTGTTCAAGTGCATCTACTGCGGCTTCTGCGAAGAGGCGTGCCCGGTGGACGCGATCGTCGAGACGCGTATCCACGAGTACCACATGGAGAACCGCGGCGAGAACATCATGACCAAGGACAAGCTGCTCGCGATCGGCGAGCGCTACGAAGCGATGATCGCGGCGGACAAGGCCGCGGACGCGCGTTACCGCTAGAGCGACGCCCCATGAGCATCGTCGAGATCCTGTTCTACGTATTTGCGGTCTTCCTCGTGACGGCGGCGGTCGGCGTCATCACCGCGCGCAATCCGGTGCACTGCGCACTGTTCCTGGTGCTCGCGTTCTTCCACAGCGCGGTGATCTGGCTGCTCATGGAGGCCGAGTTCCTGGCGATCGTTCTGATGCTGGTCTACGTCGGTGCCGTGATGGTGCTGTTCCTGTTCGTAGTGATGATGCTCGACGTCAACATCGCGGCACTGCGCGAAGGCTTCACGCGCTACGCTCCGCTCGGCATCCTGGTGGCCGCGCTGGTCGTGGTCGAAATCGGCAGCGTCGTGTGGGTGAAGAGTCTCGGCGGTGCCTCGCCCGAGGCGACTGTGAGTGTCGCGGTCGAGGGGTACAGCAACACGCGTGCGCTCGGCGAGCTGCTGTACACCAAGTATCTTTATCCGTTCGAGCTGGCGGCAGTGCTGCTGCTCGTCGCAATCGTCGCTGCCATCGCCCTCACCATGCGGCATCGTGTGGGCCTGAAGGCACAGGACATTGCGGGCCAGGTTTCGGTCCGCGCCAAGGACCGGGTCCGCATCGTGAAGATGCCGGCGGAGACCGAGCGATGATTCCGCTGCACAGCGTCCTGCTGCTCGCCGGCGTGCTGTTCGCCCTGAGCGTCGCCGGCATCTTCCTGAATCGCAAGAACGTCATCCTGCTGCTGATGTGCATCGAGCTGATGCTGCTCGCGGTGAACTTCAACTTCGTCGCGTTCGCGCACCAGCTCGGCGACCTGCACGGCCAGGTGTTCGTGTTCTTCATCATGACGGTCGCGGCGGCGGAGTCGGCGATCGGGCTGGCGATCCTGGTCGTGCTGTTCCGCGAGCGGCGCACGATCGACGTCGAAGACCTGGACACGATGAAAGGCTGAGCATGATCCAGGAATCCATACTGCTGACGATCGTGCTGGCGCCGCTGTTCGCGGCGCTCGTCGCCGGCCTGGCGGGCCGCGTCGTCGGGCGCATCGGCGCGCACAGCGTGACGATCGCCGGCGTCGCGCTGTCGTTCGCGCTTTCCGCTTACGTGCTCAAGCAACTGCTGGTCGATGGCGCCCCGACGTTCGATGGCAGCGTCTATACGTGGCTCGTCAGCGACGGCATCCGCATGGAAGTCGGATTCCTGGTCGACCACCTCACCGCGCTGATGATGGTCGTGGTGACGTTCGTGTCGCTGTGCGTGCACGTCTACACGATCGGCTACATGCACGACGATCCCGGCTATCAGCGCTTCTTCTCGTACATCTCGCTGTTCACGTTCTCGATGCTGATGCTGGTGATGTCGAACAACTTCCTGCAGCTATTCTTCGGCTGGGAAGCGGTCGGTGTCGTCTCCTACCTGCTGATCGGCTTCTGGTACACGCGGCCGACCGCGATCTTCGCGAACCTGAAGGCGTTCCTGGTCAATCGCGTCGGTGACTTCGGCTTCGTGCTCGGCATCGCCGCGATCGTCTACTACACGAACTCGCTCGACTACTCGACGGTATTCGGCCTGCGCGACATCATCGCGGCGGACACCATGCAGCTCTTCCCGGGCGTCGAGTGGCAGGCGATCACCGTCGTGTGCATCTGCCTGTTCATCGGTGCGATGGGTAAGTCGGCGCAGGTGCCGCTGCACGTGTGGCTGCCCGACTCGATGGAAGGCCCGACACCGATCTCGGCGCTGATCCACGCGGCAACGATGGTGACCGCCGGCATCTTCATGGTCGCGCGCATGTCGCCGCTGTTCGAGCTGTCCGAGACGGCGTTGAACATGGTGCTGTTCATCGGCGCGACGACTGCGTTCTTCATGGGCCTGCTCGGCATCGTCAACAACGACATCAAGCGGGTCATCGCGTACTCGACGCTCTCGCAGCTCGGCTACATGACGGTCGGCCTCGGCGCTTCAGCATACGCGGGCGCGATCTTCCACCTAATGACGCACGCGTTCTTCAAGGCGCTGCTGTTCCTCGCAGCCGGCTCCGTGATCATCGGCATGCATCACGAGCAGGACATGCGCAAGATGGGCGGGCTGAAGAAGTACATGCCGGTCACGTACTGGACCGCACTGATCGGCACGGTCGCGCTGATCGCCGTGCCCGGGACCTCCGGCTTCTTCTCGAAGGACATCCTGATCGAAGCCGTGCACGAGTCGCATCTCGTGATGGCGCCGTACGCATACTGGGCGGTGCTGCTCGGCGTATTCGTCACTGCGTTCTACAGCTTCCGCCTGGTGTTCATGACCTTCCACGGCGAAGAGCGCTTCCACGCGGATGAGCACCACAAGCCGCACGAGAGCCCGTGGGTCGTCACGCTGCCCCTGATCCTGCTGGCGATCCCGTCACTCGTCATCGGCTGGATCACGGTGGAGCACGTGCTGTTCGGCGGCTACTTCGGCAACGCGATCTTCGTGCAGCCGGTGCACGACGTGCTCGGTCACGTCAAAGAGGAGTTCCACGGTCCCGCGCGGTTCGTGCTGCACGCGTTCACCGGCGTGCCCGTGTATCTCGCTGCGGCCGGTGTGCTCTCTGCGTGGTACCTGTACATCAAGCGCCCCGACCTGCCGGGCCAGATCGCGACACGCGTCTCCGCGCCCTACAAGCTGCTGTCGAACAAGTTCTACTTCGACGAGATCTACCAGGCCGTGTTCGCCGGCGGCAGCCGCGGGCTCGGCACGGCGCTGTGGCGCGTCGGCGATGTCGCGCTGATCGACGGCGGAATGGTCAACGGCTCGGCGCGCGTGGTCGGCTGGCTCTCCGGCCTGCTGCGTCACATGCAGTCGGGCTACCTCTATCACTACGCGTTCGCGATGATCATCGGATTGTCCGCGCTGCTCGCGTGGTACGTGCTGCGGTAACAAGAATCGAACGCCATGCAGTTGGACTGGCCCATCCTCAGCGTACTCATCTGGCTGCCGATCGTCGGCGGCGTGGTCATGCTCGCCCTCGGCGACCGCGGCGCTGCCCTCGGGCGCTGGGTGGCATTGCTCACGACGGCCGTGACGTTCGGCATCTCGACGCTGCTGTGGGTCTATTTCGACAGCAGCACGGCGCTGATGCAGTTCACGGAGCAGCTCAACTGGATCCCCGCGCTGCACTCGTACTATTCGCTGGGCGTCGACGGCATCGCGATGCCGCTGATCCTGCTGACGACCTTCATTACGCCGCTGGTCGTGATCGCGAGCTGGACCGTGATCGAGAAGAAGCCGGCGCAGTACTACGCGGCGTTCCTGATTCTCGAAGGCCTGATGATCGGCGTCTTCGCGGCGCTCGACGGGCTGCTGTTCTACGTGCTGTGGGAAGCGATGCTGATCCCGATGTTCATCATCATCGGCGTCTGGGGCGGCCCGCGGCGCGTGTACGCCACGATCAAGTTCTTCCTGTACACCTTCCTCGGCTCGGTGCTGATGCTGGTGTCGCTGATCTATCTGTACCTGCAGACCTGCGACAACGGTCAATGCAGCTACGCAATCGCCGACTTCTACGACCTGCCGCTCGGCCTGAACGAGCAGATCCTGATCTTCCTCTCGTTCCTGATCGCGTTCGCCGTCAAGGTGCCGATGTGGCCGGTGCACACCTGGTTGCCCGATGCGCACGTCGAAGCGCCGACCGGCGGCTCGGTGATCCTGGCGGCGATCATGCTGAAGATGGGTGGCTACGGCTTCCTGCGGTTCTCGCTGCCGATCACGCCGGATGCGAGCGATACGCTCGACTGGCTGGTGATCTCGCTGTCGCTGATCGCCGTGGTCTACATCGGCTTCGTCGCGCTCGTGCAGCAGGACATGAAGAAGCTGATCGCGTATTCGTCGATCGCGCACATGGGCTTCGTGACGCTGGGCTCGTTCCTGACGTTCGAGCTGATGAGCGTCAACGGCGACACGCGCGGCGCGGCGATGGGCATCGACGGCGCGATGGTGCAGATGATCTCGCACGGCCTGATCTCCGGCGCGCTGTTCTTCTGCGTCGGCGTGCTGTACGACCGCGTGCACAGCCGCGAGATCAAATCCTACGGCGGCGTCGTCAACACGATGCCGATCTTTGCGACCTTCGCGGTGCTGTTCGCGCTGGCGAACTCCGGCCTGCCCGCCACCTCGGGCTTCGTCGGCGAGTTCCTGGTGATCGTCGCGAGCTTCCGTGCGGACTTCTGGTATGCCTTCCTCGCGGGCCTGACGCTGATCCTCGGCGCGGCCTACACGCTGTGGATGGTGAAGCGCGTGATCTTCGGCGAGGTCGCCAATGAGCACGTGGCGGCGCTGACCGACGTCAACGCTCGCGAGTTCGTCGTGCTCGGCGTGCTCGCCGTGGCGGTGCTGCTGCTCGGCCTGTGGCCGGCGCCGTTGTTGGAAGTGATGCGGCCGACGGTCGAGAACCTGGTTCAGCAGATCACGGCGTCGAAACTATGAGCAGCTGGGCGGAAATGGGCGGGCAGGTCGCGGCGGCGGAGGCGTTCGTCCTCACCGCGCTGTGCGTCATCCTCGTCATCGACGTGTTCCTGACGGACCGCTCGCGCTGGCTCACCTACGTGCTGTCGTTGCTGACGCTCGCGGGCGCGGCCTACATGACGGTTCGCTACGGCGTGCAGGGGCGCGTGACGGCGTTCGACGGCATGTACATCGCCGATCCCATGGGCGATGTGCTGAAGCTGTTCTCATACGGCACGGTGGCCGTGTCGTTCCTGTATTCGCGCGAGTACCTGCAGCGGCGCGGCCTGTTCAAAGGCGAGTACTTCATTCTCGGGCTGGTCGCGCTGCTCGGCGTGATGGTCATGATCTCGGCGGGCAGCCTGCTGACCGTGTATCTCGGCGTCGAACTGCTGTCGCTGTCGCTGTACGCGATGGTCGCGTTCGATCGCGAGTCGGGGATCGCCGCCGAGTCGGCGATGAAGTATTTCGTGCTCGGCGCGATCTCGTCGGGCACCTTGCTGTACGGCTTCTCGATCATCTACGGCGTGACCGGCACGTTGCAGCTCGATGAGCTCGCTGTCGGCGTCCGCGAAGTCGGCGCGGCCAACCTCGGCCTGATCTTCGGGCTGGCGTTCATCATCGTCGGCATCGCGTTCAAATTCGGCGCCGTGCCGTTCCACATGTGGGTGCCGGACGTCTATCACGGCGCGCCGACGCCGGTGACGCTGTTCATCGGCTCGGCACCGAAGATCGCCTCGTTCGTGCTGGCGATCCGCGTGCTCGCCGAAGGTCTCGATGCGATGGTCGCGAGCTGGCAGGACATGCTGATCGCGCTGTCGGTGCTGTCGATGCTGATCGGCAACGTGGTCGCGATCGCGCAATCGAACCTGAAGCGCATGCTGGCGTATTCGACGATCTCGCACGTCGGCTTCATTCTGCTCGGGATTCTCGCCGGCACGACCGAAGGCTACCGGGCGTCGATGTTCTACACGCTGGCCTACGTCATCACGACAGTCGGCTCCTTCGGCATGATCCTGCTGCTGTCGCGCAGCGGCTTCGAGGCCGACCGGCTCGAGGACTTCAAGGGCCTGAATCGCCGCAGCCCCTGGTTCGCGGCGATCATGATGATGCTGATGTTCAGCACGGCTGGCGTACCGCCGTTCATCGGCTTCTGGGCGAAGCTCGCGGTCATAGGCGCTGTGCTCGACGTCGGTATGGCCTGGCTCGCCGCGGTTGCCGTCGTGTTGTCGGTGGTCGCAGCGTTCTACTACCTGCGCGTCGTGAAGCTGATGTACTTCGACGATCCGACCGACAGCCACGCAATCGAGGCGGGCGGCACTCTGCGGACGGTGTTGAGCGCAAACGGCATGGCTGTGCTGGCGCTTGGCGTGTTCCCGTCTGCGCTGATCGATCTATGCGCCCGCGTCCTGCCTTGAGCAGGGCGACCGAGCGTTAAAAAGACGGGTCCGGAAAAAATTCCGGCCGCGCGAGGCGGCCGGAAGGAATGTGGTAGCGGGGGTAGGATTTGAACCTACGACCTTCGGGTTATGAGCCCGACGAGCTGCCAGACTGCTCCACCCCGCAACAGAGGGCGCGGATTGTAAGGGGCTCCAGCGGCGAATGCCATCCCCTCAACCCACCTCGCATGAAATGAGGCCGGCGGCTTGGGATTCAACCGTCAGGGCGCGACTACGAACACGGTTTCGCCATATCCCGCCGTGCCCGAGAGTAGATCCAGCCGGAGGTTCTGGCCCGGATCGAGCGCGTTGAATGCATACAGCGCAGGCTGGGCGCGCCCTGGGCCATCCCGGACGATTACATAGCGACCATCAGGAGCGAACTCTCCGATGTACGTGTCCTGGTCGAAGTGCTGCAGGTGGCGCGCCGGAGCCGAGCCGTCGGTTCGCAGCACGTACACGTCCGAGTTGCCCGGCACCGCGCCTCCGCCGGGGTTCGGCACGGTGTCGAGCGTGGCGTAGAAGATCTGGCTCTCGTCGGGAGACAGAGCCAGGCCCCAGATGCCCCAGTCCACGGTGTAGTGGGCGGTGATCGGCACCGACACTGCCGGATTGGACATGTCGACCCGGTACAGATCGCTGTTGCGGCCGGCCGAGTTCGAGCGCAGGTAGAACACTTTCGTGCCCCCGAGTGTCGGAGCGTGAGCGCGGATCGCGCCGCTCGAACTCGTGCCATCGGAGAAGCGGACGACGGTTCCCGGATTGCCGGCGCGTAGTACGTAGCCGTGGATGGCGCTGGTGCTGGAAGTCCCGGAGAACGTGGTCTCGTCGTCCAGCGGCCCGAGGAGGGACGTCGTCGTCGTCGTCAGGTCGAACACGGAGAAATCGCTTCCCGGCACTGCCGGGTCCACTCCGAAGACCCGTTGCCCGATGGCGTAGTAGAGCGTGTGTCCGTCTCGTTTGAGGTAAAGCGGGCTGCTGACGGTGTCGGGCGGCTGGGCAAATGGCGTGACCGGTGTCTCGACGCCCGGATTGGCGAGCTCCACGGTGAAGATTGCGGAAGGTTGCTGCGTCGGCGTGAAGGGTCGGACTGCGTAAAGGACACGTGTGCCTGCCGCATCCATCGTGACGCCGCCGCCGCCGGTGCCGAGCCGTGTCTCGACTCCAGGATGCGCCGTCTCGATCAGCCACATGTTCTGTCCGCCGTTTTGCCAGTACGCGACCTTCGAGCCGTCGTCGCTGATTGCGAACTCACCGACGCCATCGCCCTGACTGGTGAACTGGCGAGTCAGGCGTGTTGCGGTGCCTGGCTGGCGCAGGTCCGCATAGAAGAGATCGGTGGTGACGCTGTTGAATACTGTGAAGAAGACCAACGGAGCTGTCTTCGCCGCCTTCACGAGGAGCACGCGTGCTCCCACTGGCAACGGGTCGTGCAACCGGAAGGACCGAATGCCATCGCTGAAGTACAGCGCGCCGCCGGCAGCGGTTGGGTAGACGATCGGAGTGCGAACGGCCGATCGCAGCGTCAGCGTTCCGTTCGCCGTCGCACCCGCTGCGTCGCGGACCTGGTAGATCAGCAAGGTTTCGCCGAGGAACGTTCCCGACGAATACTCGATGCGGCCCGCCGCAACTGCGGCAGTCCCATGCGGTGGCGGTGTGACGATCGACAGCGTCAGAGTCGCATCGTCGACATCGGAGTCATTGGCGAGCACGTCCGCGACAACCGTGCTCTGCTGCGTAGTCGTCGCCGTGTCGGCAGTCGTCACGGGCGCGTCGTTGACGGCACGAACAGTGATCGCCACTGCAGTCGTCGTGGTCGACAACGCGTCGGTGGCAGTGAATTGCATCGTGTCCGCCCCGAAATAATTCCCGTTCGGCGTGTACGTGATCCGGCCCGTGGTCGTGGGATCGAAAGACACGGTCCCGTGTGCAGGCGGCGTCACCAGCGTCAGCTGGAAGGTCTCGCCGTCGACTTCCGTCGCGATCTGCGTCGTCGACGGCTGATCCTCGTCGAGCGCCAGCGTCGGCTGGATCTGCGGAGCATCGTTGACCGCCGTGATCGTCACACTCACGGTCGCCGTCGCCGAAGCGCCACGACCATCGCTGATCCGCATCGTGAACTGATCGGCGCCGTTCTGGTTGGCGCGCGGCGTGTATGTGAACGACATTCCGCTAGTAACGACGACGTCGCCGCGCGTCGGCGCGGTTGCGACCGCAGCAGTCAGCGCATCTCCATCGGGATCGGACGCAGTAATCGTCCCGGTTTGCGCAGTGTCTTCCGCCGTGGCGATCGCCAGATTGTTTGCAGTCGGTGCCTGATTACGCTTGCCGCCGCCGCCCCCGCATCCCGAAACAGCCAGCACGCAGGCACACGCAGCGCAGAGCGCGCGCACGTATTGATTCGGCATTATGTTGTCCCGATATGTTGTTGTAATTTCCCGCGGCAGAATCGTCTGTGAGTGCGGTCGGGACCGCAAGAGCGCGCGTCGCGGGAACGTAGGAGGAGTGCCCACGAGCCCTGCGCAGCCGGGAAAACTCCTTTACTGGCTGCTTCTTGCATATATAATGCGCGCCCCGATCTACGGTCGGGTCCAGGCGGATAGCCGCCAGGAATGAGGTTTGAATGGGCCCCGTTCGCAGGGCCTTTTTCGCTTCAGCGGCCTGGAAATTCCGAGGATTTCCGGTGCTTGCAGGATGCCGAGCGGCTGGGCCGGCGGCGCAGAAGGGACGTGAGAAAAAATGGGCCTCGGGCCCATTTTTTGTGCCCAAGTGTTTTTTGGGCAGCGGGGGCAAATCGTGGCCGGAGGTAACCGATGCTGAGAGACCAGCTGCGCGAGCTGCTCGCGCCGGTCGTCGCCGGCGTGGGTTACCAGCTCTGGGAGATCGAATACATGCCGCGGTCGGGCGGCGGACTCCTGCGGCTGTACATCGACTCATCGAACGGGATCAGCCTCGACGATTGCGAGCGCGTGAGCCGCGTGGTCAGCGAGACGCTGGATGCGGCGGACCCGATTCCGAGCCATTACACCCTTGAGGTGTCTTCGCCGGGGCTGGACCGGGTGCTGCGGACGCGCGAGCACTTCGAGCGCTTCGCCGGCGAGCGGGTACGGCTGGAAATGATGCAGCCGGTGGAAGGACGTAAACGGTTTTCCGGGCGGTTGCTCGGTGTGGGCGAGAGCGACATCACTCTCGAGCTGGAGAACGGCAGGATCAGCCTGCCGATCGATGACATTCACAGGGCGCGACTCGCCCCGGACATGTGAGCAGTGCGATGAACAAAGAAATCCTGATGGTCGTCGACGCGGTCTCGAACGAGAAAGGCGTGGACAAGGAGATCATCTTCGAGGCGCTGGAAGCAGCGCTCGCCTCCGCCACGCGCAAGCGTCACGGCGAAGGCATCGACGTGCGCGTCGCCATCAATCGCAAGTCCGGCGACTACGACACGTGGCGCCGCTGGAAGGTGTTCGCGGACGATTCGAACGAGCTGGAGTCGCCGGATGCCGAGCTGCGTCTCGACGACGCGCTGGAGATCAACAAGGAAGCGCAGATCGGCGGCTTCGTCGAGGTGCCGATGGAGTCGGTCGCGTTCGGGCGCATCGCCGCGCAGACCGCCAAGCAGGTCATCGTGCAGAAGGTGCGCGAGGCCGAGCGTTCGCAGGTCGTGGACGAGTACAAGGGACGCCTCGGCACGCTGGTGTCGGGTATCGTCAAGCGCGTCGATCGCAACGGCGTGTACGTCGATCTCGGCGGCAATGCCGAGGGCTTCGTGCCGCGCGACCAGATGATTCCGCGCGAGCCGGTGCGCTCGCAGGATCGCATCAAGGCGTACCTGCAGGACGTGCGCTCGGAGCAGCGCGGCCCGCAGTTGTTCCTGACACGCACGGCGCCGGAGTTCCTGATCGAGCTGTTCAAGCTCGAAGTGCCGGAAGTCGGCCAGGGCCTGATCAACATTCTGGGTGCCGCGCGCGATCCCGGCGTGCGCGCCAAGATCGCAGTGAAGAGCAACGACAGCCGCATCGACCCGGTCGGTGCGTGCGTGGGCATGCGCGGCTCGCGCGTGCAGGCGGTGTCGAACGAGATCGCCGGCGAGCGCGTCGACATCATTCCGTACGACGAGAACGCAGCGCAGTTCGTGATCAACGCGATGGCGCCGGCGGAAGTCGTGTCGATCGTCGTCGATGAGGACTCGCACTCGATGGACATCGCCGTGACGGAGGAGAAGCTGTCGCAGGCCATCGGCCGCGGCGGGCAGAACATCCGTCTCGCCAGCGAGCTGACCGGCTGGGAGCTGAACGTCATGACGCAGCAGGCTGCCGAGGCCAAGAGCGAAGGCGAGCAGCGCACGCTGATCGAGCAGTTCAAGACGCAGCTCGACGTCGACGAGGACGTGGCGCAGATCCTGGTGCAGGAAGGCTTCTCGACGATCGAGGAGATCGCCTACGTCCCGGCCTCGGAGCTCAACGGGATCGAAGAGTTCGACGAGGAGATCGTCAAGGAGCTGCGCAACCGTGCGCGCGACGTGCTGCTGACGCAGGCGATCGCGACCGAGGAGAAGATCGACGGCGCCGGGCCGTCCGAGGATCTGCTCGGCGTCGACGGCATGGACGAGGACCTGGCGTCGACCCTGGCGAGTCGCGGCATCCTGACGCGCGAGGACCTGGCCGAGCAGGCCGTCGACGATCTGTTGGAAATCGAAGGCGTGGACGCCGAGCGCGCGGGCGCGCTCATCATGGCGGCACGCAAACACTGGTTCGAAACGGCGGCAGGCCACCAGGCCTGAGGTCGTTCGGATCGGTGAGTGTTGATCGGAGCGGGAGGATTCATGGCGGATGTGACAGTTAGCCAGTTTGCCGAGGTACTCAAAGTACCCGTCGAGCGTCTGCTGACGCAGCTCGACGAAGCTGGCATTCGCGTTTCCGGCGCCGACGACACCATCAGCGACGACGCGAAGATGGAGTTGCTCACGTTCCTGCGGCGCGCCCACGGTCGCCAGCAGGACACGGCAGCGCCGCGCAAGATCACGTTGCAGCGCAAGTCCCAGGCCGAGATCAAGGTCGCCTCGGCGCAGGGCCGTGCGCGCATGGTCAACGTCGAAGTGCGCAGCAAGAAGACCTACCTCAATCGCAGCGTGCTCGAAGAGCGGGCACGCGTGCAGCAGGAGGAGGTCGACCGGCACAAGCAGGAAGCCGAGCGCGCCAAGCAGGACGTCGAGCGTGTGCGCGAGACCCAGGAAGAAGACCGGCTGAAGCAGCAGCGGCTCGAAGCGGAGCAGCGCGAGGCCGAGGCGCGCCAGCGCCAGCAGTTGGAAGAAGAAGCGAAGCGTCGCGCCGACGAAGAAGCGCGCGTGCTAGCCGAAGAAGAGGCGCGTCGTCAGGCCGAAGCCCGCGCACAGCAGGAAGCCGAGCGTCGTCGCGAGCAGGAGACTGCCGCAAAGGCCCGCGAGCCCGAGCGCGAGCCGGCGCGCACGCAGCGTGCCGAGCTGCACGTGTCGAGCGACGCCAGTGCGCGCTTCAAGAAGAAGAAGCAGCACCAGGCCTCCAAGTCGCGTCGCCCGGTGCAGGTCAACGTTTCGACACAGCACGGCTTCGAGCGCCCCGCCGCACCCGTCAAGCGCGACGTGCAGATCGGCGAGACCGTCACGGTCGCCGAGCTGGCGCAGCGCATGGCCGTGAAGGCGAATGAAGTCATCAAGGTCATGATGAACATGGGCGTCATGGCCACGATCAATCAGCCGATCGACCAGGACACCGCGGTGCTGGTCGTGGAGGAGCTGGGTCACACGGCCGTCCTGCACAAGGAAAGCGCAATCGAGGACGAACTCCAGAGCACCGACACGACGCACGAGTTGGCCGCGCGGGCGCCGGTCGTCACGATCATGGGCCATGTCGACCACGGCAAGACCTCGCTGCTCGACTACATCCGCAGCACCAAGGTGGCGGCGGGCGAGGCGGGCGGCATTACGCAGCACATCGGCGCGTACCAGGTGCAGACGCCGAAGGGTGTCATCACGTTCCTCGACACGCCGGGCCACGCTGCATTCACGGCGATGCGTGCCCGAGGCGCGCAGGTTACGGACATCGTGGTACTGGTCGTCGCGGCCGATGACAGCGTCATGCCGCAGACCGTCGAGGCGATCGAACACGCGCGTGCCGCAGAGGTACCCATCGTCGTTGCGATCACGAAGATCGATAAGGGCGATGCCGACCCCGAGAAAGTTCGCAATGACCTGTCGAAGCACAACGTGCTGCCCGAGGCCTGGGGCGGCGACACGCTGTTCGTGAATGTGTCGGCGCGCACCGGCCAGGGTATCGACGAGCTGCTCGATACGATCCTGCTGCAGGCGGACGTGCTCGAGCTGAAGGCGGCGCGAGACGGCCTCGCGGCTGGTGTCGTCATCGAGTCGAGCATGGAGAAAGGCCGCGGTGCGGTCGCGACGGTGCTGGTCAAGCGCGGCACCCTGAAGCCGGGCGATCAGATCATTGCCGGCCAGGAATACGGCCGCGTCCGTGCGATGTTCGACGCGAACGGCCAGCCGGTGACCGAAGCCGGTCCTTCGATGCCGGTCGTGGTGCTCGGCCTGTCCTCGCCGCCGAATGCCGGCGACGAGTTGCTCGCCGTCGAAAGCGAGCGCAAGGCGCGCGAAGTCGCGCTGTACCGCCAGGGCAAGTTCCGCGACACCAAGCTCGCGAAGCAGGGCCCGACGAAGCTCGAAGACATGCTCTCGCAGATGGGCGATGGCAAAGCCGCAACCATGCAAGTGGTCATCAAGGCAGACGTGCAGGGCAGCGCCGAGGCGCTGCGCGATGCGCTGTCGCAGTTGTCGACCGATGAGGTCGCGGTCAAAGTCGTTTCCAGTGGCGTCGGCGGCATTACCGAGTCCGACGTTACGCTGGCGATGGCCTCGAACGCGCGCATCATCGGCTTCAACGTGCGTGCCGACGGCTCGGCGCGCACGATGATCAAGGAGTCCGGCACCGACGTTCGCTACTACAGCATCATTTACGAAGCGATCGACGACGTGAAGCAGGTGCTGTCGGGCATGCTGGCGCCGGAGGTCAAGGAGCAGATCGTCGGCACCGCGCAGGTGCGCGAGGTGTTCCGCTCCAGCAAGTTCGGCACGGTCGCGGGCTGCATCGTGATGGAAGGCTATGTCCG
>Ga0209382_10000751_pt1 | contig 52402 bp, 55 predicted proteins | sample SoiMetdeltSBSDD5_FD_187599 | JGI IMG/M metagenome (GOLD analysis project Ga0209382, IMG submission 187599) | Bulk soil microbial communities from a Populus tree surrounding site in Tennessee, USA - Soil MetaG P. deltoides SBSDD5 (SPAdes) (version 2) | ecosystem: Environmental > Terrestrial >...
CTCGCCGGCCTCGCCAGCGGGAGCGCGGTGCGCGTGGCCGGCGCGGTGGTGGTGCGCCAGCGCCCCGGCACCGCCAAGGGCTTCGTCTTCTTGAACCTCGAGGACGAGACCGGCCTGATCAACGTGATCGTGCGCCCCCAGTTCTTCGCGCGCTATCGCCTCCTCCTCACCGCCGAGCCTTTCCTCCTCGTGGCGGGACGGCTCCAGCACGAGGACAACGTCATCTCCGTCCGCGCCGAGCGGCTCTGGCGGCTGGACATGGACATGGGAGCGGTGCCCTCGCACGACTTCCACTGAAATCCCGTACACTGGTCCCGTGACCTCCGTCGCCGGTTCCGCCCGCCGCGTCATCCGCACCATGTGCCCCATGAACTGCCATCCCACCCTCTGCGGGATGCTCGTCGAGGTCGAAGGCGACCAGCTCCACGCGGTGCGTGGCGACCCCGAGAACCCCGACAGCCAGGGCTTTCTCTGCGTGCGCGGCCAGGCCTCGCGCGAGATCATCGGCAATCCCAAGCGCCTGCTCCACCCGCTCGTGCGCGCGCGGCGCGACGCGCCCTGGCGCGAGGCGACATGGCCGGAGGCGCTCGATCTCGTCGCCGCACGCATGCGCGACGCGGGTCGCGAGGCGGTGGGCATCTGGAGCGGGCACGGCGCGTTCGCCAATAACTACGGCACGCGCGTCTCCTCGCATCTCATGCGCCGGTTCGCCAATCACTGGGGCTGCCAGTGGTGGAATCCCACCATGATCTGCTGGGGCCTCGGCGCTTTCGGGCTGGGCCTCACCGGCGTGCTGGAGACCAACACCAAGGAGGACATGGGCGCCCATGCGGCCCTCATCGTCCTCTGGGGGGCGAACCTCGCGAGCCAGCCCAACACCGGGCGGCATCTCGCCGCGGCGAAGCGGCGCGGCGCCTACGTGGTCACGGTGGACGTGCGCGACACCGAGGCGGCCGCGCAGTCCGACGAGGTCCTGCGCATCCGGCCGGGCACGGACGCGGCCCTGGCCCTGGGGATGCTGCACGTGATCCTCGCCGAGGGCCTCCACGATCGCGAGTTCACCGCGGCGCACACCGTGGGCCTGGAAGACCTCGCGGCCCATCTCCGCGGCCATGACCCCGCCTGGGCGGCGGGTGTGACGGGACTGCCCGCCGAGCGCATCGTGGCGCTCGCGCGCCGCTACGCCACCACGCGGCCCGCCACGATCGTGCTGGGCGGCTCGTCGATGCACAAGGGCTCCAACGGCTGGCAGGCCGGCCGCGCCGTCGGCTGCCTGCCCGCCCTGACGGGCAATGTGGGCATTCCGGGCGGCGGCTTCGGGCCGCGCCACGGCAGCCGGTCGCACGGCCAGGAGCTGAACGACATCACCGACGTCGCGCGCCGCCCGTCCGGCCGGTATCTGCCGAATCAGATGCCCCATGTCACCGCGGCCCTGCGCGATGGGCGGCTGCGGGCCCTGCTCCTCTTCGGCACCGACATGCTCTCGTCGTACGCCGACGCGGGGGCAGTGGCGGAAGGGCTCGGCCGCGCCGAGCTCATCGTGAGCCACGATCTGTTCCTGAACGACACCGCCCGCCGCTTCGCCGACGTGGTCCTGCCCGCCACGTCGTGGCTGGAGGAGGTCGGGTGCAAGAGCACCAACACGCATCTCTACCTGATGGAGCGCGCCCTGCCGGCGCCGGGAGAGACGCGCACGGTGTCCTTCGTGCTGCGCGAGCTGGCCGCGCGCCTGGGCCTCGCCGACTTCTATCCGTGGGCAGGGGAGGAGGGCGTGCTCGACGCCCTCATCGCCCATCCCGCCACCGGCGGCGCAAGCGTGGCCGCCCTGCGCGCGGAGGGCGGGATGCGCGCCCTGCGCGTGTCGCACGTGGCGCACCCGGATCGCCGCTTCCCGACGCCCTCGGGCAAGATCGAGCTCGTCTCGGAGCAGGCGACGCGCCTGGGGCTGCCCGCTCTTCCGGTCTTCGCGCCGCTCCCGGAGACGTCCTATCCCTTGACCTTCCGTCAGGGGCGGACGCTCACCCAGTTCCACGGCTTCTACGACCACGGGCAGGCCCTGCCCACCCTGGCGCGGCTGGATCCCGAGCCCGTCCTGTGGATCTCGATCGCCGACGGCGCCGCCCGCGGCCTCGTGGACGGCGCGATGATCCGCTTGTTCAACGATCGCGGCGAGATGGAGGCCCGGGCTCATCTCACCGATAAGGTCTCCCCCGGGACGGTGTGGATGCGCGACGGCTGGACCGGGCTCAACCGGCTCACGGGCGGAGAGGCCGCCCTCCCCGATCATGCCGTGGATGTCTTTGGATTCTCTGGCGGCCAGGCCTCCTTCGATGCCCGGGTGGAGGTCGCCCCGGCGTGAATCGGCAGTGCTAGAATCGCCATCCAAATAGCGCGAAGTCTCGACCGGGAGGATCAGTGCCGATCTACGAATACGAGTGTGGAGGGTGTCGCCGGCGGGTGAGCCTGCTCGTGCTCACGCCGTCCAAGGCGGAGCCCCCGCGATGTCCCCGGTGCGGGAGCGCCGAGCTGACCCGGCTCATGTCCCGCTTCGCGACCGTCAAATCCGAAGACGCCCGCCTCGAGTCCCTCTCCGATCCCTCCTCATACGGTGATCTCGACGAGAACGATCCCACCAGCGTGGCCCGCTTCACCAAGCGCATGGGTGAGGAGATGGGCGAGGACCTGGGCGAGGACGTCGACGCGGCCATGGAGGAAGCCATGGCGGAAGGCGCGGACGACGGCGGCGCCGAGGACAGCAGCGGCAGCGCTGGCGGCCAGGGAGACGACCTCTAGACGTGAAGATCGAGACCCTGGCCGGCCTGGATCCGGTCGAGCCCGCGCGCTGGAACGCTCTGGTGGCCGAGTCGCGCGCGCGTTCGCTCTTCTTGACCGCGCAGTGGCAGACCCAGTGGCTGCGCGCGTTCGGCGCGGGCCGGCCCCTCCGTGTGCTCGCGGCCACCGACGCCACCGAGACGCTCGCGGGCTTGCTGCCCCTCTACGAGGACGCGCCGGGCCTCTGGCGCATCGTCGGCGGGGTCGACGTCTCGGACTACCTCGATCTCATCGCGGCGCCCGGTCGCGAGGAGGAGGTCTGGGAGGCGCTCCTGCAGCATCGCGCCGCCGAGCGCTCCGTGTGGCACCTCCGCGGCATTCGCGCGGATTCGCCATCGGCGACACGGCTCCCTGGGCTCGCGCCCGCTCACGGCCTGACCTGCACGGTGGAGCGGGAGGAGCGCTGCCCGGTGCTCCGTCTGCCCGAGAGCTGGGATGTCTATCTCGGCACGCTCTCCGGCAAGGACCGCCACGAGCTGCGGCGGAAGATGCGCAAGCTCGAGGCCGAGCTCCCCGACGTGCGGGTCCGCAGCGTGACGGCGCCCGCCGAGATGGACGCGGCCCTCACGCACTTCCTGCGGCTGCACCGGCTCTCACGCACGGGCAAGGCCAAGTTCATGGACGAGCGGATGGAGCGCTTCTTCCGGGACGCGCTGAGGGCGCTGGCCGAGGCGGGGTGGGTGCGCCTCTGGTTCCTCGACTCGGGTCCGGCGCCGGTCGCCTCGTTCATCTGCACCGAGTACGGCGACAGCATCGGCCTCTACAACTCCGGCTTCGATCCCGCGCACTCGCGGCTGGCGCCGGGCATCGTCCTCCTGGGCCACGTGATCCGGGACGCCATCGAGCGCCGCGTCCCCACGTTCGACTTCCTCAGAGGCGACGAGCCGTACAAGTACGCCTTCGGCCCCACGCCCACGGACCTCATGAGCCTGAGGATCGCGCCGTGAACCTGCGCGTGGCCGTCCTCTCCGTGCACACCTGCCCGCTCGCGGCGCTCGGCGGCAAGGAGACGGGCGGCATGAACGTGTACGTGCGCGAGTCCGTGCGTGCCCTCGGCCGCATGGGCGTCGAGGTGGACGTGTTCACGCGCTCCCAGGATCCCGGCATCCGCCGCATCGTCCCGCTGGGCGAGGGAGCCCGCGTCATCCATCTCCCCGCGGGCCCGCAGCGCCCCATGCCCCGCGAGGTCGTGCATCAGCACCTCCCGGAGTTCGTGGCCGGCATCGAGGCCTTCCGCGAGTCGGAGGACCTCGCCTACGATCTGATCCACGCCCACTACTGGCTGTCCGGAGTGGCCGGACTCGAGCTGCGGGAGCGCTGGGACACGCCCGTCGTGCAGATGTTCCACACCCTCGGCCGGCTCAAGAACCGGGTGGCGCGGGCGGACAATGAGCGGGAGCCGGAGCTGCGCATCGGCGAGGAGACGCGGATCGTGAGCGCGGTGGACCGCATCGTGGCCGCCAACTCCGTGGAACGCGCGCATCTGGTCTGGTACTACGGCGCGTCCGCGGAGCGCATCGCGGTGATCCCCTGCGGCGTGGACACCGAGCTCTTCCAGCCCATGGGCGCCGCCACTGCCAAGGGGCTCCTCGACCTTCCCTCCGCGCCGCTCCTCCTCTACGTCGGCCGGCTCCAGCCCATCAAGGGGCTGGAAACCCTGCTCGAGGCCATGGCGCGCCTGGACCGAGCCACGCTCCTCATCGTGGGTGGGGACCAGGACGAGCCCGAGAACGGGCACGGGGAGTATCTCCGCGGCCGCGTGGCCGCGCTGGGGCTCGACGCCCGCGTGCACTTCCTGGGCGCCCAGCCCCAGGAGCGCCTCCGCCTCCTTTACGCGGCTGCCGACGCGACAGTGATGCCGTCGTACTACGAGTCGTTCGGCATGGTCGCCTTGGAGGCCATGGCGTGCGGCAGTCCCGTGGTGGCTTCCCGCGTGGGCGGGCTCACCACCACCGTGCGCGACGGGGTGACGGGCTTCCTCGTGCCCGAGGGCGATGCGGGGGCCCTCGCCGCGCGGCTCGCCGCCGTCCTCGCCGATCCGCGCCTCCGCGAACGGCTCGGGCGGGAGGCCACGCGCTGGGCGGCCGAACATCGGTGGCCGTGCGTGGCCGAGCAGGTGTGCGGCCTCTACGCCGAGCTGCGCCCGGCCGCGTCCCAGCACCTGGACCGCGCGCGCTGCACCCAGCGCTAGACGCCCGCCGGGCGAGGAGATCGACATGGAGCTCTACGACGTGATGCGCACCACGTTCTCCGCCCGCGAGTTCACGGCGGACCCCGTGCCCGACGAGCTCATCGTGAAGATCCTCGACCAGGCGCGCTTCGCGCCCAGCGGCGGAAACCGCCAGGGCTGGCGGGTCATCGTGGTGCGCGACCGCGCCACCAAGGAGGCCTTGTCCGCCTTCACCGCGCCGGCGGCCAAGCGCTATGCGGCCCAGGTGCAGCTCGGCGAGAGCCCCTGGAATACCATCGACGCCACCAGGGCGGATGCCGCCACCATCGAGCGGACGCCCGCGCCCGCACGGCTCATCGAGCCGGTCATGAAGGCGCCCGTGGTCCTCCTGGTGTGCGTCGACCTCAAGGTGGTCGCCTCGATGGATCAGCTATTGCCCCGGGTGGGGGTGATCAGCGGCGCCTCGATCTATCCCTTTGCCTGGAACATCCTTCTCGCCGCCCGCCACGAGGGGCTGGCGGGCACCATCACCACCTTGGCGGTGTCGCAGGAGCCGAAGATCCAGGCCCTCCTGGGCATCCCCGCCCACGTGGCGGTGGCGGCGGTGATGCCGCTGGGCCGCCCGGTGGCCCGTCTGACCAAGCTCACCCGCAAGCCGGTGAGTGAGTTCGCCATGCTCGAGCGCTGGGGGGGCCCGCCGCCCCGCGGCTGACCGGGGCCGCGCGTCTGGAATCCCGCTCCGGGGGCGCCGGAAGGCCTGTGTTAGACTCCCCGCCGATGGACGTCCTGCTGGACGTGCGCGACCTCCACACCCAGTTCACCACATCGAGCGGCGTGGTCCGCGCGGTGGACGGTGTGTCGTGGGACGTGCGTGCGGGCGAGACGGTGGCGCTCGTGGGCGAGTCCGGCTGCGGCAAGAGTGTGAGCGCGCTGTCGGTGATGCGGCTGGTCTCCGCGCCCGCCGGCCGCATCACCGAGGGGCGCATCGTCTTCAAGGGCCGCGACCTCCTCACGCTGACCGACGACGACATGCGCAAGGTGCGCGGCCGCGAGATCGGGATGATCTTCCAGGAGCCGATGACCTCGCTCAATCCCGTGCTGACCGTCGGCCGCCAGCTCACCGAGACCCTGGAGATCCATCTCGGCATGACGCCCACGCAGGCGCGCGCGAGGGCAGGAGAGATCCTCGGGCTGGTCGGCATCTCCGACCCCGAGCGGCGACTGCGCCAGTACCCGCATCAGTTCAGCGGCGGGATGCGGCAGCGCATCATGATCGCGATGGCGCTGTCCTGCAATCCCGCGCTCATCCTCGCCGACGAGCCCACCACCGCGCTCGACGTCACCATCCAGGCCCAGATCCTCGAGCTGCTCAAGGACCTGTCGCGCAAGCTCGGCGTGGCGATGCTGATCATCACCCACAACCTCGGTGTGGTGGCCCGCTATGCCGACCGGGTGAACGTGATGTACGCGGGGCGCATCGTGGAGCGGGGGACCGCCCGCGAGATCTACGCCCACCCCCGGCATCCCTACACCCTCGGCCTGCTGCGCTCGGTGCCGCGGCTCGACGAGCCCCGGAAGGCGCGGCTCGACCCGATCAGCGGCCAGCCGCCGGACCTGACCCGCCTGCCGCCCGGCTGCGCCTTCGCGCCGCGCTGCAGCTTCGTGGCGGAGCGCTGTCGCATAGACCGGCCGGAGCTGGCCCTCGTGGGCGAGGCGCACACCGCCGCCTGCTGGGAGTCCGAGCGGCTGGCCGTCCAGGTGCCGGCGTGACCGACGCGCCCATCCTCGAGGTCCGCAACCTGGTGAAGCACTTTCCCATCGGCGGGGGTGTCTTCGGCGGGCCGCCGGCCCTCATCAAGGCGGTGGACGGGGTGAGCTTCTCCATCCGCCGGGGGGAGACGCTCGGGCTGGTGGGCGAGTCCGGCTGCGGCAAGACCACCACCGGCCGCTGCATCCTGCAGCTCGAGAAGCCGACCGCCGGCGAGATCCTCTTCGAGGGACGCGACCTCGCCGCCCTGCCCGAGGGCGAGCTGCGCAAGGTGCGCCGCCGGCTCCAGGTGATCTTCCAGGACCCCTACAGCTCGCTGAACCCGCGGATGACGGTAGGGCAGATCATCGCGGAGCCCCTGGCCGTACACCGGATCGTCCCCGACCGTGCGGCCCGGGCGACCCGCGTCCGCGAGCTCCTGGGGCACGCCGGGCTCTTGCCGGCGATGGCGCGCCGCTACCCCCACGAGCTCTCGGGCGGGCAGCGCCAGCGGGTAGGAATTGCCCGGGCGCTCGCCATGGAACCGGCGCTCATCGTGTGCGACGAGCCGGTCTCCGCCCTGGATGTCTCCATCCAGGCCCAGATCATCAACCTGCTCGAGGAGCTACAGGCCGAGTTCGGGCTGACCTACCTCTTCGTGGCCCACGACCTGTCCGTGGTTCGACACATCTCCGATCGCGTCGCTGTGATGTATCTCGGCAAGATCGTGGAGATCACCGACCGCAAGACCCTCTACGAGGACCCCCAGCACCCCTATACCAAGGCGCTGCTCTCGGCGGTGCCCATTCCGGACCCCGCGGTGGAGGCGGGGCGGGAGCGCATCGTGCTGGGGGGCGAGGTGCCGAGCCCGCTGAACCCGCCCTCGGGCTGCGTGTTCCACCCCCGCTGCCCCATCGCCATCAGCGAGTGCCGGGGGGAAGTGCCGGCGCTCCGGGAGATCCGGGAGGACCATCGGGTGGCCTGCATACGGGTCTGACGCTTGACAGTGAGGCCCCGCTATCGCTAAGGTACGGCAAGCACTTGGAACTTCAGGCTCTCCTCGCGGATTCAATCGAAAAGTGACTCAATGTCGTGATCTCAAGGGGGAGGTACGTATGAGAGCGTTCCGGATCCGCTCCATGCTGCTGCTGGCCCTCGCGGTGATGTGCCTGGGTGTCGCGCTGCCGGCAGGCGCCCAGGACAAGCCGCGATATGGTGGGGAGCTCGTCTTCGCGGTGCCGTCCGAGCCGCCGACGTACGACGGGCATCAGGAAGAGACCTTCGGGCTCATGCATCCGATCGGCCCGCACTACAACACCCTCCTCCGCGTGGATCCCTTCGACAAGACGGGCACCAAGCCGGTCGGCGACCTCGCCGAGTCGTGGGTGATCGCCAAGGACGGTCTCACCTACACGTTCAAGCTTCGGCGCGGCGTGAAGTTCCACGACGGCGGCGAGATGACGTCGAAGGACGTGAAGGCCTCCTACGACAAGATCATCTTCCCGCCGGCCGGCGTGAAGTCCTCGCGGCAGGCGATGTACCAGGCGGTGGAAGCCATCGAGGCGCCCGACGCGTACACGATCCGCTTCCGGATGAAGTGGCCGGAGTCCTCGTTCATGCTGAATCTCTCCTCGCCCTGGAACTTCATCTACCGGGCCGAGGTCCTCGCCAAGGACATGCACTGGTACGAGAAGAACATCAACGGCACCGGCCCCTTCAAGTTCGCGGAGCACGTGAAGGGCTCGCACTGGGTGGGGAAGAAGAATCCCGACTACTGGGACAAGGGCAAGCCCTATCTCGACGGCTACCGCGCGCTGTTCATCAGCTCCTCCTCCGCCCAAGTGGCGGCGGTGCGCGGCGAGCGCGCCCACATCCAGTTCCGCGGCTTCACGCCCGCCGACCGGGACAGCCTCGTTCAGGCGCTCGGGCCCAAGATCACCGTGCAGGAGAGCCCCTGGGACTGCGTGCTCATGGTGGCGATGCATCACGAGAAGAAGCCCTTCGACGACAAGCGGGTCCGTCGCGCCCTCACGCTGGCGCTGGACCGCTACGAGGCCTCCAAGAACCTTTCCAAGATCGCCATCGTGAAGGACGTGGGCGGTATCCAGGTGCCGGGCACGCCGTGGGCCACGCCGCCCGACGAGCTCGAGAAGCTGGCGGGCTACGGGCGGGACATCGCGAAGTCCCGGGCGGAGGCCAAGCGGCTGCTCAAGGAAGCGGGCGTGCCCGAGGGCTTCTCCTTCACGTTCAAGAATCGCGGCATCCCCCAGCCCTACGAGCCCGTGGCCATCTGGATGATCGACCAGTGGCGGCAGGTCGGGCTCAACGTCAAGCAGGAGATCATCGAAGCCTCGGCGTATCACCCCATGCTCAAGCGCGGTGACTTCGAGGTGGCCATGGACTTCGCCTGCGGTTTCATCGTGGAGCCGGATCTCGACCTGCACCGCTTCGTCACCACGTCCGACGCCAACTACGGGCGCCACAAGGACAAGGTGGTCGACGAGCTGTTCCAGAAGCAGGCACGGGCCCTCGACGCCCATGAGCGCCGGAATCTGCTCCGCGCCCTCGAAAAGCGGCTGATCGACGAAGAGGTGCACGTCTTCTACACGCTGCAGTGGCACCGCATCATTCCGCACAGCGCCAAGGTGAAGGGCTGGACGGTCACGCCCAGCCATTACCTGAACAATCAGCTCGATACGGTCTGGCTCTCCGAGTAAAACGCCCCGCCGCGCCCGGGTCGGCCCACACCGGCCCGGGCGCAGGAGCGCAGTAGCGTGACGAAGTACCTGATGAAGCGGTTCCTGCTGATGTTCCCCACCATGCTCGGCGTGGCGATGCTGATCTTCTTCCTCATTCGCATCGTGCCGGGCGACGTGGTGGAGCTTCGTCTCGCCGGCGACAGCAGTTCCGTCAATGCCAAGGTGCTGGCGGAGGAGCGGGCGAAGCACGGCCTCGACCAGCCGGTGTGGAAGCAGTTCCTGACCTGGCTCTGGGGGGCGGTCCGCCTCGACTTCGGCAAGTCGATGTGGACGGGCGCGCCGATCTACGAGGAGATCAAGCTCCGCTTCGCCCTGTCACTGCAGGTCGCGGTGATGGCGACGGTGGTGGCGGTGCTGCTCGCCATTCCCCTCGGCGTGATCTCCGCCATCAAGCAGGACACGTGGATCGACTACGCGGTGCGCATCTTCTCGATCGCGGGGCTCGCCACGCCGTCCTTCTGGCTGGGCATCGTCTTCATCCTGAGCATGCTGATCATCTTCAAGTGGCTGCCCCCCATGGTGTACACGCCCTTCTGGGTCAACCCGTGGCAGAACCTCCTGCAGCTCATCTGGCCTGCCCTCGCGGTGGGCTACCGATACTCCGCGGTGGCCACGCGCATGACCCGCTCGGCCATGCTGGAGGTGCTGCGCGAGGACTACATCCGCACCGCCCGCGCCAAGGGGCTGGTGGAGAAGCTGATCCTCTCGCGCCACGCGCTGAAGAACGCCATGCTGCCGGTGGTCACGGTGGTGTGCCTGGAGTTCGCGTTCCTCCTCGGCGGCCTCGTGGTGACCGAGCAGGTCTTCAACCTCAACGGGCTCGGCCTCCTCTTCGTGCAGGCGGTGGCCCACCGCGACTACACGCTCGTCCAGGCCCTCGTGATGATCGTGGCCGGCTTCTTCATCGTGGTGAACTTCGTGATGGACATCCTCTACGCGTGGCTCGACCCACGCATACGGTTCAGATAGTGGCGATCAACGCGCCCAGCGACGTCGTCGTCGCCGTCGACGACGCCTCGACCCACTCCTGGTGGGCGGGGATCCGCGCGTTCGCCCGCCGCCGGCCCCTCGGCGCGGTCGGCGCGGCGGTGGTCGTGGTGATGATTCTCGTGGCCGTCTTCGCCGGGCTGCTCGCGCCCTACGATCCGGTGGCGGTGGACTTCGGGGCCATGCTCAGCCGGCCCTCGGCCCAGCACTGGCTCGGCACCGACGCGTTCGGCCGCGACGTGATGTCCCGCCTGATCTACGGCTCACGCACCGCGCTCTTCGTGGGCTTCGGGGCGGCCTTCGTGGGGGCGACCATGGGCGCTATTCTCGGCGTGGGGAGCGCCTACTTCGGCGGGCGGCTGGACCTCTACCTGCAGCGTCTCATGGACATCTTCCTGTCCTTCCCGCTGATCATCCTGGCCCTCGCCATCGTGGCCATCCTGGGCAACGCGCTCCACAACGTCATCATGGCGATCACCATCCCCATGATCCCGCGCTGCGCGCTCGTCATTCGCTCCTCCGCGCTGTCCATCCGCGAGATGCCCTACGTCGACGCGGCCCGGGCGGCGGGGTTCGGGCACGGCCGTATCATCCTGCGTCACATGCTGCCGAACGTGATGGCGTCGTACCTGATCCTATTAACCGCCTTCCTCGGCCAGGCCATCCTGCTCGAGTCCTCGCTGTCCTTCCTCGGGCTCGGCGTCCAGGAGCCGACGGCGGCGTGGGGCCTCATGCTGCGGGGGGCCGCGGTCGAGTTCGCGGAGACCGCTCCGTGGATGGCGATCTTTCCCGGCTTGGCCATCAGCCTCGCCGTCTTCGCCTTCAACCTGTTCGGCGACTCTCTCCGCGACGCGCTCGATCCCAAATTGCGCTCGCTGTAGGGTGGCGAATTGCTTGACAGTGTGGAGTCAGGTTGATACAACTACGTCGGTTTGTCCGCACCCGGACCGGGCGGACCTAGGCAAGAGCCGGCGGACCCGGCCATCCAGGAGGCCTTAATGGCGTATATCATCGCGGAGCCCTGTATCAACGTCAAAGACAAGGCCTGCGTCGAGGTCTGTCCCGTGGACTGCATCTATGAGGGCAAGGACATGCTCTTCATCCACCCGGATGAGTGCATCGACTGTGGCGCCTGCGAGCCGGTTTGCCCGGTCAAGGCGATCTTTGCCGAGGACGAGACTCCGGCGAACTGGAAGAACTACATCGAGCTCAACAAGCAGTTCTTCAAGGACAACCCGGGCGTCAAGCCCGCGACCAAGTCCTAGCGGCTCTCGGCGCACGCCGGCATCGACCGGCGGCTCGGCGGGGATCCGGTGTGAGCCGGGTCCCCGCCGTCACGTTCGGACCTCTCCCGCCTCGGTCCCGCCTTCCCCCGCGCCTCCGGCCTTGCCCAGTCGCGCGGGCAGCGCGCGCGCCGCGATGCCCAGTGCTCCGTGCAGCCGTCGGCCGCGGCCCGCGCCATGTTCCTGTAATTCGCGCACGCGGGGCGGTGGCATGCCGCTTGCGAACGATATGCGGCATGCCGATCCCGCCCGTCACGCCGCCCCCGCCGCCTGCGAAGCCCGCGCCCGGGTTCCATGGCGCGGTAACCGAGTTCAAGCGGCGCCTCATCGAGGCCACCCTGTTCCAGCTCGGCGGCAACCGCACCCGCACCGCGCGCGCCCTCGGGCTGCAGCGCACCTACCTCCTGCGTCTCATTCGTGAGTTCGGCGTGAACGTCCCGCACCGGGAGCCGGCGCGCCGCGCCGGCGCAAGCGACGGCGCCCGGCCCAAGGACGTTGACACTCGGCGCGCCCCGGTCTGACAATGTTCAGGTGACCGACGTCTGGATCGCCGGCGCGGGGATGACCCGGTTCGGAAAGCGGAACGAGACGCTGCCCGACCTCATCGCCGAGGCGGCGTTCGCCGCCCTCGCCGATGCCCGGATCGACGAGCCCGAGACCATCGTGGTGGGGGCGATGAACCCCGAAGAGTTCACCGGCGACGGCAATTTCGGCTCGCTCATCAACACCCACCTCGGGTTCAGCCGGGCCCCCGCGCTGCGCGTGGAGACGGCGACGTCGTCCGGCCTCGCCGCCTTCTACGCCGGGTTCGCGGCGGTGGCGTCGGGGCTCGCGCGCACCGTGCTCGTCGTGGGTGGCGAGAAGATGTCGCACCTGGCGACGCCGCGCGTGTCCGAGATCATCGGGCGCTCCATCGACCCGCACGAGCGGCGCTACGGCACCACCATGCCGGCCCTTGCCGGCCTCATCACGCGGGCCGCCATGCATCGCCACGGACTGACTCTTCGCGAGATCTCGCAAGTGGCGGTGAAGAACCACGCCAATGCCGCGCGCAACCCCTACGCGCATTTCCAGGAGCCCGTCACCCTCGAGGCGGTGATGGAGAGCCGGATCGTCGCCGATCCCCTGCGTCTCTACCACTGCTGTCCCATCTCCGACGGCGCCGCTGCGGTGGTGCTCACCGCCGAGCGGCGGGCGGTGCGGGTGGCCGGCATCGGGCAGGGGACGGACTCGATCGCGATCCGCTACCGCAGCGATCTCACCTCGTTCCGCGCCACCCAGGTCGCCGCGCAGGCCGCCTATCGGATGGCCGGCTTCGGGCCGGAGCGGGTGGAGGTCGCCGAGCTGCACGACGCCTTCTCGCCCTTCGAGATCATCTCGCTCGAGGACACCGGGCTCATGGCGGCGGGCAAGGCCGGCCGGGCGACCCTGGAGGGGGAGACCGCGCTGGGCGGCCGCCTGCCGGTGAGCCCGTCGGGAGGGCTCAAGGCCCGGGGGCACCCGCTGGCCGCCACCGGCATCGGGCAGGTGGTGGAGCTCTGCTGGCAGCTGCGCGGCGAAGCCGGGGCCCGCCAGGTCCAGCACGCCCGCGTGGGCCTGGCGCAATCCATCGGCGGGCTCGCCACCAACAACTGGATCCTCCTCCTCGAAGCGGCACGATGATCGAGAGCACCATTCCCGCGTCGATCTGCCCCCGATGCGAGCGCCTCATCGTCCCGCCCGCCGCCCGCTGCCCGGATCACGGGACGCGGATGGAGGCGGCCACGGTGCCCAACACCGGCGAGGTGGTGTCCTTCACCACGCTGCACTCGGCGCCCGAGGGCTTCCGCTCGCCCCTGCACATCGCCCTCGTGGAGCTCGAGGGCGGCGCGCGCCTCTTCTGCCACGGGCAGGAGACCAAGGGCGTCAAAATTGGCTCGCACGTCGCGGTGGAGAACGTGGACTCGGTGTACTACTTCTCGCACATGGGATTCGCCGACCGGGCGCGCATGTTCTGGCGCCGCGCGGGCGCGCGGGGGGAGAAGGTCGCCTCCATCAGCAAGAGCCTGGTGCAGGGGCTCTTCAAAGGGAGATCCAGTGGCCAAAGCTAGCGGCCGAGTCGCTGCCAGGAAGACGCGCACCCGCCGTGCTCCCGCGGCGCGGCCGCCGCTGGCCGGCATCCGCGTGGTCGACCTGACCCGCGTCCTCGCGGGCCCCTTCTGCGCCATGGCGCTGGGGGACATGGGCGCCGAGGTCATCAAGATCGAGGAGCCGGGCAAGGGCGACGACACCCGGGGATGGCCGCCCTTCGCGGGGGGCGAGGCCACCTACTTCATGGCGGTCAACCGCAGCAAGAAGAGCCTCACCCTCAACCTCAAGGCGCCGGAGGGCCAGGCGATCCTCAGGGCGCTCATCGTGCGGGCCGACGTCGTGCTGGAGAATTTCCGGCCCGGCACGATGGAGCGCCTGGGCTTCGGCTTCGAGGCGCTCCGCAAGACGAACCCCCGGCTGATCTACTGCTCGATCTCGGGCTTCGGCGAGAGCGGTCCCGAGGCGTCGCGGCCGGGGTACGACCTCATCGTGCAGGGCGAGTCGGGCGTGATGGATCTGACCGGGTTTCCGGACGGGCCGCCCGTCAAGGTGGGCAACTCCATCGCCGATCTCGTCGCCGGCATGTCGGCCGCCCACGGGATCACGCTGGCCCTGCTCGTGCGCGAGCGCACCGGGAAGGGCCAGAAGGTCGAGATCGGCATGCTCGACGCCATGGCCGCGCTGCTCACGTATCAGGCCGGGCTCTTCTGGAACGGAGGCGGGCGTCCCGGGCGACGCGGCAACGCGCACCCCTCCATCGTGCCGTACGAGGTGTATCAGGCGCAGGACGCCTATCTCACCCTCGGCGTCGCCAACAACTCGCTCTTCGAGCGCTTCTGCGGCGCTCTCGGCCGGCCCGATCTCGTCAAGGACGGCCGGTTCGACACCGAAGCGAAGCGCGTGAGCAACCGCGACGTCCTCAATCCCCTCCTCAACGAGGAGCTGGGCAAGCGCCCCGCCGCGGAGTGGCTCGCGCGCATGGACAAGGCCGGCGTCCCCGCCGGCAAGATCAAGACGGTCGCGGAGGTGTGCGAGAGCCCGCACCTCAAAGCGCGCGGGATGGTGGTGTCGCTGCCGCATCCCAAGGCCGGGTCCGTCACCATGATGGGCGTGCCGATTCGCCTCTGGGACACCCCGGGCGCGGCGCGGATGGCGCCGCCGCTGCTGGGCCAGCATACCGACGAGATCCTGACGCGGCTGCTCCGCTATCCGCGCGCCCGCGTCGCCAAGCTGCGCTCGGCCGGCGTGGTCTGACGCGCGCCGCCGGCGGCCGCGAAACTTGACTCCTCGGGGGGCCTTCCCCATGATGGGTGCCCCATGACGCGCCTCATCAAGCTCTACGACACCACGCTGCGCGACGGCACCCAGGGCGAGGGTGTGGCCTTCTCCATGGAGGACAAGGTGCGCATCGCCCAGCGGCTGGACGCGTTGGGAATCCACTACATAGAAGGCGGCTGGCCGGGGTCGAACCCGAAGGACCTGCGCTTCTTCAAGCGCGTGCAGGGCGCGGTGTTCAAGACCGCCAAGATCAGCGCCTTCGGCGCCACGCGCCGGCCCGGCGTGCGGCCCCAGGAGGATCCGAACCTCCAGGCGCTGGTGGAAGCGGGCCCGCCCGTCGTCACCATCTTCGGCAAGTCGTGGGACTTCCACGTGACGGCGGCGCTCGGGACCACGCTCGAAGAGAACATCGCCATGATCGGCGACTCGATCGCCTATCTCCTCAAGCACTTCGAGGAGGTGATCTACGACGCCGAGCACTTCTTCGACGGCTTCAAGCGGAACCGCGAGTACGCGCTGGCCACCCTCCGCGCCGCCGAGGCAGCGGGCGCGCACTGTCTGGTCCTGTGCGACACCAACGGCGGCTGCGTGCCCCTCGAGATCACGGCGATCCTCGCCGAGGTGAAGAAGGTAGTGCGGCCGGAGAGCCCGCTCGGCATCCACGTCCACAACGACACCGAGTGCGCGGTGGCCAATACCCTGGCCGCGGTGTCGGCGGGCGTGAACCATGTTCAGGGCACCATCAACGGGTATGGCGAGCGCTGCGGCAACGCCAACTTGGTCTCGATCATCCCCAACCTCATGCTGAAGCTGGGGTTGGACAGCATCCCGCGCGAGAACCTCCGCGATCTCCGCGACGTATCGCGCTTCGTCTCCGAGCTGGCGAACCGCAAGCCCTGGTCGGCCCAGCCCTATGTCGGCGACTCCGCCTTCGCCCACAAAGGCGGCATCCACGTGTCCGCCGTCCTCAAGCACCCCGACACGTACGAGCACGTGGACCCGGAGACGGTGGGCAATCACCGCCGCGTCCTGGTCTCCGAGCTGGCCGGCCAGGCGAATATCCTCTGGAAGGCGCGCGAGTACGGCATCGACCTCGACAAGAACACTCCGGACGCCCGGCGCATCCTCGAGATGCTGAAACGGATGGAGGACGAGGGCTTCCAGTTCGAGGGAGCGGAGGCGTCGTTCGAGCTGCTCATGGAGCGCGCGCTGGGCAATCACCGGCCGTACTTCGAGCTGCAGGGCTTCCGCGTCATCGTGGAGGAGCAGGGGAGCGGCACCGAGCCCGTCGCGGAGGCGACCGTCAAGCTCCGCGTGAAGGGGATCGAGGAGCACACCGCCGCCTCCGGGAACGGGCCGGTGAATGCGCTCGACCACGCGCTCCGCAAGGCGCTCGAGGACTTCTACCCGAACCTCCGCCAGATGAGCCTGCTCGACTACAAGGTGCGCATCCTCGACGAGTCGAAGGCCACCGCGGCCAAGACGCGGGTGCTCATCACCTCGGGCGACGGCGACGAGACGTGGGGCACGGTGGGCGTGGCCGACAACATCATCGAGGCCTCGTGGCAGGCGCTGGTCGACTCCGTCGAGTACAAGCTCCGCCGCGACGAGCGGCGCGGGCAGCGCTGACGGACGGTTCGCGTCCCTCCCGCGCGCCGGCCGGCCGCTCATGGACCCGCGCGCCGTCCGCTGCCTGGTGCTCCTCAGCGTGATCGCGGCGCTCATCACGCTGGCCCTCTACGGGGCCCACCGCACCTTTCGGGTGGCCGCCCAGCGTCAGTGCGTCACCGACGGCGGCCGCTGGGATCGCGACGCGTGTGTGGGCGCCCGCGCCGCGCCCTTCGCGCCCTCCCGCTAGCGCGCCATCGCGCCACTATTCGGTGCCGGGCTGGGACTCCACCCGGAAAAAGTTTGGCGCGTCAGCGGCGGCCATTCTGCGCGGTGGCGGACCGCGCGCCGCGGCCGAGCCAGAGCGCGGGCGTCAGCGACGGCAGTCGTGATGAAGCCGCGGCGGGTCAGGACATGGCCGCCTCCGGAGGACTGGACGCCGGCGGGTTAGGTCCCGCCGAGGCGGGTCCAGTCGCCGGAGAAGATGGTCGCGCGATAGGAGGCCCCGGGCGTTCGCGGGGTCGTCTCGAAGTAAGCGCGGTTGAAGATAGGCACCTCGTGGTCGACGTAGACGATCTGGGAGCCCACCGGGTTGCCGCCGGCGTCGAGGGATTCCACGTTCAGGCGCACCTTCGCATTGGCATAGCCGCGGACGTTGTAGACGTAGCCGGAGACCTGGGGGCGCCCGCGCCGGTCTGTGCCGGAGACGGTCTCAATGCGGAAATACTGCTGCCAGTTGCCGGGATGGATACTCTGGGCTCCTGCTGGGCGAGTGAGGCCCGGCAGGAGGGGTGCCAGGGCGAGGACGAACAGGGCGCGGCGGCGCACTACTTCAATCTCATGGCGGTCATCCGATCGTGTCGCATGGCTAGATGCCGCGGCGCTGGCGCCAGCCGAGCACATCCTGGATATGCTCGCGGTAGTGGTGCCGGCTGTTCAGGTCCACGAGCTTGTAGCCGGTGCGCTCGGGCACGAGGCGTTCATCGGGCACCGTCTCCGCGGTCCGCATGAAGGCCCCATGCGACTCCTCCAGTTCGCGCAGGATATCGGCGGTGGCCCAGTCCCGCTTGGCCGCCGCGAACTTCGCGTTCCAGGCGTCCACGTCGGCGTAGCTCACCCCCGGGGGGAACGGCTTCTCGCCCCGCGCGAGGCGCTCGAGCCCGGGGAGCATCTCGCGATGCCATCCCGAGATGTGGCCCAGGATGTCGCGTACGCTCCAGGTGCCGCACCAGACCTCGCGCATCGCGGCCTCGTCGAGGCCGGCCACCGCGCGCTTGAGGGCCTGGAACTCCGTTTCCGCTTCGGCGAGGAGCTGGCGCTTGTCGGCCATCGGTGTCCCTCTCAGGCGAGCCCCCGGGGCGGCACGCGCTTGTAGAAGAGCAGCTCGCGCACCCCCTGGGGCAGGTTGTCGATGTACCCGCTCGGCGTGTAGCCCAGCGCGGTGTGCATCTGGATGGACGGGGCATTGGTTTCCTCGGTCGAGGAGAAGACACGCGGAGAGAGCGAGACCGTCTCGACCGAGCGGTAGAACTCGCGGGCGATGCCCTTCCGGCGGTAGTCCTCGCGCACCACCACCAGGGAGACGAACGTGCACTGGAACCAGTCGGTGCGGTAGGCGAGGAGGCCGATCACCTCGCCGCCCGCCTCCGCCACCATCACCTGATGCCGCTCGAAGTGCGACTTCACGAACGTGCCCGCCCGCTCCGGCCCGATCACGAGGGCGGCGAGCTCGGTGCATGCGGTGGCGTCGGCGAGGCGCGGCAGGCGAATCTCGATCATGGCGCGTCCGGAGGTCATTGTAGGGGCGCGTCCCCACGGAAGTCGAGGAGCAGCGCAGCGTGATCGGACAGCGCGAAGGTGGGGCGCCGGCCCGGGCGCCGGCGGCCCCACTCGTAGCGCACGTCGCCGAGGGTCGGGAGGAGATCCGCGTTCACGAACGCCTGGTCCAGGCGGAAGCCATTCCCGGCGTTGGGCGAGTACCAGGTATAGGCGCGCTCCTCGCCGCGGAGATGACGGAAGCCGTCGCTCCACCCCGCGCGGTGGAGGCCCTCGATCCATCCGCCCTCCCGCGCGTTGAAGCCGGCGCGACACGTGGGGGCCTCGTCGAGGCCGGGCCGGCCCGAGTTGGTGTCGCCGATCAGCACCGCCGGCCCCTCGCCCCAGCGCTCGGCGACCCGCAGCACCGCATCGAGGAACGGCCACTTCCGGCCGGTGGCGCGGTTGGGCACGTGCATCGCGCCGAGCGTGAAGGGACGCGGGGCCTCGACGGCGGCGAGGAGCCAGCGACCCCGCTCGCACGGCCACGCGCGCGCGGCGATGCGGCGAACGGGCCAGCGCGAGGCGATGAGGAGCGCGTTCACACCCGGACGGCGCTGGTCGGCGGTGCTCGTCTGGTGCGCGAGGCCCTGGTCGGCGAGGGCGCGGGCGAGCGCCGCGCTGGGCGGGGTGGCGCGGAACTCACAGAGCGCCACCACGTCCGGCGTCCACCGGCCCAGCTGGGCGGCGAGGGCGGGGGCGCGAGTGCCGCCGCCCGCCCGGATGTTCCAGCCGATGATGCGCATGGCCGCGCCGGCCCGCCTCCCGATCAGTACGTGCCCGGCCGGATCTCCTTGTACAGCGTCTTGAGCTTCTCCGCCGTGAACTCCGGGCTCTGGCACACGGAGATGATCCGCTTCTCGTTGGCCTCCACCTTCGCGATCGCGTCCGGGATGCCAGCGGCGATGTCCGGCGGGATCGTCACCACCCCGTGCTGGTCGCCGTGGATCAGGTCGCCGGGCTTGACCCACACGCCGCCCACCTTGATGGGAATGCCGAAGTCCACCATGTGCACGTTGGCGTGCGACACGGAGACGTGGGCCGCGCAGAACTGGAAGTTGAGCGCACGCACCTCGTCGAGGTCGCGCACGGAGCCATCCGTCACCACGCCCACGCAGCCCAGCGCCCGGTGGATGTTGGCCTGCACCTCGCCCCACTGCGCGCCCTGGCCGCGCGGGTCGTCGAGGTCGTGCACCACGATCACCCGCGGCGCCGGAATGGTCTGGATGAAGTCCCACCAGCCGAACAGGCTGGCGCGGTGGCCCTCGATGGGGCCCTGCTCGGCGCGGATGATGGCGGTGCACGCATAGCCCACCATCGGTCCCATCGCGGGGAAGAGCGCCTTGATGTCCGAGGAGAGGTTGCCCTGCTCGCGCGGCCGCACGTTGAAGGTCTCGATGGCGTTGGCCACGCTGGGGCTGGTGATCTTCTTCAGCGCATCGATCTGCTGGGTCGTCAACGGCACGGGGTGTCTCCTTTGGTGAGGGCCGCCTCGACGGCGGCGAGAGTGGGCTCCACGGTGTGCAGCGCGCCGGCCTCCGCGGCGCCGGGCTGCTTGAGCCCGTGCCCGGTGACCACGCAGACCACGAGATCGGCCGGCTTGATCCGGCCGTCCTGCCGCAGGCGTCGCGCGACGGCGAGGGAAGCCGCCGCCGAGGGCTCGCAGTAGATGCCGGCGGCGCGCGCGAGGAGAGCCTGGGCCTCGAGCAGCTCGGCGTCGGAAGCGCTGGCGGCGGCCCCGCCGGTGCGGCGGACCGCGTCGAGACAGCGCCAGCCGAGCTGCGGCGCGCCCACCGCGATCGCCTGGGCCACCGTCTCCTGGGCGACGAGCGCCGTCACCTCATCGTGCCCCGCCTCGAAGGCGCGGGTGATGGGATCGGCGGCGGCGGGCTGGGCGGCGGCCATGCGCGGCACGCGGCGCGCCCAGCCCAGCTCGACCAGCTCCCGCCAGCCCTTCCAGCACGCGGTGACGCCGAGGCCGCCGCCGATGGGGTGGAGCATCCAGTCCGGCGTCTCGCCCTGTAGATCCTCCCACACCTCGAAGGCATAGCTCTTCTTGCCCTCGTTGCGCCACGGGTTGGTGGAGAGGCACGAGTACCAGCCGAAGGCCTTGAGCGCCTCCTTGAAGAGGGCCGCGGTGGCGTCGTAGGGCGCCCGCACCGCGATGAGGGTGGCGCCGTGCGCGCGCGCCTGCAGGACTTTGGCGGGCGACGTCGCCGCGGGCACCATCACCACGGCGGGCAGGCCCGCGGCGGCGGCGTACGCGGCCACCGAGGCGGCGTGGTTGCCGCTGGAGGACACCCCGACCGCCCGCGCGCCCACCGCGCGGGCGTGGGTGAGGGCCACCGTGACCGAGCGGTCCTTGAGCGAGCCGGTGGGGAGCACCGTGTCGTTCTTGATGTGCAGCCGCTCGATCCCCACCTCGCGAGCCAGGCGCGCGGAGTGGACGAGGGGCGTGTCGCCCTCGCCGAGGGAGACCCCGCGGCTGGCGTCCACGGGGAGGAACTCGTGCCAGCGCCAGAGGCCGCGGGGCCGGCGGCGGATACGCTCGGCGAGGCCGGGCCGGGCAAAGGCGAGATCGGTCTCGATCTCCATCACGGTGCCGCAGCGCGCGCACACCTCGGGCGGGCCGGTGAGGTCGCCGGGCTCTCCGCAGCGCGGGCAAGCGAGCCGGGTCGGGCGGCCCACTAGATGCTGTCCTTGCGCTTCTGTCGCCCGAGCAGGTCCTTGAGCTGCTCCACCACCCGCTCCACCTGCTCCATGTTGGGATTCACGGCGAGCGCGCGCTCGAGGTAGGGCAGCGCCCGCTCCGGCTCGCCCAGCTGGAGGTAGATCTGCCCGTAACCCGACAGCGCCCCGAAGTGAACGGGATTGCGCTTGATGACCTCGTCACAGTCGCTGAGCGACTTGTCGTACTCCCCCATGAGGAAGTAGACGGTGGCCCGCTTGTTCCACCCCTCCGCGAAGTCGGGCTTCTTCTCGATGATGCGGGTGAAGAGCTCCACCGCCGCCGGCCCTTGACGCAGGCTCAACTGCTCGACGCCGAGCGCGAAGAGGGCGTCCACCTCGGCGTCGCCGGAGCGGCTCCACACCCGCCAGAGCGAGTTCTCCGCGAGCGCGCGCACGACCACGTCGGGGTCGCGCAGGGCGCGGACGAGCGCGGGGCCGTCCTCCATCCGGCCGGTGTCGCCGAGCCAGGCGGCGGCGAGGCGTCGGGTCTCGATGTCGGGGCGCCCGAGATCGGCCAGGGATTGCTCCCGGCTCGGTGCCGGCGGAGCCTGGGCGGGGGCGGAGACGGCGTCGCCCAGGACGACGACGAAGCCGACGGCGAGCGCGGCCAGCCACGTCATGCGCGCCCCACCAGGGTGAGGAACTGCGCCTCGTCGAGCGTGGCAACCTTCAGCCGCCGCGCGTCGTCGGCCTTGCTGCCGGGTTCCTCACCCACCACCACGTAGTCGGTCTTCTTCGAGACGGAGCCGGTCACGCGTCCGCCCAGCCGGATCACGAGGTCCTTCGCCTGATCGCGACTCAGGCTCTTGAGACTGCCCGTGAGCACCACCGTCTTGCCCTCCAGGAGCCGCGGCCCCTCCGTGTGGCCCTCCTCGCGCATCGTCACCCCGGCCTTGCGCAGGTGGTCGATGGTGTCGCGGTTGCGCGGTTCGTCGAAGAACGCGCGCACCGCGCGCGCGATCTCGGGTCCGATGCCGTAGATCTCGTTGATCTCCGCCTCGGTGGCCGTCTCGAGCCGCTCCATGGAGCCGAACCGCGCGGCGAGGAGCTGGGCGGCGCGCTCCCCGATCATCCGGATGCCGAGCCCGTTGAGAAGCCGCGAGAGGCCTCGCGTCTTGGATGCCTGGATCGCGCGATGCAGGTTGGTGGCCGACTTCGCCGCGAGTCGCTCGAGGTCGGCGAGCTGCTCCACCGGGAGGTGATAGAGGTCCGCGAAGTCGCGCACCAGGCCCTTGTCCACGAGCTGGGCGATCACGCCCTCGCCCAGGTGCTCGATGTCCATGGCGCGGCGCGAGCCGAAGTGGAACAGCCGCTCCTTGAGCTGGGCCGGACAGGCGGTGTTGGTGCAGCGCCATACCGACTCGCCTTCCGCGCGCACGGCGGCGCCGCCGCAGGCCGGGCAGTGGTCCGGCATGCGGAACGGGACGGTGCCCGGCGGGCGCTGCTCCTCGATGACGCGGACGAGATAGGGGATCACGTCGCCCGCGCGCTCGATCAGCACAGTGTCGCCGACGCGGACGTCCTTCCGGCGCACCTCGTCCTCGTTGTGCAGGCTCACCGCGCTGACGGTGACGCCGGCGAGCTGAACCGGCTCGAGCGACGCGCCCGGCGTCAGCGCCCCCGACTTCCCCACGTTGACGTCGATCGAGCGCACGCGGGTGGTGGCCTGGCGCGCGGCGAACTTCACCGCGATGGCCCAGCGCGGGTGGTGGGACGTGGCGCCCAGCCGCCGCTGCTGCTCGAGGTCGTCCACCTTGACGACGGCCCCGTCGGCCTCGTAGTCGAGCTGGTCGCGGCGCGACTCCAGCGCGGCGCAGTAGGCGATGACGGCGTCGAGGTCCTCGCACCGGACCGACTCGGGGTTGACGGGGAAGCCGCTCGCGCGGAGGGCCTCGAGGGTTTCCGCGTGCGAGGTGAGGCGGACGCCGGTGGCCTCGCCGAGGTGGTAGAGAAAGATGGCGAGCGGCCGGGAGCGTGTCACCGCGGGGTCCTTCTGCCGCACCGCCCCGGCGGCGGCGTTACGCGGGTTGGCGAAGGGCTCCTCGCCGGCCTCCGCCAGCGCCGCGTTGAGCCGCTGGAACGCCTCGCGGGGCATGTAGACCTCTCCGCGCACCTCGAGGGAGCTCGCGGCGGCCAGAGGGCCATGCAAGGTCTTCGGGATGCCGGCGAGGGTGGCGAGGGTGTGGGTGACGTCCTCGCCCACGCGGCCGTCGCCGCGCGTGGCCCCGCGCACGAAGCGCCCGCGCTCGTAGAGCAGCGCGACTCCGAGCCCGTCGATCTTCGGCTCGCACACGAAGTGAAACGTCGCGCCGGGCAAGGCGCGGCGCAGCCGCGCGCCGAACTCGCGGAGATCGTCCACCCGCATCGCGTTGTCGAGCGAGAGCATGGCCCCGCGGTGCTCGACGGAGGCGAAGGCCTCGCTGCGGCGCGCGCCCACCGTCTGGGTGGGGCTGTCGGCGGTGACGAGGTCGGGGTGCGCCGTCTCGAGGGCGACCAGCGCGCCCTTCAGCGCGTCGTACTCGGCATCGGAGATCTCGGGCCGGTCCCCGCCGTGGTAGAGCTCGTCGTGGCGGCGGATCTCGCGCCGAAGCGATTCGATGCGGGCGGCGACATCCTGCTCGCGGGCCATGGGTGAATCGAGGATAGCATGCGCTTCCAGCGCCGGCCGGGGGGGCAACGAAGCGGATGTCCCTCGGCGCGACGCGTGAGCCGCCCTTATCGGCGGGCGGCGGCGCTCCAGCGGATCACCAGGAGCACCGGGCCCAGGCCGGCGAGCACGATGGCGAGGGCGGGGACGGCGGCCTCCCGCCACATCGCCTCGGAGGTGCGCTCCCAGACCTCGATGGCGAGCGTGTTGAGCCCGAAGGGACGCAGGAGCAGCGTCGCCGGCATCTCCTTCATGGTCTCGACGAAGACGAGCACCAGCGCCGTGCCGAGGCCGCCCCGCAGGAGCGGCAGGTGGACGCGCCGCAGCGCGCCGCCCGCGCCCGCGCCGAGCGCGCGCGCGGCATCGTCGAGGCTGGGCGGGATGCGGGCCAGGCTCGCCTCCACCGTCTGCAGGCTCACCGCGAGGAAGCGGACCACGTAGGCGTAGACGAGGCCCAGCGCGGAGCCGGTGAGGAGCAGACCCACGGGTCGCCCGAGCGCGGCCTCGAGCAGCGGGGCCACGGCGTGATCGATCGCGGCGAGGGGCACGAGGATGCCCACCGCGATGACGGCGCCGGGCAGCGCGTAGCCCATGGACGCCAGGCGGCTCGTGAACCGGGTGGCCGGCGCGGGGTGGAGCCGCAGGGCATAGGCGAGGGTCAGGGCGAGGAGGCAAGTGGCGATCGCGGCGGCGGCGGCGAGCGTGAGGGTGTTGGCGAGGAGGGCGGGGAAGGCGGCGGCGACCTGGCCTGCCGCCAGGGCTCCCACGGCCCAGACCAGCAGCTGCCCCACCGGCAGGATGAAGGCGAGGCCCAGCACGCCGGCGCACGCGGCGAAGGCCCCGAGCGCGCGCCCGCCGCGGAGGACGATGGGCGCGGCCTCGGGTCCATGGCGATGCCGCTGGCTGTAGCGCTGGCGGCCCCGCGAGGCGCGCTCGATGCGCAGCAGGAGGGCGGCGAACAGCAGGAGGAGGACCGCGAGCTGGCTCGCCGCCGTCCGATCGAACATGCCGTACCAGACGCGGTACACGCCCTCGGTGAGGGTGCGATACCCGAAGATCGCCACGGTGCCGAAGTCGCCGAGGGCTTCCATCATGGCCAGCGCGACGCCGGCGGCGAGGGACGGGCGCGCCAGCGGCAGCGTCACTTCCGCGAAGGCGCGCGCACGCGAGCGTCCGAGGCTGCGCGCCGTCTCCAGCGTCGCGGACCCCTGCTCCCGGAAGGCCGCGCGCGCGAGGAGGTAGACGTAGGGATAAAAGACCAGCGTCATCATCAGGGAGACGCCGCCCCACGAGCGCAGCTCGGGAAGGCGGATCCCGGGCCCCACGGTGTCGCGCAGGGCGGACTGGAGCGGGCCCGAGAACTCGAAGAGGCCGAGGAAGGCGAAGCCGATCACGTAGGCGGGCATCGCCAGCGGCAGCATGAGCGCCCACTCGAAGACGTCACACCCCGGAAAACGATAGTGGACGACGAGCCAGGCGAGCACGGTTCCCACCAGCAGGGAGCCCGCGCCGACGCCGGCGAGGAGCAGCAGCGTATTGCCGAGCAGCTCGAGGAGCTGCGTGCGCCAGAGGTGCTGCCAGACATCCAGCCGGGGCGCGAGCAGGGAAGACAGGACCACGAGGACGGGCGCGGCGAGGACGGCGGCCACCGCGAGGGCGGCGAAGGTCCAGCCGGAGCGCCGACCCGCCGCCGCCCGCCCGCGGAGGGCGGGCGCGGCGGCGGGACTCAGCGTGGGGGAATCACTTGTAGCCAGCGCGGTCGGCGAGCTTGGTGGCGGCGGCTTGGAATTCGCCGGCGGCGGCCACATTGATGTCGTCCTGCTTGAACTTCCCCCACTTCACGAGGATCGGATTCGCGGCGGCCTGGGGATTGGCCGGATACTCGAAGTTTCCGTCCGCGAACATCTGCTGGGCCTCCGGGGACGTGAGGAACTCGATCAGCTTCACCGCGTTCGCCCGGTTCTTGGCGTGGGCGGTGATGCCGGCCCCCGAGACGTTCACGTGGGTGCCCGTCGTCTGCTGGTTCGCCCAGAAGGGCGCGACCGGGAAGGCGGGATCCTTGGCGAGGATGCGGGCGAGGTAGTAGGTGTTGGTGATCCCCACGTCGCACTGGCCGGCGGCGATGGACTCGAGGATCTTGGTGTCACCGTTGATGAGGGTCGGGTTGTTGGCCACCCACCCCCGCACCAGGGCCTCGACCTTCGGCTCGCCGCCGCGCTTGATCATGGTGGCGAGGAGCGACTGGTTGTAGACGTGCCCGGAGTTGCGGAGGCAGATCCGGTTCTTCCACTTCGGATCGGCGAGCGCCTCGTACGTGGACAGCTCCTCGGGCTTCACCTTCTTGGTGCTGTACATGATGGTCCGGGCGCGCACGGTCAGTGCGGTCCAGCGGTTCTGGGGATCGCGGAGATGCGCGGGGATGTTGGCCGCGATCTCGGGCGAGTCGGTCTTGGCGAGCAGCCCCGCCTGGGCAGCGTTCCAGAGATTGCCCGCGTCCACCGTGATGAGCACGTCGGCGGGCGTCTTGTCGCCCTCCGCCCGGAGGCGCTCGAAGAGCTCCGACGAGTTGCCGCCGTGACTCTTGACCTGGATGCCCGTCTTCTTGGTGAAGGCGTCGATGGCCGGCTCCTGCCCGTAGTGCGAGCGAGCCGAGTAGACGACGACCTCGCTGGCGCCGGCGGAGCCGGCGAGCAGCAGGCCCGCGGCCAGGGCCGCGAGCGCGAAGGCCGTCCGGCCCCGTGCCGCCGCGTTCCCGAGAGTGCGCATATGGGAGCTCTCCTGGTAAGGGAAAAGATTCAAAGGTGAATACTAAGGTAACCCTAACTAAGGAGGGCAGTCAACGCTAAAAATGATCGAAGCCGGGTGCCGGATCAGCGGGGAGCAGTCCGGCCCGCGCGCGCGTCCCGGATGAGGGCCTGCACCTGCTCGTGCTCGGGGCCCGACGGCACCAGGGCCACGAAGCGCTCCCACTCCTTGATGGCGCCGGCGGTGTCGCGCTTGGCCTCGTAGAGGACCTGGCCGCGGTAGTAGTGGGCGAGCGCGTAGTCCGGATCGATCGCGAGCGCGCGGTCGATGGTCTCAAGCGCGCTGTCGGCGTGGCCGCCGAGCGCTACGATGAAGCCCAGGTGGGTGAGGGCGTCCACGTTCTTTGGGTCGCGCTTGAGCACCGCCTGGTAGGCGGCGATGGCCTCGGAGTAGCGTCCGGCGTGGAGGCTCTGGCGTGCCGCCTCGAGCATGCCGCGCAGCATCTCGGGCGGGATCGGACGGCCGGGCTCGCCGGCGGCGCGGCCACCGCCGTCCGGCGGGGCGGCCAGCGGCGGGCCGGGGATGGGCGGCGCGGGCGCGGCGCCACCGGGCATCGCGGCGCCCGGCGGCGCGTCCGCAGGCACGGGCTCGGTGTAGCGCCCCACGCTCACGCCGATCACCACGCCGAAGACCAGCAGCAGCACCGCGCCCACGCCGAGGGCGATGGGGCTCCGCGTCCAGCTTCGTGCGGCGGGCGCCCGCTCCGCCGCGGCGCGCGGCGGCGCCGCCGCGGGCGGTGGCGCGCCCAGCGCGTCGAGGGCGCGCAGCGCGGTGGCGGCGCGCGCCTCGTAGGTGTCGCGGAGCGCTTGATAGTCGTCGTCGGCGAGATGGCCCGCCTCGTGGTCGAACTCCAGCTCGCGCAGGGCCCGGTACGCGGTATCGCGCTCCTCGATCAGCTCGAGGCGGCGCTCGGTGCCCGCGCGCGGCGCCGCGGCGGCGGCATCGCCCCGGCCGCGCAGGAAGGGCCAGAGGACGATCGCGGCGGCGGGGAGGGCGAGGGCCACGATGGCCACCACCTGCGCGGCGCTCACCGGCCGTGCTGCTCCATCTCGCGGCGGATCCGCTCGCGCGTGGCAGCGTCGATGCCCGGGGCCGCGGGGGCCCCGGCGGCGCGGGGCCGGCTCCAGCGGCGCAGGGCGAGCGCCACCACCACCAGTCCCACCGCGAGACCCACGAACGGCACCACCCAGACGAGCAGGGTGAACCCGCGACGCGGGGGGGCGAGGAGTATCCAATCACCGTAGCGCTCCACGAAGAAGGCGGTGACCTGCGCGGGGGTCTCGCCCGCGGCGAGGCGCTCGCGGACGATCTCGCGCATCTGGCGGGCCGTCTCGGAGGGCGAGTCCGCCACGGACAGGCTCTGGCAGACGACACAGCGGAGATTGGCGGCCACCGCGTTCACCTCGTCGTCCGTCACTGGCCGGCTGGCGCCGAGGGCGAGCGCGGCGGCGAGAAGGAGCACGGCGAGCGGTGCGACGCGCCTCATGACGGCTCGGCGAGAAGGCGCTCCACGTGCCCGCGGATCGTCTCGTCGCTCACCGCGCCGACCTTCCGCTCCCGGATGCGGCCCTTCTTGTCGATGAAGAAGGTCTCGGGCACGCCGTACACGCCGTAGTCCACCGCGACCTTGCCGCTGGTGTCCATCGCGTTGGGGAAGCTGAACTGGAACTGGCTCATGAACTTGCGGGCCGCCTCGTCCTTGTCCTGGATGTTGATGCCCACCAGGGTGACGCCGCGCTCCTTGTAGTCGCGCCACGCCTGCTCGAGCACGGGCGCCTCCTCGTAGCATGCGGGCACGCACCACGAGGCCCAGAAGTTCACCACCACCACGCGGCCGCGCAGGGCCTCTAGGGACAGGGGCGTGCCCCCGAACGTCGTGAGCGCGAAGGGCGCCGCCGGCTTGCCGATCTGCGGCGAGCGAACCTCGCCGCGCGGATCGATCCAGAACCCGTAGGCGAGCAGCGCCAGGACCGGCAGCACCGCCAGGGGGATCAGCCAGCGGAGGACGCCGCGGCTCACGCCGGTCGCCGCGAATCGGGAAGCACCGCGAGCGCGGCGCCCAGGGTGAGCACGAGGCCGCCCAACCACAGCCAGGACACCATGCGGTTGACCTGCACCTTGACGGTAGCCTGCGTGCCGTCGCGGGCGAAGTCGCCGAGGACCAGGTAGACGTCCTCGATCAGGCCCAGCCGATAGTCGACGTAGGCGATAGGCGTCTGCTCCCGGGGGTAGAACTTCTTGGCGGGCTGGAGCACGTCGACGGGACGGGTGCCGTGCGCCACCGAGAAGGTGCCGGTGACCTTGAAGTGATTCGACTCCTCGCTGGCGGCGAGGCCGTCGAAGCGCACGCGGTAGCCGGCCAGCTCCACGCTCTCGCCCTTGGCCAGCGTGGCCTCGGTCGAGTGGGACCAGGCCTGCGAGCCCGCCACACCGAGGGCCACCACCATGATGCCCAGGTGCACCACGAACCCGCCGTAGCGGCGGTTCTGGCGGACGAGGAGACCGCCGGTGGCGGCGGCCCAGCCGTGACCGGTGCGGCGGCGGGCGCGCACCGCGCGCCAGAAGTCCAGGACCATGGTGCCGGTCACGAACACCACGAGCGCCATGCAGGTGAGCACCAGCATATTGGCGACGCCGAGCGCGCGCAGGACGGCCGCGGCCACCAACCCGGCCAGCACCGGTTTCAGGAAGTTCCGGCGGAGACTCTCCGCGGAGGCCCGCCGCCAGGCGATCAGGGGGCCGACCCCCATCAGAAAGAGCAGGCTCAGGAAGAGCGGGATGTTCACCAGGTTGAAGAAGGGCGCGCCCACGCTCACCTTGGTGCCGCGCGCGGCCTCCGTGAGGAGGGGGAAGATGGTGCCGAAGAACACGGTGAAGCTCGCCGCCACGAGGAAGACGTTGTTGAGGAGGAACACCGACTCGCGCGACACGATGGAGTCCAGCTCGCCCTGCCCCTTGAGCCGATCGACGCGCCAGGCGAGCAGGGAGAAGGAGCCGAGCAGCACCACCGCCAGGAAGCTCAGGAAGAAGACTCCGATGGAGCCCTGGGTGAAGGCGTGAACGGAGCCGATGATGCCGGAGCGCGTGAGGAACGTGCCGAAGAGGGTAAGGCCGAAGGTCAGGATGATGAGGGTGAGGTTCCAGAGCTTCAGCATGCGCCGCCGCTCCTGGATCATCACCGAGTGCAGGAACGCGGTGCCGGTGAGCCAGGGCATGAAGGCGGCGTTCTCCACGGGATCCCACGCCCAGTAGCCGCCCCAGCCCAGCACGTGGTAGCTCCACCAGCCGCCGATCAGGAGGCCCAGCGAGAGGAAGTACCAGGCGATGATGGTCCAGCGCCGCGTGATGGTGATCCACTCCTCGCCCGTCCGCCCCACCGCGAGCGCGGCCAGCGCGAAGGCGAAGGGGACGGTGAATCCGGTGAACCCCAGGTAGAGCGCCACCGGGTGCGTGATCATCCCCGAGTCCTCGAGGAGGGGGTTCAGGCCGCGACCGTCCGCCGGCACCGGCGTGAGCCGCTCGAAGGGCGGCGCGGGGACGGCCATCACGAGCAGGAAGAAGGCGAGGACGCCCAGCATGACGCTGAGCACCCAGGGGTAGAGCTCCGGCTGCCGCCGGCGGTAGCGGAGCACCACGATGAACGTGAAGAGCCCCAGCATCCAGGCCCAGAGGATGATGGAGCCCTCGAGCGCGCCCCACAGCGCGGTGATGCGGTAGTAGAAGGGGGTCCCGCGATTGGTGTTGGCCGCGACGTAGCGGATGGAGAAGTCGAAGGTGAGGAACGCGTGGATCAGCAAGAGCATGCAGGCGGTAACGAGCGCCCACACCGCCACCGCCGCCCGCTCCGCCGACGCGACGAAGGCGAGGCGGCCGCTCCGCGCGCCCGTCACCGCGGCGGCGCCGCCCCAGAGGGCGAGGAAGAGGCCCACCACCGTCAGCGCATAGCCGATCTCCGGGGCGCCGATGATCACGGGGTCACGGCTTCGCTTCCGAGCCGCGGAGGGTCTTCAGCAGCTCCTTGTAGCCGGGCTCGGCGGTGTCGTGCGGCGCCTTGTACTCCTCGGAGTGCTTGGCGAGGATGGTCGTGGCCTTGAAGTAGCCCTCGCCGCTCCACGCGCCCTCCACCACCGCGCCGCGGCCCTCCGCGAAGAGGTCGGGCGCCGTGCCTTTGTGACGCACCGGCACCGTCGCCTTGCCGTCGGACAGGATGAAGCGGAGATCGAGGCTTCGTGGATCCCAGGTGAGGCTGCCCGGCTGCACCATGCCGCCCAGCCGGTAGGTCTTGCCGGGAGCGGGGGCGGCGAGCAGCTCGGCGGGCGTGACGAAGTAGACCACGGACTGGCTCACGCCCGCGTACACGAGGTAGACGAGCACGGCGAGGATGACGGCCCCACCGGCCATGAACTTCGCCCGGCGCTTCACGTCGCGCCCCGATCGCCCCGCCGCGAGGCGGCGAGCGCGCGGCCGCGGCGTACGAGGTGGCGCCAGTAGCCGAGCAGCGCCGCCGCGGCGACGCCGTAGGCGGCCAGCACATAGCCCCAGTTGTCGGGCATCAGCTTATCGGGCACGGGCGCCTCCGAGAAAGGCCGCCTCCTCGAGCCGTGCGATCTCGATCCGGCGGACGAGGAGGTAGACGAAGAGGAGCGTGAAGGCCGCCCAGTTGGCAGCGAGCGCGGCGGCGATGGGCGCCGCGATCGGGGACGGCTCGGGTCCGAGGATGGTGGACGGCTGGTGCAGGGCCCGCCACCACTTCACGGAGAAGTGGACGATGGGGATGTTGGCGGCGCCCACGATCCCGACCACTGCGGCGAAGCGGCCCCGGCGCTCGGGCTCGTCCACCATCGCGCGCAGGAGCAGATAGCCCACGTAGACGAGGAAGAGGATGGCGGTGGACGTCAGCCGGGCGTCCCAGGTCCACCACGTGCCCCACGTGGGCTTGCCCCAGATGGATCCCGAGGCAATGGTGATGCCGGTGAAGAGCACGCCCAGCTCCGCCGCGCCCGCGGCGAGCCGGTCCCAGCCCGCGCGCGCGCTCGCGAGGTACCCGATGCTGCCCACCAGAACGAGGACGAAGGCCAGGTAGGCGGTGAGTACCGCGGGCACGTGCACGTACATGATGCGCTGGACATTGCCCTGGATGGACTCGCGCGGCGCGTAGCCGAACGCCAGGCCGAGACCCACCAGGAGGGCAAGGAGGGCGAGCCACCCGAGGACCCGCGTCGTGGCGGACCGGGGCATCATCATCCCTCCAGCACGAACTCGAAGGTGAGGAGCCCGATCACGAGGTAGACGATGTCGGCGCCGGCGAGCAGCTGAAGCCACGGCCCGGCGTCGGCGAGGGGTTGGCCGGCGAGGGCGACCTGCGTGGCGCTCACGGTGGCGAGGAGCACCGGCACCTGGATGGGCAGGAGCAGGACGGGGAAGAGCAGCTCCCGCGCGCGCACCTGGGCGGTGACGGCGGCGAAGAGGGTGCCCACCGCGGCCAGGCCCACCGTGCCCAGGGGGAGAATGACGGCCAGCCCCGGCAGGCCGCGGGCGAGGTCCACGTCGAAGAAGAGCCCGAACAACGCCAGGATGACGATCTCCACCACGCCCATCACGCAGATGTTGGCGGCGAGCTTGCCGAGGTAGATGGCGGACTTGTCGCCGGGGGTGAGGAGGAGGCCCTCGCTGCAGTCGTTCTCCCGCTCGGCGAGAAAGCTCCGGCCGAGCCCGAGCAGCCCGGCGAGAACGAAGCCCAGCCACAGCAGGCCCGGCAGGGCCGACTCCAGCCGCGCCCGATCCGGCCCCAGCGAGAACTGGAAGAGGAAGAGCAGGAGCAGCCCGAAGAAGAGCAGGGCGTTGAGACTCTCCTTGGACCGCCGCTCAACCAGCAGGTCCTTCCAGAGGACGATGCCCACCCGGCGGGCGTAGGCGGGCATGCGGCTACCGGGGCACCGTCTCGCCCGTCTCGACGAGATCGTCGTAGAGACGGTGCAGCTCGTCCCGCCCGAGGCCGGCGGCCGGGCGGTCGAGCACGATGCGGCCACCCGCCAGGATGACCGCGCGATCCGCCACCGCGAGCGCGGTGGCGAAGCCATGGGTGGCGAGCACGATGGCGCCGCCGCGCGCCTTGAAGGCGAGGAGGAACTCGCCCAGCCATTTCTGCCCCTGCCGGTCGAGCCCGCTGAAGGGCTCGTCGAGGAGCAGTACGCGCGGCTGGCCGAGCGTCACTCTGGCGAGGGCGAGCCGCCGCTTCATGCCCGCGGAGAACGTGCGCGCGCGCTCGCCGACCAGCGCGTCGAGCTCCACCGCCTGCAGCCGCTCGCGCAGCCGGTCCGGCCGCGCGTCCAGGCCCGCCATCACCGCCCAGAACCGCAGGTTTTCGAGCGCGGTGAGATCCTCGTACACGTAGGAGCCGTGCGCCACCATACCGATCCGCGCGCGGACCGCGTCCGGATCCCGGAGCGCGTCGACGCCGTCGATGATCAGGCGACCCGCGCTCGGCCGGGCGAGGGTGCCGAGGACGCGCAGGAGCGTGGTCTTTCCCGCGCCGTTGGGTCCGAGCAGGGCGAGGCACTGCCCGGCGGGGACCTCCAGGGAGACGTCCTCGAGGACCACGGTGGCGCCAAAGGACTTGCGGAGCCCGACGGCCGCGATCATGCGGTGGCGCTCACCAAAAATGGAAAGGGGGAGACGGCATGCCGTCTCCCCCCGATAAAACCGTGATGCGGTGTCAGCGTGACAGCGCCATGGCGCGTAGCCGCGCGACGCGCTCCTCGGTCGAGGGATGCGTCGAGAACAGCCCGCGCAGCATGCCGCCGCTCAGTGGGTTTACGATGAAGAGATGGGCGGTAGCGGGAGTGGCCTGCATGGGGACGATCTTGGACGCCTGGTCCAGCTTCTCCAGCGCCGAGGCCAGCCCCCACGGGCGCCCGGCGATCTGCGCGCCGGTGGCGTCGGCGTGGAACTCGCGCGACCGGGAGATGGCCAGCTGCACCAGCATGGCCGCGATGGGCGCCAGGATGGCGAGGAAGATCGTGCTGAGGCCGCCGCCGTGCCCCTCGTCGTCGCTGTCCCGACGGCCCCCGAAGATCGCCGCGAAGTGGGCCATCTGGGCCAGGTAGGTGATGGCGCCGGCCAGGGTGGCGGTGATGGTCATGATGAGGGTGTCGCGGTTCTTCACGTGGGCCAGCTCGTGCGCGATCACGCCCTCGAGCTCCTCGCGGCTCAAGATGCGCATGATGCCTTCGGTGACGGCCACCGCCGCGTGCTCGGGATTCCGGCCGGTGGCGAAGGCGTTGGGCGTCTCGTTGGGAATGACGTAGACCTTCGGCATGGGGATGGCGGCCCGGGTCGCGAGGGTGCGGACCATCCCGTAGAGCTCGGGCGCGGCGGCCTCGTCGACGGGCTGCGCCCGGTACATGGCCAGCACCATCTTGTCGGAGAACCAGTAGCTGAAGAAGTTCATCCCCAGGGCGAGGACGAAGGCCATGAGCATGCCCTGCTGGCCCCCGAGGGCCTGGCCGACGAGGACCACGAGACAGGTGAGAACGGCCAGAAGAAATCCGGTTTTAAGCACATTTCCCATGAGTCTCGTCCTCCCGCTCGAATGCTAGCAGTCACCCTCTGGGCCGTCAAGTTGTGGGCCCATGAGGGGGGGCTTTTGGGTTGACAACCCCATACCCCACGTTTATACTGGCGCGGTTGTTGAAAAACGCCTTGTTTCTCGAATCTTTAACCGAGGTTTCGCGCATGATCATTCGGGTCTCCGAGATTCCCGACGAGGGTATCCGGATCGAGGGACCCGAGGCGTTCGGCCAGCCGTTCGCCGACCGGTCCTGGACGCTCGCGGCAGTTGACCTCCTGGTCGAAAAGGACGCCGAGGCCGTCTTCGTGCGGGGTAGGTTGGAGGCCCGAGTGCCCCAGGTCTGCGGCCGCTGCCTCGAGCCGTTCGAGACCGCGGTGGCCCCCGACGTGGAGACGCGCTTTCTGCCCGCGCCGTCGGGGCGCGCCGAGGAGCGAGAGCTCGGGACGGACGATCTGGAGACCGACGTGTACGCCAACGATCAGCTGGACCTGGGCGCGCTGGTGGAGACGGAGACCACCCTCGCCCTGCCCATGAAGCCGCTGTGCCGCGAAGATTGCCGGGGGCTCTGCCCGGTGTGCGGCGTCAACCGAAACGTCACGGCCTGTGCCTGCCCCGAGCGTCCCAGCGATCCGCGCTGGGCGCCGCTCAAGGGCCTGGCCGACCGCCTTTCACGATAGGAGCCCACGCCGATGCCGCTGCCCAAGCGACGCCACTCCCGAACACGCGGCCGCAAGCGCCGCACCCACTACAAGATGGTCGCGCCCACGCGGTCCGTCTGCCCCCAGTGCCGCGAGGTCAAGCTGCCGCATCAGATCTGCCCGCATTGCGGCTTCTACAAGGGACGCGAGGTCTTGACCGTCGAGGGCGAGTAGCGTCGCGTCGCCCCTCGCCATGAAGATCGCGCTCGATGCGATGGGAGGCGACTTCGGCCCTGCGGTGGTGGTCGAAGGCGCCGTCGTCGCCGCCCGCGAATACGCCATCGCGTCGGTGCTGGTCGGCGACAAGGCCGCCATCGAGCGGGAGATCGTCCGTCTCAAGGCCCAGGAGCTGCCGCTGACCATCCGCCACGCCACCCAGGTGGTGGGAATGGCGGAGGCGCCGTCGCAGGCCCTCCGGCGCAAGCGCGACTCGTCGCTCCGGGTGGCCGCCGAGCTCGTCAAGGACGGCGAGTGCCACGCCCTCGTCTCCGCGGGCAACACCGGGGCGGCGATGGCCATCGGGATGTTCGTCCTCGGCCTCTTGCCCGGCGTGGAGCGGCCGGCCATCGCCGCCGCGCTGCCGAGCCTGGCCGGGTTCACCGTGCTGATCGACGCCGGCGCCAACGTGGATCCCAAGCCCCGCCACCTCTTCCAGTTCGCGGTGATGGGACATGTCTACTCGCGCGACATCATCGGCAAGGACAATCCCCGCGTCGGCCTCCTCTCCGTGGGTGAGGAGGAGGGCAAGGGCAACGAGCTGGTGAAGGACACCTTCGAGAGCCTGCGCGGCTCGTCGCTGAACTTCATCGGCAACATCGAGGGGCGCGACATCTACAACGGCCGCTGTGACGTGGTCGTCACCGACGGCTTCACCGGCAACGTGTGCCTCAAGGTGTCGGAGAGCCTCGCCGAGATGCTCACGTCCATGATCCGCGAGGAGCTGACCCGCGACGTCCTGTCCAAAGCGGGCGCGGTGCTCGCCCAGCGGGCGTTCGCCCGCATGAAGCGGCGGGTGGACTACACGGAGATGGGTGGCGCCCCCTTGCTCGGCATCAACGGCGCCTCTATCATCTGCCACGGCGCCTCGCCGGTGAAGGCGATCAAAAATGCCCTGCGCGTGGCCACCGAGTGGGTGAAGAACGACGTGAACGAGCACATCAAGACCGCGCTCGAGGCCGAAACGGTCCTCGCCGAGGGGCGCGAGGGAGGCCGCGAATGAAGCGCGCCAAGATCGTGGGCGTGGGCGCCTACGCGCCGAAGCGGGTCCTCACCAACGCCGAGCTGGAGAAGATGGTGGAGACCTCCGACGAGTGGATCGTCCAGCGCACGGGCATCCGTGAGCGGCGCATCGTCGACGAGAGCGAGGCGACGTCCGATCTCGCGTTGCGCGCGGCCCAGCAGGCGATGGAGCGGGCGGGGGTGGAGCCGGGCGAGATCGACTTCATCGTCGTGGGCACCACCACCGGGGACATGGCCTTCCCCACCACTGCGAACATCCTCCAGCATCGCCTCGGCTGCCGCAACGCGGGGTCGATGGATCTCTACGCCGCGTGCGCCGGCTCCGTGTACAGCCTCTCCGTGGGGTCGCAGTACGTCCAGACGGAGAAGTACCGCACCGTCCTCTGCGTCGGGGCGGAATGCCTCTCGCGCATCACCGACTACACCGATCGCGGCACGTGCATCCTCCTCGCCGACGCGGCGGGCGCGGCGGTGCTGCGGGCGTCGGAGGACGAGTCCGGCATCATCGACACCGACCTCTACTCGGACGGCCGGTACTGGGAGCTCCTCTATCAGCCGGGCGGCGGCGCGCGGCACCCCGCCACCCACGAGACCGTGGACAAGCGGATGCACTTCGCGAAGATGAAGGGCAGCGAGGTGTTCAAGGTCGCGGTGCGCATGTTCGGGGAGGCGGCCGAGCGCATCCTCGTCCGCAACGGCTTCACCGCTGCCGACCTCGACGTCTTCATCCCACATCAGGCCAATCTCCGGATCATCGAGGCGGCGGTGAAGCGCCTCAAGGTGCCCATGGAGAAGGTCGTGGTGAACGTGGACCGCTACGGCAACACCGGCGCCGCCTCCGTCTACGTGGCGATGGAGGAGGCTTGGTCGGCGAAGCGCCTCAGCACCGGCGATCTCGTGCTCCTCGCCGCCTTCGGCGGCGGCTTCACCTGGGGCGCCGCGCTGCTCCGCTGGTAGGGGCCCCGTGAGCACCGTCTTCCTCTTCCCCGGCCAGGGCTCGCAGTCCGTGGGCATGGGCAAGGATCTCGCCGCGGCCTCGCCCGCCGCCGCCGCGGTGTGGGCGGAGGCCGACGGGGCGCTCGGCTTCCCGCTGTCGCGGCTCTGCTTCGAGGGCCCGGAGGCAGATCTCGCCCTCACCGCCAACACGCAGCCCGCCGTCCTCACCGCCAGCGTGGCCGCGGCGAGCGCGCTAGCCGAACGAGGGATCACGCCCGCTCTGGCCGCCGGTCACAGCCTGGGGGAATACTCGGCTCTGGTCGTCGCAGGCGCGCTCGGCTTCGCCGACGCGGTGCGCCTGGTCCGCCGTCGGGGTGAGTTCATGCAGGAGGCGGTGCCGGTCGGTACCGGCGCGATGGCCGCCCTGCTCGGGGTGGAGCTCGCCGTCGCCGAGGAGGCGTGCGCGGCCGCCGCCGAGGGCGAGGTGGTGGGCGTGGCCAACATCAACTCCCCCGGCCAGATCGTGATCGCAGGGCATCGCGGGGCGGTGGAGCGGGCGGTGAAGGTGGCGGCGGAGCGCGGCGGACGGAAGAGCATGCTGCTGCCGGTGAGCGCGCCGTTCCATTGCGCGCTCATGAAGCCTGCCGCGGACCGCCTCGCCACCGCGCTGGAGAGCGTGACGGTGAAGGCGCCCCGGATCCCGGTGGTGCGCAACGTGGACGCCGGGCTGACCACTACCGCCGAGGAGGTCAAGCCCTTCCTGGTGGGGCAGGTCGCGAGCCCGGTGCGCTGGACAGACTGCCTCGCCCGCCTGGCCCGGGAAGGCGGCGCCATGTGGATCGAGGTCGGGCCGGGTCGCGTGTTGACCGGCCTCCTCAAGCGGACGCTCGAAGGGGCGCGGGGCTACTCGGTCGAGGACGCGGCGTCGCTCGACAAGGCGATCGCCGCCGCCTCCGGGTCGGCCCCGGCATGACCGACGCGAAGCCCCTGGCCGGGAAGGTCGCGCTGGTCACCGGCGGGACGCGCGGGATCGGCTTGGCGGTGGCCCGCTTGCTGGCAGATGACGGGGCTTCCGTGGTAGTCTCTGGCCGCGATCCGGGCCGGCTCGAGAGTGCAGCGAAAGAGCTGGAAGGATTGGGCGCAAACGCGCTCGCGGTGGCCGCCGACGCGGCCAAGCGCGAGGACGCGGACCGGCTCGTCGAGGCGGCGAAGGAGCGCTTCGGTCGCATCGATGTCCTCGTGAACAACGCGGGCATCACGCGGGATCAGCTGCTCGTCCGGATGAAGGACGACGACTGGGACCAGGTGCTCGACACGAACCTGCGCGGCGTGTTCCTGATGACCCGCGCGGCGGGGAAGGTGATGATGCGGCAGAAGAGCGGGCGCATCGTCAACATCTCCTCGGCGGCGGGAGCGATGGGGAACGCGGGGCAGGCGAACTACTCGGCGGCCAAGGCGGGCGTGATCGGGCTCACCAAGGCGACGGCGCGCGAGCTGGCGCACTGGAACATCCTGGTCAATGCGGTGGCGCCGGGTCTGATCGAGACCGACATGGCGGCGGCGATTCCCGCGGAGGCGCGCGAGGCGTTCATGCAGCAGGTCCCGCTCAAACGGATCGGGACGGCGAAGGATGTGGCCGAAGTCGTGCGGTTTCTGGCCGGCGAGGGCGGGGGGTACATCACCGGCCAGGTGATCCACGTCAACGGCGGGTTGTACATGTGAGCGACCCACACTACCGTGTGACGAGGAGGTGTTGATGACCAAGCCAGTCGACGAGCGGGTGAAGGAGATCATCTGCGACAACCTCGGGGTGCGCCCCGACGAGGTCGTGCCGGAGGCGAAGTTCATCGAGGACCTCAACGCTGACTCTCTCGACACCGTCGAGCTCGTCATGGCGTTCGAGGAGGAGTTCGGCCTCGAGATCCCGGACGAGGACGCCGAGAAGATCACGACGGTGGGTGACGCCATCCGCTACATCAAGGAAAAGGTCTGAGCGGGTCGTTGGACAAGCCACGCGTCGTCATCACCGGACTCGGGGCGGTGACGCCGGTCGGCAACACCACCGAGGAGTTCTGGGCGTCGCTGACCCAGGGCAAGTCCGGGATCGGCCCGATCACGCGCTTCGACTCGACGGGCTTCCCCACGCGCATCGCGGGGGAGGTGAAGGGCTTCGATGCCCTGAAGTACGTCGACAAGAAGGACGATCGGAAGCTCGACCTTTACCTCAAGTACGCGCTCGCCTGCGCGGTGATGGCGGTGGAGGACGCCGGTCTCGACCCCGGCAAGGAGGACGGCAACCGCTTCGGCGTCCTCGTGGGCTCGGGCATCGGCGGCATCAGCACCCTGCTGGACTCGCACAAGGTGCTGCTCGACAAAGGGCCCGACCGCGTGTCGCCGTTCTTCATCCCCATGCTCATCATCAACATGGCGTCCGGCCTCATTTCCATGCGCTTTGGCGCGCGCGGGCCGAACTCCTCGGTCGTCACCGCCTGCGCGACGGGGAACCACGCGATCGGCGACGCCATGCGCGTGATCCAGCGTGGCGAGGCCGACGTGATGATCGCGGGCGGGGCGGAGGCGATCATCATCCCGCTCACCATCGCGGGCTTTTGCCAGATGAAGGCGATGTCCACGCGGAACGAAGAGCCGACCAAGGCCTCGCGCCCCTTCGACGGCGAGCGCGACGGCTTCGTGTGCGGCGAGGGCGGCGGCCTCGTGGTGCTGGAATCCCTCGAGCACGCCCGGCGCCGCGACGCGCGGATCTACTCGGAGGTGGTCGGCTACGGCATGACCGGCGACGCCCATCACATGACCGCGCCCGATCCGGAAGGCGACGGGGCCGCGCGCGCGATGGCCTCCGCCCTGCGGGACGGCGGCCTTGAGCCGTCCGCGGTGGGCTACATCAACGCTCACGGGACGTCGACGCCGTACAACGACAAGTTCGAGACCATCGCCATCAAGCGCGTCTTCGGCGAGCACGCCAAGCGGCTGCCGGTCTCATCGACCAAGTCGATGACCGGGCACCTGCTCGGGGCGGCGGGCGGCATCGAAGCCATCGCCACCACGCTCGCCCTGCACCACGGCATCCTGCCCCCCACCATCAACTACGAGAAGCCGGACCCGGAGTGCGATCTCGACTACGTGCCCAATCAGGCGCGCAAGCAGGACGTCGACGTCGCCCTGAGCAACGCCTTCGGCTTCGGCGGCACCAACGCGACGCTCGCCTTCCGGAAATACCGCCCCTAGGTGACGGGCGCGGGCGACGCGCTCGACCGCTTCGAAGCGCGGCTGGGGCACGCATTCCGTGACCGCGCCCTCCTCGTGGAGGCCCTGACCCACCGCTCCTTCGTCAACGAGCACCCCGGCGCGCGCGACAACGAGGGGCTCGCCTTCCTGGGCGACGCGGTGCTCGCGCTGGTGGTGGCCGAGCATCTCCGGGCGGCCGATCCCGACGCGCCGGTGGGCGTGCTCACCCCCCGCCGCGCCGAGCTGGTGTCGGGGCCGAGCCTCGCGCGCTGGGCGGAGCAGCTCGCCCTGGGCCCCCACCTCCGGCTCGGTCGCGGCGAGCAGCAGACGGGCGGCCCGGGCAAGGAGTCCGTGCTCGCCACCGCCCTGGAGGCGGTGGTGGGTGCCGTGTACCTGGAGGCGGGGCTGCCGGGGGCGCGGCGCGTGGTGGCCTCCCTGGCCGTGTGGTAGCGTGAAAGCGATGCGTCTCTGGCCCTTCTCGCGGCGCGCGAGGCCCCCGATGACGGCGGCGCAATCCGAGAGCCTCCTCGCGCTACAGGATCTCACCCGGCGCAACGTGGACGACGTCCTCGTGGTCAGCGAGGCGGGGGCGCGCGGCAATGCCTTCATCTTCGGGGGCGAGCTCCGGGTGGAGCCGCGCCGAGCGATCGCCCTCCTCGAGCCGCGTCTCAAGCCCCTCGGCTATACCCCCTTCATCAATGATGAAGGGGGCCGGACCTGGATACAGGCGCTGCCGCTCGGCGAGGTGGCGGAGCGGACCCGTCCCGGGCTCAACCTGGTGCTGTTCGTCCTGACCCTGCTGTCCACCCTGGCGGCGGGCTCCATGGTGGCGGGCTCGTTCCCCTGGGTCACCTTCGATCCCTTCGCCGAGCCCGCGCGGCTGCTCGACGGCCTGCCGTTCGCGCTGACCCTCCTCGCGATACTCGGCACGCACGAATTCGGCCACTACTTCACCGCGCGCGCCTATGGCGCCTCGGTGAGCCTACCCTACTTCATCCCGGCGCCCCCGCCGCTCTTTCTCTTCGGCACCCTCGGGGCGGTGATCCGCATGCGCTCGCCCGCGCGCGACCGGAATTCGCTGTTCGACATCGCGGCGGCGGGTCCGCTCGCGGGACTGGCCGTCGCGCTCCCCGCCCTCTGGCTGGGGCTGTCCTGGTCACGGGTGGGGGCGATTCCGGATGGCGGTGTCATGGCCTTCGGAGACTCCCTCCTCATGCGCTTCATGACGTGGCTGATGTTCGGGCGCATCCCCGAGGGCATGGACGTCTTCGTGCATCCGGTGGCCCTCGCCGGCTGGGTCGGCCTCTTCGTGACGGCCCTCAACCTCTTTCCGGTGGGTCAGCTCGACGGCGGCCGTATCGCGTACGCGCTCTGCGGCCCGCAGCACCGGAAGATCTCGCTGGCCACCTTCGTCGCGCTGATCGCGCTGGGGATGATCTCGGGCTCCGTGAACTGGATCGTCTTCGCGGGCCTCGTCGCCGTGCTCATCGGCTTCCACCACAGCCCGCCGCTCGACGACGTGACCCCGGTGACGCGCGGGCGCTACGCCATGGGTGTGGCGTGCCTCGTGCTCCTCGTGCTGCTGATCCCGCCGGTTCCCTTCTCCTTCACCTAGCGGGCCACGGAGAGTTGGAAGAGGCTCGCCGCCCGGCGGTTCCTCTTCCCATTGCGGGCAGAGGAGTCGCGGGCGGCGACCTATCGGGCCTGTGCTCCGGGGGCTCAGACCGTGGCAGCGGTTCGCCCGATCGTGAATCGATATACCGTCAGGACGATGATCGAGCCGACGACCGCCAGGACGAAGCCGACGGGATCGCCGTCCCCGTACCATCCCATGGCCCGGCCCACGAATCCGCCGACGAGACCACCCACGATTCCGAGGATGGCCGTAATGACGAAGCCACCCGGATCACGCCCTGGCATGAGGAACTTGGCGACGACACCGACGACCAAGCCGAACAAGATCCATCCAATGACGTGCATGAGATCCTCCTCCGCCGCTCCCGTCGTGCGACGCTCGTCGCGTCGCGACCTTGCTCCACGCTGACGCGCGCGGCGGACGTAGTGCCCCGTACCCAACGCTCCATCGCCTCAAACCCTCCGACGAGCATCCATTGCCCGTTCGCCAGCCTCCCGTCTGGTTCTGCCCGCCAACGTAGCAGTGACACGAGCGAACCGGTATTGGACGTAGGTCCAGAAGGGGCATTGGACCTAGGTCCATATTGATGAACGGGATCGTGGCGGCAAGAGTGGGAGGCAGCTAGTCCCACCGCCGGCGGCGACACCTCCGCGGGAACCTCCGCTGTTGTATGCTCGGGACGCGCCCCGCCCGCGCCCCGAGGAGGTTGTCCGATGAGTGAGTCCGCGCGCGCCTTGACCGTGAACGGCCGGACCTATGCCTGGCCGCGCCGGCCCCTCGTCGTGGTCTGCGTGGACGGCTGCGAGCCCGACTACCTGACGCGCGCCGTCGCCGCGGGCGCCATGCCCTGGCTCGGCCCCGCGCGGGCGCGGGGGACGGATCGTCTCGCTGACTGCGTCATCCCGAGCTTCACCAATCCCAACAATCTCTCCATCGTGACGGGCGCGCCGCCGGCGGTGCACGGAATCTGCGGCAACTACTTCTGGGATGCCGACGCGGGGGTCGAGGTCATGATGAACGACCCCAAGTATCTACGGGCCGAGAGCATCCTGGCCGCGTTCTCTCGGGCGGGGGCGGCGGTGGGCGTGGTGACGGCGAAGGACAAGCTCCGCCGGCTTCTCGGCGAGGGGCTGCGGCTGGGCGCGGAGGGTTCGGCGGTGTGCTTCTCGTCGGAGCGAGCCGCCGAGACCACGGGCGCCGAGCACGGCCTCGACGGCGCCGCCGCCTGGCTGGGGCGCCCGGTGCCGTCGGTGTACAGCGCGGAGCTGTCCGAGTTCGTCTTCGCGGCGGGCGTCAAGCTGATGGAGACCCGGCGGCCCGACCTCCTCTACCTGTCCACCACCGACTACGTCCAGCACAAGCATGCGCCGGGGACGCGAGACGCCAACGCCTTCTACCAGATGATGGACGGCTATCTCGCCCGCCTCGACGCCCTCGGGGCCACGGTGGCCCTCACCGCCGACCACGGCATGAACGGCAAGACCGACGCGGCGGGACGGCCGCAGGTGATCTATCTTCAGGATCTGCTCGACGGCTGGATCGGGGCCGCCCGCGCGCGCGTCATCCTGCCCATCACCGATCCCTACGTCGTCCACCACGGCGCGCTGGGCTCGTTCGCCACCGTGCACCTGCCCGGCGGCGCGGACGTCGCGGGATGCATGGGGCGCATCGCCGCGATCGCTGGCATGGAGGTGGTGCTGGACCGCGACGAGGCCTGCCGGCGCTTCGAGCTGCCCAAGGACCGCATGGGCGACGTGGTGGCGGTCTCGCGCCGGGACTGGGTGATCGGGACCAGCGAGGCCCGGCACGATCTCTCCGGCCTCGACGCCCCCCTCCGCTCCCATGGCGGCATCAGCGAGCAGCGGGTGCCCCTCATCGTCAGCCGGCCGGCGCCCGCGCTCCCTGCCGACGCGCGCCTGCGGAACTTCGACATCTACGACGTGGCGTTGAACCACGCCGCCTGAGGAGCGCCCTGATGGCCGACATCCGCCGGGAGAGCATGCGCATCGCCGGAGAGCACGTCGCCGGCGAGCGCGTGATCGAGGTGGGGAACCCGTGGAACGGGGCGGTGGTGGGGACGGTGCCCAAGGGCAGCGTCGCCGACGTCCGGCGGGCGTTCACGGCGGCCCGGGCCTTCCGCTCGCCGCTGTCGCGCCACGAGCGGTCGCTCATCCTGAGCCGCGCCGCCGAGCGCCTGGCCGCCCGCCGCGAGGAGATCGCCGACCTCATCACCGCGGAGTCGGGCCTCTGCAAGAAGGACACGCTCTACGAAGTGGGCCGGGCCTGCGACGTGTTCACCTTTGCCGCGCATGCCGCGCTGAACGACGACAGCCAGACCTTCTCCTGCGACGTGAGCGCGCACGGCCGCCGCCGGCGCATTCACACCCAGCGGGAGCCGCTGCGCGCGATCAGCGCCATCACCCCGTTCAACCACCCGCTGAACCAGGTTGCACACAAGGTGGCGCCGTCCATCGCCACCAACAACAAGATGGTGCTGAAGCCTTCCGAGAAGACTCCGCTCACCGCGCTGCTGCTCGCCGACGTGCTCTACGACGTGGGCCTGCCGCCCGCCATGTTCTCGGTGGTCACCGGCGATCCGCGCGAGATCGCCGACGAGCTGATCACGAATCCCGACTCCGAGCTGATCACGTTCACGGGCGGGGTGGAGGTGGGGAAGTCGATCGCCGCCCGGCTGGGCTATCGCCGCGCCGTGCTCGAGCTGGGCGGGAACGACCCCCTCATCGTGATGGAGGACGCGGATCTCCAGGAGGCGTCCAGCCTGGCCGTGAGCGGTGCCTACAAGAACTCCGGGCAGCGCTGCACCGCGGTGAAGCGCATCCTCGTCCAGGAATCGGTGGCCGCGCGCTTCGTGGACCTGCTGGTCGAGAAGACGCGGCTGGTCAAGCACGGCGATCCCATGGACCCGACCGTGGACATGGGGACGGTGATCGACGAGGCGGCCGCCATCCGGTTCCAGGCGCTGACCGACGACGCGATCGAGCGCGGGGCGCGCCTGCTCTACGGCAACGAGCGCCGGGGCGCCCTCTATAGCCCCACCGTGCTCGACCGCGTGCCGCCCGATTGCGAGCTGGTGGCGCGCGAGACGTTCGGCCCCGTGGCGCCGGTGATCCGCTTCGGCGACATCGAGGAGGCCATCCGCATCGCCAACTCCACCCCCTACGGGCTCTCGTCCGCGGTGTGCACGAATCGCCTCGACTGGATCACGCGCTTCGTGAACGGGCTCGAGGTGGGGACGGTGAACGTGCGCGAGGTGCCGGGCTATCGCCTGGAGAATTCTCCCTTCGGCGGCATCAAGGACTCCGGGCTCGGCGTGAAGGAAGGCGTGCTCGAGGCCATGAAGAGCTTCACCAACGTGAAGACGTACTCCGTGCCCTGGGCGTGAGTCCCGCCGTCCCGTGACCGTCCCCAGCCACGCGCGCGCCGTCATCATCGGCGGCGGGATCATCGGCACCTCCGTCGCCTACCACCTCACCAAGCTCGGATGGCGCGACGTGGTGCTCCTGGAGCAGGGCAGCCTCTCCGGCGGGACGACGTGGCACGCCGCCGGCCTGGTCGGCCAGCTCCGTTCCTCCGCCAACTTCACCCGCCTCATCCGTTATAGCGCCGAGCTCTACGAGCGGCTGGAGGCCGAGACCGGCAAGGCCACCGGCTTCCGGCGCTGCGGGAGCCTGTCCGTCGCGCGCACGGCCGAACGCATGATCCAGCTCCGGCGCAACGCCTCCATGGCGCGCGGCTTCGGCATCGAGGCCCACGTGATCGGGCTCGACGAGGCGAAGCGCCGCTACCCCCTGCTGCGCACCGATGACCTCGTGGGCGCGGTGTGGATTCCCAGCGACGGAAAGGGTAATCCCGCCGACATCACCCAGGCGCTCGCCACGGGCGCGCGCACGGGCGGGGCGCGGGTGCTCGAGACGGTGCGGGTGACCGGCGTCACCCTCCGCGACGGCGCGGTGGCGGGCGTGGAGACCGCCGAGGGCCCGATCGCCACCGAGATCGTGGTGAACTGCGCGGGGATCTGGGCGCGGGAGCTGGGCCGGAGGAGCGGCGTCACGGTGCCGCTACAGGCCTGCGAGCACATGTACATGGTGACGGATCCCCTCCCCGGCGTGGCGCCGGATCTGCCGGTGATGCGAGACCCCGACGGGCACATCTATTTCAAGGAAGAGGTGGGCGGCATCCTCATGGGCGGCTTCGATCCCTGGGCCAAGCCCTGGGGCATGCACGGCATCCCCGCCGACTTCTCCTTCGGGACGCTGCCGGAGGACTGGGACAAGTTCGAGATCCTCATGAAGAACGCGATCCAGCGCGTTCCCGCGCTCGAGACGGCGCCGGTGCGCCTGCTCATGAACGGCCCCGAGAGCTTCACGCCCGATAACTACTTCATCCTCGGCGAGGCGCCCGAGGTACGGCGCTACTACGTGGGAGCCGGCTTTTGCTCGGGCGGTATCGCGGCGGCGGGCGGCGCCGGGCAGGCGCTGGCCCAGTGGATCGTGGACGACGCGGCGCCGATGGATCTCTCGCGCGCCGATATCCGCCGCTTCGCACCGTTCCACGCCGACCCCGCGTTCCTGAGCGCGCGGGCCAGCGAGGGTGTGGGCGTCCACTACTTCGTCGCGTTCCCCAACCGCGAGCTCGAAAGCGGCCGTGGGCTGCGGCGCTCCCCTCTCTACGATCGCCTCGCCGCCAAGGGCGCCTGCTTCGGGGCCAAGATGGGCTGGGAGCGCGCCAACTGGTTCGCTCCCGCCGGCGTGGCGCCGGAAACGGTCTACTCCTTCAACCGCCAGAACTGGTTCCCTCACGCCGCTGCCGAGCACCGCGCCGCCCGCGAGGCGGTCGCCCTCTTCGATCAGACCTCGTTCGGCAAGCTCTGGCTCCAGGGGCGCGACGCGGAGGCGGTGCTGCAGCGCCTCTGCACCAACGACGTGGCGGTGCCGCCCGGGCGCATCGTCTACACGGGCCTGCTCAACGAGCGGGGCGCTTACGAGAGCGATCTCACCGTCGCACGGCTGTCCGGCGACTGCTACCAGATCCTCACCGGCGCGGCCCAGATCACGCGCGACGCGCACTGGATACGCCGCCACATCCAGCCGGGCGAGCGGGCCACCCTCACCGACGTCACCGGCGCGTGGGCGGTGCTGGGCGTGATGGGGCCGCGCTCGCGCGCGCTGCTGGGCGCCGTCTCCGGCGCGGCGCTGGACAATGCCGACTGCCCCTTTGGGACGATCGCCGATCTTGCGATCGCGGGCGCCCCCGTGCGCGCCTCCCGCATCACGTATGTCGGCGAGCTCGGCTGGGAGCTCTACGTCCCCGTGGAGTTCGCCGCGGGCGTCTATGACGCCCTGATGGCGGCGGGCGCGGCCCTGGGCCTGGTGGACGCCGGCTACTACGCGATGGAGTCTCTCCGGATGGAGAAGGCTTATCGGGCGTGGGGGCACGAGCTCACCAGCGACGACACGCCGCTCGAGGCCGGTCTCGCCTTCACCGTGGCCTGGGACAAGCGGGGCGGCTTCCTCGGGCGCGAGGCCCTGCTGCGCCAGCGGGGCGCGCCCCTCACCAAGCGATTGGTCACCTTCGTCCTGGACGACCCCGAGCCCTTGCCCTGGGGCGACGAGCCCATCCACCACGACGGCCGCATCGTGGGCTCGGTGACCTCCGCGGCCCACGGCCATACCATCGGGCGCGCCGTCGCCATGGGCTATGTCGACACGCCCGGCGCCGCGGATCCGCGCTTCGTCTCCGAGGCGAAGTTCGAGCTGGAGATCGCCGACCGGCGGTTCGCCGCGCGCGGCAGCCTGCGCGCGCCGTACGATCCGACCGCCGCGCGGGTGAAGAGCTAGAGGAGACGCCGGGCCATGACCGACCGTCGCGCCGAGCCGTTTCTGCTGACCCCCGGCCCGCTCACGACGTCATTGACGACGAAGCAGGCGATGCTGCGGGACTGGGGCTCGCGCGATCCCGAGTTCATGGCGCTCAATGCGCGGGTGCGCGAGCGGCTGGTCGCCCTCGCGGGCGGGCAGGGGACGCACGTGTGCGTGCCGCTCCAGGGCAGCGGCACCTTCATCGTGGAGGCGATGCTGGCCACCATGGTGCCGCCGGAGGGCAAGATCCTCGTGCTCGTCAACGGCGCGTACGGCAAGCGCATGCTCCGCATGTGCCAGTACCACCGCCGGGCTTACGTGGAGGTGGAGGTGCCCGAGGACCGGGCGGTGGATCCCGCCGCCCTCGACGCGGCCCTCGCGCGCGATGCCGCGATCACACACGTGGCGGTGGTGCACTGCGAGACGACCTCGGGCGTGCTCAACCCCGTGGCGGAAGTCGCGGCGGTGGTCGCCCGCCACCGGCGTCGCCTGCTCGTCGATAGCATGAGCGCCTTCGGCGCCCTGCCGCTGGACGCCGCCCGCGTCCCCTTCGACGCCATGGTGGCCTCGGCCAACAAGTGCCTCGAGGGCGTCCCCGGCATGGGCTTCGCCGTGATCCGCCAGACCGCCCTCGAGGCCGCCAAGGGCCACTGCGGCTCGCTGTCGCTGGATCTCCACGATCAGTGGGTCGCCATGGAGAAGACCGGGCAATGGCGCTTCACCCCGCCCACCCACGTGATCGCTGCCCTCGACCAGGCGCTGGCCGAGCATGCCGCGGAAGGGGGCGTGGAAGGGCGAGGCGCGCGCTATGCCCGGAACTGCGGCATCCTCGTGTCCGGCCTGCGCGCGATGGGCTTCGAGACTCTGCTGCCGGATGCCCTCCAGGCGCCCATTATCGTGACCGTCCGGATGCCGATCGATCCCGCATTCGTCTTCCAGACGTTCTACGATCGGCTTGCCGAGCGCGGCTACGTGATCTATCCGGGCAAGCTCACCGTGGCCGACAGCTTCCGCATCGGCTGCATCGGGCGGCTGGGCGAGGCCGAGATGCGGGGCGTGCTCGCCGCCATCCGCGACATCCTGCGGGAGATGGGCGTATCCCGCTGTGGACCCGCCTGAGCGGCCTTGCCCCCTCGGAGGAAGCCCGCTAGAATCCCCACGCCTTGAGAAAGCCCGCGCCCGCGAAGGCCGCCGAGACTGACGAGCTCGCGGCGCTGATCCGCAAGGGCGAGGTCGACACCGTCCTCACCGTCTTCCCCGATCACCTCGGCCGCCTGATGGGGAAGCGCGTGGTCGGCCGGTACTTCCTCGATCACGTCCTTGCCGATGGCGTGCATGCCTGCATCTATCTCTTCACGGTGGACATGGAGATGGAGCCCCTGCCGGGCTTCACCCTCACCTCGTGGGAGCGGGGCTACGGCGACATGAAGCTCGTGCCCGACATGGCCACGTGGCGGCGCATCCCCTGGCTCCGGAACACCGCGCTGGTGTTCTGCGACGTCTACACCGAGGAGGGCGAGCCCATCGAGGAGGCGCCCCGGTGGGTGCTGCGCCGTCAGGTGGAGCGGGCGGCCGCGGCGGGCTACGTGGTACAGACGGCCTCCGAGCTCGAGCTCTACCTCTTCCGCGAGTCCTTCGACGAGGCGCGGGCCAAGCGCTTCCATGGGCTCACGCCGGTGTCGGGCTATCTGGAGGACTATCACATCCTGCAGACGAGCAAGGAGGAGGGGCTGGTCCAGGCCATCCGCAACGGCATGGAGGCGGCCGGGGTGCCGGTGGAATTCTCCAAGGGCGAGTGGGGCAAGGGGCAGGAGGAGATCAACCTCCGCTACGCGCCCGCGCTCGAGATGGCCGATCGCCACGCCCTCTACAAGCACGGGGTCAAGGAGATGGCCTGGCAGCAGGGCGCTTCCGTCACCTTCATGGCGAAGTACGACATGGGGGCGGCGGGCTCGTCGTGCCACATTCACTCGTCGCTCTGGGACCGGCGCACGGGCAAGGCGCTCTTCGCCGGGCGCGACCGGCAGGGGAGCGCTCTCTTCCAGCAGTGGCTGGCCGGCCAGATGGCCATGGCCCGCGACTTCGCCCTCCTGTACGCCCCCACGGTGAACTCGTACAAGCGCTATCAGGCCGGCTCATTCGCCCCGACGCGCATCGCGGCGGGCTGGGACAACCGCACGTGCGGCTTCCGCATCTGCGGCGAGGGCGCGGGCTTCCGCGTGGAGAACCGCATTCCCGGTGCCGACGCCAACCCTTACATGGCCTTCGCCGCCACCATCGCCGCGGGCCTGCACGGCATCGACAAGCGGCTGAAGGGGCCAAAGCCCTACACGGGGAACGCGTACGAGGACCCCAAGCTCGCCCAGGTGCCGAAGACGTTCCGGGAGGCCCTCGACACGCTGGCGGGCTCCCGCGTGGCGCGCGATGCCTTCGGCGCGAAGGTGGTCGAGCACTACCTCAAGCTCGGCCGTGTCGAGCAGCAGGCGTTCGACCAGGTCGTCACCGACTGGGAGCTCGCGCGCCACTTCGAGCGCATCTAGATGCCAGGACGACTGCACGGGAAGGTTGCGCTGATCACCGGTGCCGGCATGGGCATGGGCCGCGAGGCCTCGGTGCTCTTCGCCACCGAGGGCGCGCGCGTCGTGGTGTGCGACATCAACGACAAGGCCGCCAGGGAAACGGTGGCGCTCGTCGAGCGGGCAGGGGGCAAGGCCGTGGCCGCGGTGGGTGATGTCGCCGTCGAGGCCGACGTGAAGCGGATGGTGGAGGAGGGAGTCCGCAGCTTCGGTGCGCTGCACGTCCTCTACAACAATGCGGGCGTCCTGTGGAAGGACAAGGACCGCTCCGTGCTGGAGACCGACGGTGCCCAGTGGGACCGGGTGATGGGCATCAATCTCAAGTCGGTGTTCTGGGTGACCAAGTACGGAATCCCCCACCTGCGTACCGCCGGTGGCGGCTCGATCATCCTGATCGGCTCGGTGTCGGCGCTGGCCGGTTTCACCCGCGCCCAGGACGCCTACACCGCCGCCAAGGGTGCGCTCATCTCGCTCAACAAGTCCCTGGCCATCCAGTTCGCCAAGGACAATATCCGATCCAATGTCATCCATCCGGGCATCATCGAGACGCCGCTCCAGGCCCCGTACCTCACTGACGAGCTTCGGGCCGAGTTCCGGACCGGGATTCCCCTCGGACGCATCGGTCAGCCGCGCGACATCGCCAATGCGGCGCTCTTCTTGGCCTCCGACGAATCGGGGTTCATGACGGGGGCCGAGATGATCGTGGACGGCGGCTTCATGGCCCAGTAACACATCGATGGGTATGGTAGTCTCTGGCAGCCCTCACCGGACCCAGCCCAAGGAGGCATGCATGCGCAAGCAAATCTGGCTCGCTACCCTGCTCGCGATCGCGGCCGCGCTCATCGCGACGCCCGCCCTCGCCCAGAAGCAGGTCGTGGTGGTCTACACCGCCATCGAGAACGAGCAGGTCACGGACTACATGAAGGCGTTGAACAAGACCCACCCGAACCTCGACGTGAAGATGCTGCGCCTGTCGACCGGGGACATCGCCGCCCGGTTCGCGGCCGAGAAGGACAACATGCAGGCCGACGTGATCTGGGGCGTGGCGGCCACGAACCTCCTCGTGTTCAAGAACATGGGGCTGCTCGAGCCGTACGCCCCGAAGGGGCTCGAGCGCATCCAGCCGCTGTTCCGCGACAAGGCCAACCCGCCGTCCTGGGTGGGTATCGACATCTACATGTCGGCGTTCTGTTTCAACACCGACGTCGGGAAGAAGAACAACCTGCCCAAGCCGGAGTCGTGGGCCGACCTCACCAAGCCCGTCTACAAGGGCCACGTGGTGATGCCGAACCCCGCCAGCTCGGGCACGGGGTATCTCTCGGTGGCGTCCATCCTGCAGCGCATGGGGGAGGCGGAGGGCTGGAAGTATCTCGACGCGCTGAACGTCAACATCGCCGAGTACACGAAGTCCGGCTCCAAGCCCTGCAAGGACGCGGCGGCGGGAGAGCGCGGGATCGGCGTGTCGTTCGAGTACGTGGCGCTCGAGATGAAGAAGAAGGGCAGCCCGGTGGAGATGGTACTGCCCAAGGAGGGCTCGGGCTACGAGATGGAGGCCAACGCCCTCACCAAGAAGGGCGCGAAGAATCCGGCTGCCAAGCAGTTCCTGGACTGGGCGGCGAGCGACGAGGCGATGGCGCTCTACGCCAAGTACTTCGCCGCGGTGGGTGTGGCCGGCTTCCCCGTGCCGGAAGGGCTGCCCAAGGACATCAGCAAGGTGGTCTTCCCCAACGACTTCGACTGGTCGGCGAAGAACCGCGAACGGATCCTCGCCGAGTGGAGCAAACGGTACGCGAAGTGATCTGATGCCGAGCGCGGCGGCCCCGTCCGGTCCCGTGGGCGGCGCGGCCGCCGCGCTCGATCTGTCCGCCGGTCTCGCGCGACTCGGCTATAC
>Ga0209382_10000753_pt1 | contig 52352 bp, 65 predicted proteins | sample SoiMetdeltSBSDD5_FD_187599 | JGI IMG/M metagenome (GOLD analysis project Ga0209382, IMG submission 187599) | Bulk soil microbial communities from a Populus tree surrounding site in Tennessee, USA - Soil MetaG P. deltoides SBSDD5 (SPAdes) (version 2) | ecosystem: Environmental > Terrestrial >...
GGCGTGGCCAGCGCCCGCAAGCCCAAGCCGCCGAGGTCGATCGCGTCCCCGCCGCCGATCGGGTGGTGGGGCCAGGCCAGCTCGCCGTCGGCCGGGGCGATGACGGACGCGCCGTAGGTGGCCAGCTCCCGGCTGCCGGTCACGAAGTCGGCGTGCAAGTGCGTCTCCACCGTGTAGGCGACGTGGGCGCCAAGGCGCTCGGCCGCGGCCAGGTACGGCCCGGGATGCCGGGCCGGGTCGACGACGGCGAGCCGCCCGTCCCCCAGGTCGACGATCCACGACGTGTTCCCCAACCCCTCGTCCACAACGGGCGTCACGGGCGTCACGGGTGTGGCGGGTGTAGCGGTCATCGCCCGTCCCCCACCGCCACGGGCAGCCCGGCGAGCCGCCACTCCGGGAACCCGTCCTCGAGCCGCCGCGCCCGACCGCCCAGCACCCGGACCGCTTCGTCGGCGTACACGCAGAACGGCCCCCTGCAGTAAGCGATGACGTCCCCCGAGCCCCCCACCGACGACAGCTGGGTTGCGAGGTCGTCGGGCGGGACCGACATCGCGCCCGGGATGTGCCCCGCTCGGTACTCCTCACCCGGGCGGACGTCGAGCACCACGGGTGGGCTCTCGCTCGCCAGCCGCCGCACCAGCTCGGACCGGGTGATGGCCTCCAGCCCGGCCCGATCGCCGAGGTAGTCGGCGGCGAGCCGGTCGAGCTTGGCGTTGTGGGCCTCGGCGGTCGCCCGCAGTGCGCGCCACAGCGCCTCGACCTCCGGTCCCGCCAGGGCGTAGACGACCCGGTTGCCGTCGCGCTCGGTGCTCACCAGGCCGGCCGCCAGCAGCGACCGCAGGTGTGCCGACGTGTTGGCCACGCTCTGGCCGATCTCGGCGGCCAGCCGCTCCACCGACCGCGGCCCCTGCGACAGGACGTCGACCAGCTCCAACCGCCGCCCCGACGACACCGCCTTCCCCACCGAGGCGAACCCGTCGAACAGGCGGTCCTTGCCCTCGCGTGCTCCCATGCCGCCGACGCTACCCACCCGTGATCAAGTGTTCAAATGATGACTTGAATAGATCTCCGCCCCCTCATCCCGTCGATCTGCTCCCGCCTGCCCCTCCGGCCTTCCCGCCCGACACCCTGGACCTCCCGTTTGGCCCAGCGTGTGGCGGGTAGCCGCGCGTACGTGAGGCAGCGTGGCTGCCACACGAGGCGGGCCCAGCCTGAGAGGGGCGAGCCACGGAGGAACGTCACTACGCCGAGCGGTTCGACCGGGAGGACAGCGAGATCGCTCGGGCGCGACGGGCCGTGATCGACACCTTGCGATCCTGGAACCTCGATCCCGAGGCTCCCGTGTTCGAGCTACTGGTCAGCGAGCTCGTCTCCAACGCGGTGGTGTACGGCAGCGGCCCGATCCGGGTTCAGCTGAGCCTGGTCGACGGCAGCGTGCGGCTCGAGGTGTCCGACGACGGCGGGACATCCGCCCCCCACCTCGACGTTCGGGCGTTCGGCGGCTGGGGCCTCCGCTTCGTCGATCAGCTGGGCGACACCTGGGGCACCGAGGCGGACGACACCGGGACGAGCGTGTGGGTCGCCAAGGCCGCGCCCCCCGAGCCCTGGTGGAACCGTGATGGACGGCCGCCTCAGAGCCGTCGGATCGGCGCGCCGCGGTCGTGTTGGTTGCCGGCCGGTTCTGCGAGCGGGCCTGCTCGTGGTCCGTACGGGTCAGGCACGAGGCCGTCGCACTGCGGGAGCGTCGCCCGAGCCGAGGTCGCTGGCCGCAGCGCAACCCGTAGGTGAGCCGGTCGGCTGCCGGGGCTAGGGCCGTGTCCTAGCGTTGCTCGCGGACCACGCTGCGGGGGTCCTTGTCGTCGCGGGTGCCTACGTAGCTGGGGTGGCGCAGGGTGCCGCCGGCGGTCCACTCGGCGAACGTGATCTCGGCGACGACCTCCGGCCGGACCCAGTGGGCGCTGCGGCTGACCGGCCGCGGAGGCGGCGGGTCGAACGGCGGGTCGGCGACGGCGAGGCCTTCGAGCAGGCCGCCGAGGCGCCCCAGCTCGCGGGCGTTGAAGCCGGTGCCGACCTTGCCGGCGTAGCGCAGCCGGTCGTCCTCGTAGTAGCCGACGAGGAGGCTGCCGAGCTGGCCGGAGCGGCCGCCCTCGCCGGCCTGCCAGCCGCCGACGACCAGCTCCTGCCGCGGCCGGACCTTGACCTTCACCCAGTCCGTCGACCGCTTGCCCGGCAGGTAGCGGCTGGTGTTGCGCTTGACGACGATGCCTTCGAGCTGCTGGGCGGTCGCCGCCTGGAGCAGGTCCGCCTGGCCGCCGACATGGTGGGCGGGCACCTGCCAGCCGTCGCCGGGCGCCACGACGTCGGCGAGCAGCGCCCGGCGCTCCAGGTAGGTGAGGCCGGTGAGGTCGTGGTCGTCGAGCCACAGGATGTCGAAGAGGACGTAGGTGACGGGGATCGTGGCCGCGACCCGGGCGACGTCGGCTGGGCGGGCGAGGTGCATGCGGTGCTGGAGCTGCCCGAAGCTGGGCCGGCCCCGGTCGTCGAAGGCGACCGCCTCGCCGTCGAGGACCACTCGATGCGGCGCCAGGGCGGCTGGTAGCCCGGCGAGCTCCGGGAACCGGACCGCGGCGTCGAGCCCGCGGGTGGTGTCCAGCCGGAGCGGCCGGGCCGGATCGCCGATGGCGGCCACGAGGCGCTGCCCGTCCCACTTCACCTCGGCGCTCCAGAGGTCGGGGTCGCCGGTCGGTAGCTGGCCGGTGACCGCCTTCATCGGTGGGATCGTGGGCAGCACGCCGGGAGTCTGCCCAGCTCACGCCGGGAGACCACCTTGCGCGGCGGTCGACTACTTGGGTTCGGGGCGGTTGATGTCCCGGGAGGGGTCGTTCTTGGCGCTGCGGCGCTCGAACTCCTCCTCGGCTTCGTCGAGGTCGCCGCCGGTCTCCTCCACGAGCTCGTCCGCCAGCTCCTGGTCATCGGCCACCTTCTGGCCGTGCCAGTCGTCGACGGTGCTGTTCGGCGGCTCCTCGATCGGTCGCTTCGACTCACGTGCCATGTCGGGCGCCTACCCGGAGGTCCCTCGCGTAGACGACTGGGCGCGCCCCCGCGGGGTAGGCGCCCGGCGTGGGAGCTGTCAGGCGCATCACCCGGGGCGCGGTCGCCGGTGCGGCCGCCACCGCGGCGATGAGCGCCGTCATGCTCGCCTGCCAGCGGCTGGGCCTCGTCGGCAAGCAGCCGCCCGAGCACATCACGGAGCACGCCCTCGACGCCGCGGACGTCGATCGGGACGAGCCATCGGAGAACGCGGCGACGGTCGCGGCGCACTTCGCGTACGGCATCGGCAACGGCGCGGCGTTCGCCCTCGTCGCCCGTCGCCTCCCGGGCTCGGCGGTGACCCGGGGGCTGATCTTCGCCTCCGGCCTGCTGCTCGTCAGCTACGAGGGCTGGGTCCCCGCTGCTCGCATCCTGCCCCCGCTGCGCAGCCAGGCCCCGGGCACCGCGTGGACCCTCGTCGCCGGGCACGTGACCTACGGCGCCGTCCTCGGGGCCGTCGCCGGCAGCCGCTGATCACGGCGAAGCCCGGTCACGGCGAGGCGTGGTTCCGGACCCGGTCCTGCTCGTCCTTGATGACCGCCTCGGGGGCGTCCTCGACGCCGACGAGGCGGGCGAGCTCACCGTCCTCTATGCCGAGGGCCTCGAGCACCTTCACCAGCGCGCCGGTCTGGGCGTCGAGCTTGGCCTGAATCGCCCGGCCGTCCCGGTTCTGGGTGTTCTGGATGACGAACACCATGTTGAACGTGATGATCGTCGTGCCGGTGTTGATGATCAGCTGCCAGGTGTCGGAGAACCCGAACACCGGTCCGGTGACGGCCCAGATGACGATCACCAGGACCGACCCGATGATCGCCGGGAACGACCCGAGCCAGCCGGTCACCTTCCCGATGGCCCGGGTGAGCGGTGTCGAGTTGTCCGTCGTGTACGTCGTGGATCGGGCCGCCTTGGCTGCCCGGGTCGCCTCAATCGCCTCAGTCGAGGTGGCGCTCATGCCCCATCGCCTACCCCGAAATCAACCGACGAGCCGGCCCGGGGGGCGGGGACGCGGCGACGGGCTTGCGGCTGTCCCGGCGGCGGCACCGACGGCAACCGCGTCACGGCCGGCTGAGCTCAGCCGGCGGCATCCGGCGGGAGCTCGTCGTCTCCCGCCTGCTCGGGATCGGGGTCGGCCAGCGACGGCTTGGCCTCGTCCGGGTCGGTCTCAGGCAGCAGGCCGTCGTCGACGGCGCGTCGCCGGGTCGCCTCGATGTCCCGCCCGAGCTGGTCGAGGCGCTCCTGCTCCTCGTCGTCCCGCCGGGGTTGGGTGGCGTCTGCCATGGTGCTCCTCCTCCTCGGACGCCGAACACCTACCCGTCGCCACTAGGGCCTCAGTCAGGGGGCGGTCGGGTAAGGCTTCGGTGGAGGCACCATGACCGATCCTTCTGTCGACCAGCCGCGAGGCACCGAACCACCGCCCGGCGGGTGGCGGCCCCTCGGCGCCGAGGACGCCCCGACCGAACGGGCCGAGGCCCCGGCCGGCAAGCCGGGGACCATGATCCCGGCCCGATCGTGGCGCCCGACGGCCCTCGAGCGCGGGTCGATGCGGGTGCTGGCCACCGGCGGCATCGTCGGCCTGGCCACCGCGCTGGGGGCGATCCTGGTCAGCCAGGACGTGGCGGGGTGGATCGTCGGCCTGGTCGTCGGGCTCGTCTCGGTCATCCTGGCGGCCGTCCTCTGGTCGTCCCGCCAGCTGTGACCCTGACGCTCGCCATCGACGTGGGCGGCTCGCACCTCAAGGCCGCCGTCCTCGACCCCGGGGGCACCATGACCAGCGAGCGGGCCCGGATGCCGACCCCGTACCCGTGCCCGCCCGACGTCCTCGTCGGCGCGCTGCGCGACCTCGTCGTCCCGCTCCCCTCCTATGAGCGGGTCTCGGTCGGGTTCCCGGGCATGGTCCGCGACGGGCGGGTGCGCTCGGCGCCGAACCTGTCCCGGCTCGCGGGGCCGGGCTCCGAGGTGTCGCCCGACATCGTCAAGGCCTGGTCGGACGTCGATCTGGCCGGGTCGCTGGCCGACGTCCTCGGCGCGCCCACCCGGGTGGTGAACGACGCCGAGATGCAAGGCGCGGCGGTGGTGCGGGGCGAGGGCCTGGAGCTCATCGTCACGCTGGGCACGGGCTGCGGTACCGGCCTGTTCGTCGACGGGCGGCTCGCACCCCACCTCGAGCTCGGCCAGCACCCGTTCCGCCACGACAAGACCTACGACGAGGTGCTCGGCGAGGCGGCGCGGAAGCACGAGGGCAGCGCCCACTGGAACCGTCAGGTGGCCCGCGCCCTGCGCACGCTCGACGTGCTGCTGCGTCCCGACCGCATCTACGTCGGGGGCGGCAACTCCAAGCACGTCACCCTCGACCTCGCCGAGCTCGGCCCTCACGTCGAGCTGGTGGACAACATCGCCGGCCTGCTCGGCGGGGTGCGGCTCTGGTCGCTGGCGCCACCCTGACCGGGGCGTCGACCGCGGCCGGTCCGTCCATGCAATGCTCGGGCTGCGGGATCCGTCCTTACTGGTGGAAGTCATCATGGACGGCAACGACACAGCGGTGTTCCAGCAGCTCGCGCGCGACGAGCTGGCCGGCCTCTACGCCCTGGCGCGCCGCCTGACGAGCCGCGACGCCGCCGAGGACCTCGTGCAGGAAACCCTGCTGCGGGCGTACCGGTCGTTCGCCTCGTTGCGCGACCACCAGGCCGGCGGCGGATGGCTGCGGGTCATCCTCACCAACGTCTGGCGTGACCGCCTCCGCAAGGACAGCCGCCAACCGTCCGAGGTGCCGATCGACGACGTCGAGCACTTCTCGCTCTACCGCACCCTCGTCGAGGAGGACCCGTTCCCCTACTCGGACCGGCTGCACCTCGACTTCCTGGGCAGCTTCTCCGAGCACGACGTGCACCTCGTGCTGCAGCGGCTGGCGCCGCTCTACCGCGCCCCGCTGGTGCTGCGGTACATGGAGGGCTTCCCCACCAAGCAGATCGCCCAAGTCCTCGAGCTGCCGCTCGGCACCGTGCTGTCCCAGCTCCACCGGGGCCGCAAGCTGTTCGAGCGGGCGCTGTGGGACTACGCGACCGAATCCGGGCTCATGAGCGGAACCGTGGCAGGACGGGAGGACGCTCCATGCATCGACTGATCAGCTGCAGCGCCGCGGTCGAACGCCTCTGGGCGTACCTCGACCAGGACCTCGACGAGCACGACCAGCGCGAGGTCGAGGCCCACCTCGCGCTGTGCAAGCGCTGCTGCGGCGAGCTGGAGCTCGCCAAGCACCTCCGTCGCTTCCTGGCGACGAAGCACGCCGCCGACCTGCCCCCCGGGGTGCGGGATCGGCTCGACCGGTTCATCGACGCGCTGGCCGAGCCGGCCGGCGAGGGAGGCACCCAATGACCGAGACCGACGACCTGATGTTCCAGGACGAGATCCACGACGTCGTGGCCTCGGCGTACGGGGCGATCACCACCGGCGCCGGCCGGGACATGGCCCAGCGGTTCTACACGGCCGACGAGCTGGCCGGGGTCCCGGCCGACGCCCTGGACTGGGCACTCGGCGTGGGCAACCCGGTGCGCCACGCCGGGTTGGCGCCTGGTGAACACGTCCTCGACATCGGTTCCGGCGGCGGGATCGACACGGTCCTGGCGGCCCACACAGTGGGGCCGACCGGCCGGGCGGTCGGGCTCGACATGCTCCCCGAGATGTGCGAGCGGGCCCGCCGGGCGGCCGACGCCGCGGGCGTGGCCGGGTGGTGCGAGCTGGTCGAGGGCCAGATGGAGGCCATCCCGTTGCCGGACGCATCGATCGACGTCGTCATCTCCAACGGCGTCATCAACCTCTCTCCCCGCAAGAGCCGCGCGTTCGCCGAGATCCACCGGGTGCTGCGGCCGGGCGGGCGGCTCTGCGTATCCGACCTGGTGGTCGACGACGACCTGCCGCCCGAGGTCATGTCGTCGGGCACGGCCTGGGCCGGGTGCATCGCCGGCGCCCTGTCCGAGCAGGTCTTCGCCAAGATGCTCGGCAACGCCGGGCTGGTCGACATCGAGCTGGGCGAACGCCACGCGCTGACCCTCGACGACCTGGCGCTCTACCCGCTGTTCACGCCCGAGGTGCTGGCGCTGATGCGCCGCCTCCTGACCGACGAGGCCCAGCAGCACGTCGCCACCAGCCTCGTGGCCCGGGCCCGCTCGAACGGGAGGCAATGAACCGGCGCTCCCTGTCGTCTTGAGGGGCATGGCGACTACTGACGGTCTCAACGTGGATGCCGAGGCGCTCCGGGCCTCGGTGCGGGAGAAGTACAGCGAGGTGGCGCTCCACCCGGGCGGGGCGTTCCACTTCCACACCGGCCGGCCGCTGGCCGCGCTGCTGGGCTACGAGCCGACCCTGGTCGATGGGTTGCCCGACCGGGCGGTCGAGTCGTTCGCCGGCGTCGCCGACCCGTTCTCGCTGCGGCCGCTCGACCCGGGAGAGCGGGTGGTCGAGGTCGGCTCGGGCGGCGGGTTCGACTCGATCGTCGCCGCCCACCTGGTGGGGACCGGCGGCCAGGTCGTCGGCGTCGACATGACCCGCGAGATGCTGGCCAAGGCGCGGGAGACCGTCCGGCTCCTCGACCTGCGCCACGTCGAGTTCCGGGAGGGCATCGCCGAGGAGCTCCCCGTCGAGGACGGGTGGGCCGACGTCGTCATCTCCAACGGCGTGCTCAACCTGATCGCCGACAAGGCCCAGGTGTTCGCCGAGATCTTCCGGGTGCTGCGGCCCGGCGGCCACCTCCAGTTCGCCGACATCGCCATCGGCCGGCCCGTGCCCGCCGAGGCGGTCGGCAACATCGACCTGTGGACCGACTGCATCGCCGGCGGCCAATCCCGCGACCAGTGGCGGCAGATCATGGGTGACGCCGGCTTCGTCGACATCGAGATCGGACCCGCGGTCGACACGTTCGGCGGTGCCCCGGGTGAGGCGAACGCCCGTCGCTTCGAGGTCTTCGGCTACCCGTTCCTCGCCCGCAAGCCGGGCTGATCGACGCCCGCGCCTGCGCCGGAGAAGTCGAACACCCGGTAGGCGCTGCCGATGACCGGCAGGGCGACGTTGCGGACCCGGATGCCGCCCGGCGTCACGCCCCGCTCGGTGCCCAGGTGGGCGTGGCCGTGGAGCACCAGATCGGCGCCCGCCCGGTCGATGGCCTCGCCGAGCAGGTAGCTCCCGAGCGCCGTGTAGATCTCGGGGTTCTCGCCCCGCAGGGTGTCGGGGATCGGCGCGTAGTGGAGCAGCGCGATGCGGTGGTCGGCCTCCGCGACCGAGCGCAGGCCGGTCTCCAGCTGGCGCGCCATCGTGGCGGTGCAGCGGGCGAACTCCTTCATGAGCGGCTCGCCGAAATCGCTGATCGAGGCGCCGACGAACCCGCCGCCGAACCCCTTCGTGCCGGCGATGCCCACCGTGGTGTCGCCGATGGTGAGGGTCGTCGCAGTGCCCTCCAGCACTTGCACGCCGGCGTCGACGAGGATCCCGACCACCTCGTCGACCCGGTCGGCGTGGTGGTCGTGGTTGCCGAGGACGGCGACGATCGGCATCTCCTGGATCCCGAGGATGGCGGCGAGGACCTTGACCTCGTCGGGGTCGCCGCAGCGGGTCAGGTCGCCGGCCAGCAGCAACGCCTCGCACCGCTCGTCGAGCCCGTCGAACGCCGCGGCCACCCGGTCGCCGTCGCCGCTGCCGACGTGGATGTCGCCGACGGCCGCGATGCAGGTCACAGCTGCTCCACCCCGTGCGGTGGCTCGGCCGACGCCACGTCGACCTCGTTCACGACCTCATGCTCGGGCGCCAGGCGTTCGACCAGCTCACGGATGGACTCCCGCTGGGCCGGCGACGACGCCGACCCCGAGAGCAGGATCTTCGGCCCGGTCACGTGGACCACGATGCCCAGCTCGTGGATGCCGGCGTCGGTCGCGATGGCCTCCCGCAACCGCTCGGCCAGGTATTCCGTGGGCTCGGCATCGCGCATCACTGATTGGCTTCCCGCCCACACGGGCGGGTACACGCCAGCTGTGCATGGCCGGATGAGCAGTGATGGGACGCCACTACGCGCCCGGTGAGGACCCCTCGGCCGAGGCGATCGAGCAGGCCCTCCACGACGTCGTCCGCGCCCTCGAGGGCTCGGGCGTGGCCTACCTGCTGATGGGCGGCGTGGGCACCGCCACCATGGCCCGGCCGCGCACCACCGACGACCTCGACCTGTTCGTCGTCCCGGAGGACGCCCCGCGGGTGCTGGAGATCCTGGCCGGTGCCGGCTTCGACACCGAGGAGACCGACCCGAGCTGGCTGTACAAGGCGTTCCGGCACGGCGTCCTGATCGACGTGATCTTCCGGTCGAGCGGCGACATCTACCTCGACGACCAGATGCTGGCCCGGGCCCAGGTGCGGGAGTTCAAGGGCGTCGAGGTGCCGGTCATCAGCCCCGAGGACCTGCTCGTCATCAAGGCCGTCGCGGCCAACGAGGACGTGCCGCACCACTGGTACGACGCCATCGCCACCATCTCCCGCGGCGACCTCGACTGGGACTACGTCCTGGCGCGGGCGCTGCGGGCCGGGCCCCGCCGGGTGCTCAGCCTGCTGCTCTACGCCGAGTCCAACGACGTGGCCATTCCCCTGGCCCCCATCCGCGGCCTCATCGCCGAGCTGTACCCCAGCCTCCTCGCCGACACGGCGAGTGAGGACCATGCGCCGACCGCACGGTGAGCCACTCGCCACCCGGCATCCTCAACCATGGCCTCAGCGACGACCCCGAGCTTCGGCATCAAGACCACACCCGCCCATGTCGGCTACGACGAGCTGCGACGGGTCTGGCTCGAAGCCGACGAGATCCCGGAGATCGAGCACGCCTGGCTCTACGACCACCTGCTCCCGCTGTTCGGTGATCCGTCAGGGCCCGTGTACGAAGGCTGGACGCTGCTCACCGCCCTCGCCGCCCAGACCCAGCGCCTCCGGCTCGGGCTGCTCGTCACCAACAACCGGACCCGCCTGCCCGCGGTGCTCGCCAAGATCGCCGCGACCGTCGACGTGATCTCCGACGGCCGGCTCGACTTCGGCATCGGTGTCGGTGGCCTCCCGAAAGCCGCCATGGAGCACCCGGGAACCAACCTGGTCGCCGAGTACCAGACCTTCGATCTGCCGGTCGGCTCGTGGTCGGAGGCGGTCGAAGCCTTCGTCCAATCGCTGGTGCTGATCCGCCGCTTGTGGACCGAAGGCGAGGTGAACCCCACGCCGGTCCAACGCCCCCACCCGCCGATCCTGATCGGCGGCACCGGGAAGGCGACGCTCCGGATCGTCGCGGAGCACGCCGACATCTGGAACGCGATCGGCCCACCGTTGAACACCGTCGCGACCCTCGCTGAGCGCAGCCTCGTGCTCGACGAGCAGTGCGCGGCGATCGGCCGGGACCCTCGGCAGATCACCCGCTCCGCCCAGGTGGTCCTCTCCTACGACGACCCGGCGTCGACGCGGGAGACCCTACGGCAACTCCTCGACGCCGGCTTCGCCCACCTCGTGCTCAACCTGCCCTCGCCCTTCCCGCCGAAGGTCGCCCGCTGGGTCACCGATGAGCTGATCCTGCCCACGCTCGCCGCGGCGTGACCACGTCACGTCTCACGGTGTCGGCCTGCGGTCGACCCGGGCCCGTCGGCGCCGGGCTCAGGTCGACCCGGGCTCGTCGTGGGACTACCCGATCGACCAGGCCGTCAGCCGAGGGGCAGGCAGAACGGACCGCCGAAGCAGTAGCACATGTAGGCGTTGCAATCGCCGCCGCGGGCGCACTCGTCGCGGGCGGCGTCGCACAGGGGTGACTGTGCGTCGGCCGGGGCCGCGGTGAACGCTCCGACGAGCGCGAAGCCGACCAGAGCAAAGACCAGAGGAAGCACTCGACGCCTCATCTCGGGCTCCTTTCGTGGCGGCACGATGCCGCCCCCCTGCTCTTCGTCCCGGGTCCCCAGCCCGGATCACCGTGACTACGATCCTCCGACCATGGTCGACACTGAGCGGTACGCGGCGAGCTTCAAGATGCTCGATCTCGACGGCGACGGCCGCATCACCGCCGCCGAGTTCAAGGAGCTCATGGGCACGATCGGCGTCAACTTCACCGACGAGACCGCCGCCCAAGCCATCGCCATGATGGACACCGACGGCGACGGCCTCGTCTCCCTCGAAGAGCTGGCCACCTACCTCAGCCGTCCCCACGTCACACCGGATCCGCCCGACCCGGGCTGACCGCGGTTGACCGCGGCTGACCCCACCTTCAGCGTCAGAGGACGTGGTAGATGCGGTAGTGGACCCGGTCGTTGGCGACCTCGTTGACGGCAGTCGTCACGGCGCCGTTCAGCCAGCCGTAGGTGGGTGAGTCGGTCTCGAACAGCGGCGAGCTGTGGGTGTACGCCTCGTCCCAGGCGATGAGCTCGCCGGCGACGAAGCGGGCGCTGGTGGTGTCGTCGCCGACGTGGCGACCGGTGTTGGTGACGTAGACCAGGTGGTCGTCGTCGGCCCGCAGGGTGGCTCGGACGTCGAGACGGGCGATGCCGTCGGTGCCGAGGGTGATCCAGTCGCCGCCGCCGGACAAGAACTCGCCGTTGAGCCGGGGGCCGCGGGCGACGCCCCGGGCGACCACCACGTTCAGGCGGGTGCCGACCGCCGGGCTGAAGATCGTCTGGAGCGGCTCGAACTCGATCTCGAAGTCACAGATGTGCTCGACCTGGAGGGAATCGCGCACGGGGGTGTCGAACAGGCGGGCCATCTAGGCCTCCAGGGGTTGGGGTGCTCCGCCGACGCCGAGGAGGGCGTGATGGAGCGCGTCGTCGAGCGGGACGGGCGTGGTGACGCCGAGGGCGGCGATCTGGTTGACCTCGGGCACGAGGTCGATCCGGGCCGTGTCGAGCAGCGGGCCGATGTAGGCGGGGTCGATGCCGCTGATCGAGTGCATCAGCTCGGCGGTGACGTCCTCGGGCCGGAGCTGGCCGGCCACGACCTCAGGCTCCAGGCCCATGGCGGTCGCTATGCGGGGCAGCAGCTCGCCGAAGGTCAACACCTCGGGCCCGCCGATCTCGTAGGTGCCCGGTTGTGTGCTGGCGGCCGCGGCCGCCACGAGGCAGGCGATCACGTCGCGGGAGTCGAGCGGCGAGAGCTTGGCCTCGTGGCCCGGGGGCAGGGCGATGACCGCGAGCTCGGCGGTGGCCATGAGGTGGCGGAACTGCGGGTTGCGGGCCGAGACGATGAAGTTGGCCCGGACGCTGACCGTGTCGATGCTCGCGGCTTGGAGGCGTTCCTCGACCTCGAAGCGGCTCGCCAGGTGGGCGCTGAGCGTCGGCCCGGGCGGCGGGTGGTTGATGCCGAGGTAGACGAGGCGCCTTGTGCGGGCGCGCTCGGCGGCGGCGACGAAGTTGGCGACGGCCCGGCGGTCCCGGGCGGCGAAGCCCTCGGGGTTGCCGCTCTCCAGCGAGTGGATGAGGTAGTAGGCGACGTCGACCTCGTGGAGCGCCTCGTCGAGGCCCTCGCCGGTGGCGGCGTCGCCCCGGACGACGGGGAGGTCGAAGGTGACCCGGTCGGGGTTGCGGGACAGGCCGCGGACGTGGTGGCCGTCGGCCAGGAGGCGGCCCGCAAGCTCGCCGCCGATGAAGCCGCTGACGCCGGTGACGAGGGTGCGCACCTTCGTGCGGTCCGTCGTGCGGTCCGTCATGCGGCGGCCGGGTCGAGGGCGGCCTGCATCTGGGCGTGGTCGACGAAGGTGTCCTTGCGGACGACGAGGCCGTCGGGGTCGACAGTGACCACGTCGAGGGCGTCGAAGCGGACCGGCCGGCCGTGCAGGCGGGCGGTCAGGGCCCAGTCGAGGACCCAGAAGCCCGGGCCGTAGAGCACCCGGTAGGCCTCGAAGCCGAACTCGGGGAACAGCTCGAAGATGCTGGCGAAGGTCTCCCGGACCGCCTCCCGGCCGACGACGGGGTCGCCGCTGCCGTGGGCCCAGAACTGGGTGTCCTCGGTGTGGAGCTGGACGATGGCGTCCGGGTCTCGGCGGGCCCAGGCCGCGAAGTAGCGCTCGGCGACCTGCTCTAGGCGCGTGGTCTCGACTTGCGTACTCATGGTACGTACTCTGGTTACGTAACCTGAGTCTGTCAAGGTATGAGGTGAGGGATACTGGTGCCGATGGCCGAGAGGACCCAGGCGGAACGGTCCGCCACGACGATCGCCGACCTCATCGCCCACGCCCGCGCCCTGTTCGCCACCAAGGGCTACAACGACACGTCGATCGAGGACATCGTGCGGCGGGCCGGCGTCACCCGGGGCGCGCTGTACCACCACTTCGACGGCAAGTTGGCGCTGTTCAAGGCGGTGTTCAGCGACGTCCAGCGGGAGCTGGTGGAGCAGACCGCGAAGGTGGCTGCCCCCGTGCCGGGTGGAGCGCTGGACAAGCTCGAAGCGGCGTGCCAGGCGTTCATCGACGCCTGCGCCGACCCGGGCGTGCGGCAGATCTTCCTGGTCGACGGCTTCACCGTCCTGGGATGGCACGAGCTGCGGCGACTCGAGGCCGACCACACCCTGGCGGCGCTGCGGTCCGCCATCGACCGCGCCATCGCCGCCGGCGAGCTCGCGCCCCGCCCGCCCGAGCCGATCGTCGCCCTCCTCTTCGGCGGCCTCTGCGAAGCCGCCATGCTCGTCGCCACCTCCCCCACCCCCGAGAAGACCCGCGCCGCGGTCCACGACGAGATCCACCGCACCTTCCAATCCCTCCGCCCCCCGCCCTAACCGGTACCCCCACCCCTGGCCGGCCCCGGCAATGCGGACCTCATGTAGAGAGGTCCCTACACCGCCATGGCACCGTGAACCCCGGGAGCCGGATCGGACGTTGACGAGCGGACGTCAACCCACCCCGAACGGGACCGCTCCGGCCCATCGGCGGGCGAGGGGGTTCCGGCACTCGTGGACGCGACTCGACAGGCCGTTCGCTATGCGATTCCAGGGGCCCTGGCGACGCTCTGGTTCGTCGTCGGCACGGTCCTCATCATCCATGCCCGAGAGGATCGGTCGGTGTCAGCCGCCCTCACTGCGTTCAGCGATGTGGGGTTGGCGCAGCTGGTAGCCCTCATCCTCCCGGTCGGCTTCCTCATCTTCCAGGTCTATTACGCGACCGACGGGCCCGAGAACCTTTGGGGTTGGTTCATCGCCCGAGACCGCGGATCGGAGATCCTTCGCTGCCTGCACGGCGACACCATCGAGCTCATCGATGAGTGCACCGGCCTCTCCGTCAGGAACGACTTCGCGACGCACATCCGAACGGGGCCGGCTGCATCGCTCGCCAAGCTCGTGCTGGGGATCCGAGTTCGTCGGATCTGCACGCACCCGATCACGATCGCCCAGCTCGAGGAGGCTGAGAAGGATTGGCGCTACATCCAGGACGACGACGCGGCCACTGCCATCCCCGATCACCATGCTGAACTGAGGCCCGAGCGCGTGGAGCGACGGAAGAGTGTCCAGGACTACCGCATCCGCTGGCACGCAAACGCCGACGCGATCCGGGTCCTCGTCGACCTCATCTCCGAGATGGAGGGCTGTGGCCGACTGCGCGACTCCTATCGAGCGCTGGCCGACATCTACTCGGCCATCGGTGCGACGAAGGTCGCGATCCTGGGTTCGGCCGCCGGCGCGACCGGTGCGACCCTCGCGTTCCACTGGACCGAGACCTTCGACCGGGTGGGCCCAATGGCGATGGTCGTGGTGCCGTACCTCGTCGTGACGAGCCTCGTGAGCTACCAGCTCACCCGCAACCGGCGGGGCGCCCGCAAGACCTTCGTGCGAACCGTCCAGAGCTACCTGACGATGAACGAGTACCGCCTCCAGGCGGTCCTCGCAGCATCCCGCCGCCGCGAACCCGCCGCCGTGCCCGTCGATTGAGGACTCGTCCCCCAATCGGGGTCGAGGCTGTCGCTGGTTCCAGCCGGGCGGGCGGTGCCGTCGACAGGCGAGCACCCAGAAGCCGAGGCACGAGCCCGAGTTGGCCGAAGGCCAACGCCATTTCCTCTAGGTGCGGGTCTTGGCGATGACGTCGTCGGCGTAGCGGCGGAGGAGGTCGAGCTTCTCGGTGAGGGGCTGGGTGTCGGGGCCGACGGTGTAGGGCCAGCGGAAGCCGACGATGACGTCGGTGACGCCCTGGTCCTCGAGCCGCTTGATGCCGTCGACGCTGTAGGCGTCGGCGCTGATGACGTGCACCTCGAACGGCTCGGCGTCGAGGCCCTCGGCCCGGCGGATCTCCTGCAGCTTGCGGAGGAGGCCGGGGAGGTCGGCAGGGTCGCCGCCGCCGTGCATCCAGCCGTCGAGGCGCGCGGCCCGGCGCAGCGCGGCGTCGGAGTGCCCGCCGACGAGGATCGGCACCCGCCGGTCGGGGACGGGGGCCATCTTGATGGCGGGCACGTCGTAGATGTCGCTCTGGTGCTCGTGGTAGCCGCCGGCGAGCAGGCCTTGGAGGATGGCGATCGCCTCGTCCATGCGCCGGCCCCGCCGCGGCCAGGGGGTGCCGGTGAAGGCGTAGTCCTCCGGCCAGGGGCTGACCCCGACGCCGAGCTTGAGGCGGTCGCCGGTGAGCACGGCCACGGAGGCGGCGAGCTTGGCGACGTGCACGGGGTGCCGGATGGGGAGCTTGAGGACGAACGTGACGAAGTCGATCCGCTCGGTGAGCGCCCCGAGCGACGCCATCAGCACGAACGGTTCGATGAAGGGCTTGTCCTCCAGGAACTCCCGCGAGCCGTCGGGTGAGTAGGGGTAGGTCGAGTCCGACTCCCGGGGGTACGCCACCGAGTCCGGCACGACGAACGTGTCGAACCCGGCCTGCTCCGCCGCCTGGGCCAGCGGCCCGTAGAACGCCGGCTCCGTCATCGACTCCGCATACGAGAACCGCATCGCCCGAAACCTAACACCCCGTCAGATTTCCACCCTGACCTGCGCTGCTCTGCTCAGCTCGCCCACCACTCCTGGGCGCGGTACGCGGGTTGCCACTCGTCCCGGTAGGCCTGCTGGACCGGCTCGGGAAGGTGGTGCAGGATCGCCTCGGCGCGCTCGCTGTCGGCCCCGTCCAGCAGCCACGGCAGGAAGGTAGGCATGTCGGGACGGACCTTCGCCGCAGATGCCTCGCCGAACTCCATCCACTGGTCCTCGGTGAGCGTCCGGTCGATGACTGGCAGCGCGGCCGACTCCTCGTGGGCGAGGTGCTCCTCGAGGCGGGCGGCGAGGTCGGCCCGAGCGTGCGGCGCGGTCTCGCCGCTGGCCAGCGCATCGTCGATCGCCTCGAGCAGCGGCCCGAGCGCGGCGTGCTCGGCCTCCATGTCGTCGAGGAGCGCCAGGTCTTCGGAGCGACCGATCAGCGCCTCCCGCATCACCGGCCACAGCGCCTCGTCCTCGGCCTCGTGGTGGACGTGCAGGAACTTCGTGAACCGGCTCCAGCCCTCCGATCGCGCCGTCATCTGCGCGACACACTCCAGGTCCCGCCGGAGCGCATCGTGGTAGGTGAGCATCGTCGTCATGTCGAGCTTGTAAGTGCTCATGCCCGGGACCTACCCACCCAGCACCCAATCAATCAAACAAGCTTGATGGAATGCCGGCCGCCGACGGCTCGATTGGTTGACGGAGTGTGAGCAATAATCGACACGACGTCGAGTTTGGGAGGGATCAGCTGTGACGGAGCAGGGGATGCGGATCGGGGTGTCGCTCGTCGAGTCGGGTGGGGCGGACTCGTTGCGGGGATTGCGGGAGCAGATCGAGACCGCGGCGGCGGAGGGCTTCGCCTCCGCGTGGATGGCCAACGTGGCGGGGTTCGACGCGCTGACGGCCCTGGCGGTTGCCGGCGCCGGGGTGCCCGGCATCGAGCTGGGCACGGCGGTCGTGCCGGTGTACCCCCGCCACCCGGCGGCGCTCGCCCAGCAGGCCGTCACCGTGCAGGCCGCGCTGGAGGGCCGGCTGGCGCTCGGCATCGGCCTGTCGCACAAGATCGTGGTCGAGGGCTTCCTCGGCTACTCGTTCGATCGCCCCGCCCGCCACATGCAGGAGTACCTGGAGGTCCTCATCCCGCTCCTGCGGGACGGCCGGGTCGACTTCGACGGCGAGACGGTGAAGGCCCACGTGGCATCGGACGCGCCCCGCGAGCACACCACCCCCGTCCTGCTGGCGGCGCTGGCGCCCCAGATGCTGAGGCTCGCCGGCGCGATCGGCGACGGCACCATCCTCTGGATGACGGGCCCCGAGACCATCGCCGCCCACATCGTCCCCAAGCTCAACCAGGCGGCGGAGGACGCCGGGCGCCCGCAGCCACGGGTCGTCTGCACCCTGCCGGTATGCGTCACGGCGGACGAGGACGCCGCCCGCGAGCGGGCCGCCCAGCTCTTCGCCATCTACGGCCAGCTCCCGTCCTACCGGGCCATGCTCGACCTCGAGGGCGCCGCCGGCCCCGGCGACGTGGCCATCGTCGGCGACGAGGCCACGGTCGCCCGCAAGATCGAGGCGCTCGGCGACCTCGGCGTCACCGACTTCGTCGCCGCCTCCTACGGCCAGGGCGACGACGCGGCCCGCACCCGCCAGGTCCTGCGTGACCTGGTCGCCGCGAGGGCGAGCGCCTGACATGGTCGACGATCTGGTCGCTAGGAAGACCTGGGGTGCGCTCGAAGCGGTGCACGGGATGATCTACTTCGCCCCCGACGCACCCGAGGCCTACGCCCGCATCGGCATCGAGAGCCGCCGCATGGGCTACTTCGCGTCGCGCTCCGCGGCCCTCGGGGTCGTGCCCGCCGAGACCGTCATCGCCACCTTCTTCAACTTCAACCCCGCCCTCGTGCGCCGCTCCGTGCCCGCGGCCTGGGACCTGACGACCCCCGCGGCCATGCTGGACGCCCGCCAGGAGGCTGCCGACCGGGCACTGACACGGGCCTTCGGCGAGGCCCTGGCCAGCGCCGAGCTGGCCGAGGCCGCCCGTCTCGCCCGCCAGGCCGCCGAGGAGGCATGCCTGCACCCCGAGGGCCGACCGCTGTTCGCCGCCCACGCCGCGCTGCCATGGCCCGACGACAGCGAGCCGCACCTCGTCCTCTGGCACGCCCAGACCCTCCTGCGCGAGTTCCGGGGCGACGCCCACGTCGGGGCGCTGCTGCTCGAGGGCCTCAGCGGCATCGAGGCCCTCGTCAGCCACGCGGCCGCGGGCGACGTCCCAGCCGAGGTCTTGCGGGTCAGCCGCGCCTGGTCCGAGGAGGACTGGTCCACCGCGGTGGACGGCCTCCGGGCCCGCGGCCTCGTCGAACCCGGCGGCGGCGGCGACCTCGCCTTCACCGACCGGGGCCGGGCCCAGCGCCAGTGGATCGAAGACCGCACCGACGCCCTGTCCGCCCCGGCGTACGCGCCACTGGACGACTGGGGCTGCTCCCGCCTCCGGGCCCTCGCCCGCCCCTTGCGCCATGCCGTCGTCGCCGCCGGCCTCCTGACCCCCGGCGGCGAACGGGGAGGATGAGGCCCGTGGCCGAGCCAGCATCCCCGGAGACCAGGTCGGCGGCGCGAAGCCGGCGGCGGGGACCACGGAAGGGCGACCTGCGCGAGGCCGCCATCGTCGACACGCTGGCGCGCCTCCTCGGCGAGCAGCGGACGTTCTCGTCGCTCGGCGTCGACGAGCTAGCCCAGGGTGCCGGGATCAGCCGCTCGGCCTTCTACTTCTACTTCGACTCCCGGGAGGCGGTGCTCCGGGCGTTGTCCGACCGGGTGTCGCGCCTGGTGTTCGACGCCTCCGACGCCTGGCTCAATCGCACCGACCATCCGCCGGCCGAGGCGCTCCGCAACGCCGTCGCCGCCTACGTCGACCTGTGGGACGAGCACGGCGCGGTCCTGCGGGCGATCCTCACCTCGTGCGCCGGCGACCCCGAGCTCCAGGCCTTCTGGGCCACGGCCGGCGAGCGGTTCGTCGCGGCCGCCGCCGCCCAGATCAAGCGTGAGCGGGAAGCGGGCGTCGCGCTCGCGGGCCCGCCGTCGGCCATCGACCTCGCCACGGTCCTCTGCGCGATGACCGAGCGCGCCGCTTTCGGCGCCACCCAACCCGGCGTCACGGCCCGGGCCCGCAAGCACCTCACCGACACCCTGGCCACGGTCTGGCACCGCGCGATCTACGGCACCCCGAACGGGTAGTCCCTGGCGAGGCCGGCGATGACGGCTCCACGGCTTCAAGCGCCAGCGGACCAGCGTTGTGACCACCGACCGGCGGAACCCCCGCCATCAGCCCCGGCCCTGCCGAGAGGGCCGCGACACCATTCCTCGTCATCGAACCACTCGGCATCGGGCGCCAGTTCCCCGGCACCTGGCCGGCGGAACTTCCGCCGTCAGCCTGGCCGCCCGACGAGGGACCGGCAGAACGAGCCGCCGCACGGCGACACATCCCTCATCATCGGACGGCGATCAGGCGGGGTATGTCTTGGCGAGGCGGGCGATGACGGCGAGGCAGTCGGCGGCGCAGCGCTCGATGATCGAGGCCACCGGCTCGACCGTGTCGATCCGCCCGGCGACCTGGCCCGACAAGGCGATGGCGGCCTCCATGTCGCCACCGAAGTAGAGGTCCATGGCCTGCCCGAACAACGCCATCGCGTTGGACGAGGTGTCGAACTCCAGCGAGGTCGTGCGGTCGGTGCGCAAGGCCCGCAACGCCGGCTTCGTGTGGCGGTTCAGGAACACCGTGTCGGTCTCCCGGGCCGCCAGCACGGCCTGCTTCCAGTTGTCGTGGATCGGGCTCTCGGCTGCCGACACCATGCGGGTGCCCATCTGGATCCCCTCGGCCCCGAGAGCGAAGGCGGCCGCCATCGTCGGGCCGTCGACGAAGCCGCCGGCCGCGATGATCGGCACGTCCACCTTCGACGCCACCAGCGGAAGCAGCACCATCGTCGACACCGGCGTCGGGCTCTTGAACCCGCCGCCCTCGCCACCCTCCACGATCAGCCCGTCGACCCCGGCGTCGACCGCCTTCAGCGCCCCGGCGAGGTCGGGTACCACGTGGAAGACCGTCAGCCCCGCCTCCTTCAGTGCCGCGGTGTAGCGCATCGGGCTTCCGGCCGAGGTCGTCACGAACTTCACGCCCTGCTCGGCTACGAACTCCACGATGTTCGGGTCACGTACGAAGGCCTGGGCGATGTTCACCCCGAACGGCTTGTCGGTGAGGTCCCGCATCTTGCGGATCTCGTCCCGGATGACGTCGAGCTCGCCCGACGACGTCTCGATGATCCCCAACGCCCCGGCGTTGCTCACCGCGCTCGCCAGCTGCGATCGGGCGATCCACCCCATCGGCGCCTGCACGATCGGGATCTCGACCCCCAACGCCTCCGTCACCCGGTTCCCGAACCTCGTCCCCATGACCCGAACCGTAGGCCCTGCTCAGGCGTCCGCGCGAGCCGGGATCACCCCGGAAGGGGGACGTCGGCCCGGGGACTGGCTCGTACCGTCCGACCTGTGCCGGACCCCCGCGCTGACGGCGTGGCCGCCGGAGCGGTCGCCGAACCCACCACACCCGCTGCGCCCAGCGCGCCGGGCAGGGCCGGGCTCGTGCTGGCGTCGCTCATCGTGGGCGCCGCCGTCGCCAACCTGAACCTCTCCGTCGCCAACGTCGCGCTGCCGGACATCGGCCAGGCGTTCGATGCGTCGCAGACAGCCCTCAACCTCGTCGCCGTGGGCTACTCGCTGGGACTGGCAGCCTCGGTGCTCTACCTCGGCGCCCTCGGCGACCGCTACGGGCGCAAGCTCATGCTCGTGGCCGGCGTGGCGCTCTCGGTCCCGGCGTGCCTGCTCGCGGCGTGGGCCCCGTCGGTCGAGGTGCTGGTCGCCGCCCGCCTGCTGGGCGGGCTGTCCGCCGGGATGGCGTACCCGACAACCCTGGCGCTGATCACGGCGCTGTGGTCGGGCCCCGGCCGCACCCGGTCGATCGCCCTGTGGTCCGGGATCGGCGGGGCCATCGCCGCGCTGGGGCCGCTGACCTCCGGTGCGATGCTGGAGCGGTACTGGTGGGGCTCGGTCTTCCTGCTCACCCTCCCGCTCGCCGCCGTAGCCCTCGTGATGGCGGTCGCGTTCGTGCCCAGCCACGTCCACGAGACCAGCGATCCCGTCGACAACCTCGGCGGGATCCTCTCGATCGTGCTGGTCGCGGCGTTCGTTCTGGCCATCAACCTCGCCCCGGTGCCCGACGAAGGCACCGCAGTCGCCGGCCTGGCCGCCATCGCCCTGGCCGCCGCCGTCGCGTTCGTCATCCGCCAACGCCGGGCCGCGGTGCCGTTGTACGACCTCGGCGTGGCGGGTCGCCGCATCTTCTGGGTGGCTGCCGCCGCCGGGATCATCGTGTTCGGTGCGCTCATGGGCGCGATGTTCATCGGGCAGCAGTTCCTCCAGAACGTCCTCGGGTACTCGACCTTCGAGGCCGGTGCCGCGATCCTCCCGGGCGCGATCGGCATGGTCCTCGTCGCGCCCCGCTCGGCCAAGCTCGTCGACGCCCGCGGCTCCCGGTTCACGCTGCTCGTCGGCTACGCGTTCTGCCTGCTCGGCTTCGTCACGATGCTGCTGCTCTGGGACGAGGGCATCTCGTACTGGCCGGTGGGCCTGGCCTATGCCCTGGTCGGCGTCGGCGTCGGGTTCGCCGGCACACCCGCTTCCCACTCGCTGACCAGCTCGGTGCCGGTCCGGCGGGCCGGCATGGCCTCCGCCACCGCGGACCTGCAGCGCGACCTCGGTGGCGCCATCATGCAGTCGATCCTCGGCGCACTGCTCACCGCCGGCTACGCCTCCGCGGTGGGCGCCGCCATCGCCGCGGCACCCGACCGGAGCGAGATCACCGACGGCGTCCAGAGCCAGCTCCAGAAGTCGTTCTCCAGCGCGGAGCAGATCGCCCACCAGCACCCGCAGTACGCCGACCAGATCACTGCGGCCGCGCAGTCGTCGTTCCTCGACGGCGCGGACTGGGCGTACACCGCCGGCATCGTCGCGATCCTCGCGGGGGCCGTCCTGGTCTTCTTCCTCTTCCCGCGCCCACGTGACGAGACGACGCTGCTGGCCCGCTACCACGACGAGGACGTAGGACCCGACTGAGCCCGGTCCCTAGGCTCGGCGTTGTGACGCTTCACCGGATGGATCACGTCGGCGTCGTCGTCGACGACCTCGACGCCGCGATCGCGTTCTTCGTCGAGCTCGGCATGGAGCTGGAGGGCGGGAGGACGCCGGTCGAGGGGCGATGGGTGGACCAGGTCGTCGGGCTCGACGACCTGCGGGTCGAGATCGCGATGATGCGAACCCCGGACGGCCACAACAAGATCGAGCTGACGAAGTTCCACAACCCGAAGGCGGTCGGCGCGGAGGCCGCGAAGGCCTCGCCGAACACCCTGGGCATCCGGCGCATGATGTTCGCCGTCGACGACATCCACGACACCGTCGCCCGCCTGCGCACCCACGGCGCCGAGCTCGTCGGCGAGGTGGCGCAGTACGAGGACATGTACCTGCTCTGCTACGTCCGCGGCCCCGAGGGCATCATCATCGCCCTGGCCGAACAGCTGAACTGACCTGCCAGAGCCACGCCGAGAGCAGGACCACGGCGACGCTGAACCACGCGAGCAGCACGACGGGCGGCAGCGGCGGCGTCCAGACGGGGTGCAGCAGGTAGCGGATGGGGTTGCGGGGCCCGGTGTCGCTGACGGTGTAGTGGCGGAGGGCGTAGGCGAACGCCCCGACGTGGGCCGCGACCAGGAGCGCGATCGTGGGTGGCCCGGCCTTGCGGGCCAGCCGGTCGGCGTGGCCGCTGGAGGCGACGAGCAGTGCCCCGACCACGAGGGCCAGCACGTAGCGGCCCTGCCAGGCGAACCCGATCTGGGGGATCCCGACGGCTTCGCTGGTCAGCATCAAGCCGAACGCGCTCGCGAAGACCGCGGCGGCCACGGCGAGGTGTCGGCGGTCGGTGCGGGCGACGATCACGGCGAGCCCCACGACGACCACACCGGCGGCGCCCCAGAGGACGGCGACCAGAGGTGGGGTCACGTCGGAGGACCCGAACACGGCCACCAGCTCGCTGGTCCACTGGGGGAGCCGCCGGACAGCAGGGCCGAACCCGATCGGCGGATAGCCGTGGAGCGGCAGGGTGAGCTCCATGTGGGCCAGCCACACGACGCTCGCGGCCATCGCCGCAGCCGCGACGCCGAGCCAGAGCCGCAGTTGCCTGAGCCCAAGCAGCGTGCGGGCCTGACGAGGCGCCGTCGCCACGAGTGAGGCGACGATCAGGACGGTGAAGATCGGCGAGAAGCCTCGTGCGACCAGCAGGGCGCTGAGGGCGAGCCCGAAGCGGTTGACCAGCCGGCGGTCGGGCTGCGGCGCAGCGTCGAGGAGGGCGAGGCCCGATGCCCACAGGCTGAACGCCGCGGCGATCTCGAAGCCGGAGCTGTTCGCAGTGCCGGCGAGGTAGAGCACCTCGGGGCTGAGCGCGACGAGGGCGCCGAGCGCGACGAGCGGCCGGTTGGGGAGCCGCATGAGGGAAGCGAGGCCCGACGCGAGGAAGGCCGAGCACAGCGCGACGTTCAGCGCCCGCATGGCGAGCAATCCCGCGGCCGACGTGGTGAAGAGGGTGGGGACGCCGAGGAGCAGGTAAAAGAGCGGTTGCCCCCGGTGCTCGTAGGTGCGGGCCGTGGTGATGTGGTGGGTCCGGGGCGGTCGGGGGCAGCTGATGTGCGCGGGGTGGTTCGAGACCCCGAACACCCTGTGGCAATCGCCGACCGCTGCCGCGGCGGCGAGCGCGCTGGGGACCCGGACGTCGACGAAGACGTTCGCCCACTCCGGGTTGTTGCCAGCGGGGGGCGTCTTGGCGCCGATGAGCTGGCCCCGGACCACGGCCGCGGCCCGTACGGCGTGCGCGGCCTCGTCGGGACCGGACATCGCGGGCATGGCGAGCGCCCACGCCGCGCACGTCGCGGCGAGCAGGACCACGCCACACCACCACACCCGTCGCTCGCTTCGTGGCAGTGCCGTCACAAGACGTGAGATCTTGGCCGAGGTTCGCTCGTGCGGGCAAGGACCTCAGGGCCGCGATGCCGGCCGATCAGGCTGCAACCGCTCCCATATGGGTAGGCCATCGCGGTCCCATCCATGAGGAGTGACCATGTACATCGGACTCGGAGCGATCGTTCTGATCCTCGTCGTCATCCTGCTCGTCAGGGTGTTGTGATCAAAGCGTGCTCGGTCGCAGGAGCGGCACGATCCTGCGACCGGGACAGCCCCTGGGAGGCGCGACCGACCGCGCCCGAGCTCAGGGGTCGTTGCTCCGCAGCCGGCGTTGGAGCTGCAGGGTGGTGGCCGACGGGTTGACCCCGAGGTCCGCCAGCGCGTCGAGGCAGCGACGCAGCAGGCGGTGGGCCGACGAGCGGTCACGGCGGGCCAGCGCGGCGCCCACGAGCACGACGTAGGCCTGCTCCGCCCACCGGTCGACGCCGAGGGCGCGGTGGGCCAGCGCCTCGGCCTGCTCGACGTCGCCCCGGGTGAGCAGCAGCTGGGCGGCCCGGACAGCGGCGCTGACGAAGCGGGTCCGGTAGTGCTCTCGCTCGAGGGCGAACCAGTCGGCTTCGGGGAGGTCGGCGTGCAGCTCGTCGCGGTACAGGGCCACCGCCGCCAGGTGGTGGTCGAGCGCCAGCGACGGCATGCCCTCGGACTCGGCCGTGGCGGCCGCCGCGGTGTGGTGGTCGAACAGGTCGACGTCGACGAGCAGGTGCTCGCCGCTGACGAGTTGGACCGTCTGGCCCTCCACCCGCAGCAGGAAGGCGGGCTCGCCGCTGTCGCGCCAGGGCTCCAGCAGCCGGAGCAGGTGGTTGAGGGTCACAGCCAGGTTGTTGGCCGCCGACCTCTCGTCGAGGTCGGGCCACAGGGTGGCGGTGATAGCGGCCCGGGTGGTGCGCCGGTGGCCGACCAGGTAGGCGACCAGCTCGTGCAACCGCCGGCGGCGCAGGTCGGGATCGATGACCTCCTCGCCCGTCGGGCCATCGCGGCGAAGCTCCAGCTGTCCGAGCACCGCCAGGTACGTCGGCCGCGGCGGCGGGACCGGCAGGGCGGTCAGTAGGGCCTTCGCGGGCTTGGCGAGCCGGCCCGGCGCCAGCAGCGCCCGGACCGCGGCGCGCCCCGGGGCACCGAGAGCTTCGAGCAGCACCCGGCCCTCGGAGCGGCCGTTGGCGGCGAGGCCGACGGCGAGCTCGGCGGCGAAGGGGACGGGCAGAGCGGCCCGGACGACACCGACCGGCGGCACCTCGAGCGTGCGCAGCAGCGCGGCGTCGCCGCTCCCCTCCCGCAGGGCGGTGACGGCGGCCGCGAGCTCGCGCACGGTGCGCAGGTGGCCCCGCAGCGACAAGGCATCCCAATGCTTGCGGGTCTCGGGGAGCAGGACGTAGGTCGGCGCCAGGACCTGCCGCCAGGCCCGGCGGTCCTGACCGCGGTCGAGCCCGAGCGACTCGGCGGCCGCCTGCAGCATGTTCGCCGCCTGGGATTCGTCGCCCTCGGCCAGCGCCAGGGCCGCGCCGGTGACCGCCTCTCCGACCTGGGCGGCTTCGGTCGGCGGTGAGGCCGCGAGCGACTCGTCGAGGTGGCGCCGGGCCCCGGCGGTGTCACCGAGGTAGGCGCTCATGATCGAAGCCTGGGTGCCGAAGATGTGGCGGGAGTACGCGGTTGCGTTGCGGTCGTAGGCGGTGATGACCCGGGGCAGGCCGGCGACGACCTCGTCGGTGCGGCCCTGCCGCCACCAGACGCGCAGCTGGAGGCCGTCGATGATGTGCCGCATGCCCTCGGAGCCCAGCGACGAGAGCCGGTCGACGATGCGCTGGGCCTCCTCGGCGTCGCCCAGGTCGAGCTGGACGACGGTGCAGAGCCAGCCGGCGCACACCTCCCACACGGTGTCGAGCACACTCGATTCGATGCCGCCCAGCTCCGCGATGACCATGAGGTCGTCGCCGTCGAGGTCGGCGAGCAGGGCCCGGCTGATCGAGGCCATGGCCCGAGCCAGGGCGTGCCCGGTGGGCTCCAGCTCGAAGACCCGCGACACCAGCGGCCCGGCCGCGCTGAGGTTCTGCTCCCACCAGGCGAGGATGCCGAGGTGGGCGATGGCGGCGAGCTCGACGTCGAGGTCGCCCTCGGCCCGGGCGTGATCGCGGGCGTCCTCCAGGCGGACGTGGGCCTCAGCCGGCCCGGTGACCACGGCATGGACGCCAACGGCCAGCCGTCCCGGCACCGACAGGCGCACGGAGTCCGGGCTGGCGGCGAGCCACCGCCGCAGCTGGCTCGGCACGAGCTTGTCGACGGCGAGGCAGGCGCTGCGCAGCACCAGCGGGGCGACCTCCCACAGCCGGGCGCGCTCGACGAGCAGGAAGGCCTCGTCGTGGCGGCCCCGCCGGTTCAGGTTCTCGACGGCCCTGCGCCGGATGAGCGCCTGCTCGCCGGGGTCGAGGGCGATCCCCGGCGCGGTGCGCCACAGGCCGTGTGCGACGTGCCAGCCGTCGGCGTCCCGAGCGACCAGCGGCACGCCCCGCAGCGCCTCGGTGAGCACGACCGGGCTGCCCAGCGCAGCCGAGATCAACTCGTCGTCGGCCCCGCCCAGGTCGGAGACGGCCGCGAGGACGTGGCGGCGCACGGTGCCCAGCGGTTCGAGGATCTCCTCCCACAGGTAGGTGCCGGTGAAGCGGTGGCCCACGCTCGAGAGCAGCTCGGCCATGGCGGGCCAGCCGCCGGTGTCGCCGAGGCGGTCGAAGTCGAGGCCCCGGCGCTCGGCGAAGCCCCGCAGCTCCTCGTCGGAGAAGCGCAGGTCGTCCTCCCACAGGTGCAGCACGTCGCCCTGGCTCCCCAGCCGGCTGAGCGCGACCGGGGGCTCGACCCGGCTGGCCAGCACCACATGCCCGTTGGCGGGCATGGCGGTGACGAGGTCGGACAGCCAGGCCGCGGCCGACGATCCGGCCGGCACGAGGTGGATGTCGTCGAAGAACAGGCAGGCCTCGGTGGGCGCGCGGTGCCACACGGCGTCGGCGATGGCGGCCGGGTCCTGCACGGCGGTGGCGTGCTCGTCGAGCGCGGTGGCGACCACCCGGGCGAGGCGGTCGGCATCGACGTCGTGCTCCTCGACCCCGATCCACACGTCCTCGCCGCGGGGCGCCAGCCGGTTCTCGGCGATGGCCTGCGCCAGCAACGTCGTCTTGCCCAACCCCGCCCCACCGACGAGCGAGGTGACCCGGTGCTCCCATCGGCCGGCCAACGACCGCAGCAACCGCGGCCGAACCAGCAGATCATCCCTCGGCTCCGGCGGTACCAACCGAAACGACCGGCCCACGTGGCCCAAGGTAGATCCCCCCGATGCGCTGCGCTCACGACTCCCGGTCTTGAATCTCGCCCGCGGTCATACTCGGATGCATGGCTGGACAGGACCTTGGGGACCATGGGCCGGTCGCCCGGGCGATCATCGACGGCAACGTCTACATGACCTTGGCGACCGCCGACGGGGAGGGACGGCCGTGGGCGACGCCGGTGTTCTTCGCCCATGCCGACCACCGGGACTTCTTCTGGATCTCGTCGCCGGACGCGCTGCACTCCCGCAACCTCGCGGCACGCCCTGAGGTGAGCCTGGTCGTCTTCGATTCGACCGCGCCGGTCGGCAGCGGGCAGGCGGTGTACGTGTCGGCGACGGTCGATCAGCTGGCGGGCGAGGACATCGCCGCGGGGCTCGCCGTCTACCCGGGGCCGCCCGAGCGAGGGGCCCGGCGGATCGCGCCCGAGGAGGTCCAGGGGTCGGGCCCGTTCCGGCTCTACCGGGCGCGGGCGTCGCAGCACTGGATCCTCTGCCCCAGCGAGACCCGACCGTGCGAGGAGCACGGCATCGCCCTCGACCACCGCGCCGAGGTCTCGCTCTGAGCGCGGTGCGTCAGCGCTCGAGGAGGTTGGCCTGCAGCGCCGTGAGGGTGACCTGGTCGACGCCGCCGGCGCGGAGGTACTCGGTGACCGATCCGTGCTCGTCCCGGATCCACCGGAGCATGGTGGGGATCGACTCGGCGTCCATCTCCCGGATCGCGGCGGGGAGGCTCTGCACGAAGGCGTAGTAGTCGGGGTCGTGCACCTGGAGATAGGCGTCGCGGGCCGTCCGGCACTCGGCGGTGAGCATGTAGTCGTGGACGATGTCGTCGTCGCTGACGCCGAGGGCGGCGAGCACGACAGCGGCCAGGATGCCGGTGCGGTCCTTGCCGGCCGTGCAGTGGAAGACCGCGGGGACCCCATCGGATCGGGCGAGCAGCGTGACCGCCCGGCCGATGGCCTGGCGGCCCAGGTCCGCCATCGAGACGTAGGCCTCCCCGGCAGTCAGCCGGACGGGCGGCGGCTCGGCGATCGGCCGGCTGGGCCCGCCGACCTCGTCGATCATCGGCAGGTGGTGGACCGCGCTGCCCCCTCCGTCGGCCCGCGGGCGGAGCTGCCCGTGGTCGTCCAGCTCGTGTTGGGAGCGCAGATCGATGACAGTGCGCAGCCCCAGCCTGTGGAAGGCGTCGAGGTCGGCGCCGTCGAGGCGGTGCAGCGTGTCCGCCCGGAACAACGTCTTCCAGCGCACCCGTGCCCCACCCTCGGTCTGGTACCCGCCGAGGTCCCGGAAGTTGAAGCACGTACCGAACGGAACCACCCTGTCCGCAAACGTCGTCACGCCGGCACGCTATCGACGCTCCGCCGGAGCCACAGCGCCAGGGCCAGGGCGGTGAGCACGTGCCAGACCGCGTGGCCCTGGACGACGGAGTCGGGGTCACAGAGCGGGGCGTCCGTCCGGGTGAGCACGTTGACGAGGACGGCCGCCGCGAACGTGAGGACGGCGGACAGCGGTGGCCGGGGGAGCCGGCCGCGCCGCCACTCGACGACGAGGACGGCGGGCAGCGCGGCGATCGACCCGTCATGGACCACCTCGGCCCAGGACGGCATCGGCCCGTGGTACAGGACGCTCCCGACTCCGACCGCGCCGAGCGCGGCGGCGGCCGGTCGGGAGCCGCCGGCCCGCAGCATGTAGGCCCCAGCCAGCACGAAGGCCAGGCTCGACACCGTGTTGACCGGCTGCCCGAGCCAGCCCTCGTGCAGCGCCTCGCAGTCGGACCCGCCGAAGGCCACGGTTCGCATGCTCGCAGCCTGCCATCCCGGTGCTCGGGCGCCGGGGACAGCATCATGTGCGCGGATGGACGCGGAGCGTGTTGCCCGTCGGGTTGCGGTGGGGCTGGTGGTCGGCGTCTATGCGTGGTGGGCGGTCGGGCGGGAGCCCTTCTCGACAGCGGCGACCTGGGCGGTGCTGACGGCCGGCCTGGTGGCGGGCGTGGCGGGCGCGTTGGGAGCGCGGGGGCGGCGGCGGTCGGCGGCGCGGTCTTCGGCCGGCGACGTGCGGGGCTGGGCCCTGTGGCTCGGGGCGATGGCTGTGTGGCAGCTCGCCGCGTACCTGCAGTCGCCGAGGGAGGACCATCCCACCGTCAGCTCCCTGACGAACGCGGTGCTGAGCACCCATCCGACCCGGACCCTGGGGTTCGTCCTGTGGCTCGTCGCCATGCGGGAGCTGGCCCGGCTGTGACCCGGATCGTAACGCTCCTCGGCTATGTGGTGCTCGCGGCGTGGGCCGGGTGGCTCCAACTGACCGCCCGCCGGCGGGGCTCCGGAACCTTCGCCGACGCCGTGCGCGCCCTGGTGCGACACCCCCTGGTCCGCGCCCTCGTCCTCGCCGCCTGGCTGTGGTGGGGCTGGCACCTGTTCGTCCGGGTCGACTGGCGTTCGTGACCAGCGCCGGGATGTCAGCGGATCAGTGGATTCGGGGTTGGTCGAGGCGCTTCGGCCGGTTGCGACGAGGCTGCACGAGCACCGGCCACGTCACCAGCACCAGGAACCCGATGACGGCTGCGACAGCGACGATCATCATGTAGGTCGCATTCCCTCCCTGCCTCCGGGCAACCGCTCGCCGCCCCCGCCGGTGAGCCGCTGGGCTTTGGGGAGGGGGAAGCGGTGGGTGGGTACCCTCCGGGGATGCCCGGAGGGAAGCCGCTTGCGTTCGATCCGATCGAGGAGGCGCGGCGGCAGTGGGATGCGCATGGTTGGGCGGACGCGTCGCCCGGGATGGCGATGGTCACCTCGATCATGCGGGTGCACCAGGTGTTGATCGGCCGTGTCGACCGGGTGCTCGCCGGCCTGAACCTGAGCTTCGCCCGCTACGAGGTCCTCATGCTGCTGCTGTTCAGCCGGAAGGGTGCGCTGCCGCTGGGCAAGGTGGGGTCCCGCCTGCAGGTGCACCCGGCCAGCGTCACCAACGTGGTGAACCGGCTCGAAGCCGACGGCCTGCTGCGCCGGGTGCCGCACCCGTCCGACGGCCGGACCACGCTCGCCGAGATCACTCCGGCAGGCCGGAAGCTCGGCCGGACCGCCACCGAGGCCCTCAACACGGACGTGTTCGAGGCCACGGGCCTCACCGGCCGCCAGCTGGAGCAGCTCTTCGGGCTCCTGCGCCGGGTACGGCAGGCGGAGGGTGACTTCGGGCCGGCGGCCGGTGCCGGTGCCGGCGTGCCGAACAGTTTGACTCCATAGTTTCAGGAGCTTTGACTTCAAACTATTCTGCGCTCATGGCTTCTTTCGAGCGTGTCGGTGTCGTCGGGTGCGGGTTGATGGGGTCCGGGATCGCCGAGGTCTCCGCCCGGGCGGGGTGCGACGTGATCGTGGTCGAGGCCGACGACGCCGGAGCCAAGGCCGGTCGGGCGCGGATCGAGGGGTCGCTGGCCACCGCCGTCCAGCGGGGCAAGCTCTCCGCCGAGGAGGGGGAGGCGGCGCTCGGGCGCATCGCGGTGGGCGCCGATTTCGACGCCCTGGCCGACCGGGAGCTGGTCATCGAGGCGGTCGTGGAGTCGGAGCCGGCCAAGGTCGAGGTGTTCAACCTGGTCGACAAGGTGGTCGAGGGGCCTGACGCGGTGCTGGCCTCGAACACGTCGTCGATCCCGATCATGAAGCTGGCCATGGCCACCGGCCGGCCCGAGGCCGTCACCGGGCTGCACTTCTTCAACCCGGTGCCGGTGCTGAAGCTGGTCGAGCTGGTGCCGTCGCTGCTGACGGCGGAGCGGACCATCGAGCAGGCCGAGCGCTTCGCCACCGAGGTGCTGAACAAGCGGGTCATCCGCTCGCAGGACCGGGCCGGTTTCGTGGTGAACGCCCTGCTGATCCCCTACATCCTCTCCGCGATCCGGATGCTGGAGTCCGGCTTCGCCACCGCCGTCGACATCGACGCCGGCATGGTCGAGGGCTGCGCCCATCCCATGGGCCCGCTGCACCTGGCCGACCTCATCGGCCTCGACACCACCATGGCGGTGGCCGAGTCGCTCTACGAGGAGTTCAAGGAGCCGCTCTACGCCCCGCCGCCACTGCTGTCGCGCATGGTCGACGCCGGGCTGCTCGGCCGCAAGGCCGGCCGTGGCTTCTACGACTACGACCACCACTGACTGCCCGTGACCACTCCGTACACCCCGCCCGTCGACGACATCGTGGAAGCTCTGGCGGTCGTCGGTCTCGACGAGCTGGCCGCCCTGGGCACCTACGCCGACGCCGGGGCCGACCCTGCAACCGTCCGGGAGCTGCTCGAAGCGTTCGGCCGCTTCGCCGTCGACGTACTGGTGCCGACCGACCGCATCGGCGACCGGGAAGGCGCCCGGCTGGACCCCGCAACCGGCGAGGTCACGCTGCCCGAGCCGTTCGCCAAGGCCTACCGCAGCTATGTCGACGGCGGCTGGGGCGGGCTGGCGTCTCCCGTCGACCACGGCGGGGGCGGCATGCCGCGCCTGGTGGGCACGGCGCTGCAGGAGATCCTGACCTCCGCGAACATGGCGCTGTCGCTCAACCCGGTCCTGACCCAGAGCGCCATCGAGCTGCTGGTGCAGTGGGGCACTCGGGCGCAGCAGGACCGCTACCTCCCCCGGCTGATCAGCGGCGAGTGGACCGGCACCATGAACCTCACCGAGCCGGAGGCCGGCTCCGACCTGGGGGCCATCCGGACCACGGCCGCGCCCGAGAGCGACGGCGGTGACAGCGACGGCGGGCGTTGGCGGCTCACCGGCACGAAGATCTTCATCACCTGGGGCGAGCACGACCTGACCGACAACATCGTCCACCTGGTGCTCGCCCGGACGCCGGGGGCGCCGCCCGGGACCAAGGGCATCTCGCTGTTCCTGGTGCCAAAGGTGCTGCCGGACGGCCGCCGGAACTCACTGGAGTGCGTGGCGCTGGAGCACAAGCTGGGCATCCACGCGTCGCCGACGTGCGTCATCGCGTTCGACGGCGCCGACGCCGAGCTGGTGGGCGAGCGCAACGGCGGCATGCGGGCGATGTTCACCATGATGAACGCCGCCCGCCTGGCGATCGCGGTGCAGGGCCTGGCCGTCGGCGAGGTGGCCGGCCAGCAGGCCCTCGCCTTCGCCCGGGAGCGGCGCCAGGGCCGGGCGCCCGGCGCGCGCGCCGGCACTGCGTCGCCGATCGTCGAGCACCCGGACGTCGCCCGCATGCTGCTCGACATCCGCGCCACCACCCGAGCCATGCGCCTGCTGCTCTACCTGACCGCCCAGCAGACCGGCGTCGCGCAGCACGACCCGTCGCCCGACGTGCGGGCCGCCGCCCAGGCCCGGGTCGACCTCCTGACCCCCATCGGCAAGGCGTGGTGCACGGACACCGGGTTCCGCCTGGCGTCCGAAGCGGTGCAGGTCCACGGCGGGATGGGCTACATCGAGGAGACCGGCATCGCCCAGCGCCTGCGGGACAGCCGCATCGCCCCGATCTACGAGGGCACCAACGGCATCCAGGCGATCGACCTGGTGACTCGCAAGCTGGCCCGCGACGATGGCGCTGCCATCCGCTCGCTGATCGCCGAGATCGCGGCCACCGCCGCCGCGGCATCGTCCCCCGCGCTCGCTGACGCCGTCGACGCCGTGCGGTCGGCCACCGACTGGATTCTGCAGCAACCCCCCGGCTCACCTGACGTGCTGGCCGGCGCCACCGCCTACACCGAGCTGTGCGGCATCACCATCGCCGGCTGGCTGCTGACGCGCCGCGCCCTCCAGGCCCAGGCGACCGCCAGCCCTCGGGCCGACGAAGCCACCACCGACGCCGCCACCTTCGCCGTCGAATCCCTCTCGATGGCTCCCGGCCTCGCCCGGCGAGCCACGGCCGGCGCGGCCCACCTGGTCATCTGACCCCGGTTCGCCGGGGTCAGGTGCAGCGGTTGCGGATGGTGCCGATCCCTTCGATCCAGGACTCGAGCACCTCGCCGGGCTGGAGGAAGCGGGCGGGCTGGCGGGCGATGCCGACGCCGGCGGGGGTGCCGGTGAAGATCACGTCGCCGGGCAGCAGCGGCAGGACCGCGGAGAGCTCGGCGACCAGTCGGGGCACGCTGAAGATCAGGTCGCTGGTGCGGGCGTCCTGCACCTTCTCGCCGTCGACCGAGCAGCCCAGAGCGAGGTCGTCGGGGTCGGGGAGCTCGTCGGCGGTGACCAGCCACGGACCTATGGGCCCGAAGGTGCGGCGGGACTTGCCCAGCGAGAACTGGCCGCCGGCGGCGAACTGGAGGTGCCGGTCGCTGACGTCCTGGCCGACGGTGAGCCCGGCGATGTGGGCCCAGGCGTCGGCTTCGGCGACGCGTTCGGCGCGCCGGCCCACGACGGCGACCAGCTCGACCTCCCAGTCGACGCTGTCACCCTGGATGTCGATGTCGTCGAACGGGCCGGCGAGCGAGGCCGGGAACTTGGTGAAGGTGGCGGGCACCTCGGGGACGGCCATGCCCGATTCCTCGGCGTGGCGGCGGTAGTTGAGCCCGATGGCGAACACCTGCCGGGGCTCGGGCACCGGGTTGCGGAGGTCCGCTTCGACGAGCGGACCGGTGGGAGCCACAACCTCGGCTGCGAATTCGACGAACGCCGGCCACTCGTCGTAGATCGCCATGAGGCCCGGGCCGAACCGGCCATCCGAGGCCGCCGCCACATCGGCGATCCCGTCCTCCAGGACGAGCACGGCGCGACCGTTGCTGTTGGCGAGCTTCATGGCGCTGCGACCGGAGCCATGCGGAGGGGTTGGTGGCCCCACGTGCTGATGCGGTCGTAGCGGCGGTTCTCGTCCCAGTGGTCGGTGACGAGCCGGGCGCCGTGACCGACCTCGACCTGGAAGCCCGCGGGCCCCATGACGTAGAAGCTGAAGACCTTGTCGTTGTCGTGGCGGCCGAGGCCGTTCGGGATGGGCAGGTCGGTCGCCCACGCCCGGTCGAACGCCGCGCCGACATCGTCACGGTCGTTGGTCTCGAACATGACGTGGTGCAGCGTCTGGGGCAGCTCGAACGGGGCCTTGGCGAGGGCGACGCTGTGGTGGCGCCGGTTGCAGTGGTAGAAGCGGACCTGGAGCTCGATGCCGTCGAGGATCTCGGTCTCGATCCAGTCCGACTGGCCGAAGCCCAGCCCGTCGACGAGGAACCGGTGGGACTCGTCGAACGCGGTCGTCGCGAACACGGCGTGCCCGAACCCGACGCCATCGGTGAGAAAGCCGCCGTGAACGAGCGGCGACGCATACGGGGCCGAGGCCCGCTCCAGTCCTTCGACGAGCTCGATCGGCATGCCCCACGGTGAGGTGGTGCGGACGAGCCGCCGGACCCGGCGGCGGCGACGGAGGTCGTCGCTGACGTCGATGACTTCGAACCCGGCGCTGTCGAGCCGGACGATGGTGGCGTCGAACGCCGCCTGGTCGACGGCCTCGAAGCCGACGGCCACTGCGTCGTCGGCCGGGCCGGGCTCGACGATGATCCGGTGCGCCTTGTCGTCGTTGCGCCAGGTCAGGGACCCGCCGCCCGGGGTCGGCTCGCCGGGCACGAGGCCGATCACGTCACCGAACAGGGGCGTGAGGCTGGTCGGGTCCGGGACCTCGATCCCGAGGTACGCCAGCTCCAGCTCGTGTCGCATGGCTGCCGTCACTCCGGGTCCGGTGCGTCCCACGGGACGGTCCCGGAGAGCCAATGGGTGATGACCTCGTCCTGGTCGTTGCGGTGGAGGTGCCGGGGCGGCTGCCCGAACGTGGCGTACGGGCGGCAGCGGATCACGACCCGGTCCTCTTCGGCCGCCATGGCCGCCACGAACGGGCGGGCATCCTCCCCGAGCGGTTCGCCCGACATCCGCCCGGCGACGGCCATCATCACGTCGACGACCAGTTCGGGGTCGCGGTCGACGACGGCGTCGGCGTACACCTGGAGGTAGGCGAAGGGCCAGTGCTCGTCGAGGACGCACAAGCTGACCTTGGGACGCCGGTCGACCACCCGAGCCTTGCCCCGCCCGGCCATCGTCGAGACCAGCAGCTCGTCGCCGTCGGTGGGGATGTAGTACACGACCGAGCTCGCCGGCCCGTGCTCCTTGCGGCCGTAGGCGAAGACGCAGGTGCGATGGGTGCGCACGAACTCACGGCGTTCCGACGGAAGCATGTCCCGGTCGGTCGGAACGGTGAACGGCTCGGTGGCGAGGGGCAACAACATGGCAGTCCGACTCCTGATCGATCGATCTACCCAGAGGCTATAGCCTAATCGAACGATTAGGTAGGGCCCTTGTGGCCGAAGAGGAGCGTGAGCACCGCGTCCGCGTGGGCCTCGATCACGTCGTCAGCCGACGGATCCACGCCGGAGAGCCGGCGACACTCCGGGCCGAGGACGAAGATCGTCGCCCCGGCCCCGGTGAGGAGGTAGTAGAGGTGCACGGGCGGGATGTCCGGGACCTGACCCTCCGCCGCCAGGGCCGCGAACCGCGCCGTCGTCAGCTCGTACAGCGGGCGGATGTGGCGATCGACGAGGTAGTCCATGCGGGGCCCGTCGACCTTGCACTCCTGGGTGATAATCCGGTGCAGCTGGGGGTGGCGCGCCGAGAACGTGACGAACTCGCGCATCAACAGCCGGGACACCATCGGCTCGTCGACCCCGCGCAGCCCGCTCTCCCGAGCGAGGAGCGTCTCGACGAGGGTCTCGAACAGGCCGTCCACCGCGACCCGCCACAGCTCGTCCTTCGAGCTGAAGTGGTAGTTGAGCAGCGGCTGGGTGACCCCTGACCGGGCCGCGATCTCCCGGGTCGAGGCTCCGTCGAACCCCCGCTCCGAGAAGACGTCGAGCGCCGCGGCCAGGATGCGGTCCCGGGTCGAGTCCGCCGACGGCCGTGTCCGCCGCCCTGGTGTCGCCGATCGAGCCACGGAGTCGAACTCTATCGATCGATCAGCTTGCCCTTGCGTGACCCCGACGCTGGTCGGCGCCCATGTCCCGCTGGTTCACCGGCTACGCCACCCGCATCGCCGGGGTCACCGACCACTACTGACCCCACCGCCGCTGCTTGCCGGGGCGGCAGACTGACATCGTGAGCGGTCCGGTGCGTGCCGAGGATGTGGATGCCCGGCCCTCGACCACCGCGGTCGAGGCCGCGCCGCCGGCGAAGCCGGTCCTGGAGGTGACGCCGAGTCGGACGACCCAGGTCGGGGCCGCGTCGGTGCGACGGGCGCTGCCTCGGCGCGACCGGCGGACGGTGGGAGCGTGGTGCTTCGCCGACCACATGGGCCCCGTCGCCGTCACCGAGGACCGCGAGGTCGACATCGGCCCGCACCCCCACATCGGGCTGCAGACCGTGACCTGGCTGGTGGCCGGCGAGCTGGTCCACCACGACAGCCTCGGATCCGAGCAGCCCATCCGGCCCGGGCAGCTCAACCTGATGACCGCCGGGCACGGCGTGGCCCACGCCGAGGAGGGCACCGGCCGCTACCGGGGTGACCTGCACGGCATCCAGCTGTGGGTCGCCCAACCGGAGGGGACCCGCCACGGCCCGCCGGCGTTCGAGCACCACGCCGACCTGCCCCAGGTCGAGCTGGCGGCCGGGGTGGCCACGGTGTTGATCGGCGGCTTGGGCTCGGCTCGATCGCCGGCCCGCCACGACACCGACGGTCTCGGCGTCGACCTGCGGCTTCGCCCCGGCCGCTCGGTCGTCGAGCTGCAGCCCGGCTTCGAGCACGCCGTGGTGGTGCTCGAAGGCGCGGTGGCGCTCGACGGCACTGTGGTCGTCCCCGGGAACCTGGCCTACCTGGGCTTTGCGCGTGACGAGCTGGCGATCTCGGCCCGGACGCCGACCCGGGCGCTGCTCCTCGGCGGGGTGCCGTTCGAGGCGCCGATCTCGATGTGGTGGAACTTCGTCGCCCGCACCCACGACGAGATCGACGCCGCCCGCGCCGCGTGGGAGTCCCACGACGACCGCTTCGCCCCGGTGGCATCGTCCCTCCCCCGCATCGCCGCCCCACCGACGCCGTGGCGCCCGGGCTGACGCCCTAGGCCTCCTCGCTGAACACGCAGGTGCCGTTGTCGCAGGCGGACATGACGTCCTGGACCTGGCGGCGGGCTGCCTGGAGCTCGGTGATCTTGGCGTCGATCCGGGCAAGGACGTGCTCGAGCCGCCAGCGCTCCGATTGGCACGTGACCCCGCCGCGATCGGTGGCGTGGAGGGCGTCGATGACCTCGTCGAGGGTGAACCCGAGCTGCTGGAGCCGCCGCGCGAGACGGATGCGTTCGACGGTCGCCGCCGTGTAGGTGCGGTAGCCCGAGGCGGTGCGCTCCGGCTTGGGCAGGACACCTCGACGTTCGTAGAAGCGCACGGTGTCGACCGTGACGTCGGCGAGGTCGGCGATCTGTCCGATCTTCATCCCACAATTCCCTTGACTCTGGACCTATGTCCAGACTTTATCGTCGAGGCATGACCGATCAGACCAGCTCCACGACCACTCCGATCGTCTGCGACATGACCGACGCCCCCGACACCTCGGTCGAGCGTCTCGCCGAGTACGAGCGGCTCTACACCGAAGCCTTGATCGGCCGCGAGCGCACCGAGGACGGCATCCGCTTCCGGTTCCGGGCCCGCCCGGGCCTGGAGGCGTGGGTACGGGACCTCGCCGCCCGGGAGAAGGCCTGCTGCGCCTTCTTCTCCTTCACGATCTCGGTGCACGACGACGAGATCTGGTGGGACTCCTCGGTCGTCGACGACGACATCGCCCGCCAGATCCTCGACGAGATGTACCACCTGCCCGAGACCATCAGCACCGGTGCTCCGGCCCTCTTCGAGCGCTTCTCCGGCCAGGGCCTGCAGGTGATGATCGACGACGGCGGCACGCTCCGCCCGGCGACGACTGCCGAGCTGGGCCTGGATGCCGGCTAGGCGGGCGCGGCTCGCGGCCCGAGCGTGAGCTGCCGTGCCGCCAGCGCAGTGGCGGCGGCGTGCATGGCGGCGATGGTGGCGGCCGACAGGGCGAGGCCGGTGCGGTCGTCGGCGAGCTGGTGCGCGACTTCCGCGATGTCGAGCACCGCGAAGGCGGCGGCGCCCAGGGCGACGACCAGGAGGACCCGCCGGTCGGGACGCCACAACACAGCGGCCGCGAGCACCGCCGACAGCACCACCGCGAGCGCCACGGGGCCGGGCGACTCCAGGTCCAAGCCCAGCACTCGCTCCTCGTCCTTCTCGGCCGACTCGACATGCTCAGCTGCCTCGCCGCTCGGCTCGTCGGTATGGGTGTCGGTGGTCGGTTCGGCGGCGACGCCGACGACGAACAGGATCGTCGCGACGACTAGCAGCGCCGCGATGGCCCTCGGTCGCGAGCCCGGGTCGGTCCTCATAAGTGGGACCTGAGCCGGGGGGTCGGCACCTGGGTGGGGCCGCTCTCGCCGGCCGGCTCACACGGCTGCGTGCGGCGTCGACGTCGGCGTCGGCGCCACAGCACCGCGGTCACGGCCAGGACCACGACGAGTCCGGCGGACCCGAACACGACCGCCCCGAGCACCGACGCGATGCCCGTAGCCGCGAGGAACCCGAGGATCGGCCCGGCGCAGCAGACCGCGCAGGCCACGGCACCCGCTCCGAGCATCCCGAGCCCCGCGGCTGGACTGGGCTTGTTGGCAGATCCCATGGCGGTCAGTCCGCCACGCCGAAGAGCTCGGCGAGCACCCTCTGGCCGTCTGCCGGCGCCCGCACTTCGAGGGCGGCGCCCCGCCGGTCGATGACCACGGCGAAGCTGAAAAACCGGCAGCAGGCCTGCTCAGCGACGGCCAGCCGAGCGATCTCGCCGATGTCGCAACCGGGCCCGAGCTCCAGCCGCAGACCGCCGTCGAGTGGCACTCGGGCCACCACACCACTCGACCGATCCGGCGTTCCGTCCAACAGCGCACGCCACTCGTCGAGGCGACCAGACATCTCGCCGGCCCCGAGCGTGCACGCGATCGGCACGTCATCCGCGGCATCGCCGGCGCAGCAACGGTCGCCACAGGTGCTGGCGGGTGGCTTCGTGGTCAGATTCGTCGTCACATTCGGACGGTAAGCCCTCCAGTCGACTTCAAGGTCAAGCCCTTGCGCCGGTACGTACGCTCCGCGGCCATGTCCGTGCTCCGCTCCCTGGTGCTGTTCGCCCTCGCCGCCCTCGCCGAGATCGGGGGCGCCTGGATGGTGTGGCAAGGGGTCCGCGAGCACCGGGGCCTCGCCTGGATCGGCGCCGGCATCGCCGCGCTGGCCGCCTACGGGTTCGTCGCCACGTTCCAGGACGATCCCCACTTCGGTCGCATCCTCGCCGCCTACGGCGGCATCTTCGTGGCCGGCTCCCTGGCCTGGGGCATGATCCTCGACGGCTTCCGCCCCGACCGCTACGACATCGCCGGCGCCCTCATCTGCCTCCTCGGCGTCGCCGTCATCATGTACGCCCCCCGCCCCGCCTGATCACCGACCACCTTGGCGCCGCGCCGCGGCGCATACGTGCCTCGGGATGACGCATCGCAGGGCGACGAGGCAGCCGCACGAGTCGGCGCAGCCGACGCCACTCCTCGGTTCCCCGCCCCTCATCGCACGACGACGAGGCACTGGCACCGGTCGGCCGGAGGCCGACGCCCTGCCTCGAGCCGGCGCAGCGCAGACCCGCCCCAGGAGAGGGCGGCGGCAAGGAGACGAGGCCGGGAGGACGACTCGGCCGAAGGCCGAGGCCATCACTCGGACCGGCGCAGACCTGCCTGACGACGGGGCGACGAGAGGGAGGCGAGGCACTAGCGCCGGTCGGCCGAAGGACGACGCCTTGCCTTCGACCGCGCAGCGCAAACCTGCCCAGGAGAGGGCGGCGGCAACGAGACGAGGCCGGGAGGACGACTCGGCCGAAGGCCGAGGCCATCACTCGGACCGGCGCAGACCTGCCTGACGACGGGGCGACCGACGCAGTTTCCTCGGCTCAGCGCACGACGACGAGTTTGAGGGGTGGGTCGGCGAGGGCGGTGGGGGCGTCGGACCAGGGGACGACGGCGCTGGTGACCGGGGTGGGGTCGAAGCGGCCCGAGGCGACTAGGTCGAGGACGTGGGGGATGGCCGGCCGGGCGTGGGCGCGGCCGGTGTGCAGGGTGCAGCAGCGGGAGTACATCGCGAACATCGGGACGGCGGGGTCCTCGAGGTAGACGGACGTGCTGGTGCACGTGCCGTCGAACGCGGTGCTGTTGAGCGCACAACGCAAGCCCTCGGCGGTGCCGCTGGCGTCGACGACGACCGGGAAGGCGCCCACCTTCCGGGGCGGCGGCCCTTCGTGCACGTCGGCGCCGAGGGCCGAAGCGATGGCCAGGCGGGCCGGCGAGTCGTCCTGGTACACCACCCGGCCCGCGCCCAGCGCGACGGCGAGGCCCGCGGCGTACAGCCCGATCGAGGCCGGCGCCCCGCCCACCACCAGCACCTCGGCGCCCGGCTCCGCCGCCGCCAGCGGCGGACCGACCGCTCGCCAGGCGTCGGGCAGGTTGTCGCTGGCGCTGGCCACGGTCGCCGGCTCGATCCCGTCGGGCAGCGGGACGAGCATGGCGTCGGCGTGCGGTACGTGCGCCAGGTCGGCGAGGAGCCCGCCCCAGCCGAGCCCGCCCATCTCCCCCAACCCGTAGGTCGACAGCTTCGGGTGGCTGGCGCAGTTCCCGGTCCGGCCCCGCTGGCACGGCCCGCACCGGCCGCAGGAGATCTGGAACGGCACGACGACCCGGTCGCCCGGCCGAACCGTGGCAACCGAGTCACCCACGTCGACCACTTCGGCCACCGCCTCGTGGCCGAACGGGTACGGGCCGGCCAGCGGGTAGGCGCCCTGGAGAACGCCGACGTCGAGGTCGCAGGTGGCCACCGCCAGCGGCCGGACGATCGCGGCCTCCGCCGAACCGAGGACCGGGTCCGGCGCTTCCTCCCAGCGGACCGTGCCGGGCTTGTCGAGCATGAGCCGTTGCATAGGACAACTGTCTTACTAAGACGATCGTCCTGTCAAGGCGGCGCCGGACGTACGCTGCAGACGTGCCGAGAACGTCCGACAGCCGTCGTCGCATGCTGCGCGCCGCGGCGACGCTGTTCCGCCGCCAGGGCTACGCCGCCACCGGCTGGCGGCAGGTCGTCGCCGAGAGCGAGGCGCCTTGGGGCTCGCAGCACCACCACTTCCCCGGCGGCAAGGAGCAGCTCGCCACCGAGGCCCTCGGCCGGGCCGGCGACGCCTACGGCCGGATGCTCCAGGCCGTCCTGGCCGAGGGCGACCTCGCGCGGGCCGTGGAGACCTGGGCACGGGTCGCCGCCCAGGAGCTCGAGCGCAGCGGCTGGGCCGACGGCTGCCCCATCGCCACCGTCGCCCTGGAGACCGCACACACCTCCGACGCTCTCGCCGAGGCCTGCGGCGCCGCGCTCAGCGGTTGGCGCCAAGCCCTCGCCACCGCCTTCGCCGACGCCGGACTCCCCCAAGCCGAGGCCGCCTCACTGGCGACGCTCGTCCTCGCCGCGATCGAAGGCGGCCTCCTCCTCGCCCGAGCCACCCGGAGCCGCCAACCCCTCCACCAGGTCGGCAAGGAGCTGGCCTCGACCATCCGCGCCCGCGTTCCTTAGGCGTCATGCCCAGAACATTGTTTCGGAACAATGTTCTGAATAGGCTCGATGGCATGACCGACCTGGTGACCTACCGGTACGAGGAGCCCGTCGCCTCGATCACGATGGACGACGGCAAGGTGAACGCCCTGTCCGTCGACATGCTCGGCGCGCTGGGGGCGGCGTTCGACCGGGCCGAGGCCGACGACGCCGCCGTGGTCCTCGCCGGGCGCGACGGCACGTTCTCCGCGGGCTTCGACCTCAAGGTCCTCACCGCCTTCGGCCCCGAGGCACCCCGGATGATGCGGGCCGGCTTCGAGCTGGCGCTGCGGATGCTGTCGTTCCCCCGGCCGATCGTCGTCGCCTGCACCGGTCACGCCTTCGCCATGGGCTCGTTCCTGCTGCTGTCGGGCGACTACCGGATCGGTGTGCAGGGCGCCGAGCACAAGATCGCGGCCAACGAGGTCAAGATCGGCCTGACCATGCCCCACTCGGCGCTGGTCATCCTCGGGCAGCGGCTCAACCGCTCGTACCACGACCGGGTCGTGAACCTGTCCGAGACCTTCGCCCCGGACACGGCCGTCGCCGCCGGATTCCTCGACGCCCTCGTCCCCGCCGACGAGCTCCTCGCCGCCGCCACCCACAAGGCCGCCGAGCTGCGGGAGCTCGACATGCGCGCCTTCGCGGAGACCAAGCTGCGCAACCGCGCCGCCACCCTCGACGCGCTGCGGCTCGCCATCGAGACCGACGACGCCGAGTTCAAGGCGCTCCTGTGACCGAGGCGCCGTCCTAGGCTCCCGCGCCGTGCCGAGGGCCAAGCAACGCACCCCCGAGCTGCGCGACCACATCCTCCAGGTCGCGGTGGCCACGCTCGGCGACGATGGGACCGCCGGCTTCACCACCCGGCACGTGGCCGGCCGGGCCGGCACGTCGACCACCGCTGTCTACGAGCTGTTCGGCGACAAGGCAGGGCTCCTCCGGGCCGTGTTCTTCGAGGGCTTCCGCCTGCTGCGGGCCCGGCTCGACGAGCTGGCCGACGACGACGACCACGACGACCCGGTCGCCGGCCTGCTGGCCACGCTCCAGGCCGTGCGCCGGTTCGTGCGCGAGCACCCGGTGCTCGCCGACCTCATGTTCTCCCGCCCCTTCGCCGACTTCGACCCGGGCCCCGACGAGCTCGAGGCCGGGGTGGCGGTGCGCGTGCTGATCGTCGACCAGGTGCAGCACGGCATCGACGCCGGCCGGCTCCGCGGCAACGCCACCGACATCGCCCACGTGCTCCTCGCCCTGGTCCAGGGCCTGGCCGCCCAGGAGTCGGCCGGCTGGCTCGGCACCAGCGCGGCGTCGGTCGACCGGCGCTGGAACCTCGGCCTCCGCGCCGCCATCGCCGGCCTGCGCCCGGGCTAGCACCTTCCGGCCGGAGGCCGCCGGTCATGCCCGGGCCGCGTTGCGCCGTCGCCCGGCGGTTCGACCGGTAGAACAACGGGATGTCCGGACGAGAGCTGGTCGTGCTGGGCACCGCCAGCCAGGCACCGACCCGCTACCGGAACCACAACGGCTACCTGCTGCGCTGGGACGGCTTCGGGGTCCTGTTCGATCCGGGCGAGGGCACCCAGCGACAGATGGTGCTGGCCGGGGTGCCGTCCTCGGCGATCGACCGGATCTGCATCACCCACTTCCACGGCGACCACTGCCTCGGACTCCCCGGGGTGCTGGCCCGCATGTCGCTCGACCAGCTCGACCGAACCGTCCCGGTGTTCTTCCCGGCGGAGGACCGGGAGGTCTTCGACCACCTGACCAACGCCTCGATCGGGCGCCGGACGGTCACCGTCGAGGCCCGGCCGAGCGACGAGGGACCCCTGGTCACCGAGCCGCCGCTGCGGCTCAGGGCCCGGCGGCTCGACCACGGCGTCACCACGCTGGGCTACCGGCTCGAGGAGCCCGCCGGCCGGACCATGCTGCGCGAGCGCCTCGACGCCGCCGGGGTGCACGGTCCGGAGGTCGGCCGGCTCCAGCGGGACGGCAGCATCACCACGCCGGCCGGGACCGTGCGGCTGGAGGACGTGAGCGTTCCCCGTCCCGGCCAGGTGGTCGCCTTCGTGATGGACACCCGGCTGTGCGACGCCGCCGTCGAGCTGGCCGGGAACGCCGACCTCCTCGTGTGCGAGGCCACCTTCCTGTCCGGGGACCAGGACCTGGCCCGCGACTACGGCCACATGACCGCGGCCCAGGCCGCCTGGCTCGCCCGGGAGGCCGGGGCCCGCCGGCTGGTGCTCACCCACTTCTCGCAGCGCTACGCCGACAACGCGCGGCACGCAGCCGAGGCCGCCGAGATCTTCCCCGACGTCGTCGCCGTCAACGACCTCGACGTCGTCCCCGTCCCGGCCCGAGCCGGCTGAGGCACACAGCCGACAGCCACGCCCACGGCGCCGTGTGCGGGATTCCCGGCGGGGTACGCACTGGGCATGGGCGCAAGGGACGACCGGCGCAGAGGGGTCGGCGTCGTGCTGGTGGTGCTCGTGGCGTTGGCCGGGTTCGCGGTGTGGTGGATCAATCGGGAACCGTCCCCGCCCGGGAACGTGCTGCTGGTCGGCGACTCGTTGTTCTTCCAGTCGGCCGACGAGCTCACCAACATGGTCGAGTCCGACGGCTGGACGGTCGACGTCCAGGCCGGCATCGGCGCCGGCATCGAAGGAGGCGGCCTGCTGCCCACCGAGTGGGTCACCTACCTCAAGCCGATCGTCGAGAAGGAGGACCCGGAGGTCGTCGTCATCGAGCTGGGCACCAACGGGTGCGGCCCCTCCTGCGAGGGGATCCGCCGGGAGATCGACCAGGTGCTCGGCACGGTCAAGGACGCCGACCTCGTCATCTGGCTCACGGTGCGCACGGCCCCGGGCCGCGGCGTCGCCCAGGCCATCAACCGGGAGATCGCGGCCGCCCAGGACCGCTGGGACAACCTCGAGGTCGGCCCGATGGACAAGTGGTTCACCAACCGCCGTGACCTCCTCAACCCCGACGGTGTGCACCTCAACCCCGCCGGCCAACGCCACCTGGCCCAAAATGTCCTCGAGATCCTCCGCGACCACACCGATCGGTTGTGAAGCGACTGACGTCAGCGGGTGATCCAGGTGCCTTGGGTGGGGGTCCAGTGGATGGTGGCGTTCTGGAAGGTCTGGTGGACGCCGTTGCCGTCGGGTTCGGGGGTCTCGTCGCTGGTGGGATAGCCGAGGGCGGCTTCGCGGCCGTTGGCCGCGAACGCGTCGTGGATGGCGCCGTGCACGAGGTGCGCCCACGTGGTCGGTGACCACAGGAACACCCCGCCCTGCACGTACTGGTACCGGCCCCTGCTCCCGTTCGGCGCGGAGGCGGCGTCGGCCTCGTCCATGGTCGGGAACCCCCAGTTCCCTTCGGAGCCCAGGGCCCGGTACCGAGCGAGGATCGCCCCGTGCATCGACCATGCCCCCACGTCGGGATGCCAGATCACCATCCCGTAGTGGAACTCCTGGAACCGCCCACCCCGCTGTGCGTCCAACTCGGGGAGCTTGGGTGGGCCGACGACCGATGTGACGCCGCCCATCGCCCGCCACTTGTCGCCGATCGCCCCGTACGGCTCGTTGCAATCGACGATCTCCGCGCCGCTGTTGTCCCGGGCCTCGTCGTTGCCCCACCGGGACAGGAACAGGGCGGACACCCACTGGTTCGCCGGGCCGTCGTCCAGATCGGTGCGCAGCCACCAGTGGTTCGCACCGGCGCCGTCCCGCACCTCCGGTCCCCACGACCGGCAGAACACGTAGTTCGTCCCCGCCCGCAGGGTGCCGGTGCGGGTCCCACCGGGTGCGTCGAAGCCGGGGGCGTCGGCGTAGGTGTCGACCAGGACGCGGCTCGAAGCTCCGCCCGGGCAGTTCGTGCTGGTCCGGACGAGCGGGTTCTCCGGGTCCATGATCAGCGGGCCCTCGCCCTGCAGGACCGGGTTGACGATGTTGCCGTTGTCGGCGTCGGACCGGCCCGGGGCGTAGAGCTGCTCGTAGTGCAGGTGGTAGTCGGGCGAGCCGACGTTGCCCATGACCCCCACCGGGTCGCCCCGCTTGACCGTCGTGCCCACCGGCACGTGCGAGCTCATGTGCATGTAGGTGGTGAACCAGCCGTCGCCGTGGCGGATCTCGATGCCGCCGGGCGAGAAGGCCTGGTGCACGTAGCCGTCGGCCGACGCCCGATGGTGGCGCCGGTCGGCTGGCCGACGACCCGCATGTCGATCTTCTTGTCGTCCGGGTCGTGCCCGTAGTACGTGCGCAGGTCGACGGTTGCACCGCAGTCGAAGGGCAGCCGGAAGTCGGGCCGGTTAGGCAGTGGGTCGGCGGCGACGGCCACGACGGGTCGGGCGGCAGCAGTTGCGTTCTAGTGGCTGCTGCTTATATAAGTGACTTATGAAACAAGACCTGTTCGAGAGCATCGGCGCAGTGCGGCGCGAGGTGCGGGACGGCGAGCGCGAGGGGAAGCCGACCCGGGCCGTGGTGGCCGAGCGCACCTACGACACCACCATTGACGACATGTGGGACGCCATCACCAACCCCGAGCGCATCCCCCGGTGGTTCCTGCCGATCGAGGGCGACCTGCGGCTCGGCGGCCGCTACCAGCTCGAGGGCAACGCCGGCGGCGAGGTGACGGCCTGCGACCCGCCGACCCACATCGCCGTGACCTGGGAGTTCGGGGGCCAGCTCAGCTGGGTCGACGTGCTGCTGAGCGAGAACCCGGCCGGCGGCACGCGCCTCCGGCTGGAGCACGTGGCCCCGGTCGACCCCCACTGGGACCAGTTCGGCCCGGGCGCCGTCGGCATCGGCTGGGACCTCACGCTCCTGGGGCTGGGCGAGCACCTCCTGACCGGCGAGCCGGTCAAGGCGGACGACAAGGCGCTCGCCGGCCCGGAGTGGGTGGAGGTCATGACCCGCAGCAACGCTTCCTGGTGCGAGGCCGACATCGCCGGAGGCACGCCCGAGGAGGTCGCCCGGGCCGCGGCCGAGCGGACCATCGCCGCCTACACGGGCCAGGGCGAGACGCCGAGTGATGACGGGAGCCCGGCGGAGGGCTGATGCACGCCTTCGACGTGCTGGGAGACCCGATCCGGCGCCGCGTCCTCGAGCTGCTCACGGACGGCGAGCGCACCGCGGGCGCCATCACCGACGTGGTCCGTGACGAGTTCGGGATCTCCCAGCCCGCCGTCTCCCAACACCTCGGAGTGCTGCGCACCAGCGGGTTCGTCCACGTCCGGGTCGACGGGCCCCGGCGGCTCTACTCGCTCGACCCCACCCCGCTGCAGGAGGTCGACGCGTGGCTCGACCGCTTCCGTCGCTTCTGGGACCACCACCTCGACGCCCTGGCCACCGAGATCGCCCGCGGCAAGCGCGACCGCCGCCGGCGCAGCTGACGCCGCACCTTCTAAGGGGGATCAAAGGCGAGGGTGTGAACGTGCGGGGATGACCTGGCGGGCTGGCGCAGTCATTGGCGGGGTGACGGCGGCCGTCGTTGCCGGGGCGGTGGTCGTGGCGGTGTCCGGGGGTGGCGGAGGGGACGACGACGTCGCCGCAACCGTCGGGAGCAAGCGGGGAACCTCCTCCTCCACCGCCACCACCGTGCCAGAACCCGACCGGCTGTGTGTCGCCCACCAGACGCTGGAGGACGCGATCAGCGCGCTCGGAACAGTGGACAGCCCCGCCGACCGTGAAGCCTTCGTCCGAGCCGAGCTGGCCTTCTACTCCGACGCCGCTGGACGCGAGCCCGAGCCCGATGCGACTGCCTTCCGGATGTTCGCTCAGTACTTCGACGCGCTGCGGGTCTTCTTCGAGACCCGCGGCTGGCAGAACGCCACCCTGAACGACCTCGCCGAGATGCCGCGGCCGCCAACCGGCGACTCGGGCCCCCGGACGAACCAGATCCTCGCCGACCGGTGCGGCGTCTCCGCGCCCACCGACACGCCCGTGGGGGCGACCCCGTGAAGATCGACGTCGACGCCTTCGTCGCGTACGAGGCGGCCGGGTTCTCGGCCAAGGCCGCGGCCTACCACCAGCACTTCGGCGACCTCACCGGGCAGTTCGCCGATGCCCTGCTCGACGCGGCAGCGATCGGTGAGGGCTCGCGGGTCCTGGACGTGGGCAGCGGGCCCGGCCAGGTCGCCGGGACGGCCGCGGCGCGAGGAGCCGAAGTGGTCGGGGTCGACGTGTCGCCGGGCATGGTCGAGCTGGCACAAAGGCTGCACCCGGACGTCGAGTTCCACGTCGGTGACGCCCATCGGCTCCCCCACGCGGACCGGTCGTTCGACGCCGTCGTGGCCAACCTCGTGATGCCCCATCTCGCCGACCACCCCCGCGGCGTCGCCGAGATGTGCCGCGTGCTGGCCGACGGTGGCCGCCTCGCCCTGTCGACCTGGGACGCTCCCGCCCGATCGCCGTTCCCCGGCCTGCTGTTCCTGGCCGTGCAAGAGGCCGCCGCGCCTCCGGTCGACGGCATACCGCCAGGTCCGTCGTTCTACGGCTACGCCGACGACGACGCGTTCGCCCTGCTGCTCGCCGACGCCGGATTGGTCGACGTCGCCGTGGAAGACGCCCGCTTCACGTGTCGGGCGCCCTCGGCGGACGCGCTCTGGGAGTCGTTGCTCGAAGGCACGGTTCGGGCGTCCGCCCTGGTCCACGGTCAGACCGACGACGTGCGGCAGCGGATCCGCCACGCCTTCGACCGGCACGTCGTGGCCTACACCACCGACGACGGCCTGGAGCTCCCGATCGTCCTCAAGATCTGCTCCGGTCGCCGACCCTCCGGCTAGCCGCCAATCTGGAGGGGTGGGCGAACCCCGGCGGGTGCTCGAACACAAGATCAGGGCCCCGGCGACGGTGGGCGCCATCGCCCGCCCGGAGCTGGTCGCCCACTGCCTCGCGCGCCAGGCCGCGGTGCTCAGCGCACCCGCCGGGCACGGCAAGACCTACCTGGCCGCCCAGGTCGCCGCGGCGAGCGGCAGACCGGCGGCGTGGTTCAGCGCCGACGAGCTCGACCAGGACGCACTCGGACTGGTCGAACAGCTCCTCGCAGCGTTGGCGCGGGCATGGCCCGAGGTCGCCAGCCCCTCGATGGCTCTGACCGACGACGTCGCCGCCCTCCCCCTGCTGGCCGCGACGCTCGAGACCCTGGCCGGGCCGGGCTGCCTGGTGCTCGACAACGCCAACCTCGTCGGCCGAACCGTGCTGGACGACGTCGTCGATTCGGTGCTCGCGGCGCTGCCCCCCTCCTGTCACCTCGTGCTGTGCACGCGCGAGGCGGTGACACCGGCGATCCTCCGAGCCGAGGGAGCCCACCGGGCGGTGATCGTCAGCGCCGGCGAGCTGGCCTTCACGGTCGACGAGTGCGCCGCGCTGGGCGGTGGCGACGACCGCGACGCGCTCGAGCGGCACCGCCGCACAGGCGGGTGGCCGCTTGCGGTGGCGCTCGGGAGCGGCACCGCCGCGACCACGGCCCGCCCCGAGACCCTGGCCGAGCTGGCGCTCGCCGACCTGCCGGTCTCCCTCCGGGCTCACCTCACGGCGTTGGCCCGACTGCCGTACCTCCCGGCCGAGGTGCTCGTCGGGTCAGGCATCGAGGTTGCCGACGACTTCGCCGAGGCCCATCCCGCGCTGTTCGAACGGCTCGACGACGACCGGGTCGCGGTGCGCGGCTGGCTGCGCCTCGCGCTCGGCGGCGAGGCGGTCGACGACGTGGTGGCCACCGAGGTCGCCGACCGACTGCGAGAGCGGGGCGAGGACGAGCTGGCCGCGCACCTCCTCTTGGCAACTGACCGAACCGCTGACGCCGTCAGGCTGATCGCCGAGCTGGCCCGGGCCGCAGCTCGGGCTGGGCGCTGGGGTCGGGTGCGCGCCCTGGTCGACCGGATCCCAGAAGCCTCACGGTCGCTCGAGCTCGAGATCCTCGCGGCGCGCTCGGCGGGTGTGCTCGGCGCCCCGGACGAGCCGGCGCTCGTCGACCTCGTGGCGCGCACCGAGGGCCTCGATCCGAGCCTTGCCCTGCGGGCCCGGGAAGCCCTCGCCGACCACTACCGGATGGAAGGTGACGTGCGGTTCCTCGCCGTGTGCGAGGCGGCTCTCGGCGACGTGCTCGGTGCGGTCGATCCCGACGCCGAGCTGCTGGACCGATGGCCGCACACCGACCTCGTCTCGGAGGACGCAGCCGCCGCTGCCGCCGAGATGTTGCGCATCTACGGCCTCGGCATGCTCGTCGCAGCCGACCGCTGGACCATCGAACGAGGCCGCCGGCTCGTCACGGCCTCCTTCACGGTGGCCCGCCGGCTCGGCCGCAGCGTCGTCTCGCCCCAAGCCTGGTTCCTCTACGTCGAGGCGCTGATCTACCTGCGACCCGCCGCCGAAGTGGTGCCCCGCGTGGCCGCCGCCACCCGCCACCTGCAGGAGCTCGGCCACGGCGACGCCGCCATTCGCCTCGCCGAGCTGGCGGTGCTCGAGTACGGCATGGGCGACCTCGTCGCGGCCGCCCGCACAGTGGAGATCGGCCTGGAGTGGACCGATCGCACCGGGTACTCGATCGCGCGGCCGCCGTTGCGGGCCGTCGCCGCCGCCCTCGATGTCGCCCGGGGCGGCGACCTGCGGGACGGCGCGGCCCGGTACGACGATGCGCTCGTCGAGATGGCGTCCCAGCCGCGCCTGGCCTTCTACGTGCCGGCGTACGCCGCCGAATTCGGCATCCTGCTGGTGGCGCGGGGCGCGACCGACGCGGCACGGCGCTACCTCTCGCAAGCCGAAGAGCCCACGCCGAACCTGGTGGGTCACCTCTGGACCCTGCGCAGCCGCCGCCTGCGAGGCCTGCTCGACATGGCGGACGGCCGTCGCGCCGAGGGTCGAGCCGTTCTGGAGGCGCTGCGTGAGGAGGCCGCCGAGCAGGGTCGCGTCGCGCTCGTCGAGCTGCTCGACCGCGACCTCGCTCTTGCCCCGCCCCAGCCGTCGGCACCGGCCGGCGCGCCGTCCGTCGTGACCGTCCGGGTGCTGGGGCCCCAGTTGAGCGCCACCGTCGACGGCGAACCCGTCACCGCGCTGCGGGGCTATCCGGCGAAGCTGCTCGCCCTGCTCGTGGCGTCCGAGGGCATGCTGACGGTGGACGCCGCGATCGAGGGGTTGTGGCCCGACGCCGACCTCGCGGTTGGCCGCAACCGCCTGCACGGGATCCTCCTGCGGCTGCGGCGCACCCTCGGCCTCCCGGCGGGCGGTCCGATCACCTGTGCCGACGACCTCGTGCGGCTGGAGCGCGACGGCCCGGTCGTCGTCGACAGCTGGGAGCTCGCCCGCGCGCCGGCGTGGCAGGCAGCCGCGGGCTACGGCGCCGGCGTGCTCACCCACCAGTTCTCCTACGACGACGTGATCGAGGCCTATCGCCGATCGACACGGGCCGCGTTCCTACGCACGGCAGCGGGGCTGCTGGCCAGCCCGGAGACCGCGCCCGAACCGGACGCGGCCGTCGCCCTCGCCCGCCAGGTCGGGCAGGTGGCACCTGATGACGAAGCGCTGTGCCTCCTTGCGGTCGACGTGCTCGTGAGCGACGGCCGCACCGTCGAGGCCCGCGAGCTCATCCGGTCCACGGAGCAGGCGCTCGACGGGCTCGGGATCGACCCGACCGGGTTCATCACCGCCGCCCGACGGGTCGCGACCGACGGCTGAGGAAGTCGAGGAACCCCGCGGCGACCTCGGCGGGCCGCTGCAGCATCAGGAAGTGGCCGGTATCGGCGAGTCGGAGCTGCTCGGCGTCCGGGAACCAGGTCTGCACGAGGTCGCTGGCCTCGACGAACCGGGGTGCCGAATCGGTGCCCCGGACGTTGAGGATCGGTGTGGTGACCCGGGCCGCGTCGGCCGGACCGAAGCGCCAGCCGCCGATGGCGGGCATCTCCGACTGGAAGAACATGTCGGCCCGTTCGATCGCGAGGTCGGTTCCGCCCGGCAGCCGCTGTTCCAGCACGGTGCGGTAGCCGTCGCCGCACACGAGGCGGAGGAACAGGTCGACGGCCCGCTCCCGATCGCCGTCGCGGTAGGCGGCGAACACCGGGCCGAGCGCGGCAGTGGCGTCCGGCGAAGCGGAGACGCCCCGGGCGGCCGGTTCGAGCAGCATCAGCGTGGCCACCCCGCCGGAGTGGTCGAGGGCCAGCTGCAAGGCGACGATCGAGCCGTAGGAGTGGCCGACGACGTGGGCCCGATCCCACCCCAGGTGCTCCAGCAACGCCGCGCAGGTGGCCGCGTCCGCCGCGACCGTGAGCGGCGCGAACCCTCCGGCGGGGAGCTGGGGCGGCCTCCGGTGGTAGTGCAG
>Ga0209382_10000754_pt1 | contig 52317 bp, 46 predicted proteins | sample SoiMetdeltSBSDD5_FD_187599 | JGI IMG/M metagenome (GOLD analysis project Ga0209382, IMG submission 187599) | Bulk soil microbial communities from a Populus tree surrounding site in Tennessee, USA - Soil MetaG P. deltoides SBSDD5 (SPAdes) (version 2) | ecosystem: Environmental > Terrestrial >...
CGCGGCCGGCACCGGCAATCCGTTTTTCACGACCGACTCCGCCGCTGCGCTGCGCGCCGCGGAGCTGAAGTGCGACATCATCTTCAAGGCCACGAAGGTCGACGGCATCTACACCGCCGATCCGGAGAAGGACCCGAACGCGATCCGACTCCCGCACGTGACCTATCAGCGCGTGCTGGCCGATCGTCTGCAAGTGATGGACGCCACGGCGATCGATCTCGCCCGCGGCAGCTCGATTCCGATCTATATTTTTTCGCTGCGCGAGAAGGGCAACATCAAACGTGCATTGCTCGGAGAGGACGTCGGCTCCATCGTGTCCGACGAGATGCCCGCGGCTTGAACGAATAGCCTCCGGCTTCAGCCGGGGGGAGGAAACGACACCATGCCGATGAACGAGGTAATCAAAGACGTGCAGCATCGAATGGACAGTTCGATTCAGGCGCTGCACGCGCATTTCAAGACTCTCCGCACCGGGCGCGCGAACGCCGCGATGCTGGACAGTATCCACATCGACTACTACGGCACGCCCACGCCGCTGGCGCAGGCCGCGAGCATCAAGGTCCCCGAGCCCGCCCTGCTCGTCGTCGAGCCGTGGGACAAGTCGATGGTCGGCCCGATCGAGAAGGCCATCCGCACCTCTGACCTCGGATTCAACCCCGCCTCGGACGGAAAGATCATCCGCGTTCCGATCCCCGTCCTCACCGAGGAGCGCCGCAAGGAGCTCGTGAAGAAGGCGCATCAGATGGCCGAGGAAGCGCGCACCGCCATCCGCCAGGTGCGTCGCGACGGCAACGACAAACTCAAGAAGATGCTCAAGAACCACGAGCTCTCCGAGGACGACGAGAAGCGCGCCCTCGACGAGATCCAGAAGCTCACCGACAAGCACATCGATGAGGTGGCGGCGGTTCTGAAGAGCAAAGAGCACGACATCATGGCGGTGTGATGACCCTCGTCGTCATCGTCCCCGCCGCCGGCACCGGTTCCCGTTTCGGTTCCGGCATTCCCAAGCAATTCCAGCCTCTCGCCGGGAAACCGCTCGTGCAGCATGTGATCGAGCGCTTCCTGCTCGACGAGAACGTCACCCGCGTCGTCGTTCCGGTTGCCGACGTTCTGCTCGCGAGCGTGAAGAACAGCGATCGCGTGTCGTTCGTCGCCGGCGGCGAGACTCGCCAGCAGTCCGTGATTCACGGGCTCGCCGAGGCTGAAGATGCGGAGCTCATCGCTGTGCATGACGCCGCACGTCCGCTGTTCAGCACCGCGATCTTTCACGCGGTGATCGCGGCCGCGCGCGAGGTCGGCGCGGGGCTTCCCGTGATCCCCGTGTCCGACACGATCCACGTGATGAACGCCGACGCGACGATCAAGCAGACGCTCGATCGCACGATGCTCGGCGCCGCGCAGACGCCGCAGTGTTTCCGCGCGGAGATCCTCCGCGACATCCTCGAGCGCGCGCAACGCGAAGGGATCGAGGGAACGGATGAAGCAGGGCTGGCGGTGCGATTTGGGTACGCAGTCAAAGGCGTCCCCGGCGATCCGCGCAATCTGAAGATCACCGTCCCCGAGGATCTGGAGATCGCGGAGTCGTACCTGAAGCAGTGGAGTGACGCGTCGTGATGCGTGTGGGCCAAGGTATCGACGTTCATCCATTCGATGTCTCGCGTCCGCTTATCCTCGGCGGCGTGTGCATCAGCGAGACGGGTGGGCTCTCCGGCCACTCCGATGCCGACGCTGTGCTGCACGCGATCACGGATGCCTTGCTCGGCGCCGCGGGTGCGGGCGACATCGGCCACTACTTTCCGTCGAACGACGACCGGTGGCGCGACGCGGATTCATCGCGCTTCGTGCACGAGGCGATGCGCATCATCGCCGACATGGACGCGCGTATCGCGAACGTCGACGTGACGATCATCGCGCAACAGCCAAAGCTCGCGCCGCATCGAGATGCCATGGTCGCGTCGATTGCGAAGTTGCTGGAGCTCCCCCAAGGACACGTGAACGTGAAGGCCACGACGACCGATCACCTCGGGTTCATCGGCCGCGCGGAAGGCATTTGCGCGATGGCGATCGTTCTGATCGAGCGCCGGTGATTCGATTGTGGCACCTTGACAATATAGAATGACAGCTGCCGTTATGTTTGGAGGTAGAGATGAAGAAAACCGGGTTCCTTCTTACCCTCATGGTGGCTCTTACGCTTGCGGTTCCTCCCACGCTTCACGCCGATTGCTATGTTTCCCCGAACCGTTACCTTGGCTACTTCCCGTCGTGTGCGTGCTCTGCATGCGCGGGTTGGGCAATCACGAACTGCACCGAGTGCACGAACGGTAGCGGCGATTGGTGCCAGTCGACGGGTGGCCCGTGCATGGAAGAGCAGGCCCCCTAGCGAGCCTGGAGCTGGGTACAGGATCGGCAATCGGGATCACAATCGGTTTGTGATCCCTTTTGTTCTGCGAACAAATGAAACTCTCACGCAAACATCCATTGCTTTTGCTTGGCCTCCTCGCGCTTGCTGCTCCCGCCGCTGCTGCGATTTCTTTACGGGTCATCAGCAGTACACCATTACCCGACGGCGTGATTGCCCGCGACGTACGCTGGGCCGGGCCGTCCGAGGTTTACGTGAGCACCGGTAAGGAAGGAGTGATTCGGACGCGCGTTGACTCCACGGTGCGCGGCACAAAAGTGATGCCGGGGGGCGAACAAGGCGGCTTCGTGATCTCCGGATTGGTTGCAGTCGGGAAGAATCATGTCTTCGTCGCCTCGCCTATGGGTGCTGTCGGATGGATTCCGCTCACAGGGGGCGCGCGCAAGTTGGGACAAAAAGGGCTGCTGTCTGTGATGGATATCGATGCGCGCGCCGACACCGCCGCGGTGTTGGGCGCCGACAGCGGTCCTATTCAGGGCTTGGCGCGCGATGGCACGATCGCGTGGATCGGCTCCCTCTCCAAAAACATGTCGGACATGCGCCCGCTCATGAAGGGACGCGCGAAGCCGGGCGGAAAGGATATGGCGCGGTGCAGCATCCTGGAGACTGGCGCCATCCGCTTCATGCAAGACGGCTCCCTCGTCGTTGTCCCAGGTAGCGAGCCGGGCGTCTATCGATACAGCACGAGTGGCAAATTGCTGCAGACGTGGGATACCGAACCGCTCGGGATCGTCGATGACTGCTGGATCAGCGAAAAGGAATTGCTTCTGGTGGCGCGCGATTTCGGACGCCGCATCGATTGGTATGCGTCGCGCGTGATTCTCGACGAGATCCTGCCGTTCCGGGCCGGGCCCGCATTCCTGCTGCGCCGGGTCGAGAAAGGCGTCACGAAGTGGGACGTCGTGACGCTGCCGTACCGCGGGGAATCGCAACGAGTCGCACTGCCGATCAACATGCCGACGCCGCGCGCTCACGTACGGGGCGACATCCGCGGTGACCAACTCGTCCTCCTGGTGTTCGACGACCCGCTGCCGGGACAGAAACCCGTTGCGCCGCCACGGCTGGTCGTGTTGTCGATCGGCGGACAATGAGAGTTGCGTGCCTCGGCGTGCTTTTCTTCGGAACGGCCATGCTGAGCGCTGCGCCGGTCGATGCCGAGCTCGATCTCCGAGTCGTCATCGCCAACACTGACGGCACGCATGCGTCAGCGCAACTTCCGCTGTCGGATGCGCAGTTTTCTGCAGCAAAACACATCTGGGCGTGGGCGGATCGCTTGCCACCGCGCAGGCTTGATGTCCGCAAGACGCCTCCGAAGCCGACCGAGATCGTCGCGGAGCTCCGTCGGTTGCCGGCGCGCCCGCTGGAGATACGCGTTGACGGCTGGTCGCGGCCGGAGGAACTGGCGGCCCTGCGCGTCATTGCTGCTCCGGCCGAAATGTGGGGAAGCGTTCCGGAACCTCTGCTGCCGACGTTCCCGCTGTCAAAAGAAGGACGGGCGACGATCACGGTTCGCGATCCTGTCCGGCTGCGCGTGGTCGGTGAGGGATTCGGAACGATGTGGGAGCAGGTCGCCCGCTCAACGCGTTCGTTCCGAGTCGCTTTGCGGCGGCCGGCAGCCGACGCGGAGGTGACGTTTCGGGCGATCGACGGCAGTACGGCCGGGCGCGTATTTGCGCTCGTCATGAGCCGTGGCAGGGGCGATGCGGCGCCATCCACGAAGGCGCAGTTTGTGAGTGATGACAAGGGATCGATGCGGATCCGCGCCTTGCCGGAGTCGGAAGTGATCACGCTATTCGTGACGTCCGATCGGAGCGCTCCTCAAACGATTTCCGGGACCGCCGCCGACTTGAGCCGTCAGATCCGATTGCCGGCGCCGGCGCAGCTACGCGGGAAGTTCGTCGACGAAGAGGATCGGCCGCTGAATGGTGTGAAGGTGGAGGCCGAAGGGTGGGTCTCGCCGGACGCCCCGGTCGCGTCGCGCGATGAGGGGAAGAGCGACCAAACCGGCCAATGGCTCGTGCGAGGCCTTCCTCGCGTCGACGTCATGGTGCGTGCCTCGGCGCCAGGGCGATCTTCGTTCGGCAAGAGGGTCTCCCTCGAGAACGGCGACATCGATCTCGGAACGATTCTGCTTCCCCGTTCGACAGACGTCATTCTCACCGTTTCGGACGGCGACGAGCCGCTGGAAAACGTCGATGTCGCGAGCGACAGCGGATTCAAGGGAAAAACGGGCAAGGCGGGATCGGTAATACTGACTGGGCTACCGGCGGACGGTTCCACCGCAGTCACGCTCGCGGCCAGCGGTTTTGCGAAACAAACGATTCACCTGACACCGCCACTCCCGAAAGCGGAGCACGTCATCCTTGAGCGCGCATTTTCCGTCAGCGCAAGTGTGGTCGACGACAACGGCGCGCCGGTCGCGGATGCAATCGCAGTCGTTACGATCGGATCGAGTTACCGGCGCGAGGCAATCAATTCCGATGGCACGTTCTCGTTCGATCTTCGCCCTGGCGAGGACTTCGAGCTGACATTGGAGAGTCCTGCTTCCGCGGCAGTGACGCGCAAAGAGGCGGCGGGACGGCCGGGAGAAATGCGTAACCTCGGCACGATCCGTCTGCCGTCCGGCCTCTCCGCCCTTGGGCGCGTCACGGATTCTGCGGGAGCACCGGTCATCGGCGCACGCATCTGGGCGATCCGTCCGAGCGCCGGCGGAATGGTTACAGCGTGGGCGGCGGGTCGGATCGTGCAGGCGAGCAGCGACGGTGACGGAGCCTTTGACTTACGCGGTCTCACCGCCGGTCCCGCGCTCCTGCGCATCGACGCATCCGATTTCGCGCGTGCCTACCACAACGTCGTTGTGGAGGCCGCGCCAGCGAACGTCGGCACGATCGCCCTCGTGCGTGGCCACACAGTCACTGTGAAAGCAGCTGATCCGAGAGCCGTCGTGGCGCGGCTCGACCTCCACGGCCAATCTCTTGATGCCGACATGGTGACGGCACCCGTGATTGAAGGGGAAGCGCGCCTGCGGAACGTGCAGCCGGGCCGCTACGAGGTGACAGTCGTCGACGACCGCGCCGTGGTCTGCGACCGGATCGTCGACGTGAAGGAAGCCGACGCCTCCGTCGAATGTCCTCCACCGATGATCGTGAGAGGGCGTGTGCTCGTCGGCGACGTTCTCGCCTTCGGTGGGACGCTGACGTGGTTGCAGCCGGCACAGACGGATGCGCTGGTCGATACGCGCCTGTCTCCGATGGGAGCCATGCAGCAACGCGTTTATGGCCTCGGGGGCGGGATCGTCGTCGTGCCGGTTCGCCCGGATGGCACCTTCGAGACCGACCAACTGCGACCTGGCGATTGGCAGGTCGCGTGGAGATCTGCGGACAGTGTCGGTACACCAGATCGAGCATTCACCATCCCTGACGCCGCGCAAGCGCAGATCGTCGTCGAATTCACCGGCGGCGTGATTCATGGGCGTGTGCTGGATAAGCGAGGGGAGCCGGTAGCCGGTGCGCGCGTGCGTGAGATTCAAGGACCGCTCTACTCGATGGCCGCGGCGGACGGTTCGTTCACTATGACGGCAGCATCTCCGGGCGTACATCGGCTGCAGGCGACCCTCGGCTCGAAAGCGAGCCCGGTTGTAAGTGTGGACGTCGAGCCAGGTAAGCCGATGTCGGAAGTGATTCTGGAGATCGGCGACGCGGGGCAGGACGTTTTGTCCGTGCGAGTCATCGGCCTCGATGGGGAGCCGAAGCAGAACGCGTTCGTCTTCTTCGAATCGAGCGGCGGGATCATCAAGACTGTCACCGCTGACGCGAACGGAGTCGCGACGATGACTGTTGCCGAGGGATTACCGGAAACGGCAAGGATTGTGGCGTACGCTGAAAATGCCTGGGCTTTTGGAGAGTTCAAGCGCTCCGATGACGATGCCGCTTCGCAGAGCGCCGTCGTCCGCTTTGCCCGTACCGGCGCGTTGCGCATTCGCAGCCGTACGGTTGTGGGTGAGCCGGTGTTGCGTTCGCCGCGAGTGCCCGGCGATCTCGCCTGGATGTTCGCGCGGATTGGTTCGTTTCTCTCCGTCGAACCGGAATCGCCGCTCGTCATTCACGGCCTTCCAGCGGGGATTTATGAGGTATGGGTCGGGTCCGAGCGGATGGTCGCCGCCGTGACGGCGGGATCGACTGTAACTGTCGATCTACGATAATGCGCACCGATGACCGTCCGCGTTCGCTTCGCTCCTTCACCCACCGGGCACCTGCACGTCGGCGGTGCGCGCACCGCGATTTTCAACTGGCTCTACGCGAAGCATTTCGACGGTGCGTTCATCATCCGCATCGAGGACACCGATCAGGTGCGCTCGACGGACGAATCGGAACGGATGGTCCTCGACGATCTGCGCTGGCTCGGCCTCGGCTGGGACGAAGGTCCGGATGTCGGCGGACCGCATGCGCCGTATCGGCAGTCCGAGCGGCGTGCGATGTACGGCGAGACTGCGGCGGCACTCGTCGCGAAGGGCATCGCGTATCGCTGCTACTGCAGCGAGGAAGAGCTGGAAGCGAAACGCAAGCAGGCTGAGGTCGATGGACGTCCGCCGCATTACGACCTCAAATGTTGGATCAACCGCCGCGATGACGATGCGCCGCACGCGATTCGTTTTCATGTCCCGGAAGACGGTGACGTCACGATCGACGATCTCATTCGCGGCGAGGTGACGTGGCGTAAGGAATCCCTCGGCGACTTCATCATCGTTCGCTCGGATGGCTTTCCGGTCTACAACTTCTGCGTCGTGGTCGACGATCACGACATGGACATCACGCACGTCATCCGCGCCGAGGAGCATCTGACGAACACGCATCGGCAGGTGCTGATCTATCGGGCGATGGAGTGGGCCGTCGCGCAATTCGCACACGTCTCGCTGATCCTCGGACAGGACCGCACGAAACTCTCCAAGCGCCACGGCGCGACGTCCGTCAGCGCGTATGCCGAGGAAGGCTATCTGCCCGACGCGATGCTGAACTACCTCACGCTCCTCGGATGGTCGTCGCCGGACGGGCTGGATGTGTTCTCGCGCGAGTACGCGATTCAGAACTTCTCGCTCGATCGCGTGAACGCCGCGCCCGCGGTGTTCGATCCACAGAAGTTCGAGTGGCTGAACGGACAGTACATCCACGCGATGAGCGCCGCGGAGCTCGTACCGCTCGTGCGGCCGTTCTTCGACGTTGCATGGCTCGAGGAGGGGATCGACGTCGTCAAGACGAGCGTGCACCGTCTGACGGAGTTCGAGGGCGCTCTGCAGTTCGTGCTCGAGTACACGCCTCCACCCGTCGAGCGCGCGCTTGCCGAAAAGCTCGCGGAAGATCTTCGCGCGCACGGCGCACCGATCGACGAAACGAGCTACAAGGCGATGGTCGAGCGATTGAAGAACACGACCGGCTTGAAGGGCAAGGCGCTGTTCATGCCGGTGCGACTGGCAATGACGGGACTGGAACACGGCCCCGAGCTCGTGCGCGCCATCCCGCTCCTGCAGCGCGCGAGCGAAGTCGACACGCGCGTGCTCTCGCCGCTCGCGCGCGTGGAACTGATCCTGGCTTCATGATCTACGGCCTCCTTCGCCGCGCGCTCTTCCACCTCGACGCCGAGGCGGCGCATGAATGGACCGCGGCGCAGATCGAGCATCTGCAGCAGATCCCGATCGCGCTTCGCGTGCTGGCACGCATTTGCCGTCCGCCCGCAAGCGCGAAGCGCGAAATTCTCGGAATGACCTTCCCGTCGCCGATCGGCATCGCCGGCGGCTTCGACAAGAACGCGGCGATGATGCCGTTCCTCGCCGCGCTCGGATTCGGCTTCATCGAAGTGGGGACGGTCACGCTGAAGCCGCAGCCAGGCAATCCGAAGCCGCGGCTCTTTCGCTATCCCGGCGATCGCGCGCTCCTCAATCGTTTGGGCTTCAACAACGACGGCGCGGAAGTCGTCGCCGGTCGCTTGCGCGCGTGGGAGCGCACGGTTCCCGTGTTCGTGAATGTGGGCAAGAACCGCGACGTGCCGCTCGAAGGCGCGGTCGAGTCGTACGTCGAATGCTACCGCCGGGTCGCGCCGCACGCCGATGCGGCGGTGCTCAATCTCTCCTCGCCGAACACGCCGGGACTGCGCGATCTGCAACGGCCGGAACATCTCGAGGCGCTGTTGAACGGCGTGCGTTCGGTCCAGGTCGGGCCGGTGCTCGTCAAGATCGCGCCGGATCTCGACGATGCGCAGATCGCGGAGATCTGCGAAGTCTGCGTGCGGCTCGCCGATGGCATGATCTGCACGAACACGACTCTCGATCGCCTGCCGGGCATGAACGAAGCAGGCGGACTGTCGGGCAAGCCACTGATGGAGAAATCAACAAACGTCCTGCGAAAAGTGCGCGAGCGTGTCGACGCGGGATATCCGCTGATCGGCGTCGGCGGCGTATTCACCGTCGACGACGTGCGTGCCAAGTTCGCGGCGGGAGCGGATCTCGTGCAGATCTACACGAGCTTCGTGTATGAAGGACCGATGATCGCCAAAAGGCTTGCGCGCGCATGATCGTCTACGGCGCGAATCCCGTCCTCGAAGCCGTGCGCGCGCATCCGCGCCGGGTGCGCTACGTCGCCATCGCCCGCGAGCATAGCGGGCGGATGCAGATAGTCGTGGCCGAAACGAAGGAGGCGGGCGTCTCGCTCCGCATCCTTTCGGTCGGCGAGATCAATCGCCTCGCGGGCAAAGGCAACGTGCACAACGGCGTGATCGCGGAAGTCGACGCCGGCGCTTACGCCGACTTTCACGACACGGTCGAGAACGAGGACACGAAGTTCGTGCTCATCCTCGACGGCATCACCGATCCGCAGAACTTCGGCGCGATCCTGCGCGTCGCGGACGGATTCGGCGTCGATCTCGTCGTCATCCCGGAGCACGAGAGCGTCGGCCTGTCGCCCGCCGCGATCAAGTCATCGGCCGGCGCGTCGGAGTGGGTGGCTGTCGCGCAGGTGACGAACCTCGCCCGCGCGATCGACACGCTCAAAGAGAAAGGCTACTGGATTTACGCCGCGGCCGCGGAAGGCGACCGCGCGGACAAGATCGACTTCCGCGGCAAGGTCGCGATCGTCATGGGCAGCGAAGGAAAGGGCGTGCGCCGCAACGTCGCGGAGCACTGCGATCGCTCGATCTCGATTCCGATGTTCGGGCACGTCGACTCGTTCAACGTCGCGTCCGCCGCGGCCGTGCTCTGCTACGAAGTCGTGCGGCAGACGCGTTCGTCATGAGCGCTCACGGCTGTTCCACGAGCAGTTCGTCGAGTTGTGCGGACATCGCTGCTTCCGAAAGACGTGTCGCGGTGTACTGACGGATGATCCCTTTCCGATCCACGAACGCGAAGCTGGGAGTGGCGGACACGCCATAGCGGACCATCGCGTCGTTGTCGATCACGACCGGGACGTCGGCCAGCCCCGGATACGACTCGCTCCAGACCTTCCGTACCTTCTCCGTTTCCTCGGCCGGCGTCATCGGCTTCTCGTCCGTGGGCGAGCTGTAGAGGCGGGTCATTGCGATCATGGCAACGCCGCGCGAGCGATACTTCTCCCAGACGCGTGTCAGCGACGCGGCCTGCGCCTTACAGTCGCCGCACCATTCCGCGAAGAGAAAGAGCACGACCGGCTTGCCGCGCAGCGACTGCAGCGTGGGTGCGGATCCGCCGTCGAGCTTAGAGCCTTGGATCGGCGGCGCCGCGTCGCCCTCCATCGTGAGGAAATTGATGTTCTTACGGATGCGCGAGCGCAACGAAGTGGCCTTCGCGGTCGCGAGTTGCTGCTCGTAGTAGCGAATTGCAGCGCCGCGCCCGAGGCGACGGTGGATCAGGCGCCCCTCGACTTCGATTGCCGCGCCATAAGGCGTCAGAAGTTTGGGATCCTCGTTCGGAATCTCACGGTGGAGCTCACGCAAGGTTTCATCCGCGAGCTCGAGGCGGCCGAACATCTCCGCGCCGCGGGCGATCCAGCCGATGGCGTTCAAATACTCCGCGTCCACTCCGGTGACCCGCTTGTAGTCCTCGGCCATCGCCTGGCCGGTGAAGAGGTCGCCGGCCGAGATCTTCATGCGCACGCCGCGCACGAGCTCGGGGGCAGCAGGGGCAGGGGCATGCGCGGGCGGCTGCTGCTGCGCGCCGGTGCGAGTACCGAGGGCGAGGATGAACACGATCGCGATGGCGCGGATCTTCATAGGACGGCTCCTCAAACTGTTGCGTTTGGTGGTGGGACGCGTACCGCGGGGAATGGTTTCGCGGAGCCGGCGCGACACTTAACCGCCGTAGATGCATCGGAATAGCCTCCGCTTGCGTCCCGTTAGGCTTCCTGCTATAACCCGCAGTTCTTCGGCCGCCGCCGGGGAAGCTCACCTTTTCGCTTCATCGGTAGTGGCTGATTGTGTCTTTGAAATCCGTAACTTAGAGGAATTGGTGCTGGCATAGCTCAGTTGGTAGAGCAGCTGATTTGTAATCAGCAGGTCGCGGGTTCGAGTCCCGTCGCCAGCTCCAGATCGTAGAAAGAGCGGCTCACTCGTGGAGAGTTGGCTGAGTGGTTAAAAGCAGCAGACTGTAAATCTGCCGGGCAACGCCCTACGGAGGTTCGAACCCTCCACTCTCCACCAATCGCGAAGCCCTCAGCTCGTAGCTGTTAGCTGTTAGGAGACGGAGTCGTCTGCTAAGAGCTAGAAGCTGAGAGCTGTTTCTGCGGGAGTAACTCAGTTGGTAGAGTCACAGCCTTCCAAGCTGTTGGTCGCGGGTTCGAGCCCCGTCTCCCGCTCCATGAATTGAATCGAATGCCCTCGTAGCTCAGGGGTAGAGCACGTCCTTGGTAAGGACGGGGTCCCGAGTTCAAATCTCGGCGAGGGCTCCAGATCTTGAAAATCGGAATTGAAAATTGAGAATTGAAAATTGAAAAAGCGCTCTCGGCAGTGAACGCGGTTCGCGCCTGATTTTTCAATTTTCAATTTTCAATTTTCAATTTCCTCGGAGAGGAAACCATGGCGGCAACGCGCGAAATCATCACGCTCCAGTGCACCGAGTGCAAACGTCGCAACTACACGACGACGAAGAACAAGAAGACCACGACCGAGAAGCTGGAGCTGAAGAAATTCTGCCGGCACGATCGGAAGCGGACCGTGCACCGGGAGACGAAGTAAAACGTCCGGGGAATTAACCGGGAAAGCAACGCTTTCTCAGCAGTTTGCGGCAACGTAGGGCAATAGCTCAACTGGTAGAGCAGCGGTCTCCAAAACCGCAGGTTGGGGGTTCGAGCCCCTCTTGCCCTGCCAAACTCACAAATGCTCGCAGCTGTCCGCTCTCAGCTCGCAGGGGAGAAAGAATCCCTCTGCGAGCTGAGAGCTGCCGGTTGAAAAGAGCAGCAAGGTGTCCAACAAATGGCGGATGAGAAAAACGAAAGCGCAGTCGTAGCGAAGCCGAAGCAGTGGTGGCTCTCCACCCGCGAGTTCTTCCGCGACACGGCCGGTGAGATGAAGAAGGTCACCTGGCCGGCCCGCAACGAGGTCATCGGCACGACCACCGTCGTCATCGTGGCGACGATTGTTTTCGCGCTCTTCCTCTGGGGCTGCGACCTGGTGTTCTACCGGGCCATCGATTACCTCTTCACCACGTTCGGAGCTAGCACTTAGTCCATGGAAGCAACCAGCCAGAAGCAGTGGTACATCGTCCACACCTACTCCGGATTCGAGGAGCGGGTGAAGGAGAACCTCACCCAGCGCATCGACGCCCTCGGCATGCGCGAAAAGTTCGGCGAGATCAAGATCCCGACCGAGACTCTCGTGGAAATGAAGGGCGGCAAGAAGCGCGAGGTGCAGCGCAAATTCTTCCCCGGCTACATCCTCCTCGAGATGGAGATGTCGGACGACGCCTGGCATCTGGTCAAGAACACTCCCAAGGTGACCGGCTTCGTCGGCACCGGCAAGAAGCCGACTCCGCTCACGCAGGAAGAGGTCGACCAGATCCTGACGCAGGTCGTCACGACCAAGGAAAAGCCGAAACCCAAGCATGTCTACGAGCACGGCGAGCACGTGCGGATCATCGACGGTCCGTTCACGAACTTCACCGGCGTCGTGGAAGAGGTCAATCTCGACCGCAACACGTTGAAGGTCATGGTCACGATCTTCGGCCGCTCCACTCCGGTGGAGCTGGACTTCCTGCAGGTGGCCCGCTACGACGCGACCGAAGAGGGTGGCGGCGGCAGCGGTGCGGCAGCCAAGGCGCGATAAAAGGATTACCAATTACGCGCCCTAAAGCGCGACTGATTACCACAAGGATTTACGATGGCGAAAAAGGTTACTGGATACATCAAGCTGCAGATTCCCGCGGGCCAGGCCACGCCGGCCCCGCCGGTCGGCCCCGCGCTCGGCCAGCACGGCGTGAACATCATGGAGTTCTGCAAGACGTTCAACGCCCGCACGGCGAAAGACCAGGGTCTGATCATCCCGGTCGTGATCACGGTCTTCTCGGACCGCACGTTCACGTTCGTGACCAAGACCCCGCCCGCCTCGATCCTTCTTCTCCGCGCCGCCGGCGTGGCGAAGGGCTCGGGCGTGCCGAACAAGAACAAGATCGGCCAGGTCACCCGCAAGCAGGTCGAAGAGATCGCGCGTCTGAAGATGCCCGACCTCAACGCCGCGAGCGTGGAAGCGGCCATGAAGACCGTCGAGGGCACAGCGCGCTCGATGGGCATGGATGTCGTCGACTAATCAGTCCTATAGGTCCTATAAGAAGCGCCTCAGCGCGTAGCTGAGGCAACCCAGTAGGAGGCTCTTCGGAGCCGCTAAGACTACAAGGAGAAATATGGCCAAACACGGCAAGAAGTATCGTGCTGCGGCCGGGAAGGTCGAACAGCGGCCGTATCAGCTGGACGAGGCGTTTGGTCTGCTCAAGCAGATCGCATTCGCCAAGTTCAACGAGACGGTCGAGCTCTCGATGCTTCTCGGTGTCGATCCCAAGCACGCCGATCAGATGGTCCGTGGGACGACTCTGCTCCCGCACGGAACCGGACAGACCAAGCGTGTGCTCGTGATCGCGCAAGGCGACAAACAGAAGGAAGCGCAGGACGCCGGCGCCGACTTCGTGGGCGGCGACGACATGGTCGAAAAGATCCAGACTGGCTGGACCGATTTCGACGCAGTCATCGCCACGCCGGACATGATGCGCTCCGTCGGTAAGCTCGGTAAGGTCCTCGGCCCTCGCGGTCTGATGCCCAACCCGAAGACCGGCACCGTCACGTTCGACGTCGCCAAGGCGATCCAGGAGATCAAGGCCGGCAAGGTGGAGTTCCGCGTCGACAAGACGTCGATCATTCACGTTCCGGTCGGAAAGATCTCCTTTTCCGCCGATCAGCTGAAGGACAACGCTTCAGCGATCATCAACGCCGTTCGCAAGGCGAAGCCGCCCGCAGCGAAAGGCAGATACGTCCGCTCGATCTACGTCTCCTCCACCATGAGTCCGTCCCTCCAGATCGACTCGGCCGTGGGCGAGATCAAGGCCGAATAGGGAGAAGACATGAAGAATCGCGAACAGAAAGCAGAAGCGATCTCCACCTTCACCGAGGGCATCGGCCAGGCCACGAACGCGTTCGTGCTCGACTTCAAGGGCATCACCGTTCCTCAGGTGACCGAGCTGCGCAAGCAGGTCCGTGAGTCGGGATCCCAGTACGTCGTCATCAAGAACACGCTGGCTCTCATCGCCGTGAAGGACTCGCCGCTCCAGAAGCTGACGGGCACCTTCGCAGGCATGACCGCGATCGCCTACAACACCACCGATCCCGTAGCGTTGGCGAAGGTCCTGACCAAGTTCGCCAAGGACGTCCCGACCGTGCAGTTCAAGGGCGCGCTCCTGGCCGGCCAGGTCGTCGCCGCCACCGAGATCCAGAACATTGCCAACCTCCCTTCTCGCGAGGAGCTGATCAGCAAGCTGCTGTACCTCATGCAGCACCCGATCCGCGGACTGGCGGTCGTCCTCAACGGCACGATCCGCAACATCGCGGTCGTCCTCGATCAGATCGCCAAGCAGAAGGGCGAAAGCGAAGCAGCGTAAGAAATGTAGGGCGCGGCTTCGGCTTCGCTCAATGGGAATTGACATCAAACGGTTTTGAATTTGGAGGCTGAAATGGCTATTTCGACGGAAGACTTTGTAAAGCAGATTGAGACGATGACGGTTCTCGACCTCTCCAACCTGGTGAAGGCCCTCGAGGATCGCTTCGGTGTGTCGGCTGCGGCCGCCGCGGTTGCGGCGCCGGCGGCTGCTGGTCCGGCGGCTGCTGCTGCCCCGGTCGAGGAGCAGACGGAATTCACGGTTGTTCTCAATGACGCCGGTGACAAGAAGATCAACGTCATCAAGGCTGTCCGCGAGGTCACCTCGCTCGGCCTGAAGGAAGCGAAGGATCTGGTCGAGGGCGCGCCCCAGACGATCAAGGAAGGCGTTTCCAAGGACGAGGCCGCGAAGATCAAGAAGGTCTTCGAAGACGCCGGCGCCAAGGTCACGGTCAAGTAATGCACGTAGGGTGGGCTTTAGCCCGCCCATGGACGGCCTGAAGGCCGTCCTACGTTTCATTTCCGGGCGGTGCAATTTGTGCCGCCCGGAACGTCGTTTTCAGCAGTGCCCACAATTTCGAGCCGGAGAAGGGGGGAGCGGCCTTCTCCACATGGCTCACCCATCGCGTACTCCTCTTTGCGTAGCCTGCAAAGAGGCCTCGCCTGACGCGACATCAGCTTAAGGAGTCACCCCGAATGAACGGAGCCATGCCGAAACAGGAGCCGGTTCGTCACGACTTCTCCAAGATTCGCAGCTATATGGCGCTGCCGAATCTGATCGACGTCCAGAGAAAATCGTACGAGCGCTTCCTCCAGATGAACCTCCTCCCCGAGGAGCGGGAGGACACCGGTCTGCAGTCGGTCTTCACGAGCGTTTTCCCCTTCAGCGACTTCCGTGAGACCTGCTCGCTCGACTTCGTCCGCTACGCAATCGGCAACTGGGAATGCAAATGCGGACAGCTCAAAGGCCTCGAGCATCTGCGCATGACCTGCGCGAATTGCGGGGCCAAGATCATCACCGATCACCCGCACGAAGAGACCGTCAACTGCGGCCAGTGCGGCGTCATCAACAAGAACCGTGTCGAAGTCTGCGACATCTGCGGCAACCCCGTCGATTTGCAGATGAAGTACTCCGTCGAGGAGTGCCAGGAGCGCGGCATGACCTACAGCGTTCCGCTGAAAGTCACCTTCCGCCTCTTCGTCTACGACAAGGATCCCGACACCGGCGTCAAGCACATGCGCGACGCGAAAGAAGAAGAGGTCTTCTTCGGCGACATCCCGCTGATGACCGACAACGGTACGTTCATCATCAACGGGACCGAGCGCGTCATCGTCTCGCAGCTCCACCGTTCGCCGGGCGTCTTCTTCACCAAGGAATCGGCGCACACGTTCCTGTCGAAGATCATCCCGTACCGCGGGTCCTGGGTGGAGTTCGAGTACGACCAGAAGAACATCCTCTACGTCCGCATCGATCGCAAGCGTAAGTTCCTCGGCTCGGTCTTCCTCCGCGCCCTCGGACTCACCACGGACGAAGAGATCCTTCGCCAGTTCTACACGCCGATCCGCGTGAAGCTGACCGACAACGGCGCCGAGCTCACCTTCGACCGCCGCGTGCTCGATCAGGAAGAAGCGAAGGAGCGTCACTCCATCCGCGGCCGCCGCGCCGTCCGCACCGTCTTCGGCGGCATCAAGCTCGATCAGAAGATGGCGGACCAGCTCACGAAGAACAACGAGACGACCGTGAAGGTCGACCACACGGCGCTCGAGAAGGCCGTGTTCCTCGGCGACGTCGTCGACTTCAACAGCGGCGAAGTCCTCTTCGAGGCCAGCGAGAGCGTCCCGGCCGACTGGGCGGGCGTGCTTCGCGACAAGGGCATCGGCGAAGTCGAAGTGATCTTCCCCGAATGGGATCTCGTCTCCGACATCCTGCTCAACACCGTTCGCAAAGACACGTCGAAGTCGTTCGAGGCGGCCATCATCGAGATCTACCGTCGCATGCGCCCGGGCGATCCTCCGACCCTCGAGTCGGCGAAGGCCCTCTTCGAAGGCATGTTCTTCGACTCGCGCAAGTACGACTTCTCGCGCGTCGGACGCTTCAAGTTCAACATCAAGCTCGATCTCGAGTCGCCGGTCACGCAGAAGACCATGACGCCGGAGGATTTCTACGTCGTCATCAACTACCTGCTCCGTCTCCGCAAGGACGTCGGCCGCGTGGACGACATCGACAATCTCGGCAACCGCCGCGTCCGCGCGGTGGGCGAGCTGCTCGAGAACCAGTTCCGCATCGGCCTCGTGCGCATGGAGCGCGCGATCAAGGAGAAGATGTCGGTCCATCAGGACATCGACTCCGCGATGCCGCACGACCTGATCAACTCCAAGCCCGTCATCGCGGCGATCAAGGAGTTCTTCGGCTCGTCGCAGCTCTCGCAGTTCATGGACCAGACGAATCCGCTCTCCGAGGTCACGCACAAGCGCCGTCTGTCGGCGCTCGGACCGGGCGGTCTGTCTCGCGAGCGCGCCGGATTCGAAGTCCGCGACGTCCATCCGACCCACTACGGCCGCATCTGCCCGATCGAGACGCCGGAAGGTCCGAACATCGGCCTCATCTCGTCGCTCGCGTGCTACGCCCGCATCAACGAGTACGGCTTCATCGAGTCGCCGTACAAGAAGGTGCAGGATGGCCGCGTTCACGATCACTACCGCATCGTGAAGGCCGGAGACACGAGCTTCACCCTCGGCCAGATCGTCGAGAAGCGCGATCTCCAGAAGGAGAACAACCGCGTCGCGAAGGAAAACGCGGCCAGCGCCGGCAGCAAGCGCAAAGGCATGCTGCAGTCCGCCGAGGCCGAGCCGTACGCGTTCTATCTCTCCGCGTGGGATGAAGAGCGCTACACCATCGCCCAAGCGAACGTGATTCTGGACGACGACGGCAACCTCGTTCACGACCGCGTCATCGCGCGCCAGTCCGGCGACTTCGTTTCCATCGAGAAGGAGAAGGTCGACTTCATCGACGTCTCCCCGAAGCAGCTCGTGTCCGTCGCGGCCTCGCTCGTTCCGTTCCTCGAGAACGACGACGCGAACCGCGCGCTCATGGGCGCCAACATGCAGCGCCAGTCCGTGCCTCTGCTCCGCACCGAGTCGCCGCTCGTCGGCACGGGCATGGAGAACGTGGTCGCGCGCGACTCCGGCGCGGTCGTCGTCTGCAAGCGCGGCGGCGTGGTCGACCTCGTCGACTCGAACCGCATCATCGTTCGTGTCGAAGCGGAAGATCAGGAGACCGGCGAGACGAAGGAATTCGGCGCCGACATCTACCAGCTCATCAAGTTCAAGCGCTCCAACCAGAACACCTGCATCGCGCAGAAGCCGGTCGTTCGCGAAGGCCAGCGGGTCCGCAAGGGCCAGGTCCTCGCCGACGGTCCCTGCACCGATGCCGGCGAGCTCGCCCTCGGACGCAACGTGCTGGTCGCGTTCATGCCGTGGCGCGGCAACAACTTCGAGGACGCGATTCTCGTGTCCGAGAAGCTGGTGAAAGAGGACTACTACACCTCGATCCACATCGAAGAGTTCGAGATCGAAGCCCGCGACACGAAGCTCGGTCCCGAGGAAATCACCCGCGACATCCCGAACGTCAGCGAGTCCGCACTGCGCGACCTCGACGAGAGCGGCATCGTCCGCATCGGCGCCACGGTCAAGCAGGGCGACATCCTCGTGGGCAAAGTCACGCCGAAGGGCGAGACCCAGCTCACGCCGGAAGAGAAGCTCCTCCGCGCGATCTTCGGTGAGAAGGCCGGCGACGTCCGCGACGCCTCGCTCAAGACGCCTCCGGGCATCGAGGGCACCGTCGTCGACGTGAAGATCTTCTCCCGCAAGGGCGTCGACAAGGACATGCGCGCCAAGTCGATCGAAGAGGGCGAGATCGAGCGGATGAACCGCAACATCCAGGACGAGATCCGCATCATCACCGATGCGCGCAACAAGAAGATCTCCGACGTCCTCGCCGAGAAGAAACTGCAGCGCGACGTGGTCGACTTCAAGACCGGCGATGTTCTGGTCCGCAAGGGCGAGGCCGCCGATCGCGACGTCGTGAATCGTCTGTCGCGCCGCGAGCTGCTCGCGTTGCCTGTCGACGAAGAAGCGCGCGAGACCGTGCGCATGTTCGTCGAGCGCGCCGAGAACCGCATCCGCGTTCTGGAACAGAAGGCCGAAGAGCGCCGTGAAGACCTGCAGAAGGGTGACGAGCTTCCCCCGGGCGTCATCAAGATGATCAAGGTCTACGTCGCCATGAAGCGCAAGCTGAGTGTCGGCGACAAGATGGCCGGACGCCACGGCAACAAGGGCGTCATCAGCCGCATCCTCCCCGAAGAGGACATGCCGTACATGCCGGACGGCACGCCCGTCGAGATCGTGCTCAACCCGCTCGGCGTTCCGTCGCGTATGAACGTCGGTCAGATCCTCGAGACGCACCTCGGCTGGGCCGCTCGCAGTCTCGGTCTCCACTTCTCGACTCCTGTTTTTGACGGCGCGACGGAAGGCGAGATCAAGTCGCAGCTCCACGCCGCGAATCTGCCGAGCGACGGCAAGACCGATCTCTTCGACGGCATGACCGGCGAGAAGTTCGAGCAGAAGGTCTGCGTCGGCTTCATCTACATGCTGAAGCTCTCGCACCTCGTCGACGACAAGATTCACGCTCGGTCGATCGGACCTTACTCACTCATCACCCAGCAGCCCCTCGGCGGCAAGGCGCAATTCGGCGGTCAGCGTTTCGGAGAGATGGAAGTCTGGGCTCTCGAAGCGTATGGCGCCGCGTACACCCTGCAGGAGCTGCTCACCGTCAAGTCGGACGACGTCGAAGGACGTTCGAAGATCTACGAAGCCATCGTCAAGGGCGAGGTTCCGGACGATCCGGGTCTGCCCGAGTCGTTCAACGTTCTCGTACGCGAGCTGCAGTCGCTGTGTCTCGATGTCGAGTTGCTGAAGGAATAGAGCCATGGGACGGAAAACGATGACGCTGTCGCGGATGCCGAACAACTCCTGCCTTGCTTGTCACGGCATGGGCTCGATTCGCATGACCGTGCACTTTCACAGTGGCGATACCGAATGGGAAACGCCCTGCTGGGAGTGCTACGGCACCGACGTGAAGCTGTCGTTTCCGCATCCGACACAGACTGACAACTAGACCCTGACGAGGGGAGGCGCAAATTGGAAAGCTTCAACGCACTCTTTACACCGGCCAAAGCCCAGGCGATCAACGATTTCAACGCGATCAAGATCAGCCTCGCGAGCCCGGAGAAGATCCGGTCGTGGTCCTACGGCGAAGTCACCAAGCCGGAGACGATCAACTACCGCACCTTCAAGCCGGAGCGCGACGGTCTGTTCTGCGCGAAGATCTTCGGACCGATCACCGACTGGGAATGCCTGTGCGGTAAGTACAAACGAATGAAGCACCGCGGCGTCATCTGCGACAAATGCGGTGTCGAAGTCACGAAGTCGAAGGTCCGCCGCGAGCGCATGGGCCACATCGAGCTCGCGTCGCCCGTTTCGCACGTCTGGTTCTTCAAGGGCCTGCCGTCGCGCATCGGACACCTGCTCGACATCTCCCTGCGCGATCTCGAGCGGATCCTCTACTTCGAGTCCTACGTCGTCATCGACACGGGCGATCTCGAAGGCGTGATCCGTGAGAAAGAGCTCCTCCCCGAGGAGCGCTATCGCGAGCTGCGTGGGCAGTACGGCGACGTCTTCGTCGCGAAGATGGGCGCCGAAGCCATCAAAGAGCTGCTTCGCCGTGTGAACGTCGAAGAGCTCAGCGACGAGCTGCGCCTGATCATGCGCACCGAGACCTCGCAGATCAAGAAGCTCAAGGCTGCCAAGCGACTGAAGGTGGTCGACGCCTTCCGCAAGTCGGGTCATCGTCCGGACTGGATGATCCTCGACGTGATCCCGGTCATTCCGCCCGAGCTCCGTCCGCTCGTTCCTCTCGACGGCGGACGCTTCGCGACCTCGGATCTCAATGATCTGTATCGCCGCGTCATCAACCGCAACAACCGTCTCAAGAAGCTGCTCGAGCTCCGCGCGCCCGACGTCATCGTGCGCAACGAGAAGCGCATGCTTCAGGAAGCGGTCGACGCGCTCTTCGACAACGGCCGCCGCGGCCGCGTGCTCAAGGGCTCGAACAATCGCCCGCTCAAGTCGCTCTCCGACACGCTCAAGGGCAAGCAGGGTCGCTTCCGTCAGAACCTGCTCGGCAAGCGCGTCGATTACTCCGGCCGATCGGTCATCGTCGTCGGTCCGGAGCTTCGTCTGCACCAGTGCGGTCTGCCGAAGAAAATGGCGCTCGAGCTCTTCAAGCCGTTCATCTACCACAAGCTCGAGCAGCAGGGCCTGGTCGGTACGATCAAGGCCGCGAAGGAGCTCGTCGAGCTGCAGACCAACGAAGTGTGGGACGCGCTCGAGAGCGTCATCAAAGAGCATCCGGTTCTTCTGAACCGCGCACCGACGCTCCACCGCCTCGGCATCCAGGCCTTCGAGCCGGTGCTCGTCGAGGGCAAGGCCATCAAGATCCACCCGCTCGTCTGCACGGCCTTCAACGCCGACTTCGACGGCGACCAGATGGCCGTGCATGTTCCGCTTTCGCCGAAGGCGCAGGTCGAGTCGCAGGTGCTCATGCTTGCGTCGAACAACATCCTGTCGCCCGCGCACGGCAAGCCGCTGGCCGTGCCGTCGCAGGATCTCGTCCTCGGCTGCTACTACCTGACCAAGGCCAAGCCGAACGCCAAGGGGCTCGGCAAGAGCTTCGGCTCGTTCGACGAAGTGATCATCGCGCTGCAGTCCGGCGAGATCGAGCTGCTCACGCCCATCAAGTGCCGCGTCAGCGGCCGCTTCATGGACCTGACCAAGCAGTTCAACGATCAGGACATCGTCCGCGCCGAGATCCAGGATCTCGACAAGAAGCTCATCGAGACTACGGTCGGCCGCGTCGTCTTCAACATGCACCTTCCGGAGCAGATCCCGTTCATCAACGGCCTGCTCAAGAAGAAGGGTCTGCAGGAGCTGGTGAACTACTGCTTCATCAACTACGGCAACGCCCAGACCGTGGAGATGCTCGACGGTCTCAAGGACCTCGGCTTTCTCTACGCGACCAAGGCCGGCATCTCCATCGGTGTCGACGACATGGTCATCCCGGCGCGCAAGCAGGAGATCGTCGAGAACGCACGCAAGTCCGTCCTCGAGGTCGAGCGCCAGCGCCTCGACGGCGCGATCACCCACGGTGAGCGCCACAACAAGATCATCGACATCTGGCACCGCGCCACGGAGAACGTCTCGGACGAGATGTTCGCCGAGATGAAACGCGTCGAGGAGTCGCGCGGCGAGTTCAACCCCATCTTCATGATGGCCGACTCCGGCGCCCGCGGTTCGAAGGAGCAGGTCCGCCAGCTTGCCGGCATGCGCGGTCTCATGTCCAAGCCCTCGGGCGAAGTCATCGAGACGCCGATCACTGCGAACTTCCGCGAGGGTCTGTCGGTGCTGCAGTACTTCATCTCCACGCACGGCGCGCGCAAGGGTCTCGCCGACACCGCGCTCAAGACCGCGGACTCGGGTTACCTGACCCGCCGTCTCGTCGACGTCGCGCAGGACGTGATCATCACCGAGCAGGACTGCCAGACGTTCGACGGCATCATCGTCAATCCGATCATGGAGGGCGGCGACATTCTCGAGCCTCTCCGCGACCGCATCGTCGGCCGCATCTCGCAGGAAGACATCTACGATCCGCTCACGGGCGACAAGCTCGTGTCGCAGAACGAAGAGCTCTCCGACGAGCTGGCCAACGCGATTCAGGAAGCGGGCATCGAGCAGGTCAAGATCCGTTCGGTGCTCACTTGCGAGACGCGTCGCGGTGTCTGCCGCCGCTGCTACGGTCGCAACCTCGCGAGCGGCAAGCTCGTCGAGATCGGCGAAGCGGTCGGCGTCATCGCCGCCGAGTCAATCGGCGAGCCGGGCACGCAGCTCACGATGCGTACGTTCCACGTCGGTGGTACGGCGTCGCGCGTGTCCGAGCAGTCGAAGCACGAAGCCACGAGCCCTGGCCGCATTTCGCTGGTGAACGTGGCCACGGTCACGAACAAGAACGGCGAGCAGGTCGTCATCAACCGCAACGGCAAGCTGCTGATCATGGAGGACACGCCCACTCGCAAGTCGAAGAAGGCGGCGGCCTCGGACATCGCGGCCGGCTCGCGCGAGAAGGAGCGTTACGCTCTGGTGTACGGCTCTACGCTGAAGGTCGTCGACGGCCAGCACGTCGATGCCGGCCAGCCGCTGGTCGAGTGGGATCCGTTCACCTCGGCCGTGCTCACGGAGCTCGGCGGCAAGGTGCAGTTCAAGGACATCGTCGAGGGCGAGAACGTGCGCGAGGAGACCGACAAGGTCACCGGACTCACGCAGATGGTCATCGTCGAGTCGTCCGCCGCGGAGAAGCGCACCCCGACTCTCATCATCAAGGCGGGCAAGGGCGACGAGCGTAAGTACCTGCTCCCGACCGGCGCCCACGTCATGGTCCACAACGGCCAGGACGTCCACCCGGGCGACATTCTCGCGAAGATCCCCCGTGCCACCACCAAGACCAAGGACATCACCGGCGGTCTGCCGCGCGTGGTCGAGCTGTTCGAGGCTCGTCACCCGCGCGACAAGGCCGTCATCACCGAGGTCGACGGAACGGTGCATCACGGTGCGATCGTCAAGGGCATGCGCCGCATCATCGTGGAGACGGATGAAGGCACGCGCCACGAGTACTCGGTGCCGCGCTCGGTCCACGTCAACGTGCAGGAAGGCGAGCGCGTACGCGCCGGCGACCCGCTCATCGACGGTCCGATTGACCCTCATGATGTTCTCGCGGTTCTGGGCATCAAGGAACTGCAGCGCTACCTGGTCGACAAGATCCAGGAGGTCTACCGCTCGCAGTCCGTGGCCATCAACGACAAGCACATCGAGACCATCTGCCGGCAGATGCTCCGCAGCGTCCGCGTGACTCGCGTGGGCGACACGGACTTCCTGGTGGACGAGCAGGCCGATCGCTTCCGCTTCATGGAAGAGAACGAGAAGGTCATGAACCGCGGCGGCGAGCCCGCCGACGGCGTGCCCCTGCTGCTCGGCATCACCAAAGCGTCGCTGTCGACGGAGTCGTTCATCTCCGCCGCGTCGTTCCAGGAGACCACCCGCGTCCTCACCGAGGCCGCGATCGCCGGTCGAGTGGACTACCTGCGCGGACTGAAGGAAAACGTCATCGTCGGCCGCCTCATCCCCGCCGGCACCGGCATGCCGACCTACCGCGACATCTACCTCGAGAAGGACGAAGCGCCCGCGCAACCGTCGCTCGAGGAGCTGCTGCAGCGTGAGTCGGAAGATGAGGATGCGTTGTCGCTGGCGGACTTCGACGACGAGCAATAGCTTTCATCCTGAAGCCGCGCAGACGGCGAAGGATCCCCTGATTGAATCCCTCGGGCGGCTCGCAAGAGCCGCCCGAAGTATTTCGGCTGTTTGATCACGATGGCGGAGTGAGCTTCTGGCGCTCTTCCTTCAGTGCGGAGAGGATTTCGATCTCCACGCGATCCTTGGGACGACCAGGCCTCGACGCGCCGGCAAATCTCCGCGATCGCAGCGCGCTCGATCGAAGAGAACGAAAGGTCATGAACCGCGGCGGCGAGCCCTATGTTCGCTATCAGCGTAGGGCGTGCCCCTGCTGCTCGGCATCACCAAGCGTCGCTGTCGACGGAATCGCTCATCTCCGCCGCGTCGTTCCAGTCTTGGTGGAGCCAAGAACGTCCGGAGGAGATTACCCGCGTCCTCACCGAGGCCGCGATCGCCGGACGCGTGGACTACCTGCGCTGTCTGAAGGAGAACGTCATCGTCGGCCGCCTCATCCCCGCCCGCACCGGCATGCCGACCTACCGCGACATCTACCTCGAGAAGGACGAAGGGCCCGCCCAACCCTCGCTCGAAGAGCTGCTGCAGCGTGAGTCGGAAGATGAGGATAGGCTGTCGCTGGCGCCCGAAGTGTGTCTGGAATGCGCCAGACGCGGCCCCGTCGCCAGGGCACGCGGCGAGCCGTTGGCGGCGGTTGGAACACGAGGGTCGAAAGCAGCCGGGTAGGGATTCTACTTGCCCGGTCACTCCTCCTAATGATGGAGGCGAGCGACTGATGACAACTGGAGCGGTCCTCCGTCGCCCAGATTAACGAAGTCTTCACGGCGTAGGATGGAGGAATCTCTCGCGAGACATGCTCAGTACTACACTGATTGCGCCCTCTTGAAGCCGGATGCCGATCCAAACTGCAGAAGGGTAGAATGAATATGACAACCGTCATGGAGGCCCCCCATGCCTACTAGTCTGCAAGCTGGCCCAATTCCAACCGAAGCATATGCACTGTTTGCGTTAGGACGACTAACCGAGGCCGCCGTCGTTGATCTCTACATCGCGCCACAGGGATCCCTGTTCCCCGCCCACACCGAGGCTACTGGATTCACCGAACTCGCGAACGCCTTGCGCGAGATGAAATGGTCGGATGAAGAAACAGCGAAACTTCTTCATGCGTTCAAAGAAGCATTGAACGCGGGACGGGAGCTGCCGACTGAGCTCTTAACTCGGTGGGTGTTGGCGCACCCTTCAGGCGGTCCTGCTGATTCAGTTATTGACTGCATCGAGCTAGAACCGCCTGACGAGGTAGATATCATTCGCGCCCTGCCTCGTAAAGGAAGCCAAAAAATCGTCTTTCTCGCTTCCTGGCGATTGAGGCAACGTGAGGTCATCCTGAAGAAGGTGATCGGTCCTCCAGAGAGCGTTGCGCGAATTCTTGCGAGAGAAGAACTCCCGCACCCGCTGACCATGGCTCACCCTAATATTATCGAGACCCACCGCTTGAAAAATCGCAAAAATGAGGTCTTTCTCGTTGAGCAACGCCTACCGGATGTGCTTGACGACAAGTGGTCGTCGCGGGGTATTCACGAGGCCGCTAATCTGCTATTTGATATTGCGAAGGCAACGAAGTACTTGCACGACAATCAGCTGGTACATGGCGATATCAAACCCGACAACATCGGCCGCCGCGGCGACACCTACGTTCTCCTAGACTTCGGGATCTGCCGGTTAGCTTCTGAGTTCACGATTGATACCACGCCGACTGGCAGTCTCCGCACGCGAGCGCCTGAGCTGCTGGTGCAGGAAAGCTACATTGATCCCTACATGGTAGACGTGTGGGCGCTTGGCGCTACCGTTTATAACGCTTTCACTCAACGCTTTCCCCTGATCGGCAGCGCGGAGGCGATTCCTCGAGTAAGCGACGTTCCAAATCGGCAGGTATTTGAATCCCTGCTTGTCAGCCGCATTCGCAATGAATGGGAAGAGTGGGTTGACTTGGCAATTATTGCTGAGCCGTTGCGCGATATTCTTAGTGCAATGCTACAAAAAGATCCGCGCCACCGCCCTTCGGCGGCGACGGTTGTGAAGCGTTGCAACCAGGAACTAGCAGCATTCTTGCGCTCATCAGATCGCGACGACGCTTCGGGAGCGGGGAAGTTTTCCGCGGTCGATGAGTTTACGCAAATTGTTGACTATCTGGAGAATGAACGGGTCGTTCGCCTTCTTCCCTCCACTAGGCGACAGAAGCTGCAATCGCGTCTTGCTGAGCTAAAGCGGATGGCTGGCTTCGATGACTCGACGAGACACCGGATTGAGGAGTTGCTGGCTAAACTCGCATGACACATACCCGTGTCCAGAGGATCCAAGACTCCGTTCACGGGTTAATGGAATTTCGTGGAATGGAGGCCGTGGTTATAGACCTCCTACGGACGCCGGAGTTGCAGCGCCTGCGGCGCATTAGGCAGCTTGGGTTCGGCCTTTTAGTATTTCCAGGGGCCGAACATTCGCGGCTGGTGCATTCGCTTGGCGCCGCACATGTTGCGATTCGTTTTGGGCGACAGTTACAAGATCGCGCGCGAGACGTGTTTATCAGTGCGCTCAGTCCGGACGATGCGACCGTAAGAGACCTAGCGGTAGGCGCGTTATGCCACGACTTAGGGCACGGGCCACTTTCGCACGCTTGGGAGCGCGAAATCGTGGGCCACGACTTCGACCGATCGGCATGGTGCAAGGCATTAGGCTTGGACGAAGTGGACACGCGCCTGTTATCGCTTAAATGGCATGAGCTAGTTGGGCACGGGCTGCTATCTTGGCCGGAAGGGCAACTACATCAGCTTCTTGAACAACACGAAGAAGGATCGGCTGCACGCATTCGCGAGCTTCTACTTGGAGACTATTACATACCGTATCTGCCACGCCTTCTCTCCAGCGACATTGATGTCGATCGGTGCGACTTCATCCGTCGGGATACGCACCAAACGGGTGTGGCCTACGGACGCTACGACCTTGACTGGCTGATCTCAACATGTGGACTTGGTAGGTTACAGTCTGGACAGTGGGTCGTAGGCTTTGATGAACGCAAGGCAGTTCGGGTTGTGGAGCAGTTTTTGATCGCACGGCGGGCGATGTACGAAACTGTGTACTACCACAAGACCGTGCGATGCGCCGAGGGGATGATGGCTATGTTCCTGCGTCGCCTACGCAAGGTTGTGAAAGAGCAGGGAATTCCGAGTTTAACCGCCCTCGATTTTCTACAGCCTATTGTGCGGATTATCCATGGCGACGCGTTAGCTCAACGCGATCTTCTGCGTCTTGATGATTTTACCTTATCAGTCCTTGTCGAGAGCGTTTCGCAGTCTACCGTGCGAGACGCGACAGTCCGGGATCTTGCGCGACGAATAAGCTCGCGCGATCTCTTTAAAGCGGTTCGGGTGTCGAATGAACGACTGAATAGATACTTCCGAACGCCTCAAGCGCTGGAGCGTCTCCACGAGGCAATCAAACCGTACGTACCCGGCGATCCGGCCTACTACTTGGTGCTTGACGAGACAGAATTTCAGATGATGGCAGAGAACCCGAGCCAGAAGGTTTGTCTGATTGGCGGTGGCGGCAGCGCGCGGTATGCGGCGGAACACACAAGCTTTGAGGCGCTTCGGAGTGTCACTTCCGAAACCGTACGCATTTTCACCGTACGTGAAGCGATTGAGGACGTTGAGTCCGTGATCTCGAAATCCGCTCTGACCGGTTAACTCAACCCGCGGTCGCCGGCGAGATCACCAATCGCCGAGGCGTGGTGACCGTGCGCTAGGTGAGAGCGTTAGGTCGTTTGTCGTTCGTTTCCTACTAAGGCAGGCGTGAAGCCACCTCGCTGGACCGCCGAGGTGCGCGACATGCGTACAGACCTTTCCATTCCGTCCATATCAACGTGCAGAGTAGCTTTCTACAACTTTGACGCGCGGCTTGCCGAAGCGTGGCTGGAGAGCCGTTGCCCGGCTCAATCGGCAGCACATGGTATTCTTTCCGTCATTTTGCGATACTACCGGCTGGGTCCGGGCACGTCATTGCGCTCGCGTCGAGGGGGAATTGTGGCGGAATTTCAGGCGCTTGTTGCGTCCGTGCTGCGGGACGCGTTCGAGGAGCAGAAGCTCGCAGGCTACGAGACGTCATCCGTCGGGGCTGCTTTCTTTCGCCTTTGGATGAAGGACCAGGGGAACGCGTACTTCTTCTTGTTTCGCAAGAACTTGCGCGTAACTAACATGCAACATGCGGAACTGCTCGCGCTGGTGTCCGCACATTGCTTCGAGACGAGTACGGCGAAGCCTGCCAAGTCGTTACAATTCGCCTCACCAGCCGATTTCATCGCGACCGTTCAAGGCCTTCTCGAGACGTTCCCTGTCTCCGAAGTCGGCGACAAGGCGAAGTGGTTCGCCGCAAAATATAGCCACTTACTGTCGCGGACAGTCGTAGTCGATGCTTTTTACGGCTCAAGTTCAATTCACCTTCCGCCGCACCTTGACTTGGATTTGCGTACGATCTGTGGTTTATCGGGTTACATCCACTCCTGAAATGCGCAAGGGCAGCCGTGACGCCGCCCTTGCTGTTTCATCGCGCAACCGCGTATACCCGCCAGCCACCCAGCCCCGCGAACGCGCGCGTCGGCCTCTCGTCAAACCGGATCCCTGATCCTGCCACGAGGTCTTTGACCGTGCTCGACACCAGCACCTCTTCGAGCGCCGCCGAGGCGGCGAGGGCGAGGCAGAGGTCGACGGCGGTGCCCGCGACGGGCGTGTCGCGCGCGTCGGGGCGGATCTCGACGTCGCCGGTGTGGAGGGCGGCGCGGAGGGGGAGGCCGAGGCGGCGGGCGTATTCACTGATCGTCGAGGCGCAGCGGATGGCTCGGGCGGGGCCGTCGAAGATCGCGATCGTTCGGTTGCCGAGAGTATGGATCTCCCGGCCGCGGAAGCGTTCGATCTCCCGGGCCGCGTGCGAGGCGAGGCGGGAAGCGGGATCGTCGGCAGCATCGTCGATCTGCAGCACCAGCACCGTGGCCAGCACGCTATCCGTCGTCTGCGGTTCGTGCCGGACGCCGGTGAGGAACTCTTCGATCTCGCCGAGGATCGACTCCTGGTCGCCGACGAAGGGGAGGTGATCGGCGCCCGGCAGCTCGACATACTTCGAGCCTGGGATGCGGCTGGCGACGTAACGCCCTTCTTCGACCTTCAGACAGCGATCGCCCGACCGATGAATGACGAGCGTCGGCACACGGATCGTCGGGAGCACCGGCCGCACGTCGATCTCCGCGTTCATCTGCGTCAACGCGAGCGCCGCACCCGGGCTCGCGCCCATGCGCAGGTACGTCGCCCACCACTCGCGAAACGCCGGATCGTTCGCCATGCTCGGCGCGCGATCCTCGAGTCCGACCGGCTTGCCCCAGTCGGCGCGGATGACGTCGAAGAACTTCTCCCGCTGCTCGAGCGTCGGCGCCCACGGGTAATCGGCGTCGTAGATCCTTTTCGCATACGTCCCGATCATCACCAGCGCCGAAGTGCGCTCGGGATACGTGGCGGCGAAGAGGCTGCACATCGGGCCGCCTTCGGAGACGCCGAGCAGCGCGGCGCGCTTCGACCCCACCGCGTCCATCACGGCGCGAACGTCGTCCATGCGCTGCTCGAGCGTCGGCAGCTCGTTGTTCGCGACACGGTCCGACAGGCCGGTTCCCCTCTTGTCGAAGAGGATCAGCCGCGCGAACGTCGAGAGCCGCAGGAGGAATCGCGCGAAGCTCGGCTCGCGCCAGAAATAGTCGAGGTGCGAGATCCAGCCCATGACGAACACGAGATCGAGCGGCGCGTCGCCGATCACCTGGTAGGCGATGTTGACGTCGCCGCTGCGCGCGTACTTCGTCTCCGGAAGGCGAGCCTCCGGCTCGCTCTCTTCCTCGACGACGATCCTCGTGCGCGTTCGCTCGCGCACGATCAGTTCCGGCTCGCCGAGCGCGGAGACCTCGCCGAGGAAGCGATAGCCGCGCTTGGGTACGGTCTCGAGCAGTGTCGGACCGTCGGGGCCTAGTGCTTTCCTGAGTGTCGAGATGTTCTGCGCCAGCACGTTCTCGCCGACGTACGTCTCCGGCCAGACGATCGACAGGAGCTCGTCGCGCGGCACGAGGCGGCCGCTGTTCTCGACCAGAGCCACCAGCGTGTCGAACGCCTTCGGCGTCAGGGAGACCTCCCCCGTGTCGCTGAGCAACCGCCGTTCGGCCACGTCCATCCGGAAGCGTCCGAATGCGTAGACGGCGCGTTTCGGCTCGCCGGTCATGCCTTTGAGCGACATCTCATCGATCTTTCATCGCGCTTTCAGGACGCCGCGCGCGGCGGTGCGTATCGTCCTATCACCTCAACAACTCAATAACGCGACGCCGCATCTTAGCGGAACGGGGGAGCCATGCTGAAACGGACCGAGATCACGATCGAGACCGAAACCATTTGGATCTTTGGCGGCGCCCAGGCTCGCCCGGAGTGGTGTTTTGCATGCGGCCACATCGTCGACGCCATGACAATCGACGCGGCGGCGCGGGCTGCCGCGGTGAGGTCACGCGCGGTCTTCCGCTGGGTCGAAGACGGCCTCGTTCATTACGGCGAGACAAAGCAGGGACTGCTCTGGATCTGCCCCGAATCCATCCACAACCTGACCGGAGGAGCCACGCTTTGAAACGTTCCCGTCGTGTTCTCTCGCTGCTCGCATTGTCGCTGTCGTTCGTAGCCGTGACCTCTTCGGCCGCGCCGCCGGCGCAGCTCCGCTCTCGCGTCGTGGATACGTTCGTGAAGCTCCCGCTGCGTTTCGAGCGCAATGACGGTCAGACCGCTCGCGATGTCGCGTATCTCTCGCGAGGCCGCGGAAGCACGCTCTTTCTCACGAGCACGGAAGCCGTGCTCTCGCTGCGCGACCGTAAAGGGCGCGATGCGAAAACAGCAGTGCTGCGGCTGCGCATGGTCGGCGCGAACGCGGATCCGGAGATCGCCGGCGAAGCGCCACTGCAGGGCACGTTGAACTACTTCGTCGGCAACGACGCGAGCCGGTGGCACACGGGCGTTCCGACGTACCGGCGCGTGCGCTATGACGACGTGTGGGCGGGGATCGACCTCGTCTGGCACGGCACGCAGAACGCGCTCGAGTACGACTTCATCGTCGCTCCCGGTGTCGACCCGTCGCACATCCGACTGCACGTCGACGGCGCGAAGCGGCTGCGCATCGACACATCCGGAAATCTCATCGCCAGGACCGCGGCGGGTGACGTCGTGCAGCGTGCGCCGATGCTGTATCAGGACGGCGCCGAAGGGCGGACTCCCGTCGTCGGCAAATACGTTCTGCGCGGCCGGAGAGAGGTGGGATTCGAGATCGGTCCGTATGACGCCACGCGAACCCTGGTCATCGATCCCGTCCTCGATTACTCGACCTTCCTGGGCGGCTTGCTCAATGAGGAAGCGTTCGGCGTGGCCGTCGACGCGCAGGGGAGCGCGTATGTGACGGGGCCGACGGACAGTCTCGAGTTTCCACGGTCCGGCCTCCTGAACGATGAAAAGGACGCGCTGGTGTTCATCGCCAAGCTGAATGCGGACGGCACGGACCTGGTGTACGCGAGCCTCATCGGGACGAACCAGATCACGGGCTTCTTGTTCGCAGAGGGCTCGGACGCGCTCATCGCCACAGGGATCGCCGTGACCGCCGACGGGAAAGCCTGCATCACCGGGGCGGTCGAGAATTTCAAGAACAAGAGCAACTACCCGGTGACGGAGAACGCGTTCCAGGGCAACGGCTTCTGCCTCATCAACTGCGGGTTGCGGGGGTCGCGCGGAATCGATTCGTTCGTGACGATGGTCAGCGCCGACGGGCAAAAAATCCTCTATTCGACTTTCTACGGTGGCAACCGGTTGGACGATGCTTCCTTCGATCGTGCCGATGCGGTCGCGGTCGATGGCTCCGGCCGCATTTACGTCGCCGGCGTGACGAACACGAACGACCTTTCGATGAAGAATGCCTTCCAGGGCTCGCGCAAGTCGTTGGGGGAGGGTACGGATGCATTCATCGCCGTGTTCGATCCGGCGCAAGAGCGCGGAAACGACACGCTGCTCTACGCGAGTTTTCTCGGCGGCCGCGAGGACGATCGCGCGCTGGGCATCGCCGTCGACCCGGATCGCAACGCGTACGTCGTCGGGAAAACGCGCTCGACCGATCTCGAGACGAAAGCTCCGGCGGGCCAGACGCTCCCGCCCCTGCAGGAGAGCTTCCAGGGCAGTCCGTTCGACGGATTCGTCGCCAAGGTCGATACCGAATCGGAAGGCAATCCTTCTTTGACGTACCTCACGTACTTTGGCGGCGATCAGAATGACCGTGTCGAAGCGGTGGCGGTCGACTCGTTCCAGCGCGCCTACATTGCCGGGGCGACGAGCTCTCGGGCGACGTTCCCGCTCGTCAACGCTTTCGACACGACGCAGACGAATGGCGAAGCGTTCGTCGCGAAGCTGAACGCCGACGGGACCGCTCTTTTCTACAGCACCTTTCTCGGCGGCGAGAACACCAACACCACGGAGGACTTCGAGGAAGCGACGGGAATCGCCATCGATGCTTCAGGCAACGCGTATGTCACCGGCAACACGTCCGCGGGCGATTCGTTCCCGATCGGTACTTTCGAGAGTCCGTTCGCAGTGGACCTGCGCGGGACGACCTTCGTGGCGAAGATCGGCAGTGAGACGTCCGGCACGACCGTGCCGGCGCTCGTCTACTCGACGACGTTCGGCGGCGAACGGGCAAGGGCTCGCGGCATCGCCGTCGACGTCAACGGTGACGCGTACGTCGTGGGATTCACGGATGGGGACTTTCCGACCACCGTCAACGCTTTCCAGACGGCGTCCGGCGGAGGGCGCGACGCATTCGTTGCGAAAGTCACGTCGGTGATCGGAGACACAACCGGCCTCTACGACTCCAAACGAAACGAGTTCCAACTCCGGAACTCGAACACCACCGGCGGCGCGGATCTCGTCGTGCCGCATGGTGAGCCCGGCGATCTTCCGGTCGTCGGCGACTGGGATGGAGACGGCGTGACGGATGTCGGCGTGTACCGTCCCAGCCGCGGAGAGTTCCACCTCCGGCTCGGCTCTGGTGTCGTCGTGATCGTCATCGGCGGCAACGAGGCCGATCTCCCCGTCGCCGGTGATTGGGACGGAGACGGCTTCGACACGGTCGGTTTCCTGCGCAACGACGCCAAGCTCGGGCAGAGCTTCTTCCTGACGAACACGCGCGTCGAAGCCTCGCCTGCTCCCGATTTCGACATCATCGTCGCGGCGGGACAAGCCGGCGATCTGCCGCTGGGCGGCGACTGGAACGGCGACGGTCTGGACACCGTCGGGTTTTTCCGTCCTTCGACGAGAACGTTTTTCCAGATCAACGACTTTGCCGCGGGCGTGGCGACGTCGTTCGTCTTCGGAGTCGTCGGTGATCTACCGCTCGCCGGCGATTGGGACGGCAACGGTTCGGACGACGTGGGCGTCTTCCGTCCGTCCGATGAGACGATGCACCTGACCACGGACTCTGGCGCGACCGTGGGGTTCGTGTTCGAGCTCCAGGCCCCGGGAGACGCGCCGGTCGGCGGGAACTGGGACGGGCAGTAGCGCTTCAGTCCACAATGAAAAGCCTGGCGCCCAGCTCCGCGGAAGAACGGTGCGGTTCCGCGTTGTCTGCAACCTGATAGCTCACCCCTGGTGTGAGGCGATACGTGCGGCCGTCCTTCAGTTCGGTTCTCAGTTCGCCATCGAGGCAGAGCAGAATGTGGCCCTTGGTACACCAGTGGTCCGCGCAGTAGCCAGGCGAGTACTCGACCAAACGAATGCGGATGGGGCCGAACGTCCTGGTGCGCCAAAGAGCGATACCAGTCTCGCCCGCGTGCTCCGTGGTTGTAAATTTGTCTGTACTACTAATCTCGTATTTCCTCGCGTGGCGCGGCGATTTCGTCGCTGCGCCGCAACCCAAATCGAATCTAGGAGTGCGGTGGCAAGGCGGACGGCGGGCGGAAGCCACCGCTCTGGTACGGCGAATGTGCTACTACGAAACACCAGAGCGGCGGCTTCCTCCGCCGCCCGCCTCGCCACAGCACTCCTAGATTCTTTGCGCGACACGAAGAAACTCGCGGCTAGTAGCACAGAGGCTCGCCGCGAGATGTTGTGCGCGATCAGCTGTGTTCTTTGGGGTCGGCTTTTTCGTCGATGGCGTCGAGAAGCGTTTCGATCGTCAGCTCGGCGAAGATCTCCCTTCGCTCTTTCGTGTAGTCGCCGTGTCCGGGGTCGTACTGCATCATGAAGCGCATGGCACCTGCCGGGCCAAGGCGCTCAGTCAGAGCCTTCCATCCCTCCATGCGGATCTGGTAGAGAGACATCGAACCGCTCATTCGCGAGCTCCTTCCAATTCGAGCGGGACCTGATCGGGCATGACGACTTCGACGCGAAGGTGTTGGCGATGCCTCGAGGCTGCTTTCAAAAGCCGATCATCGGTAGTCACGAACCATCGTGCCGCCGAAGCTTCGGCGAATGCAAGATGCAGTGCGTCGAGTGGTCCAAATCCGAGAGCAGCGATAGACCGAGCACGATCCGCGGCGCCCTGGCTTGCCCCGACGGAAACGACAGCGGTCTCCAGCCAGAGGCGAGTGGCGAGTCGCCGGTCTTCGCGCGGATTCTTCTCGTTCTCAAAATCGTGAGCAGGCGAGCGCACGAGATGAAGTCGCCCCGCCTCGGCCATGTCAAGGATTGCTGCGACCGCCTCGGCTTCCCTTCGGATTCGCTCGATCGTTGCGTCGTCGAATGGACGCTTGAAGCAACAGAGATCGAGGTAGAGGATGTCGCTCACGCGATCATCGTACTACCGGTCAGAATCTACTTCGTCCCCTCCACCTCCCTCAACAAATCCGTCGCTTTCGCAACATCGTGCAACATCCACAACAGATACCTGACGGCGCTGTAGACATCGCCGCCAATTTGACGGCAAATTCGGTGTCGATGTTTCCACCTGCGACGCGCGCGCGGCGTCCAAATGGCGCGACCTCGAACGTCATAACGTTGACGATGCATGGCGCACCGCCGAAAAGGAGAATTCGATGCAATACATGTTGATGACCTATGTGCAGGAGGGCGGATGGGAACAACTGACGCCGGACCAGCAGAAGCTCGGGATGGCGGCCTATGAAGCCTACGCGGAGGCGCTGAGCGAAGCAGGTGTCTTCCGCGGAACGAACCGGCTCGGGCCGAGCTCCACGGCCACGACGGTGCGGGTCACGGATGGGAAGACGCAGGTGCTCGACGGCCCGTATCCCGACTCGAAGGAACAGCTCGCCGGCTACTTCATCATCGAGGTGCCCGATCTCGATGCCGCGATCTCCTGGGCGGCTCGCTGCCCGACGGTGCATCACGGCATCGTCGAAGTGCGGCCGCTCTGGGCGGGTCCGGCGTGAGCGACGACATGGAGAAGAGCATGAGGAAACTGTCGGTCTTCGAGAACGTGACGCTGGACGGCTGTTTTTCAGGCGTTGGGGGTGACCTCAGCTGGGCCCATACGAACGACGGCGATCCGGAGTGGAATGCATTCGTGTCCGAAAACGCGAGCGGCGGCGGCGTGCTCCTTCTCGGCAGGATTACCTACGACATGATGGTGAGTTGGTGGCCGACTCCGCAGGCGATGGAGACCATGCCGGTCGTCGCCGAGCGGATGAACAATCTTCCGAAGGTCGTTTTCTCCCGAACGATGGAGCGCGCGACGTGGAACAACACGCGTCTGGTGACGGACGACATCGCCGCGGCAGTGCGATCGATGAAGAAGGAATCGGGGCCGGATATGGTCATCCTCGGCAGCGGCAGTATCGTGTCGCAACTGGCGCAGGAAGGTTTGATCGACGCGTATCAGATCGTGGTGAACCCGATCGTTCTCGGCCGTGGCAGGACGATGTTCGAAGGCATTCGCGATGCGCTGAAGCTGAAGTTGACTGCCACGCGCAGCTTCGGCAACGGCAATGTCGTGCTGGACTATGTTGCCGCACGATGAAGCCCGCGATACGGCGGACGCGGTCGCGCGCCGGAGTTACGGCAGGCTCGTGGCTTTTCTCGCTGCACGCACTCGCGATGTCGCCGCGGCCGAAGACGCGCTCTCCGAAGCGTTCCATGCGGCGCTCACGGACTGGCCGGCGAAGGGTTGTCCGTCCAACGCGGAAGCATGGCTGCTGACCGTCGCTCGCCGCAAGCTGATCGACCGCGCTCGGCGCGAGCGCAGCAGCGAAGCTGCAGCCGGTCGGCTGCAGCTTCTTGCCGAGGAGTTGGGCGCCGCGGTGGCCGAAGGGGAGATTCCGGACCGCCGGCTCGCGTTGATGTTCGCCTGCGCGCATCCGGCAATCGAAGCCGCCATCCGTCCTCCGCTGATGCTGCAGGTCGTCCTCGGTCTCGATGCGAAGTCGATCGCCTCGGCATTCCTCATGTCGGGGGCGGCGATGGGAAAGCGACTGGTGCGCGCCAAGAACAAAATTCGTGAAGCCGGGATCCCGTTCCACATTCCGGAACGCGATGAGCTGCCCGAGCGACTGGACGCCGTGCTCGAGGCGATCTATGCCGCATTCGCCGAAGGCTGGACCGATCCGGGTGGCACCGACGTGGCTCGCCGCGACCTCACCACGGAAGCCCTGTTTCTTGCGAGGGTCGTGGCCGAGTTGCTGCCGGACGAGCCGGAGTCCCTCGGTCTGCTCGCGTTGATGCTTCACGCCGAAGCGCGGCGCGGTGCACGTCGAAGCGCCGATGGTGAGTTCGTTCCGCTCGCCGATCAGGAGCCCGCGAAGTGGAACGAGCCAATGATCGAGGAAGCGGAGACGTTGCTGCGCCGTGCCAGCACGTTCGGCGTCATCGGGCGCTTTCAGCTCGAGGCTGCGTTGCAGTCGGCGCACGTTCACCGCTGTCGGACCGGCCAGTCGAACTGGGCGGCAGTGGTGCAGCTCTACGATGCGCTGCTGGCTCTCACCGGCTCACCGGTCGTGGCGGTCAATCGCGTTGTTGCCATCGCGGAGCTGCAGGGTGCGACTGCGGCGCTCGAGGCGATGCCGCAGCCCGCCGCCGATGCGAGGCTGCGCGAGTATCAACCGTACTGGGCGGCGCGCGCGGAACTGCTGGCGAGGATGGGTGCCTCGAGCGAGGCGCGCCACGCGTACGACGTGGCGATCGGTCTGGAGCGCGACCCTGCCGTGCGTCGTTTTTTGCAGCGCCGCCGGGCGCTCCTACAAGCCTAATTCCTTCAACAACTCCGTCGCTTTCGCGACATCGCGCAGCATCCACAACAGATATTGCACATCCGCGCTCACATTGCGCGCGACGTCGGGATTGAACGCGAAGTCGTTCGCGACGTTTTCCCAAACGCGGTCGAAGTTCACGCCTACGAGCTCGCCGCGGCCGTTCACGACCGGGCTGCCGGAGTTGCCTCCGGTGGTGTCGGCATCGGCGAGGAAATTCACCGGGAGATCGAGGTCGTCGGGCGCGGCGGCGAGGACGGTGTCGGGGACGTCGAACGGTTCTGCGTTGGTGTGCTTGTCGACGACTCCGCGCAGCGTCGTTTGTGGCGTGTAGAAGACGCCGTCGCGCGGCGCATAGCCTTTGATGTGCGCGAAGGAGACGCGCAGCGTCGAATTGGCGTCGGGCGCCACGGGCTTGCCGGCGTGAGCGATCACGGCGCGGCGCCATTCGGGACGTAAGCGCGAGATCGTTCCCTCCCAGCGGTTCTTTCGCTCGACCAGCGCATCGATTTCCGCGTTGAGCGCGAAGCCCAACTCGACCAGCTGGTCTTTGCGCGCGTGGAGCTGGGCCGGTGTTTCCTCGAACATCTTCAGACGCTCGGCGAGGTCGAGGAGCTTCGTGTTTGCGTAGAGATCGTCGATTGACGGGATGCTGCTCAACGCCGTGATGTTCTGCGCGCGGCGGAGGAAGTCGGAGAGCAGGGCTTTGTCCGCAGGTGCGTAGAAGCTCTTCTGATCGCGCTCGATCTGATCGCGCACGCGGCTGATGACGCGCTGCATGAGGACCGGATCGCGATCGGCGTCCGGCTTTTGTCGTTCGATGGCCGATCGCGCGATCGCGACCGCGAACACCAGCGCCTTGGGTCCGGTCGGCGCGAGGGACGCCTGCGTCATGCGGATGTGGTCGAGGAGGAAGTCGTGATCCGCGGTCTTCTTCTGTTCGGCCGCCATCGCGCCGAGACCTTCCCATGCCGCGATGGCCGCGGGCCGATTGTGCTCGCGCGACCACGCGAGCACGGTCTGATCGGCACTGCGCTGCTTCTCGAGAATGCTGCCGCGCTTGAACCCGTCGAGCTGCCCCTCGCCATTCTTCTGCCGGTTCGCGAGCGTCTTCACGAGCGCGGCAACCGCCAGCTCACCTTCCTTGTTGCCCTTCGTTGCCTCTTCGAGAATGCGAATCCAGTCGCGATAAACGTTTGCGCGTGACGTGAACCAGAGGTGGCGCTCTTCCATCTCCGCCGCGGTCAGCGCGCGATAGGTGATGCCCGGGTATCCGAGGACCATGACGAAGTCGCCGGGCTGGACGCCTTTCGCGGCGAGTGGGAAGAAAAACTCCGGGCGGAACGGCTTGCCGTCGACGTACGCGCGGCCGATCGCGAAGTCGCCGGTGTGGCGCGGCCACATCCAGTTGTCGATCTCGCCGCCGAACTCTCCTACCGCCCGAGGCGGTGCGTAGACCAGCCGGACGTCGGCGAGCTCGGTCATCTCCTGCAGCACGTACTGCACGCCGCCGTCATGCGCCGCGACTCTGCACCGCGATCCCGGCTGCTTCTCGCACGCGGCGACGATGTCGTTCGACTTCTTCTCGATCGCAACGAAGCGTTGTGCATCGCTCGCTCCTTTCGGGATCGCCGCGAGAATCTCCGCGGAGACGTCGGTGAATCGCCGCGGGATGGTGATGCGCACGGTGCGGCTGCGCAGCTCCGCATCGCGCGAGCGCGCCAGGAAGCCGTTGGCGATGATGTCGTTCTCTGGCGTCGCGTGCTCCTGCAGCACTCCGAACAGGCAGTGATGATTGGTCACGAACAGTCCCTCGGCCGAGATCCACCCGCCCGAGCATCCGCCGGTGTTGATGGCGGCGGCGAGGAGGCCGGTCCCACGTTTCGGATCCCACAGGCGCTCCGGCGGCAGCTCGAGACCCTCGGCTTTCAGCCATTGCGGATCGAGCTCGAGGACCTGCTGCGGTGTCCATTTGCCTTCGGAGGCGAGAAGTGTGGAGGCGAAGAGGAGAGAGAAGAGGAGCTTCTTCATCGAGAGGGATCATAGCTCGCGTGTCGGCAGTCGGTCGCGTGAGCGCAGAATGTCTCCGTGTTCGCCTCCGCGATCCTCTACCTCGGTCTCATCACCGCCTTCGTCGGCTTCGCCTCCGTCGTCGTCCCGCTGCGCTTCCTGCGCATCCGCACCCGTGGTCGCGGCGCAATCATCTTCGCGATCGGTGTGCTGATCGTCGTCATCGCATTCATGCTGCCCGCGCCGGAACAGCGCGTCGCGAAGGCGACGACGCATCTCGATGAGTTCCTCCCGCGCTGGCAATTCAGCGAGCACCACGAGGCGCACGTCGCCGCGACACCGGAGCGCGTGTTCGAAGCGATTCGTGCCGTGCGCGCCGACGAGATCGCGCTCTTTCGGTTGCTCACCTGGATTCGGCGCGGCGGGAAAGATCTTCCCGAAAACATCCTCAACGCCGGTGCCGAGAGGCCGCTGCTCGACGTCGCCACGAACAGCGGGTTCATTTATCTCGCGGATGATGCGCCGCGGGAGATCGTCGTCGGCACGGTCGTCGTTGCGCCTCCGGGAACGCGCGGTACGTTGACGCCGGACGTGTTCAGGAAACAACTGCCGCCGGGCTTCGCTCTCGCGGGGATGAACTTCCTCGTGATGCCCGACGGCAAGGGCGGGTCGATCGTCACCACGGAAACGCGCGTGTACGCCAACAGCGACTCAGCGCGGCGCCGCTTCGCGGCGTACTGGCGCGCGATCTATCCGGGCAGCGCGCTGATCCGGCGGATGTGGTTGCGCGCAATCGTGAGTCGCGCACGCGCGTGAATCGAATCGTTTTGGACAGCGCACTGCTGCGTTCCGTATCCGTACCGTGGGCAAGGGACCCGACTACGAGATTCTTGCGCGCAAGCTCGAATGGCGTCGCAGTGCGGACGAGGCGGGGCGGTACCTCAACGTCTTCATCGAGCTGAACAACACATGCAACCTCAAGTGCCGCATGTGCGGCTTCAGCGATCCACGCGCGGCCGCGGTTCCGCGGTTTCACATGCCCACGGAGATGTTCGAGGTCATCGCGCGAGAAATCTTCCCCGCTACGACCTATCTCCACATGTCGTTGATGACCGAGCCGTTCATGACGCCGGATTTTCCGGACCGCCTCATGCTCGTCCGTCGCCACGACGTGCCGTACTCACGCGTGGTGACGAACGGAACGCTCCTTACCTCGAAAGCCATCGAGAAGGTCCTCGACTCGGAGATCACCACGCTCACGTTTTCGATCGACGGCGGGACGAAAGAGTTGTACGAGGAGATCCGCGTCGGCTCGCGTCTTGACCACGTGCTCGCGAAGATCGATCTCTTCCGAACGATGCGCGACAAGCGCGGCGCGCGCTTTCCGCGGCTTCAGATCAACCACGTCCTGATGGAGCGGAACATTGATCGAGTCGCCGAGTTTCTGGCGCTGCTCGACCAAATCCGGCCGGAACAGGTCGACGTGCGAACGATTCAGCCGATGGCGTACGAGACCGGCAACGAGAGCCGAGATCCCGCGTTCTTCGAGAAGGTGAGCCGCGTCCGGCCGCTCTTCCTCGACTACTTCGCGCGCAATGGCATCGAAGACTGCGGATTCATTCGCGACACAGCCGGAGTTGTCGAGCTGACGAAGCAGTCCGGTGCGCGGATGACCTGCCGCCGTCCTTGGGACACGCTGGCCATCCATGCGAACGGCGACGTGCATCCGTGCATGTCGTGGACGCGCCCTCCGATCGGAAATCTGGCGCGGCAGTCGTTCGAGGAGATCTGGTTCGGCGACGAGCTCGCGAGTCTGCGCGCGGAGTTCGAGCTCGCCAATCCCGGCATCGACTGCCAGCACTGCACGATCAAGCAGACCGTCGCGCTCGGCGAGTACGACGATTTCTTCTTCAACATGATCGACAAGCAGGTCGAATGGATCGGCCGTCCCTGATCGCGATGGACGTCGTCATCGTCCATTACCACGCCGCGCTCAGCGTCCGCGAGGCGGTGGACGCCTTGCGGGCGGACGCGCGCGCGAGCGACCTTCCGATCCACATCATCGTCGCGGACAACGGCAGCACGCTGGACGAGCGGGCGCTCCTCGACTCGCTGAACGTGACGTACTTCGCGATGGGAAGGAACGCCGGTTACGCGGGCGCGATCAACGCCGCGGTTCCACACACGCGTTCCGACTTCATCGCGGTCATGAACGAGGACGTGCTCGTGTTGCCGGGCTGTCTGCGCACATTGCGGACTGCGCTCGCGTCCGGCGCGTCCGTCGCCGGTCCGAAGTTTTTCTGGGACCGCGACTGCACGTTGCTCCTCCCATGCACAGAGGAGCGCACGCGCCGCAATGAGCTGGTCAAGGCCGCCGGCAGACGAAGTCTCGAGAAACTCGAAGTCGCACGCCAGGTGTGGCGGCAACACGCGCGGCGTCATTGGCGCAGTCGCGATCCGCTGGCCAGCACTTCGCTGAGCGGCGCGCTGCTCGCGTTTCGTCGCGACACGTGGGAGGCGATCGGACCGTTCGACGAAGGATTCCGCCTGTACTACGAAGAGAACGACTGGCTGCTCCGCGCGGCACACGCCGGACGACAATCTTTGTTTGTGCCCGCGGCGGAGGCGATTCATCTTCACAATCCGAGCGCGGCGCAATCGCCGGAGCGGCGCGCATGGGAGGCTGAATCGTTCCTGCGTTTCGGAGAGCGGCATTACGGATCACGCTTCATGAAGCGACTGCTGCGCGCGTGCGAAGGCGACGTCGTCGTTCCGGAATGGAACACGGTTCCCGAGGTCGTCCATCGCGCGGATCTCTGGATTGAGGTCAGTCCGAGCGCGTTCGGCTTTCCCGCGGCCACGACACGCATGAACGGGAGTCCGTTCCCGTCGATGCGCGGACTCGAGCTCATCGACCGCGCGCTGTATTTTCAGATCGTCGACGACGATGGACGCGAGCTGTCGCGCTACACGACAATGAGCTGATGCCGTCCAACCTGCGCCGCGACCTCGGTACGCTCGACTCCTACGCGGCGCTCCTCGGCATCCTCATCGGCGCCGGCATCTTCAAGGTCACCAGCGACGCCTGGGCGCTCACCGGTCCGAGCGTGATCCTCGGGTACCTCGTGCTCGCGCCGGTGATTCTCGCGACGTCCGTCGCTTACTCCGTGTTTCTCTCCACGCCCCTCGGGCGCGCGCCCGGCGGTGAGTACACGCACATCTCGCGCACGTTCGGCGGCTACGGACTGGCGTTCGTCGGCGCGTGGCTGAAGATCATCTCGTACATCGGCGCGCTGGCTTATCTCGCGAACGCGTTCGCGGACTACGTCACGGAGCTCGTTCCCCGCGTCTCGCACATGGGCGCCGCAATCGGGAGTCTGCTTCTCTTCTACGCGATTCACGTCGCGGGTGTGCGTTGGTTCGGCCGCCTGCAGGTGTGGATGTGCGCGCTGCTTTTTGTGTCGCTGATCGTGTTGATCGTCCCGGGACTCTTCGCCATCCGCGCGGAGAACTATCGTCCGTTCTTCACGCACGGGACGAGCGGATTTCTGGCCAGCCTCGCGCCGCTCTTCTTCGCATACGCGGGATTCGAGTCGCTGGCGCAGGCCGCGGGCGAAGTGCGCGACAGCACGAGCCGGCTCCCGCGCATCTTCATCCGCGGGATCGCGGCGACGTCGGTGATCTATTTCCTGATGTCGGCCGTCGCCCTCGGCGTGCTCTCGCCCGCGCAATTGCGCGTCTCGTCTGCGCCGATGGCGGATGCGGCCGCGACCTATCTGCCCGTCGGTGCGGCGGCGATGGTGACGCTCGGCGCGATCATGGCCGTGGCCACCTCACTCAACGCGACGATGCTCGTTCCTTCGCGCGTGGCGATCATGCTGTCCGAGGATGGGCTTGCGCCGCGATGGGTGGGGCGGGTGTCCGCGCGGACGGGCACTCCGATTCTCGGACTCACGATCACACTCGCCGTAGCGCTCGCGCTGCTGATCAGCGGAAGGATCTCCGTCGCGCTGAACATCGCGGTCTTCGCTCTGGTCGTTCTCTACTTTCTGCACAGCCTCGCTTTCCTTCTGCTTCCGCGTTTGAATCCGGAGCTGTTCCGCTCGGTGACCGTGAACATTCCGCTCAGCGTGCAGCGGATCGCGGCCGTGCTCTCGATGGGCGCGATGGCGGTGCTGATCGTTCAGCTCGCGCGGGATCGCGCGACGATGGTGCTGGCCGGCTTCTGGACGCTCATCGGCGCGGTTCTCTACGCGTTCGGGCGAATGCGTCGTCACGAATAACGCACGGCGGGACTTCCTGCCGGATAGAAAACGCCGAGGAGGCGCAGCTCTCGCTCGCCGGTGTTCTCGACGCAGTGCCGTTGCCTGCGCGGCAGAAAGATGCACGAGCCCTCGGCGATCGGTGTGGAAGTCGCGCCGGCCCACATCACTCCGGTGCCGTCGAGGATGCAGATCACTTCTTCGTAGAGATGGAAGTGATCGGGCGCGCGGCCGGGCGGGATCGCGCCGACGAACTGGGTCGTCTCCCCCTGAATGAGCTCGCGATACCAGCGATCGCCGGTGCGTTCCATCGGTCGGTCGTCCAGGCGAACGATCGAAATCGCGCGCGGGGATTCCGCGGCGGGACAGAGCGAGCTGACGAGCGTCATCTTGCCGCGAAGCTGAAGCACGTGATCGGGAGGAAGATCGATCGCGCTGTTCTTCGAGACGGCGATTCCGTTCGCCTCGCCCTCGCCGTCGATGACGTACAACGTCTCGTCGTCACTCGCGTTGCGCAGCGTCGCCTCGCCATCCAGCTCGAGCACGCGCAGCGAGAGCGCACCTTCGAAGTGTCGCCAGACGCGCAGCGCGCCGTCGCGCACGGGCTCGCCTTCCTTCAGGCCGACGACGCGGCACTCGCCTTCCAGTGCGATCATGTTCCGGGCGATGATACTGAAATGAAGGAAGACGGGATCCGCGCCACGAATCAGGACTTCATCCGCTACGAGCAGGTGGAGAAGGCGCAGACCTATCACCTCGCGGAGACGCCGTCCGACGATCAGTTCGACGACGAGTTCGTGATCCGCACGTGCGACATGCGCAGCCCGACGTTTTCGCAGGAGCTCGGAGACGCGTTGCGCGAGATCGGCTTCGCCATCCTCGAAGGCCACGGCGTCGACCCCGCGCTGTACGACGAAGCGCACGACCACGTCGCAGAGATGTTCGGAAGGCTTTCCCTGGAAGAGAAGATGCGCTTTCGCGCGCATCGTCACGGCTCGGTCAATCAGGGTTACTTCCCGATCAAAGAGACCAGCAACATGCATCCCGATCTCGTGGAGGGATGGGTGTTCTGCCGTCGCGCATTCGACCCGGCGAGTGTCGAGGAATTCTGGCCCCTTCCCGAATACGAGCCGCTTTTCCAACGACTCGTTCTCGCGCACGAGCAACTGATCCTTCCGGTGATGCAGAGTCTTCTCGGATACCTCGGATGCGACCCGCACTCCTACGACCGCCAGCTCGCCGGCACGAACTTCGGTCTGCGCCTCAACTACTACCCGCCGATGTCGCGCGAAGACGACCAGTCCGGCGCGGCGCGTCTCCTCGGCCACGAGGACGTCGACATGTTCACGTTCCTCCCGGCGCCTCGCACCGAGGGGTTGCAGGTGCTCAATCGACGGAACATGAAATGGGTGCGCCTCCACGCGCCGCGTGGCTCGATCATCCTCAACACCGGCGACTACATGCAGCGCATCAGCAACGACATCTTCCCGTCCACAACGCATCGCGTCAGCAAGCCGCGCGACGCGTCGCAGTGCCTGGAACCGCGCATCTCGTTTCCGATGGCGGTCTATGTGTGGGAGGACGAGGTGCTCGAGGTCCTGCCGTGCGCCGGCGCGCCGAAGTACCCGCCGGTGAAGGCGATCGAGTTCCACACCAGCATCACCAGTAAGTTTTACGGGGATGACTACGCGGTGAAGGGCTCGGCGGGTTGATCAACGTTCTTGCCGCGGTGTTTCTCGGGGTCGGAGGCTGGTGGCTGTTCAGGAGCGTGCGCACGCTCCTGCGCGGCGTCCGCAGTCGCTCATGGCCGACGACGAACGGCGTGATCACCGCTTCGAGAGTCGTGAAGAAGCTCAATAGCCACGCCGACGAGGTCTGGCGCGAGGAGCTCGAATATTCCTATTCCGTAGCCGGGACGAACTATCGAGGAACGCGTCGCCGGTTTGGAGTCCCGGCAGCGTTTGATTGGAACGACGCGAAGCAGCAGCCGCTGCGCCTCGGCGATCCCGTCGACGTGGTGTACAGCGCGTCGTCGCCCTCCGTAAGCGCGTTGCGCCGCGGGTTCTCTCCATTCGCTGTGCTGACGTTGATCGCGGGCGGAATCCTCGTATGGCTGGGGCTGCAACTGCTCCTCGTGGACTGACCGGAACGGGCGCCGCTTACAATGCAGTCCATGATGATGAAGACCCTTGCCATGTGCCTGCTCTCGTCCGCGCTCCTGTTTTGTGCCGCGGACGCTAGCGCCGCGGATCGCGTACAAGCCGGTCAATGGGAGACCACGTTGACGGGAGCAACCCCGCAGCCGATGGTCACGAAGTACTGCATCACCGCGGCGGAGGCCAGGGCGATGAACGGAGATCTGGCCACGCTGCGGAAGTACCTCGAGGAGTCGACGGCGGCGAACACGAAGGGAAGATGTGCCGTGAAAGACGTGGAGCTGGACGGCAACCGCACGGTGGTCACGATGAAGTGCGGGAAGACCGAGGTGGTCGGGACGACCACGTATCACGGGGATCGGTACGAATCGACGAGCTCGAATGGATCGACCGTGACCGGCAGGCGACTGGGCGCTTGCCCGGCGCCGTGATAGCTTCCTCGTTCGATGACGGACTTCACCTTTGCGGTTGTCGGCGGTGGCCCGGCCGGTTGTTCGGCGGCGATCACCCTCGCGCAGCGCGGCCATTCGGTCATTCTTTTCGAGAGGGAGACATTCCCGCGCTTTCACATCGGGGAATCCCTGCTGTCCACCGCGAACGATGCGTTCGCCGCGTTGGGAATCGCGGAGCGGATGGCGGCGGCGTCGTTTCCGGAGAAGTGGGGAGCGCGCCTGCTGACGCACGACGGAACGAGCGGCCGCGGTGTCAACTTCGCCGACGTGCGCGAGGTCCGGCGGCCGCAGACGTACCAGGTGCCCCGCGCGGAATTCGACCGGATTCTCATGGATCGCGCGCGCGAAGTCGGGGTTGAGGTCCGCGAGAACTGTCGCGTTACCGATTGTGAGTTCGCGCCCGACGGCGTTGTCGTCGCTTACAACGACGGCATGGCCGGTCAGTTGCGTGTTCAGGCCGTCGTCGACGCCTCGGGCAGAAACGGTCTGATTGCGAGAAAGTACAACCTGCGCACCGACGAGCCGCTGCTCGCCAATATCGCCATCTTCTCCCATTACGCGAATGTGCCGCGGCTCCCGGACGGTTGCCCCAATGACATCAGGATCATTGCGCGCGACGATTCCGGCTGGTTCTGGTTCATTCCGATCTCCGGCGAATTGATGAGCGTCGGTGTCGTTCTTCCGCGAAATCTGTACATGCAATTGCCGGAGGGCTCGCCGGAAGAACGCTTCGAGCGTGCATTGGCGGATACACCGGTCGTCGCGGAGCTGATGCGCAATGCGACGCGGGAGTGGCCTGTGCGCGTAGAGAAGGATTTCTCTTATAGCGCTTCGGCGTACGCCGGCGATCGCTGGATTCTTGCGGGCGACGCCGGATCGTTTCTCGACCCGGTATTTTCAACGGGCGTTTCCATTGCGATGGAGTCGGGAATCGAAGCCGCTACGGAGCTCGATCGGGCATTGGCGCGGAACAATTTTTCCGCTCGGTCCTTCACGAAATTCTCCAAACGCCAACGGAAACGCTTCAGTACGTTCCGGCGGTTCGTCATTGGATTCTATACACCCGAATTTCGCGACCTGTTCTTCAGGCCGGATCCGCCCAAACTGCTCTTTCGGTCTGTCGTGACCATTCTCGCGGGACGATGGGACGCGAGTCTGTGGACGCGCATTCTCAATCGGGTGTTCTTCGGCATCGTCGCACTGCAGAAGCGGTTCGCATTGTCGCGCCGTCTGTTTCGGCGGGAAGCGACCGCGGGCTATCCGGGCTCGGATGCCTAAAACCAGCGCCGGACTGCTCCTCTATCGCCGCCGCGGCGACGAATTGGAAGTGTTCCTCGTTCATCCCGGCGGACCGTTCTGGGCGAAGAAGGACCTCGGCGCGTGGTCGCTGCCGAAGGGCGAGCTCGCGGAGGACGAAGATCCACTCGCCGCTGCCGTTCGTGAGTTCACGGAGGAAACGGGATTCCCGATCGACGGCGAGTTCCGTGCGCTGACGCCGCTCCGTCAGCCGAGCGGCAAGACGATTCTCGCTTGGACTGTCGAAGGGGACTGCGATCCATCGGAATTGCGCAGCAATGTCTTCTCCATGGAGTGGCCGCCGAAGTCAGGGAAGCAGCGGGAGTTCCCCGAGGTGGATCGCGCGTCGTGGTTCACGATCGACGAGGCGCGTAAGCGAATCATTGCGGGGCAGGTCCCGTTTCTCGATGAAATCTAGGAGTGCGGCAGCATAGCGAAGCGATGCTGCCGCTTTCATTGCGGCAGCGGTCGAGCTGCCGCGGGTGGGGGCTTCGGCGATAGAAAGCGGCAGTCCCGCTACGCTCCTCTGCCGCACTCCAAACGCTAAGTCGAGAGCGCGGCCAGGACTCGCTTCGGTGTCATCGGCAGTCGATAGAGCCTCACGCCCACCGCGTCGAACACTGCGTTCGCGATCACCGCTCCCATCGGCACGATCGCGGGCTCGCCGCCGCCTTGCGGCGCGAGATCGTCGTTCTTGATCAGCACCGTCTCGATCTTCGGCACGCGCGAGAACCGCGGCAGTTCATACGTCGCGAAGTTCACGTCGAAGATCTCGCCTCCGCGGAAGCGCACTTCTTCGCTGAGCACGTAGCCGAGGCCCATGTTGATGCATCCTTCCATCTGCATCTTTGCGCCTTCGGGATTGATCACCAGGCCCATGTCCTGCGCGGCGACGACGCGCTTCACGCGAATCGCGCCGGTCTTGCGATCGACGTCGACTTCCGCGACGAGCGCGCAGATCGTGCCGGCATCTTCGGCGACTGCGATCGCGCGTCCCTGACCGGACGGACCCGCACCGGCTTTCCATCCGAATGCCTCCGCCGCGGTCTTCAGCACGCGACGCAAACGCTCATTGGTCGTGTTGCGCAGACGAAACTCGAGCGGATCGATCTTCGCGGCCGCGGCCATGATGTCGATCTGCGACTCGCGCGCGAAGACGTTCGTTCCCGCGCCCGGCGCACGCCACGGGCCGACGCCGAACGGATGCAGCGTCGCCTCTGGTGATCGCCACATTCCCATCAGCGCATTCACCTTCGCATCCGGCACGTCGTACAGCATCTCCGATGCGCGCGTGCCCGCGGCCCAGACGTTGTGATTCCACTGCGTGATCTTGGCCTTGTCGTCCATCGACGACGTGACCTTTACGACCGCCGCGGGTCCGAACGTGTCGAAGAAAAACTCCTCCGCGCGCGTCCACATCACCATCACCGGTTTCCCGGTGATCTGCGCGAGCCGCGCGGCCTCGACGCCCTGACCGATCGGACTCTTTCCGCCGAATCCCCCGCCGATGAACGGTGTGATCACGCGGACGTTCTTGTCCTCGAGTCCGAGGGCTTCGGCGATGCGCGCGCGTGCGCCGAAGGGACTCTGCGTTCCGATCCACGCGGTCAGCTTTCCATCCTTCATCTCCGCGACCGCAGTGTGCGTCTCCATCGGCGCGTGCGCGAGGTACGCGGTCTGGAACGTCGACTGAAACTGGCCCGGCACTTCCGGCGCCTTCGCGTTCGCGACGAAATAGTCGTAGACCGTGTCGGTGTCGAAGTTCGCGGCAGGACGATCCCACTCCGCTGCGATGCTCTCCAGCGCCTTGGCCGCGATCTCGGGATCCTCGTGCAGGACCGCGACGAGATCGTTTTTCTCGACGACGGTCACGCCGCTCACCGCCTTCGCCTTCGTCGTGTCGAGCGACTTGCGCGTCGCGCCGTGCATCGGCGGCCGCAGCATCCGCGCGTACAACATCCCCGGGCGGCGGATGTCGCCCGCGTAAATCGCGCGGCCGGTGACTTTGTCGCGCGCGTCGACGCGCTTCGTCGGCTTCCCGATGACTTTGAAGTCTTTCGCCGCGCGCAGGATTGCTTTCTCGTCGACGAGTCGCGCAATCGTCTTTCCCGCCGCGAGCTCGCCGTACGTGACTTTCTTGTTCCCCGCGGTAACGACGCCGTTGGCGACACTGAGCTGGTCGCGCGGCACCGCGAGTTTCTCCGACGCGAGTTTCAACATCACCGTCCGCGCCTCGGCCGCAGCCGCGCGAACCGCGGGTCCGAAGAAGCGTGTGGTCAACGAGCCCCACGTGCCCTGGTCGTACGGAACGAGATCGGTGTCGCCCATGACGATCGTGATTGCATCGAGCGAAACGCCGAGCTCCTCGGCCGCCATTTGACTGAGTGAGGTATTGATGCCCTGACCCATCTCCACCTTGCCCGAGAAGAGCGTCACGCGTCCGTTCTCGTCGATGCGCAGATACGCGTTGGGATCTTCGGGATACGACGGGCGGCGTTGCTGCGCGAAGAGATCCGTCGGCGGCGAGGTGATGAGGACGACGATTCCGCCGCCGAGGAGCTTGCAGAATTCGCGACGGTCGAGGACGTTCATTTCGACACCTCCTCCGTCGTCGATTGAAGAACCGCCGCGACGATGCGTTGGTGTGCGCCGCATCGACAGAGGTTGTCGTCCATCTTGTCGATGATCGCGCTGCGCGACGGCTTCTTCTCCGCCTGCAGCATCGCGTAAGCGTTCATGATCATGCCCGACGTGCAGAAGCCGCACTGCAGCGCGCCGTGATCGATGAACGCCTGCTGCAGCGGATGGAGCTTGCCGTCTTTCTCGAGGCCTTCGATGGTGACGAGGCTCTTTCCGTCGACGTCGGCCAGCGTCGTCTGGCAGGAGCGAACGGCCTCGCCGTCGATGGCGACGGTGCAGGCGCCGCAGATGCCCTGGCCGCAGCCGAACTTCGTTCCCGTCAATCCGAGGTCCCCGCGCACGACCCAGAGGAGCGTGCGGTCGTCTTCGGAGTTGAGGGTCACGGGCTTCCCGTTGAGGCGGAAACGGATCGTGCGTTTCATGCGGGAAATCCTACTCCCGCCCGTTCGCGAGGCGAATGTGCCAAGACGTTACATTTGCGGCGTACTGATCCATGACGTCCGATGTGTGGAGTGCGGCAGCATAGCGAAGCGATGCTGCCGCTTTCATTGCGGCAGCGTCGAGCTGCCGCGGGTGGGGGCTTCGGCGATGGAAGGTTCGAGCTCGCGGAATGCGTGCGAATGAGGGGACACCTTTCGACGAGCCGCTCGTCTCACTTGCATTTGAAGCGTCGCAGCAAACATTGCCGAATTTGCGGCGAGCTCTTCACGGACGATCAGGTCGCGTGCCCGATCTGTCTCGAGCCGCGCCGCCGTGCGGGGTTCCGCCTTCCTTCGCGTCGCGCCATTCTCGGGTGCGTCGTGCTGCCGGTGTTGTTCCTCGGCAGTTGCACCGCGTTTGTGCCTTTGGGATTTCGCATCCTCGATCCGATGACGAACAGGCCGCTCCAGTCGAGTTGGAATCCGCCGTTTCGAGTCGTCGTCATCGAAGATGGCGTTCCGCGCGTGCAATCCTTCGATCTCGCGCGCGGTGCGCCGGCGCTTCCGGCCCGTGCGTCATACCTCGTTCCTGCTGGCGAAGAAGACGCGATCGAGGCTCAGCTGGGCGGTTGGACGCTCGACGTCGAACAATTGACGCCGGATCGTCAGCACATCGAGCTCTATTGGATCGACGACGGATATTCGGGCGGTGGATACGAAGCTACGGCGACGTCGGTGATGCCGCGCTATCGCAAGAGCACCGGTCCGGGATTCGGAATACTCGTCGGCGGTCTCGCGATCGTGATGAATCTGGCACTTTGGTTGCCCGGCGCGTATCTATACTCCCGCGCATGTCGTCGAATGAAATCGAGCTCGTCGAGTATCGGCCCGAGCTCCGCGCCGACTTCGAACGGTTGAACCTGTTGTGGCTCGAAGGGCATTCATTGCTCGAGCCGCTCGATCTCGCTTACCTCCGCGATCCCGAATACCTCATTCTCGCCGACGGAGGGCAGGTGTTTTTCGCGATGCGCGGCAGCGAAGTGCTGGGAACGTGCGCGGCGATTCGCGTGACGAACAGCAGATTCGAGCTCGCGAAGTTGTCCGTCGAGCCCGCCGCGCGCGGCGACGGCGTCGGACGGCGGCTCTGCGAGAAAGTCGTTCAGTACGCGCGAGACAACGGCGCGACCGACATCTTTCTGACCTCGCACACGTCGCTCGCGACGGCGATCCGGTTGTACGAATCCTTCGGCTTTCGTCACGAGCCGCTCCCGGACGACATCAAGTACGAAACGGCGAACGTCTACATGACGATGAGCCTGCAGCGTGGGCGTTCGCCGACTACGAAGAGTTGATTCCGGCCGGAACAGACCGAGCAGGTGAGCGATCACGACGTGTTGGGGGATTCACCGGAGCTTCGCGAGGCGGGCTCTGGAGTATTATTTGAATATATGAGCATCGCCGCTGCGCTTCTCCTTGCCGCCACGCGCGTCGGGCCAGAGCGCCGCGTCGCGCCACCGTCCTATGGTCCCGGATACGGCGGGCAGTATCCATTCGCGCTGGCCAGCGATGGAAAAGACTTCCTCGCGGTGTGGAACGGATTTGACGGCATTTGTGCGTCAGTCATCGAGGAAGACGGCACGCCGCGACCCGCGCCGCGCGCCATCGCGCATGGCTATCCTGCATACGCCGCATGGACGGGTGATGCATACGCGCTCGTCTGGTGGGATTCCACGCGGCAGACGGCGTTCACCGCCCGCGTGAGTCGCAACGCGGAACTGATCTCCGAGCCGCAGGTTCTGTCGGACGATGAGCATCCGTTCCCGATGGCGATCGCAGCGGGTGCGGAAGGGACGCTCATCGTG
>Ga0209382_10000755_pt1 | contig 52315 bp, 47 predicted proteins | sample SoiMetdeltSBSDD5_FD_187599 | JGI IMG/M metagenome (GOLD analysis project Ga0209382, IMG submission 187599) | Bulk soil microbial communities from a Populus tree surrounding site in Tennessee, USA - Soil MetaG P. deltoides SBSDD5 (SPAdes) (version 2) | ecosystem: Environmental > Terrestrial >...
GACCCGCTCCGCCCGGAACACCCGGCTAACCCGCCCCGACGAACTCCCCGGAGTCAGGCCGGTGCGCGAGGATGGAGAGGTGCCGCGCCTGCTGCCGCGCATGACCTCGGAGCCGCCGCCCGGGTACGTGGCGTTCGTCGCCCGCCACCTCCGGCAGCTACGCCAGGATGCGGTCCGGATGGCGGGGGAGAGCGCCGACGAGCTGTACCCGGAGGCGCTGACCGACGTGGCGCTGCGGTGGGACTGGTTCGAGCTGCTGCGCACCCGGCTGGGCCGGCCCGGCGCGGCCGACGACTACCTCCAGGAGACGCTGCTGCGCCGGTCGGTGCGCTGGCAGACGGATCAGGAGGAGTATGTCGACATCCAGGTGTGGCGCTCCGACGACCCGCGCGACGCGCTGTCGCCGCCGGTCGTCATCCGCTCGGCGGTACCGCCGCCGGAACCGCGGGTGGCCCGGATCCGGCCGCCCGCCCCGGCGCGGACCAGTGCCGCGCTGCGGCTGGTCCCGATGATCGGCCGCAGTCTCGGCGTCGAGGTCGGACCGGTCGCGGAGGCCGCGGTCGCCTGGTGGCACGCGTACGAGGCCCGCCGGCGCTACCTGGTCATCGCCGCCGGCGTGGCCGCGTTCGTCCTCATGGCGGTGCTGGTCTCGCTCCCGCGGGCGGCTACCTAGCCAACCGGCTAGCGCTCCGGTCCGGTGCCGGTCGCGGCCCGGCGGAGCAGCGGGATCGCCAGCGCGCCGGCCGCGACGAGGACGGGCGCACCGGCGAGCATCGGCGCGCGCACCCCGTACCCGGCCGCGGCGACACCGCCCAGCAGGGCGCCGGCCGCGGCCGCGCCGCTGACCAGCGTGCGGTAGGTGGCGGTGACCCGGCCGAGCAGCCGTTCCGGCGTGTACCGCTGCCGGATCGTGACCACCGCGACGTTCGCGATCGCGAACGCGAAGCCGCTCACCGCCAGGCAGGTGGCGATCACCGTCACCGCGCCGGTCAGGCCCAGCGCGCCCTGGGCCAGGCCGGTGAGCAACATCGCCCCGGACAGCGCGGTGGTCAGCGAGAGCCGGGCGATGATCCGGTCGGCGAGCATCCCGCCGGCGATCGCGCCGAGCGACGACACGGCGAGCAGCAGCCCGAAGCCGGTCGCGGTGACGCCGGCCGCCTCCGCGACGTACAGCACGAGGATCGCGAACCAGGCCGAGTCGAGCAGGGCCAGCAGCACGGCCAGCGCGGTGACGCCGCGCAGCAGCCGGTGCCGGGCGAGCCAGCGCAACCCCTCGGCGATGTCGGCGCGCAACGTCCGGCGCCTGGCGGCCGGCTCGGCAAGGACCACCGGCCGGAACAGGTCCGGCAGCATCAGCACGAGCATGGCGGCGACCGCGAGCGTCCCGCTGTTGACCGCGAACGGCAGCACCACCGCCGCCGCGAACAGCCACCCGCCGAGCGCCGGGCCGACCAGCTCGTTGCCGCCGACCTCGGCGGTGACCAGCCGCCCGTTGGCGCGTTCCAGGTGCTGGGCCGGTACCAGGGCGGGGACCAGCGTCGAGGCGGCGGTGTCCCGCAGCGTCTCGCCGAGGCCGGCGACGAACGCCACCAGGTACAGCAGCCAGATACTCGCGTTGCCGGTGGCCACCGCGGCCACGAGGGCGGCGAGCAGGCCCGCCCGCAGTATGTCCACCGTGGACACCAGCCGGCGCCGGTCGACCCGGTCCACCACCGCGCCCGCGAGCGGCCCGACCAGCAGCCACGGTACCTGCGCCGCCACCGCCACGCCGGCGACCAGCTCGGGGCGGCCGGTCAGCGACGCGGCCAGCAGGGGCAGCGCCGCCGCCCGGATCCCGTCGCCGACGTTGGTCAGCGCGGTGGCGACCCAGAGCCGCCCGTACGCCGGGCCGAGCGCGACGACCGACATGACCCTCCTCCGGCTGGTGCCTGCGGGCGCGTCCCGGCCGCAGGCTACCCCGAGCGGGAGCGGCTCAGCACGGCCAGGAGCGCCGCGCCCAGCCCGGCCGCGAGCACGGACGCCAGCAGGATGCCGACCTTGGCCTGGTCCACCACGCGCCGGTCGGTGAAGGCGAGATCGGCGATGAACAGCGCGACCGTGAACCCGATGCCGCCGAGCGCGGCGACCGGCCAGACCTGCGCGGGCGGCATACCGTCCGGCAGCACGCCCAACCGCAGGCGCCGGGCACCGAACGTGGTGCCGGCGATGCCGAGCGCCTTGCCGGCCACCAGCCCGGCCACGACCGCCCAGGTGACCGGCTCGGACAGCGCCGCGGACAGCGCACCGCCGCGCAGGTCGACGCCCGCGTTGGCGAGCGCGAACAGGGGTACGACGACGAGCGCGCTGACCGGGTGCAGGCGGTGTTCCAGCTCCTGCAGTACCGGCCGGCCGCGCACCGGTCGGGCCGGGGTCAGCAGCCCGAGGGCGACCCCGGCGATGGTGGCGTGCACCCCGGACTCGAAGACCGCGAACCAGACGGCGAGCGCCGGTACCACGTACCACCACGGCGAGCTCAACCGGCGGCGGACGGCGACGGTCAGCGCCAGCACGCCCGCGGCGAACGCCAGCCACCGCCAGTCCAGCGGTCCGGAGTAGACGATCGCGATCAGCGCGATCGCCAGGATGTCGTCCACGATCGCGATCGAGAGCAGGAACAGCTTGCTGCCCGCGGCGGCGCGCCGGCCCAGCAGCGCGAGCACGCCGACCGCGAACGCGATGTCGGTCGCCATCGGGATGCCGAAGCCGCGCTGCGCCGGCCCGGCCGGCGCGATCGCCAGGTAGATGAACGCCGGTACCAGGACGCCGCCGAGCGCCGCCACGGCCGGCAGCGCCGCGGCGCGCGGCCGGCGCAGCTCGCCGGTGACCAGCTCGCGCTTGATCTCCAGGCCGACGACGAAGAAGAACACCGCCATCAGGCCGTCGTTGATCCAGTGCTGGAGGGTCTCGGTGACCGGCCCGATGGTCAGCGTGCGGTGCCAGAGGTCGTCGTACCAGTCGCCGGCCGGCGAGTTCGCCAGCACCAGCGCGACCGCGGCCGCGACGACCAGCAGCAGCCCGGACGTCGCCTCCGCACGGAGGAACTCGCTGAGCGACGACCGCCGTGGCTGCCTGTCCACTTTGTGCACTATGCCATGCGGCGGCGGTACGGCGAGGCGGCGTCAGCGCCGGGTGAGCCGGGCGCGGGCCTGGCCGGCGTCGGCGTGGCCGAGGTCGTCGAGGATGTCCAGGGCACGCTGCCAGGCCAGCTCGGCCGCGGCAAGGTCACCGGCCGCCTCCCGGGTGTCGCCCAGGTGCAGCAGCACGGTCGCCTCGACGTGCCGGTCGCCGAGGGCGTGGTACAGGTCCACGGCCCGGTGGTAGCACTCGGTCGACTTCTCGTGGTTGCCGAGGTGGTGGTGCGCGTGCCCGAGGGTGTCCCAGCTCGCCGCCTCGGCGTGCCGCTCGCCCAGCTGGCTCAGCTCGGCGACCGACTGCTGGCAGTAGGTCAACGCCTCGTCGTACTTGCCCAGCAGGGAGTGGTACCAGCCGACCGTGCCCAGCGCCCGGGCCTGCCCGACCCGGTGCTCGGCCACGCGGAACAGGGCCAGACCCTGCTCCGCCTGCTCCAGCGCCTCGGCGTACCGGGCCTGCCGTTCCAGTGCCCAGCTCAGCGCGAGGTGGGTCTGGGCCTGGCCGGCCCGGTCGCCCAGCTCGCCGGCGAGGTCCAGCGCCTGGCGCAGGTGCGCCTCCGAGTCGTCGAAGCGATCGAGCTGGGTGTACGCCCGGGCGAGCGCCCGGTGCGCGTGCGCCTGGCCGGCCCGGTCGTGCAGCCGCTCGGCCGCGGCGAGCGCGGTCGCCGAGATCTCGGCCTGCTGCTGGAACCGGCCCCGGCGCTGCAGCAGGTTCATCAGCGTCCAGCCGAGCTGCCAGGTGTGGCGGTCGAAGCCGGCCCGGGCGGCGAGGTCGAAGGCGGCCAGCAGGCCGGCGTACTCGGCCGCGCACCAGGCGAGCGCGGCCGGCGCGTCGCCGAGGGGTTCCAGGGCCACCCCGGTGACCGGCGCCGGTACCGAGATGGGGTGCCGGTTCGGGTGGATCAGCCGGTCGGCCGCGAGCGCGGTGTGCAGATAGTGGTCGAGCAGCCGGCGCACCGCGGCCCGGCGGTCCGGCTCGCTGTCCACCGTGTACACCAGCTCGGTCGCGTACGCCCGGAGCAGGTCGTGGCAGACGAACCGGTCCGGGGCCGCCTCGGTGAGCAGGTGCGCCCGGGCCAGCTCGGCCAGCAGCGAGCGGGCCCGGTCCGGCGGCAGGTCGGCGAGGCTGGCCACGGCCGGCGTGGTCAGCTCGGCACCGGGGTGCAGGCCGAGCAGCCGGAACAGCCGGGCCGCCGGCTCGCCGAGGGCCCGGTACGACCAGGAGAAGACCACCCGCGCGTCGGTCGCCGGGTCCTCGCCGGTGAACGGGTCCAGCCCACCACCGGCCTCCCGGAGCTGGCCGGCCAGGCCGTCGAGGGGGAGCCCCGGGTTCGTGGCGGCCCGGGCGGCGACCACGGCGAGCGCCATCGGCAGCCGGGCGCAGCGGGCGATCAGCTCGTCGACCGCCGCCGGCTCGGCGGCGACCCGGTCGTCGCCGAGCCGGCGGGCCAGCAGCGTGCGGGACTCGGCCCCGGTGAGCAGGTCCAGCGCCAGCGGGTGCGCCTGCTCGGCGGCGACCAGTCCGGTCAGCTGGCTGCGGCTGGTCACCAGCACCAGGCAGCCGGGTGAGCCGGGCAGCAGGGGACGGACCTGCTCGGCGTCGCGGGCGTTGTCCAGCACGACCAGGATCCGCCGGCCGGCCACCAGGCTGCGGTACAGCCCGGCCTGCGCGTCCAGGGTGGACGGGATCCGGTGCGGCGGCACCTCCAACGCGTCGAGGAACCCGCGGACCGCCTCGGCCGGCGTCATCGGCGAGCCGGTCGGTTCGAAGCCGCGCAGGTTCACGTAGAGCTGCCCGTCCGGGAAGCGGTCGGTGACCCGGTGCGCCCAGTGCAGCGCCGTCGCGGTCTTGCCGATGCCGGCCATGCCGGCGATCACCGCGATCACGATCGCCGTCCCGTTCGCCGAGGCGAGCCGGTCGAGGACCTTCAGCTGGGCGCTCCGGCCGACGAACTGCCCCGGCGCGGCGGGCAGCTGCCGCGGTACGGCCAGCGGTGGCGCGGGCAGGGCCGGCGCCGACCGGTCGCCGCGCAGCAGCTGCCGGTGCAGCCCGCTCAGCGCGGGTCCCGGGTCGACACCCAGCTCCTCGCGCAGCCGCTCGCGGGTACGGGCGAAGCAGTCCAACGCCTCGGCGGTCCGCCCGGACCGGTGCAGCGCGAGCATGAGCTGCCCGACGAGCGGCTCGGCCAGCGGGTACGCCGACGCGAGCGCGGACAGCTCGGTGAGCACCTCGGCGTGCCGGTCCAGCTCCAGCTCGATCTCGAACCGCTCGCCGAGCAGGATCAGCCGTTCCCGGTCGAGCGCCTCCCGGACGCCGGCCGCCCAGTCGCCGCCCACACCGGACAGCGGCGTGCCACGCCAGAGCGCGGTCGCCCGGCGGTACCGCTCGACGGCCGTACCGGTCGAGCCGGCGCGCCGGGCGGCCCGCGCCTCGGCCGCGAGGGTCCGGGCCAGGTGCAGGTCGACCTCGTCCGGAGGCACGTCGAGCCGGTACCCGCTGCCGGTCTTGTCCAGGTGGATGCCCGCGCTGCGCAGGACGTGCCGCAGCCGGGACGCATACAGGTAGAGCGCGTCGCGGGCGTGCCGGGGCGGGTACTGCGACCAGACCCGGTCGATCAGCGTGTCGACCGGTACCGGCTGGCCCGGTGAGCAGGCCAGGACCGCGAGCACGCAGCTCTGCTTGGCCGGGCCGGCGACGACGTAACCAGAGCCGTTGGCGATGTCCACCGTTCCCAGCACGCGAATCCGCATCCAGCACCTCCGCGGCAGCCAGGACCCGGATCGCCATTGACCCAGGCCACTCTACAGCGCGGCCGCTACCTGGATTTAGGTTCGCTGACAGGTTTGTGACAGGAGTCCGCGGGAGGGTTCGACCGGTGGCCCGCCGGGCCAGGTCATACCGGGCGCCGCTGGCAAAGGGGGAGCCAGCGGCGCCCAGGTCCGCCTCAGGCCCGCGGGTTGGGCCGGGAGTAGCCGATGGCCAGCGCCCAGATCCGGCAGGACCGGCCGCTGAATCCGGCGAGGGTGTCACCCGGCGTACCGCAGCGGGTCTGTACCGTGATGGACCGGCCGGCCGGGACCTCGATCGGCGAGACCAGGTGGTGGTCGTAGTCGCGGAAGTTCTGCAGCGCGAAGATCAGCACCGGTCGACCGTCCACGATGATGTCGATCCGGCCGCTGTCGCCCTGCGGGTTCTGCAGGAACAGGTCCGTGATCACCAGCGTGGTGTTGGCCTCGGCGACCCGCGACGCAGCGGTCCGGGTGCTGTTCGGTCCGATGATCGTCTCGAACCGGTGCCGGAACGTCGCGGTCGCCGGCGGGGCGGCGGCCGGTGCCGCCGGCGTCACCACGGGAGGTGCGGGTGCCGGACTGGTCGTCGTTCCGTTCCCCGAGCCGGTGTTGCCCTCCGCGCCGCCCCCGCCGCTGGTGCGCCCGAGCGGCTGCAGGTCCGGGTTGTTGGCCACCGCCGCCTTGACCGCCTCGTTGGCCGCCGAGTCCACGGCCGGCTTCATCAGGCCGAACCAGAGCCCGGCGCCGAGCAGCGCCAGCGCGATCAGCGCGGCCAGCACCCGCCCGGTTCCGCGCGGGACCATCGGTAGCTGCAGCGTGGTCCCGTCGAGCGTCACCGGCGGTGCGCCATCGGGCGCGACCAGCACCTGGAACGGCCGGGTGACCGGCTGGCCGCGCCAGAGCGTACGGCGGTGCTTGAGGGCCAGCCCGGTGAACGCGGCCTGTCCGGCGCCGACCGCGATCGCGCCCGGCCGGGCGGTCATGGTCAGCGCGTCGTCCGGGTCGGTACCGCTGATCCCGACGTTGACCGGAACGTTGCCGCGGTTGTCGATGGCGATCTCGTGCCGCGCCCGCACCCGGCCCTTGGAGGTCCGTGGGCGGATCTCCGCGGTCAGCTCGAGGTACGGCAGGATCCGGACCACGCCCTCCGGGACGACCGCCGTGTCCGGGCGCTGCGACGGGGTGACCCGGATCGCGAACGGCACCTCGCCGGCGGCCACCCGGCCCGACCGGGGCGGGTGGAACATCACCGCGACCCGGGTCGCGTCACCGGGATAGAGGGACACCGTCGGCGGGTCCAGCGCCGTCCACGCCGCCGCCTCGCCGAGCACCGCCAGGTCGTACGACTCCACGATGTCGCTGGAGTTGCGCAGGCTCAGCCAGGACGCCGCCTCGGTGCCGGGGCTGACGTCGACCAGGGGAGATTCCAGCGTGGCGACGGTCGTCATGCGGCCGACCGTAGGCCGCCGGTCACCGGGTGCCGGATCCCGTTCGGGTACACCTTCGGGCATGGTGGCACGTCCGTTGAGTCCACGTTGACTGGGCGGTTGGTCCGCGCGCCCATGCTGTCGGCAGTCACCTCGGCTAAGGGGAGGAAGCCCGAAGATGACCCGCATACCCGTGTACCTGCACACCACCGACCTGATCTCGCGCGCGGGGCTGGCCAGCCAGCTACGTCCGCAGCCCGCGGTCCGCGTCGTCGCCGACGACGAGGAGGACCAGGCGCAGGTCGGCGTTGTCGTCGCCGACGCCGTCGACGAACCGACGCTGCGGGCCCTGCGGGCGCTGCGCGCCCGCGGGCTGACCCGGCTCGTGCTGATCGCCTCGGACATCGACGACGCGGGTCTGGTCGCCGCCGTCGAGGTCGGGGTTGCCGGTCTGGTACGCCGTAGCGAGGCGACCTCCGAGCGCCTCGTCTCGGTGATCCAGGCCGCGGCGGCCGGCGACGGGGCCGTGCCGCCGGACCTGCTCGGACGGCTGCTGACCCAGATCGGCCAGCTCCAGCGGGCCGTGCTCGGACCGCGCGGGCTCACCTTCACCGGCCTGACCGAACGGGAGATCGCGGTCCTGCGGCTGGTCGCCGACGGGCTCGACACCGCCGAGATCGCGGCCCGGCTGTCGTACTCGCAGCGCACCGTCAAGAACGTCCTGCACGACGTGACGAGCCGGCTGCACCTGCGCAACCGGTCCCACGCGGTGGCGTACGCGCTGCGGCACGGGCTGATCTGACCGGCACCGAGCCGGCCGGTGCTGCCTCAACGGGCAGACGCTGGTACCCCATCGGCTGGCCCCGCGCCGTCGCGGCCGACGGCGGCGCGCGGCCACCGTGTGGTCGACAGCCCGGCGCACCTGGAGGTGGCGCTTTGCGCGCGCGGAAGATGCCGGTGACCGTCCTGGCGGTCGCCACGCTCGCGGGACTCGTCCCGGTGCTGCGGGCGGCGGACGCCTCGGCCCCGGCGACCTGGCTCGAACCGGCGCGGGTGCTCGCCGCGCCGACCGACGCGCCGTACGGCCTCGGATACTCGAGCACCGACCCGGTCGGCGGCACCAGCGACGTGTTCACCGCGAACCGGACCGGCGGCGCCCGGCGGAACCTGACCGACCGGGCCGGCCTGGACGAGGACGGTCCGGCCTGGTCCCCGGACGGCGGCCGGCTCGCCTACGCCGAACACCAGGCCGGTGGCGGCGCGCGCATCGTCGTCGCCGACGCCCAGGGCCGGGGACGCCGGGTCGTGGCCCCCGCGGGTACCCGGGACTCCGATGTGGACCGCGACCCGGCCTGGTCGCCGGACGGCACCCGGCTCGCGTTCGCCCGCGAACGGGACGGGCAGTCCTCGATCGTCCTGGTCCGGGTCGCCGACGAGGCGCTGCTCGGCGTGGTACCCGCCCCGGCCGGGCTGAACGCCCGCGACGCCCAGCCCGCCTGGTCGCCGGAGGGTACCCGGCTCGCCTTCGCCCGCAACCCGAGCCGGCGCCCACCGCCCACCGTGGACCCGGACGGCGTGGACCGCCCGGCGCGGCCGGGGGAACAGCTCACCGTGGACGTCGCGGTGACGGTACCCACCGTGCCGGCCCGGCCGGACGTCGTGTTCCTGGTCGACGGCACGAACGGCATGCAGACCGCGCTCGCCCAGCTGCGCAACCAGCTGCCCGGCGTGATGATGCAGATCGCACAGGAGCAGCCGGACGCGCGCTTCGGCCTGGCCGCCTACCGCGGCAGCGAGGACGGCGTCAGCTACGAGGTAGGCAGCCAGCTCACCACCGACCGGCAGGCGGTCTCGACCGCGCTCAACGGGCTCACCCTGTCCCCGCCCGGGGACCTGGACTCCCACTGGATCAACGGGCTGTTCCAGGTCGCGACCGGGATGTCGTTCCGGTCGGACGGCACCCCGGTGATCGTGCTGGTCGGCCACAAGCCGAGCCCGGAGCCGTCCCGGGGCCACCGGCTCAGCCTGCCCGGTGGCGGTGACGGCGACACCCTGGTGGCGCTGCGCGACATCCGGGCCCGGGTCGTCGGGGTCGAGGTGGAGCCGTTCGTGCCGTCACCGCCGCCGGACATCCCTGAGCTCGCCCCGCAGCGGGTCGGCCCGCTGCAGGTCGGTGGGCTCGACGAGCGCGGCCAGGCCACGCTCGTCACCGGCGCGACCGGCGGGGTGCTGGTCGCCCTCGGCAGCGGCGGCACCGCGGTCCGCGACGCGGTCCTCACCGCCGGCCTGCACCAGCTCCCGGTCCTGGTCACCCCGGTGGTGGACAGCTGCGACACCGGTCTGTCGGCGAGCGTCTCGCCGGCCAGCCGGACCGTCCGCGACGGCGGGCCGGCCCGGTTCACCGAGACCGTCCGGGTGGCCGCCGACGCCACCGCGGGCGCGACGCTGCGCTGCCGGATCAGCTACGCGCTCGGCGACGGTACGTCGGTCGGGCACGACGTCGCGGTCCGGGTCTCCGGCGGCGGGCCGCTGGTGCGGGTCGACGACCGCCAGGTGGAGACCGACGACCGGGCCGGCGCCGTGGTCACGTACACCGCGACCGCCGAGGACGCCAACGGTGACGAGCTGGAGGTCACCTGCCGGCCGCCGTCCGGTACCCGGTTCCCGGTCGGCCAGACGCTGGTCACCTGCACCGCGACCGACGACAACGGGGTCTCCGGCAGCGACACCGCGCTGATCACCGTGGTCCGCCCGCCGGACCTCGACAACGACTGGCACGTCTGGGTCGCCACGCTGCTGTCGCCGTTGCCCGACGTGCTGGCGGTCAGCCACCAGATCGACCTGACGAACCTGGTCCGGGCGCCGTGCCACGGCGACTTCGACGAGGAGCAGGACACCGCGCCGGCCTGGTCGCCGGATGCCGCGGAGATCGCCTTCCAGACCGTCAACAACCTGTGCGTTGCCGCGCCGGACGGTACCGGTGCCCGCCGGCCGATCACCGAGGATCTCGACGGCTTCCCGGCGGACCCGGCGTTCTCGCCGGACGGGCGGTTGATCGCGTTCGCGGAGGAGGAGGTCGAAGGGGTCGGCTCGGACATCCGGACGGTACCGGCGGCCGGTGGGACGACCACGATGGTCATCGACGGGCCGCGGCACGACGGCGAGCCCGCGTTCCGGATCCTGCCGACCGCCGACCTGACGCTCACCGTCGCGGTCGACCCGCAGCCCGGGTACGTCGGCGGCGACGACCTCGTGGTGACCTTCGCGGTACGCAACAACTCCGACCGCGCCATGCCGGCCGTGACGCTCACCCCGCGGCTGCCGACCCGGCTGCCGCTGGCCGGCGCGGCCTGCCCGGCCGGCGGGTGCGCGCTCGGCGAGCTCGCGGCCGGCGCGGAGGTCACCCGGGAGTTCCGGCTGCGCCCGGCCGTCGCGGTACGCAGCACCGCCAGCGGCACGGCCGTCGCCGCGGTCGGAGACGGGCAGACGCTGACCGCGACCGCGTCCACGCCGGTGGAGGTCATCCAGCCGGTGCTGACGATCTCGCCGGTGCTCGGCCCGCCCGGCTTCGTCGCGATCGCCTCCGGCGCGAACTTCCCGGACGCGGCCCGGGTGCGGCTGACCTGGAGCGCCGGCATCACGTTCCGGAACAACGTGGTGGACGTCCAGCCCGACGGCACGTTCACCTGGCAGGCGCTGGTCTTCCGCAAGGACGTACTCGGGCCGCGGCAGCTCGTCGCCGAGTGGGTGCCCGGCTCCGGGCCGCGGTTCGGCCCGGTCTCCGTAGGGTTCCTCGTGGTGCCGCGCCCGCTGGACCCGCCGGAGTTCGAGGGGCGGGGATGAGTCGTGATCCATGAGGTCGACGAGGCGCTGCGCCGGCTGGTGCGCGACGAGGCGCTGAACGGGTCCACCGTGGAGGTGTCGCTCGAGGCGCCGACCAAGGAGTGGGCGTCCCGACGCAACGCGCCGACGGTCGACATGTACCTCTACGACATCCGCGAGGACGTCCGGCGCCGCCAGCGCGGCACGATCTCCGACCACGACGCCGAGGGGATCGTGGTGGGGCGGCGGCAGCCGCCGCGGTACATGAAGCTGTCGTACCTGCTGAGCGCCTGGACCCAGCGGCCCGAGGACGAGCACCGGCTGCTCTCGGTCCTGCTCGCCGGGCTGCTGTGCTGGGAGGCCGTACCGGCCCGGCTGATCGGCGGCTCGCTGGCCGCCCTCGGCCTGCCGGTACCGCTGACGGTCGCGCTGCCGCCGCCCGAGGACCGCTCGTTCGCCGACGTGTGGACCGCGCTCGGCGGTGAGCTCAAGCCGTCGCTCGACGTGGTGGTCAGCGCACCGATCGAGCCGGCCGGGCCGGTCCCGGTCGGGCCGCCGGTGACCGCCGGGCTCGCCGTCGACGTGGCCGGCGAGCGGACCGGACACCTCGTCCTCGTCGACGAACGCCGGGTCGCGATCCGGCGGATGCGGCGATGAGGTACCTGCTGGCCCGGTTGCAGGCGGTCGAGCGACGGGTCCGGCGGGCGGTCGCCGAGCGGCGCCGGACCGACCCGAACCCGCACGACCCGTTCCGCGGGCTGTACCTGTCCGACGAGGCGGTGGAGGCGCTGCTCGCGGCGCCGCGCGCCGCGTACCCGGTCGACAGCGGTGCGCACGCCGATGCCGGTACGGTGCCGGCCCCGGACGGGCGGCTGCCCGCGCTGGCCGCCGCGGCCGGCCTCTCCGAGCTGGACGTCGAGCTGCTCCTGGTGGCACTGGCGCCCGATGTGGACGGTAGGTTCGAGCAGCTGTACGGGTACCTCAACGACGACGTGACCCGCCGGCGCGCGACGGTCGGGCTGGCGCTGCGGCTCTGCGGGCTGCCCGAGGCCTCCGCCACCGGCCGGGCCCGGCTGGCTCCGGGTGCTCCGCTGGTCGACGGCGGGCTGGTGGCGATCGAGGACGGCGAGCGCCCCGGGCTGTCCCGGGGGATCCGGGTACCCGACCGGGTCGTCACCCACCTGCTCGGCGGCGACGGCCTCGATCCGGCCCTGGCCGCGCTGGCCACCACTGTGGACACGGCGACCGCGGTGCCGGGCGCGGACGGCGTGGCCCGGATGCTCGGTGGGGCGCGACTGGTCTACCTCACGGAGCGGGCCGGCGCCAGCGCGGCGGACCTGGGGGCCGCCGCGCTGGCCCAGGCCGGCCGGCCGGCGGTCTGCGTCGACGGCGCCGCGCTCGGCACCGAGCCTGACCCGGCCGGTACCGCCCGGGCCGTGCTGCGGGAGGCGCTGCTGCGCGGTGCCGGCGTCGTCGTCGGCCCGCTCACCGGCGCCTGGCCACGGCCGGCCCTCGCCGGGCTGCTCGCGGTCCCGCCGGAGGCCGGCGTGCCGGTCGTCGCGTACGGCCCGCACGCCTGGGATCCACAGTGGAGCACGGAGGTGCCGCTGCACGGCGAGGTGGACCCGCTGCCCCCCGCGGAACGGGCCCGGCTGTGGCGCGACGGTCTCGATGTGGCGCTGGCCGACGGCGTGGACCCGGGTGCGGTCACCGCCCATTTCGTGCTCGGGCCGGCGGCGATCGCCCGGGCGGCCCGGGCCGCGGGTCGGGCCGCCCGCGCGGACGGAGGGCTCGTGCTCCCGGCCCACCTGCGCGCGGGCGCCCGTACCCAGAACGCGGCCGGACTGCAGCGGCTGGCGCGCCGGATCGAGCCGGCGGTGAGCTGGTCGGACCTGGTCCTCCCGCCGGACGTGCTGGGCCAGTTGCGCGAGCTGGCCGGCCGGGCCCGGCACCGCGACCTGGTGCTGGGGGAGTGGCGGATGCGCCCCGGTGGCGGGCGCGGCCGGTCGGTCGCCGCGCTGTTCGCCGGCGACTCCGGGACCGGCAAGACCATGTCCGCCGAGGTGGTCGCCGCGGAGCTGGGCATGGACCTGTACGCGGTGAACCTGGCCACGGTCGTCGACAAGTACGTCGGCGAGACCGAGAAGAACCTCGAGCGCATCTTCACCGAGGCGGCCGGGGTCAACGGCGTGCTGCTCTTCGACGAGGCGGACGCCATCTTCGGCCGGCGTTCGGAGGTCCGCGACGCACACGACCGGTACGCCAACATCGAGAGCGCCTACCTGCTGCAGCGGATGGAGGCCTTCGACGGGGTCGCGGTGCTCGCCACGAACCTGCGGGCCAACCTGGACGAGGCGTTCACCCGGCGGCTGGACATCGCGGTGGACTTCCCGATGCCGGACGAGCCGGCCCGCCGGGCGCTGTGGGACCGGTGCCTGGGCCCGCACGTGCCCCGCGCGTCCGATGTGGACCTCGACTTCCTGGCCGCCGCGTTCGAGCTGGCCGGCGGCCACATCCGCGCCGCGGCGGTGACCGCCGCCTACCTCGCGGCCGGCGCCGGTACCCCGGTGTCCATGGTGGACCTCGTCGGCGCGGTGGCCCGGGAGTACCGGAAACTGGGCCGGCTGTGCCTGGATCGGGAGTTCGGCCCGTGGCTGCCGATCGTCACGGGGTCGCTCGCAGAAGCGCATTTTCCCCGATGATGCGCTCCTGGAGATCAACTACTCAGCACTTTCCCTGAAAGTGCGCGGAGGGAGGTCGAGCCGTGAGGTATAGCCATGAGTCCGATGTGGAGGCCGCGGAGCAGGCGGCGCGCAACCGGGCGGAGCCGGCCGAGGCGGTACACGCCGCGCAGGCGGCCGCCGCCGGGCGTACCGACGTGCTGACCGCGGCCGGGTTGACCGGGCTGCAACGCGCGGTCGGCAACGCGGGGGTGGCCGACGTGGTCGGCTCCGCCGGGGGCCGGCCGCTGGACGCGGGCGTCCGGTCCGACATGGAGGCCCGGCTCGGGCACGACTTCGGCGACGTCCGCGTGCACACCGGGGCCCGGGCACACGAGTCGGCGATGTCGGTGCAGGCGCAGGCGTACACGGTCGGTTCCGACATCGTCTTCGCCGACGGCCGGTTCGACCCGGGCAGCGACTCCGGCAAGCGGCTGCTGGCGCACGAGCTGACGCACGTGGTGCAACAGCGCAGCGGCCCGGTCGACGGTACCGACAACGGCTCGGGGCTGCGCGTCAGCCACCCGCAGGACCGGTTCGAACGCGAGGCGGCGGCCACCGCCGAGGAGGCGATGGCCGCCCCGGTGCAGCGCCAGGAGCTGGACGAGGAAGAGGAAGAGGAGCCGGTTCAGACCTTGCGGTAGCGCGACTGCACCACGCAGAACGCCGCGAACGATGCGATGCCGAGCGCCATCGCCAGGAGCAGCAGCGGTCCGTACCGCTGGGCCGCCAGGGTGCGCAGTGCCGCGTCGAGGCCGCGCGCCTTCGACGCGTCGAAGCTGGTCGCCGCGGTCACCAGCAGCAGGCCCGCGACCGCGTACGCGCTGCCTTTGGCCACGTAGCCGACCACACCCAGCACCCGCGCCACGTGCCGGGCCTGTTCGGACATCTCGCCGGTACGCAGGTGCTTCTCGAACCAGCGAAGCAGGCCGTAGACGACCAGGGCGGTGCCGAAGCAGACCACGCCCACGCCGAACCCGCCGACGAGCCACTGGCCGCCCGGCTCGCCGAGCAGGCCGGCGCTCGTGCTCTGCTGGGAGTCGGCGCTCGTCTTGGTCGCCCCCGCGACAACCTTGCCGGCGAGCCAGCCGAGGTAACCGTAGAACAGCGCCCGCCCCGCCGAGAGCAGCCGCTCGGCGGGGCGCATCGCGCCCCGCTCGCCGTGGTGCCCGACCGCCGCCTCCAGCAGCTGCCAGATCGTCATCGCGACGAACCCTACGCAGATCGCGAGGACCAGCCACCGTCCAGCCGGCCGCGTGGTCATCGTCTGCAGCGCGCCGGACTGGTCGCCTTCGGGTGCCGGCCGGCCGGTCGCGATCTGGAACGCGAGCCAGGCCACGAGCAGGTGGGTGAACCCGTACCCGAGGAAGCCGAACCGGGCGAGCAGCTCCAGCGGCGTGCTGCGCTTGGCCCGGTGCGCGACCGCCTCGGCTTCCCGTGCCACAGACATGCACGAATAGATGTCCAACCGGTCGCGTCTCCAAACTTGCCCGTTCGGGCACGCGATCGTTCCCGTGACCGCGTCCGCGTGGTCGTTTGAACCGCCGCGACCGTGCCGCAGGCTGCGGGCACGGGCCAACCGAGGAGGCACGATGCCCACCTACCTGTCGCCAGGCGTGTACGTCGAAGAGGTGGAGGCCGGGTCGCGGCCGATCGAGGGCGTCGGTACCGCGGTGGCCGCCTTCGTCGGGTTCGCACCGCAGGGGCCGTACAACACCCCGACGCTGGTCACCAACTGGAGCCAGTACACGCAGGTCTTCGGCGAGTTCGTCGAGGACGGCTACCTGGCCCACGCGGTCTACGGGTATTTCCTGAACGGCGGCGGCGCGGCATACGTCGTACGGATCGGTGGTCCGCGGGACAACGGCGCCGCCGCGCCGCCGTCAGGCCCGAGCGCCGCGCTCGGCCAGTACCGCGTCGCGGCGCGGCCGGCGGTGGCCGGTCCACTGCCCGACGGCGAGCTGTCGGTCGAGGTCGTCGACCCCGGGGAGGGCACGGCCGAGGACCGGTTCACCCTGGTCGTCAAGAAGAGTGGCAAGCCGGCGGAGACGTTCGAGAACGTGACCGCCAAGAAGGGCAAGGAGAACGTCGTCACGGTCGTCGCCGAGCGGTCGAAGCTGATCACCCTCGAGGAGGTCGCCGGCGCCGCGGCCAAGCCGGCCAAGGGCGAGGTCGCGCTGCGCGCCGACCCGGTCGCGCCGCCGGTGCCCCGGACGGTCTCCGCGGACGAGTACGTCGGCGACGTCGCCGAGCGCACCGGTTTCGGGGGCCTGGAGGTCGTCGACGAGGTCACGATGGTGGCGGTCCCCGACCTGATGAGCGCCTACCAGCGCGGCGCGGTCGACCTGGAGTCGGTGAAGGCGGTCCAGCTCGCGATGGTCGCGCACTGCGAGCTGATGGGCGACCGGATCGCGATCCTCGACCCGCCGCCGGGCCTGTCGCCGCAGCAGATCAAGGACTGGCGGGTGGACGCGGCCGGGTACGACTCCAAGTACGCCGCGCTCTACTACCCGTGGGTGAAGGTGTTCGACGCGGCGAGCGGCACGAACCGGTACGTGCCGCCGGCCGGGCACATGGCCGGCATCTGGGCCCGCAACGACGGCACCCGCGGGGTGCACAAGGCGCCGGCCAACGAGGTCGTCCGCGGCGCGGTCGCCCTGGAGACCCAGCTGACCCGGTCGGAGCAGGAGCTGCTGAACCCGCTCGGGGTCAACTGCATCCGCACCTTCCCCGGCCGGGGCATCCGGGTCTGGGGCGCCCGCACGCTCTCCTCCGACCCGGCATGGCGCTACCTGAACGTACGGCGGCTCTTCAACTACCTCGAAGAGTCCATTTTGAACGGTACCCAGTGGGTGGTCTTCGAGCCGAACGACGACGCGCTGTGGGCCCGGATCCGCCGCACGATCAGCGCGTTCCTGGTCAACGAGTGGCGGCGCGGTGCGCTGTTCGGGCTCACCCCCGACGAGGCGTTCTACGTCAAGTGCGACCGGGAGACCAACCCGGCGGAGAGCATCGACGCCGGTCAGGTCATCTGCGAGGTCGGTGTGGCGCCGGTCAAGCCGGCGGAGTTCGTGGTCTTCCGGCTGGCGCAGATCTCCGGCGGCACCAGCCTGGTCAACGAGTAGTAGGGGAACCCGGTCATGGGCGAGTACGACGTCAGCATCGCGCACTCCTTCGGCATCGAGGTCGACGGCATCCAGATCAAGCACATCTCCGAGGTCAGCGGCCTCAAGCTCGAACAGGACGTCGTCGAGGTGAAGATGAACACCCCGGACGGCAAGCCGATCCTGGTGAAGATGCCCGGCCTGCCGAAGGCCGGTGAGGTCACCCTCGTGCGCAACATGACCGCGGACATGTCGTTCGACACCTGGATCAAGGACTCCCGGTTCGGCCAGGTCGACAAGATCCGCAAGGGTGGCTCGATCATCCTGTACGACCTGAACAACGCGGTCGTGAAGCGCTACAAGCTCACCAACGCGTGGCCGAAGAGCCTGGAGGTCAACGCGCTCAAGGCCGGCGACAACGCGGTGGTGACCGAGAAGCTGGTCGTGGTCTTCGAGGACATGGAAGCCGAGTGATGCGCCGCACGACGACCCTGGTCACCGCCGCGGCTCCGGCGGTGGCTGCGCCGCCCGCGGCCGGCGCCGCGGCGCCCGCTCCACTTCGGACGGAGTTCCCGTTCGAGCTGCCGCGCGGCTACGTCGACGGGGCGGGCACCGTGCACCGGCACGGGGTGATGCGCCTGGCCACCGCCCGGGACGAGCTGGTCCCGCTGCGGGACGACCGGGTGCGGGAGAACCCGCGGTACCTCACCGTCGTGCTGCTCGCCCGGGTGATCACCCGGCTCGGCGACGTCGTCGACGTGCACGCCGGGATCGTCGAGGACCTGTTCGCCGCGGACCTGGCGTTCCTGCAGGACATGTACCGCCGGATCAACAGCGAGGGGCACACCCGCGCGGCGGTCGCGTGCCCGGACTGCGGCCACCGGTTCGAGGTCGACGTGGCCGGGGGCCGCCTGGGGGAATCGTGACGTACCCGGCCGGGCGGATCCACGAGGAGGTCACCTACGTGGCGTACCACCTGCACTGGGCCCTCGACGACATCCTGGACCTGGAGCACGCGGACCGGCTGCGGTACGTCGCCGAGATAGCCCGCATCAACGAACGCATCAGCCGGGGTGGGTGAGGGTCCGATGTGGCCGTTCCGCCGCAGCGCCGCGCGGGAGCCCGCGCCGGAGCCGGTGTTCCGTCAGGAGTCCGGCGCCTGGGCGACGCTGCCGCCGGTGGCACCGGCCGTCCCCACGCACCCGCTGACCAACCCGCTGGAGCATTTCACCGCCGGGCTCGCGGCGTGGCGCAACCCCTCGTTCCTTGCGCCGCTGCGCCACGACGTCGACCCGGACGCGCCGGCGGGCGTCCTGCACCAGGTGGTTTCCTCCGGGGCGCCCGCCGGCACCGTCCCCTACCCCGAGCTACCGGTCGTCTCCCGCGGTACGGCCGAACAGCCGCCGGGGTCGCGGTCCGCGCCGGTGTGGAGCCAGCCCGGGCTCACGGTCATGCCCACCGTGGCGTCCCCGGCGGCTGGTGCGCGGACCGCGGCGCCGGTAGGTGCGCCGCGCTCCCCGGATCCGGCGGTGCCGGCCGTCGAGCCGGGGGAGACCGTCCCCGCCGGGTGGGCGGCGGCCGGGCCGCCACCGGGTGAGCCACCGCCGGCCGCGACGCCGCGTACCGTGGCGCCGCCGGCGGCCGCGCTCATGCCCGCTGGGCCGCCGCCCACCGTACCGCCGCCCCGCCCGGCACCACCGTCCACTGTGGTACCCGTCGCCGTGTCCCGGGCCGTCGCGGAGCCGGGCGCCGTGGCCCGCGCGCCGGAACCTGTGGCCGCGCCCCTGGTTGGTGCGGCCCCGACGGCTTTTGCCCCGCCAGCGGCGGCGCCGCCAGCGGCGGCGCCCTCAGCGGTGTCCCCGGTGGTCGCGCGTGCCGGGCCGGCGCCGGACGTGCCGACCGGCCGGGGACCGGCGGGACTCGAGTTGCCGGCCGCGGAGACCGGCGTGCCGGTTGCCGGACCGCGGGCCGTGGGTCCGGTCGCCGACCCGGTCGCGAGCCGTCCCCCGGTGCAGCGCGTCCGGGTCGACCGCCCGGTCACCGGCGTGCCGCCATCCCCCCTCTCCGCGGCCGGTCCGGCCGCTGGCCGGGTCACGGTCGGCGGTCCGGTCGGCGGTCCGGTCGGCGACCCGGTCGTCGGCGTCTCGCGGGCCGTCGACCTCCCGCTGCCGGCCGGGACGATGCGGGCGCCCGCCGGGCTCCCGCCGCCCGGCGGGCCGGCCCCGGCACCGGCCGGCGGTGCGGATCCGGCGCTGCCCGGTCCCCGGATGGGACTGGGCGCGCCGCTCGTGACGGCGGACCATCCCGTACCGTCAGCCCCGGGGTGGTCCGTCAGCCGGTCGCTATGGCCTGACGGCATGGCCACCGCGACCGGCAGGCCCGGATCGTGGCATCCGCCCGGGATCCACCACCCTCCGGTGCCAGCCGCGCGTGCCGAGTCCGCCAAGTCCGAGCCGCGTGGCCGAGTTGAATCCTGGAATCCGGCCGCCGCCACGGCGGCGGCCGGATTCCAGGATTCGCCGGACCTGCCCGTGGTGGCGCTGCCGGTCCAGCGCGCCGAGCCCGGGCCGGCCGCGGACCCCGGCCCGGCGCCGGCCGAGTCACCGCCGGCGGCGACGGCGTCGACCACCACGACGTCCGAGGCGCCGTCGGCTCCGCCCGCCACCGTCGAAGCCGACCAGCTGCTCAAGGTGCTCTACGAGCCGTTGTTGCGCCGGCTCAAGACCGAACTGCGCCTCGACCGGGAACGCCTGGGCGCAGCCACCGACCTGCGGCGATAGGAGGACCCGCCATGCCGGACACGATCGCCATCGCCGCCGCCTTCGTGGTACGGATCGACGACCACGACCTCGGTGCGTTCACCAGCTGCGACGGGCTGGGCTGCGAGATCGTCATGGAGCAGCGCGAGGAGGGCGGCAACTTCGGCCACGTGTGGCAGCTGCCGACCCGGCTGAAGTACACCAACATCAAGCTCTCCCGCCCGGTCACCGCGGACAGCGCCAAGCTGACCCGCTGGTTCGCCACGCTGGCCGGTGGCATCAAACGGCGTACCGCGACCATCGAGGCCCGGACCCTCGGCGGCGACGTGATCGCGAGCTGGAGCCTCGTGGACGTGGTCCCGGTCCGGTGGACGGGTCCGCAGCTGACCCCGGACTCGCAGAAGCCCGCAACGGAGACCCTGGAACTCGCCCACCACGGCTTCCTGGACTCGACGTGACCTCACCACACACCTTCACCGCGGCGGGCGCGCCGCCGGCCTCGGGCGGTGGCCCCCCGCCCCAGCTCACGCACGCGTACCTGCAACTGCGCGACCCGCCCCAGGACGGCGGCGCGTCGACCCCCGGACCGCCGTGCGGGCGCATCGACTTCCAGTTCAACCCCCGGGAGCTGACCCTCGCCAAGGGCGCCAAGTGGAAGCGGGAGGTGCAACGCAAAGCGAAGAAGAGCGCGGTACCGCAGTTCACCGGCGCCGACCCGGTGAAGACGACCGTGGAGATGTTCTTCGACGCCACGGACAGCATGGACGGCAGCGTGGTGCGCAGCGTGGAATCGCTGTTCGCCTGCTGCGTGCCGACCGAGCAGACCCGGCAGGGCCGCAACGCGTCACCGCCGTGGGTGGTGTTCCACTGGGGTGACCTGGTCGGGACCGCCTCGGTGGTGACCAGCGTGCAGGCCAAGTACACGCTGTTCACGCCGAGCGGGACGCCGGTCCGCGCGGTCTGCACGGTGACGCTCGAGGAGATCTCCGGCGAGCAGCCCCGGCAGAACCCGACCTCCGGGGCGCTCGCCGCCCGGGACGTGCACGTGCTGGTCGCCGGGGACACCCTCGAAGCGGTGGCGTACCGGGCGTACGGGAACCCGGCGCTGTGGCGGTCGATCGCCGAGGCGAACGAGATCGACGACCCGATGCGGCTGCGCCCCGGCACCGAACTGCTCGTGCCGGCCCTGGAGGAGATCGAGGCCGATCGTGGCTAATGAGCAGTACGCCAGCGCGCTGCTGGTCGACGTCGACGGCACTGCGCTGCCGGCGGATGTCGCGGCGCTGCTGACGTACGCGTACGTCGACGACAGCCGCAACGTACCGGACCTGTTCCTGCTGCGCTTCCGCGATCCACATCGGACGGTCCTGGCCAAGGGCGGCTTCACCATCGGCGCGAAGGTCCGGCTGCGGGTGCAGACCTCGGACCCGGGCGGACCGACCGAGCTGATGACCGGCGAGGTGACCGCCGTCGAGCTGGAGCTGGAGTCCGGCGGGACGGTCACCGAGGTGCGCGGCCTGGACCACGCGCACCGGCTGTTCCGCGGGCGGCGCGTCGCGGCGTACCCCAACATGACGATCCCGGACGTGGTGCGGACGGTGACCGAACGCGCGGGCCTCGAACCGGGCCGGCTGGAGACCGCCCCTGGCACCGGTACCGGCCAGCACGAGCAGCTGTCCCAGGACAACATCAGCGACTGGGAGTTCCTCGGCCGGCTGGCCGACCTGGTCGGCGCGCAGGTGCTCGTCAAGGACGGCACGCTCGACTTCGTCCGGCCGGCACCGCCGGACAGCGCCCCGGACACCGGGTCGAAGGCCAGCCAGGACCCGCTGGTGCTGGAGGCCGACCGCAACCTGGTGGCGCTGCGGGCCGGGCTCACCGCCGCGGAGCAGGTGCCCGAGGTGAGCGTGCGCGGCTGGGACCCGGTGCGCAAGAAGGCGGTCGTGGCGACCGCGACGCCGCGGCTACCGGACGCCGACGCCCGCGGCGCGGACCCGCCGGGCCTGGGGCGCACGTTCGCGAGCCCGCCGTACCTGGTGGCGGACCCGGGCTGCCACGCGGACGCGCCCGCGTCGGCCGCGGCCCGCTCGGTCGCCGATCAGCTCGGCGGGGCCTGTGTCGAGATCGAGGGGGTGGCCCGGGGCAACCCGCAGCTGCGGGCCGGCGCGGCGGTGGCGCTGTCCAACGTCGGCGCGCCGTTCGAGGGGCGGTACACGCTGAGCAGCACCCGCCACCTGTTCAGCGAGCAGGCCGGCTACACCACCTCGTTCACGGTCAGCGGGCGGCAGGAGCGGTCCCTGTACGGCCTGGTGGCGCGCGCCGGAGCGACACCGTCCACAGTGGGTGGTCTGGTGCCGGCCGTGGTCAGCGATGCGAAGGACCCGGCGAAGCAGGGCCGGGTACGCCTCACGTTCCCCTGGCTGGACGAGAAGTTCACCAGCGGCTGGGCACGGGTCGCGCAACCGGGCGCCGGGCCCGGCCGCGGTGCGGTGCTGCCGCCCGAGGTGGGCGACGAGGTACTGGTCGGGTTCGCCGGCGGCGACCTCGATACGCCGTACGTGGTCGGCGGGCTGTGGAACGGCGTCGACGCGCCGCCCACCCTGCAGGTACCACCGGTGGACGCGTCGAGCGGCGAGGTGCAGGTCCGGGCCGTGGTGAGCCGGACCGGGCACCGGCTGGAGCTGGCCGAGTCGGCCCAGGGCGCGGACGGCGTCCTGCTGTCCACGGGGGACTCGAAGTTCCTGCTGCGACTGGACGAGCGCGGCCGGGTCGTTGCGCTGGAGAGCGCCGGCACGATCCTGGTGACCGGTAAGGAGGGCATCACGATCGACGCCGGCTCCGGCGCGCTGGAGCTGTCCGGGCGCACCGTGTCGGTGACGGCGACCGGGGATGCCACCATCGACGCCACCGGCAAGCTGGCGCTCTCCGGCAAGCAGGGCGCCACGATGGACGGTGCCACGGTGGCGGTCACCGGGCAGGGCTCGGCCGAGCTGACCGCGAGCGGCACGCTGACCGTGCGCGGCAGCCTCGTCCGGATCAACTAGCGGACGGAGGGGAGATGCCGCCAGCCGCACGGGTGGGAGATCCGACCGGACACCCGGGCACGCTGTCCGGGCCGGGCGTGCCGACCGTCCTCATCGGGGGCATGCCGGCCGCCACGGTCGGCACGATGCACGCCTGCGCGTTCCCGCCTCCGCCGCCGCACCCGCCGTCGCCGGTCGTGCCGCCGGGCTGCCCGACCGTGCTCATCGGCGGGCAGCCGGCGGCCCGGGTGGGTGACCTCACCGGGTGCGGGGCGCCGATCCTGCCGCCCGGCTGCCCGACCGTCCTGGTTGGAGGGTGACACGATGCCGGGTGACTTCGTCGGCGCGGGGTGGGCGTTCCCGATCCGGACGGACGCGACCGGGTCGATCGCGCTCGTGCGCGGCGACCGGGAGATCGCCGAGAGCATCCGGCTGATCCTGGCGACCGCGCCGGGGGAGCGGCCGACCCGGCCGGAGTTCGGCTGCGCGATCCACGACCTCGTCTTCGCGCCGGCCGATGCCGCGACCGCCGGGCGGATCGCGTACGAGGTGCGGCTCGCCCTGGAGCGGTGGGAACCCCGGATCCTGCTCGACGACGTGGTGGTCAGCTTCGCCGACGTGGCCGCCGGCCGGCTGCACGTCGACGTGCGCTACCGGCTGCGGGGCAGCAACGACCCGCGCAACCTGGTCTTCCCGTTCTACACGATCCCCGCCCACGAGGGAGGCGCCTGATGCCGCTGCCCGCGCCGAACCTCGACGACCGTCGCTTCCAGGATCTCGTGGACGAGGCCAAACGCCTGGTCCAGCAGCGCTGTCCGGAGTGGACGGACCACAACGTCTCCGACCCCGGCGTCACGCTCATCGAGACCTTCGCGGTCATGGTCGACCAGCTCCTCTACCGGCTCAACCGGGTGCCCGACCGGAACTACCTGAAGTTCCTCGACATGCTCGGGGTGCGGCCGTACCCGCCGTCGGCGGCGAGCTGCGCGGTGACGTTCTGGCTCTCCGCGGCCCGGAGCGAGCCGGTCGAGGTGGCCGCCGGCAGCCGGCTCGCCACGGTACGGACCGAGACCGAGGACCCGGTCGTCTTCACCACCACCAGAGACCTGACCGTCGTACCCTGCCGGCTCGCCCGGCTGGCCACCACGGCCGCCAGGCAGCGGCCGGTCGACCGGAGCGAGGAGCTCGGCGGCGGTGTCGACTGCTTCGCCGCCACCCCGGCGCCCGGTGACGCCGTCCTCTTCGGACTCTCCGACCCGGTGCCGGGCTGCGCCGTGCTGCTGCGGCTGGAGTGCGCGGTCACCGGCATCGGCGTCGACCCCACCGACCCGCCCCTGGTTTGGCAGGCGTGGACCGGGTCCGGCTGGGCGGCCTGCGAGGTCGACCGGGACACGACCGGCGGGCTCAACCGCTCGGGTGACGTCGTGCTGCACGTTCCGGACGGGCACACGGCATCCGCCGTCGCCGGGCAGCGCGCCGGGTGGCTGCGCTGCGTGGTCGTCGAGCCGGCCGAGCACCAGCCGTTCTACCGGGCCTCTCCGCGGCTGCTGCGGGCCGAGGCGTCGACCATCGGCGGCACCGTGCCCGCGGTGCACGCGGACGTGGTCGCCGACGAGGTGCTCGGGCTCTCCGAGGGCGTACCGGGCCAGCGTTTCCCGCTGCAGCACGCGCCGGTCGCGGCCGGTCTGCCGCTGGTCGTCGAGGTGGCCGGCGGGGACGGCTGGACCGAGTGGCGGGAGGTGCCGAGCTTCGCCGACTCCGGCCCGGAGGACCGGCACGTCGTGGTCGACCGGGTCGGCGGCGAGGTGCTGTTCGGGCCGGCGGTCCGCGAGGGCGACGGGACGCTGCGCCGCTACGGTGCGGTGCCGCCACGAGCCGCGCCGATCCGGGTGCCGGTCTACCGTACCGGTGGCGGGCGGCGGGGCAACGTGGCCCGGGACACGCTCGTCGTGCTGCGCAGCACGGTCCCGTTCGTCTCCACGGTGACCAACCGGCGCCCGGCGGCCGGCGGCGTGGACGGCGAGACGGTCCGCGACGCGGCGGTCCGCGGGCCGCTGCAGCTGCGTACCCGGGACCGCGCGGTGACCGCGGAGGACTACGAGCACCTGGCCCGCGAGGCCGCGCCGCAGGCGGCCCGGGTCCGCTGCGTGCCGACCGACGGCGGGGTCCGGCTGCTCGTCGTGCCGGCAGCCTCCGAGGTGGACGGACGGCTGCGGTTCGCCGACCTGTCCCCGCCGGCCGAGCTGCTCCAGGTGATCGCCGACCACCTGGAGGAGCGGCGCTGCCTGGGCGCCCGGGTCGCCGTGGAACCGCCGTACTACCAGGGCGTCACGGTCGTCGCGCAGATCCGGGCCCGGCCGCGTACCGTGCCCGAGGCGCTCGCCGCCCGGGCCGTGGCGACGCTCGACGGGTACCTGCACCCGCTGCGCGGCGGGCCCGACGGGTCCGGCTGGCCGTTCGGACGCCCGATCCAGTCCGGCGAGGTCTTCGCCGTCCTGCAGCGACTCTCCGGTGTGGACATGGTCGAGGAGGTACGGCTCTTCGGCGCCGACCCGATCACCGGGGTACGCGGCGAGCCGGTGCAGCGCATCGAGCTGCCGCCGCACGCGCTCTGTTTCTCCTACGGCCACCAGGTCCGGGTGGTGAGCTGATGCGCGGGGTCCTCGACGGCCTGTCCAGCGCCCACCCGCTCGGGCTGCGACTGCCCGGCGTCTTCGTGGCGGACGACTTCACCACCCGGTTCGTCTCGGCCTTCGACGAGGTACTCGCGCCGGTCTTCGCGACGCTGGACTGCCTGGACGCGTACCTCGACCCGGCGCTGGCGCCCGCGGACTTCCTCGACTGGCTCGCCGGCTGGGTGGCACTCGACCTCGATGACGGCGTGCCGGTCGCCGAGCGGCGCGCCCTGCTGGCGCACGCGGTGGAGCTGCATCGCTGGCGGGGTACCGCGCGCGGGCTGGCCGCCGCCGTGCGGCTGCTGGTCGGCGGCGGCTCAGGCGACGTGACGGTGACCGTGACCGACAGCGGCGGCTGCGCGGTCTCGACCGAGCCGGGTTCGGAGTTGCCCGGCGAGTCCCCCTCGTGGATCCGGGTGACCGTGCGGGTCGACAGCGGGTCCACAGTGGACCAGTCGCGACTGCGGGCCGCGGTCGCCGCCGCCATTCCCGCCCACGTATCCGCGACCGTGGAGGTATTGCCGTGACGACCGCGACGATCTGCGCCAACTGCGGCGACCACAACCCGCCGGACGCCGCGTTCTGCGGCCAGTGCGGCACGTTCCTGGAGTGGTCCGAGGCGACCGAGACCCCGGCCGAACCCGACCCGGCGCCCGTGGCCAGTGTTGATCATGGGGTCGGCGGCGCGGACGCCGGCGTGTCGCGCCGCACACTCCATGATGAACCCGGCGAGGAAGGGCTGCGGCGGCCGGGCGAGGAGATCCGGCGCCGGCGCGCCGCCGCCCCGCAGGCTGCCACCCGCCCGGTACAGCCCGGCGACCTGATCTGCCCCGCCTGCTCGAACGGCAACGAACCCGCCCGCCGGTTCTGCCGGGCCTGCGGCGCGGCTCTCCGGGCGGGACCCGCCCCGCCGCCCCGCGAACGGTGGTGGCGCCGGCTGTTGCGGCGCCGGCAGTACGCGGCCGGCGAGCGCCGCCGCACCCGGCGGCGGGTCCGGATCCCGATGCGCGGGCCGATCGTGCTCGCGATCCTCGCCGCGCTGGGCATCTCCGCCGCCGGGCCGGCCCGGCCGCAGATCACGAAGGCGCAGGTCGCCCTGCAGGACCGGTTCGGCACCCACGCGCCGATCACACCGAAGACCTGGAAGGCCTCCAGCAGCCGGCCCGGCGCCGGACCCGAGCGGCTCTCCGACCGCGCGGCCAACCAGTTCTGGGCGCCGAACAGCGCGCCGGCCGGCGCTTGGGTCGAGGCCGACCTGCCCCGGGCCGTCCGGCTGCTCGACGTCGTGGTCACCGGCGGGCGGTCGAGCGACGCGCAGCAGTTCCAGGCGCAGGGCCGGCCGTACGAGGTCGACGTCACCCTGTCCACACAGGACGGCCGGTCGATCACCGCGAGAGTGGTGATGCAGGACAAGGCCGGCGAGCAGAAGTTCTCCGTCAAGGCGGACAGGGTGGTCAAGGTCCGGCTCACGTTCCGGTCCGCGCACGGGATGGCACCCGGCCGGTACCTGGCCGTCGCGGAGGTCGAGTTCTTCGCCCGGTGACACCGGCGCCCGCTCCGCCCGCACCCGAAACAGCCTCTCCTGGAGGCCGTGCGGGAGACAGGCCGGCGGAGTACCTTGACGGGCGCGGGCGGGGGCCGCTCGCAGGGACGGGTGATGCGGTGACCGAGAATCACGCGCCGGGCATGCCGAGCCGCGGCGAGGGACGGTCGGCCTTCATCGGGAAGGTCGTCCCGCCGGTGCCGGCGCCGCACGTCATCGCCCGGTCCCGGGTGGCCGCGGCGCTGGCCGTCGCCGCGCAGCGCCGGGTGACCGCGATGGTCGCCGGGGCCGGTTTCGGCAAGACCACGGCGCTGGCCGCCTGGGCGTCCGAGCAGCACTGCGCGTGGTACACGGTGTCGGCGCTCGACCGGGACCCGATCGCCCTGGCCAAGGGTTTGCTCACCAGCCTGACCCTGCGGGTGCCGGGGCTGGCCGACGCGCTCGCGCCGGCGCTGGACGGCGCCCGCGGCCCGGACGCGCGGGGCGGCGACGTGGCCGGCGCGCTGATCCCCGCGCTGGCCGAGGCGCTGCACACCCGGCTCACCACCGACGTCACGCTGGTCCTCGACGAGCTGCAGGAGCTGGAGGGCGAGGAGGCCGCGGTACGCCTGGTCACCGAGTTGTGCCACACCGCGCCGCCGCGGCTGCACCTCGTCCTCGCCTCGCGGACCGACCTGCCGCTGGCCGCCTCCGCGCTGCGCCTGGCCGGGCAGCTCCAGCTGCTCACCGCCGACGCGCTCGGCTTCGACGTGCCGGAGACCGCCGCGCTGCTCGACGCGGTCGCCGGCACGCCGGGCCCGGCCGCCGAGGTCCAGCGGCTCACCGGCGGCTGGCCGGCCGCGGTCCGGCTGGTCGCCGAGGCGCTGGCCGGCGCCGCCCATCCGGACCGGGTGCTGGCCCGGATGGTGGCCGCCGACGGCGCGGTCCGGCTCGTCGAGGACCTGCTCGACCGGGAGGTGCCGGCCGACCTGGCGGGACTGCTCCGGACCGCCGCGGTGCTGGACGCGTTCCACGCTCCGCTGCTGCGCGCGGTCGGCATCGCCGACGCGGACCGGCTGCTGGACAGCGCCGCGCGGCGCGGCGTCCACGTGGTACCGGCGCCGTCGCCGGACGGGTGGTACACGCTGACCCCGCTCTCCCGGGCGTACGCCCGGACCCGGCTCGCCATCGTGCCGGAGGAGGTGGCCGAGGTCCACATCCGGGCCGCCGAGTGGCACGCCGCCAACGGCGGCCCGGCGACCGCACTGCGGTACCTGTGCCTGGCCGGTGACGGCTCGGGCGTCGCGACCCTGCTGGAGACCGCCGGGGCGGTGCTGCTCGCCGGCGGCCACGCCGCCGCGGTCCTGGACGCGCTGGCCCTGGTCCCGGCGAAGGACCGTACCCCCGCGCTGGACCTGGTCGAGGGTGAGGCGTGCCAGCTCCGCGGTGACTGGGACCAGGCGGTGACCTGCCTGTCCCGGCTGATCCCCGACGACGGGCCGGCACCGGCCGCCGCGGCCTGGCGGCTCGGCATGATCCAGCACCTGCGCGGCGAGCCCGAGCTCGCGCTCGAGCTGTACGTCCGGGGCCGGGCCGACCCCGACGGGTCAGCGGCCGACCTCGCGCTCACCGCCGCGTGGGGTGCCGCCGCGGCGTGGCTCACCGGCGACGCGGACACCTGCCGGGCGCTCGCCGCCGACGGGCTCACCCTCGCGGAGTCCACATCGGACCACCGGGCGCTGGCCGCGGTGCACACCGCGCTGGCGATGCTCGCCGCGCTCGACGGCGACCGGCGCGGCAACGACATGCACTACCTGCGGGCGCTGGACCACGCGCAGAAGGCCGGCGACGTGCTGCAGGTGATCCGGATCCGGGCCAACCGGGGCTCCCGGTTCCTGGAGGAGGGTTACTACACCGAGGCGATCGCCGAGCTGGAAACCGCGATCGGGCTCGCCGAGGTGGCCGGGTTCGGCTCGCTGCGGACCCTCGCGCTCTACAACCGCGGTGAGGCGGCGCGCTGGCTCGGGCGCCTGGAGGACGCGGCCCGGGACTTCTCCGCCGCCCTCGCCGAGTGGCAGCGGCTCGGGTCGCGGATGGCCGGGTACGCGCTGGAGGGGCTCGCCGCGGTCCAGGCCGACCAGGGGCACCTGTCGCTGGCGCGGGCCGCGTACGAGGAGGCCATCGAGCTGGCCGAGCCGACCGGTGACGTGCAGGGCCTGGTGCCGGCGCTGGCCGGCCTCGCCACCGTGCTCGCCCCGGACGACCCCGAGACGGCCGCGAAGCTGACCGCCCGGGCACTGGCCCTGCCGGGCAGCCTCGGCCACACCGAGGCGCTGCTGGCGGCCGGGCGGATCGCGCTGCGCCGGGGTGACCCGGACGGGCTGCGCCGCTACGCGGACGAGGCGGCCGGTACCGCCCGGCGGCGCCGCGACCGGGCGGCGATAGCGGAGTCGCTGGAGCTGCGCGGCGCCGCCGCGGTGGACCCGGCCGAGAAGGTGGCGCTGCTCAGCGAGGCGGAGGCGCTCTGGGCGGCGCTGCGCTGCCCGCTGCCGCTGGCGCGGACCCGGCTGGCGCTCGCCCGTACCGGACTCTCCGATGTGGACCTGTCCGATGTGGAGCGGACGTGCCGGGAGCTTGGCGCGCGTACCCTCGCCGCCGAGGCCGCGGCCGCGCGGGCCGCCCGGTCCCGGACCCGGCCGCCCGAGGTCGCGGTCCGGGTGCTCGGCGCGTTCCGGGTGCTGCGTGCCGGCGAGCCGGTGCCGTACGGCGCCTGGCAGTCCCGCAAGGCCCGGGACCTGTTGAAGATCCTGGTTTCCCGGCGCGGCGCGCCGGTCCCGCGCGAGGTGCTCTGCGAGCTGTTGTGGCCGCAGGCCGAGCCGGTCCGGGCACAGGGCCGGCTGTCGGTCGCCATCTCGACCCTGCGCGCGGTGCTCGACCCGCAGCGCGGGCACGGCCCGGACCGCTACATCGCGAGCGGGGAGGGTGCGGTGCGGCTGCGGCTGGAGCAGGTGGACGTGGACGTGGAGGCGTTCCTGCGACTGGCCGCGGCGGCGGCCGGTACGCCCGGTACCGACGCGCTCTCGGCCGCTGAGGCGGCGTACACCGGGGACTTCTGCGAGGAGGACCGGTACGCGGACTGGGCACAGGCGCTCCGCGAGGAGGCCCGGGCGACGTACGTCTCGATCACCCGCTCGCTCGCGTACCGGCACGCGGAGCGGGACGACCACGAGGCGGCGGTGCGGTACCTGCTGCGCCTGCTCGCCAGCGAACCCTACGACGAGCAGGCTCACCTGGCGCTGGTCCGGGAACTGGACGCGACGGGTCGGCACGGTGACGCGCGCCGGATGTACCGCGGTTACGCGGCGCGCATGGCGGAGCTGGGGGTCGAGCTCGCCCCGTACCCGTCGGGACTTGATCGTGGCCGGCCACCGGCGGTGCCGCCACCGGTGGCCCGGCAGGCGGCGGAGGCCACCCGCCCGCGCGGCTGAGCTGCGTGCCGGTCGCCCCCTCCTCCCCCCGGGGAAGAGACGACCGGCCCGCTGGGACGCGCACGCGCACCTGGCCGCGACCGGCGCCGACGGGGGCGGCGGCACCGGTCGCGGCCAGAGTCGGGGACCGCCACGGTCGCGTCCACGGATCACGTTGCCGACACGTACCCCGTGATCGCGCCGGGGAGAAACGGCCGACCCCGTCCCGATCCAGAATCAGCGGGCAGGTTAAGGCGCGCTTAAAGCTGGCGGGGTTCGGTCGGGAACCCGACCGTCAGGCCACCGCGATCCGGCCGGCGACGCGTGGACCGCCGCTGTCTGCCGGGGCGTGGGATGATCGACCGTATGCGGCAGCGTCCCAAACACACGGCGGTGTACCTGGAGATCGCCGACAAGAAGACGTTCGCGTGCGCGGTCGACTGGCCCGGCTGGGCCCGCTCCGGCAAGAACGAGGACCTCGCGCTGGAGGCGTTCGCGGCGTACGCACCCCGGTACGCGGTCGTGGCGAAGGAGGCCGGCGTGACCTTCCCGGCGCACGCGGGCGAGGCGCTGGACGTCGTCGAACGGGTACCGGGCAACGCCACCACGTCGTTCGGCGCGCCCGGCATCGTGCCCCGGGTCGACGCCGAGCCGTTGAACGCGCGCCAGGCCACCCGGATGGCCGCGCTGGTCGAGGCGTCGTGGGTGGTCTTCGAGCGGATCGCCGGCACCGCCCCGGCCGAACTGCGCAAGGGCCCGCGCGGCGGCGGCCGGGATCGCGACAAGATCGTCGCGCACGTCGTCGAGGCCGAGGACGCGTACGCCCGCAAGATGGGCATCAAGCTGCCCGCCGAGCGGCGCCGCACGGCGATCCTCGAGACGCTGCGCGCGGCGCGGTCCGGCCACCCGCTGGTCGAGCGGGGCTGGCCGGCGCGGTACGCGGCGTTCCGGATCGCCTGGCACGCCCTCGACCACGCCTGGGAGATCGAGGATCGTAGCTGAGATCCGGCCGGTCTCCCCGGCCGCCCTGGTGGACCTGCTGGCGGACCGGATCGCCGCGGTCAGACCCGGAGCACGGGTACGGGTGGCGGTCGACGGCGCGCCCGCGGCCGACCCTGGCCGGCTCGCCGAGGCACTGGTCGACCCGTTGCGGATCCGGGGACGGGCCGCGCGGCACGTGCCCGCGGGCGGGTTCCTGCGACCCGCCTCGGTGCGGCTGGAGTTCGGCCGGACCAACCCGGACGCGTTCTACGACGGCTGGCTCGACGAGGCCGGGCTGCGGCGCGAGGTGCTCGACCCGCTCGGGCCCGGCGGCACCGGGCAGGTGCTGCCGTCGCTCTGGGATCCGGTGAGAGACCGCGCCACGCGGGCGCCCTATGTCCCGGTACCGCCGGGCGGCGTCGTGCTCGTCAGCGGGGCGCTGCTGCTCGGCGCGGGGCTCCCGTTCGACCTCACCGTCCACTGTGTCCTGTCGTCGGCGGCGCTCGCGCGGCGTACCCCCGCGGCCGAGGAGTGGACGCTGCCGGCGTACGCCCGGTACGCCGAGGAGGTCGACCCCGCCAGCTTCGCCGACGTCGTGGTCCGCCTGGACGACCCGCGCCACCCCGCCGTCGTGGAACGCTGACACCGTAGAGTGGATTCGGTGCGGGACGGGGTGGTGGACGCGTATCTGGACCGGATCGGCGCGGTCCGGCCGGACCGCGCCGACGCGGCCGCGCTGCGCGAACTGCAGCTGTGCCACCTGCGGACGGTGCCGTTCGAGAACCTGAGCATCCACCTCGGCGAGGAGATCCGGCTCGTCGAGGATTTCCTGGTCGAGAAGGTGGTGACCCGCCGGCGCGGCGGGTTCTGCTACGAGCTCAACGGCGCCTTCGCCGCGCTGCTCACCGCGCTCGGCTACCGGGTGACCCTGCTGGCGGCGAGGGTGGCGGACGGTGACCGGTTCGGGCCGCCGTTCGCCCACCTCGGGCTGCGGGTGGACCTCGACGAGCCGTGGCTCGTGGACGTCGGTTTCGGCCGCTTCACGCACCACCCGTTGCGCCTGGACAGCCGGGAGCCGCAACCGGACCCGGCGGGTACGTTCGAGATCGTCGACGGCCCGGACGGGGACCTCGACGTGCTGCGGGAGGGGCAGCCGGAGTACCGGCTGGAGCGGCGGCCCCGGGCGCTGGCCCACTTCGCGCCGACCTGCTGGTACCAGCGGACCTCGCCGGAGTCGCCCTTCACCCGGTCGCTGGTCTGCACCCGGCTGACCGGGTCCGGCCGGATCACGCTCAGCGGTGCCACGCTGATCGACACCGCCGGCGGGCACCGGGACGAGCGGATCATCGACTCCGCCGACGAGGTGCTGGCGGTGTACCGGGACGTCTTCGGCATCGTCCTGGACCGGCTGCCGGAGGATCCGGCCCACGGTCGGCCCGTCGGTTAGCTGGTCGCGGCCGGGTTCTCGACGAGCAGGATCGACGAGCGCGGCGAGTCGACCGGGGTGCGCGGTGCCGGTACCCGGGGCAGTTCCTGGGTCGGCGCGTCGACCGGCGGGTCCACAGTGGACTCGACCGGGGCCGGGGCGACCTGCGGGGCCGGCTCCGGCAGCGACTGCGCGGCCTGTTCGAGCCGGGCCGCGATCTCGGCGGTCAGCTTGCGCATCACCGCCGCCGGCTTGGGGCCGGGAGTCTCCGACTCGGCGTACGGGTCGGGCGACAGCCGGTCGTTGCGCTCCTCGGTCAGCGACCGGCCCCATAGCGCGGCCGAGGCCGCGATCACCACGATCGGCGCGACGCCGAGCTTGCGGGCCAGCTTCTCTTCGACATCCGTGGCGCCGGCCTCGGCCTTAGCGAGCGCGCGGACGTCGACGTTGCCGAGGCCGGCCCGGCCGATCTCGCGCATCTTCGCCGCGGCCCGCTGGGTCGCGCTGGCCGCGGGGTCGGGCGGGGTGGCGGGCACACCGGGCGCGTTGAAGTGCCGCCGGTACCCCGCCGAGGTGAGCACCTCGTGCAGGTACGCGGCGGACACCGGCGGCGGTCGGCTCGCGGCCGGCCGCGTCAGCAGCACCGGTTCGTCGGTGTGCAGCAGGTCGGCGAGGCTGACCCGGTGCCCGAGCACGTCGGTGAGCACGAACGGCAGCGCGACGAGTTGTTCGGCGGTCAGCTGCTTCTGTCCGCGTTCGACGGAGCCCACCCAGGACGCGGTCCACTCGAGGCCGTGGCTGCGGGCCGCGCGTGCGACGTCGTCCGGAGTTGCGGAGCCTTCTAGGCGCAGCCGCTTGAGGTTGGCGGCGAGCAGATCCCGTACCGGCACGGCATCGCTATCGGCACTCACGGTCAGTAACCTAGTTGTACCGGCGATGATCGGCAATGTCAGCGATCCGACGATTGACAACCACGCTTCTGGGTACCTCCCATTGAATGATCATTGTCGGGACCTCCGGGTGGCAGTACCGCGACTGGCGCGGTCGCTTCTACCCGCCCGACGTGCCGCAGAAGGCATGGCTGGAGTTCTACGCCGAGCGGTTCGCCGCCGTCGAGGTCAACAACTCGTTCTACCGGCTCCCCGAGCGGGACACGTTCGCCGGATGGCGCGAGGCGACGCCGGACGACTTCCGGTTCGTGATCAAGGCGAGCCGCTACCTGACCCACATCCGGCGGCTGCGCGAGCCGGCCGAGCCGGTGGCCCGGCTGCTGGAGCGCAGCGACGGACTGGGTGCCAAGCGCGGCCCGATCCTGTTGCAGCTCCCGCCGACCCTGCGCGCCGACGCGGGCGCCCTGCGCGAGGTGCTCGGTGCCTTCCCGCGGCACGTGCCGGTGGCGGTCGAGCCCCGGCACGCCTCGTGGTGGACGCCCACGGTCCGCGACGTCCTGCGGGAGTACGGCGCGACGCTGTGCTGGGCCGACCGCGGCGGCCGGCCGGTGACCCCGCTGTGGCGGACCGCCGACGTCGGGTACCTGCGGATGCACACCGGCCGGGCCACGCCCCGCCCGCGCTACGGTGCGGCGGCCCTGCGGCACTGGCTGGAACGCATCGCCGAGGCGTACGGCGACGGGCCCGACGTGTTCGTGTTCTTCAACAACGACCCCGGCGGGGCGGCGATCGCCGACGCCGTCGCTCTCGCGGCCGCGGCCGAACGCGCCGGCCTGCCGGTGACCCGGTACGCCCGCGGGTACCGGGTGCCGACCGGAAGGGCGTGACGCTCATGCGACTGGACCTGGCGAAACCGCTGTACGACCGGACCGGACCGTGGGTCTCGGCCTACCTCGACGCGTCCCGGGAGACCGAGGACGGCGCCGAGCTGACCGCGCTGCGCTGGCGAGGGCTCCGGCAGCACCTGGCCGACCAGGGCGCGCCGGACGGGGCGCTGGCCGCGCTGGACGAGGTGGTCGCCGACGCGGCCACCGGCCTGGCGATGTTCGCCGCCGACGGGCGGGTGGCGCTGACCGTACCGTTGCCGGAACCGCCGGCGCGGGACATCGGTACGGTCGGGCGGCTGCCGCACGTACTGCCGATGTTCGCCGCGCTGGGCGAGCCGGTTGCCTGGGTCCAGGTGGTGGCCGACCGGACCGGCGCCGACCTGGTCTCCGCGCCGGCGTGGCGGCGCCCGCGGACCGACGAGGTGACCGGCCAGCAGCACTACCCGGTGCACAAGGCCGCTCCGGGCGGATGGTCGCAGCCGCGGTACCAGCGGGCGGCCGAGGAGAACTGGGAACGCAACGCGGCCGAGGTCGCCGCGGCGGTCGCCCGGGCGGCCGAGCAGGTGGACGCCGAGGCGCTGGTCGTCGCCGGTGACGTGCGGGCCCGGCAGCTGATCCTGGAGCACCTGCCGGAGCGGTGGGCGGCGATCGCGGTACCGGCGGAGGGGTCGAGGGCGCCCGGCGCCACGCCGGAACCGGTGGACGAGGCGACCCGGCGGGCCACCGCGGAGGTGGCCGCGCGGCGGCGGGCGGCCGCGCTGGACGACCTCCACGCGGGCGGCGGCACCCTCGGCGCGACCGGCCTGGCCGAGGTCGTCGAGGCGGCCCGGGAGACCCGGATACGCACGGTGCTGCTGCGCATCGGGGACCGGTCGGAGGGCCTGCCGGGACAGGTGTGGATCGGCTCGGCGCCGACCGTGCTGGCGACCGCCCCGGACGACTTCGCGGACCAGCCGGTACGGGCGGACGACGCGCTGCTGCGCGCGGCCGCGCAGACCGACGCCGAGCTGATGCTGTACCGGCCGGACGAGCTGCCCGACGAGGTCGCGGCGGTGCTGCGCTGGTGACGGTTTACGCCGGGCCCGCCCGGGTAGGCGTAGGCACATGGAACGCGGCAACTCGAAGCACGGCCCGCGCCTCGACGAGGAGATGGCGCAGGAGGTGCGCGGTCTGGTGCAGGGCGCCCCGAGGGACGCCCGGGTCGAAGAGTGGCGGGAACCGGAGCCGGCAGGTGAGGACCAGCCAGAGCCGACCCTGATTCCCGAGGGTGACCGGCCGGGCGGAGCGCCCCGACCGCTGGATTCCACCGAGGTGGAGGCGCGCAGCGAGGTCGGCCGCTACATACCGAGATCGGCGCTGCCAGGTGATCGTGAGGACCTGCTGGCGGCGGCCGATGAGATGGAAGCGCCCGATCATGTGCTCGCGGAGCTGCGCCGGTTGCCGGCCGGCCAGGTCTTCGAGACCGTGAGTCAGGCGTGGGCGGCGCTGGGCCACCGCAACGAGGCACAGCGCTGGTAGGTAACTGCGGTACAAGCGGCCCCGGTTCCCGCCACGGGAACCGGGGCCGCGTCGTAGCCGGCTCGGGGAGGTTTGGCCGGCCCGTCAGAGGTCCTCGGGGTACGTCCGGCGTCCGGAGAGCAGGTCGCGCACCTTGTCCAGCACGCCCAGACCGGGGCTGACCAGCTTGTTCCACGGGGGCTTCTGCGGCGTGGACGGGTGCGGCCGGGTCGGTGCCGCCTCCGCGGCGACCTCGATCCGGTTACCGAGGCGGACCAGGTCGGACTCGGGGCAGCGGGCGCGCAGCCGGGGGAAGATGCGCCGGGACGCCTCGTCGATGTGCCGCGCGACCTGCGTGCTGAGCGTGTTCACCAGGCGCTCGTAGCCGTCGTCGCCGGGCCGGGCCGCGCCGAGGCGGCGCAGCGTCCGCAGCAGGGCGTCGTCCGCGACGATCTCGTGGTCGGCCAGCGGCGCCCCGTCCGGCAGCACGCGGCGGACGGTCGGGTAGAGGTACTGCTCCTCGGCGGACAGGTGCCGGGTGAGGCTCGCGGTGAGCACGTCGGCCACCCGGGTACGGCGGGCCGGTGGACCGGCGAGGTCGGCCAGGTCGACGCAGAGCATCCGGATCTGGTGGTGCTCGTCGACCAGGATGTCGATCATGTTGCGGCCGGTCGGCTCGTCGCCCCATTCGTCGCCGATCACCGGCGGCAGCGGCGGCAGGGGTGCGGTCACGACCCGGTCCTCCTCCGCGCTTGCATTCATTGGCGCCCTTGAGCGTGCGCGGTACCCGGTGCGTCGCGTGGTCAAACGCGAAAAGTCGCGTCCTTTGGGGCGATAGGTGAGTTTCCGCCGGGCGCGCCTGTCCATATGTTGTGAGGTAGTTCACCCACCCCTTACCGTTATCGCACCAGCACTACCGGCCGGTAACCGCTGTGCCGCCTATCCCCCGGGAGGTAGCAGTGATCCGTCGTACCCTCACCGTCCTCGTCGCGGCCACTGTCGCGACCGTCCTCGTCGTCGCCGGCCTGGCCGCACCGGCCAGCGCCGCCCCACCGTCGTCCATGGCGAGCATGGGCGACTCCATCACCCGCGCGTTCAACGCCTGCGGGTTCTTCTTCGACTGCACATCGCGGTCGTTCTCGACCGGCAGCTCCTCGTCGGTCAACAGCCACTACCTGCGCATCCGGGCGATCAACCCGGCGATCAACGGGCAGAACTTCAACCATGCCCAGTCCGGCGCCCGCGCCGACGACATGCCCGGACAGGCCCAGTCCGTGGTCAACCGCGGCGGCGTGCAGTACGTGACCATCCTGATCGGCGCCAACGACGCCTGTACCAGCAGCGAGTCGAGCATGACGCCGGTCAGCACGTTCCGCGGGCACATCGACACCGCGCTCGCCACGCTCAAGTCCGGGCTGCCCACCGCGCGGGTGCTGCTGATCAGCATTCCGGACATCCGGCGGCTCTGGGAGATCGGACGGAACAGCTCCAGCGCCCGCAGCGCCTGGAGCCTGTTCGGGATCTGCCAGTCGATGCTGGCCAACCCGACGTCGACGGCGCAGGCGGACGTCGACCGCCGCAACCGGGTCCGGCAGCGGGTCGTCGACTTCAACGGCCAGCTCGCCGCGGCCTGCACGGCGTACGGCCCGAACTGCAAGTTCGACGGCAACGTGGTGTTCAACTTCCCGTTCGTGCTGTCGCAGGTGTCCACGTGGGACTACTTCCACCCGAACACCTCGGGGCAGGCCGTGCTGGCCAGCGTCTCGTACGCGGCCGGCTTCACCTGGTGACTCCGTGACTCCGAACCCCGCTTGACGGGTCGGGCGTCCGGCGTGCTCTGCTAGGCGGCATGACGGACGCCCCGACCCCTGCTCCGGGTACGGATGTGGTGGACATCTGCCGGGACCTGCTGCGCATCGACACCACGAACACGGGCGACTCCGGTACCGGTGCCGGCGAACGGGTCGCCGCGGAGTACGTGGCCGCGCGGCTGGACGAGGTCGGCGTACCGGCGCGGATCTACGAGTCGGAGCCGGGCCGGACCAGCGTCCTGGCCCGGATCGAGGGCAGCGACCGCAAGCGCGGTGCGCTCCTCGTCCACGGACACCTCGACGTGGTACCCGCCGACCCGGCGGAGTGGACGGTGCCCCCGTTCTCCGGCGAGATCCGCGACGGGTACCTGTGGGGTCGCGGCGCCATCGACATGAAGGACTTCGACGCGATGGTGCTCACGGTCGTCCGGCAGTGGCGCCGCGCCGGCGCGGTCCCCGGCCGCGACATCGTCCTCGCCTTCACCGCCGACGAGGAGGCCGGCGGGGACCTCGGCGCGCACTTCCTGGTCGACCGGCACGCCGACGAGTTCGACGGGTGCACCGAGGCGATCGGTGAGGTGGGCGGCTTCTCCTACACGGTCAGTGACGACCTGCGGCTCTACCTGATCGAGACGGCGGAGAAGGGTCTCGACTGGCTGCGCCTGCACGCCCGCGGCCGGCCCGGCCACGGCTCGATGATCAACGAGGACAACGCGGTCACCGCGGTGTGCGAGGCGGTCGCGCGGCTCGGCCACCACCGCTTCCCGGTGACCATGACCGCCACGGTACGGGCGTTCCTCACCGAGATCGCCGACGTGCTCGGGGTACCGCTGGACCCGGACGACCCCGAGGCGGCGATCGCTAAGCTCGGCCCGATCTCGGCCATCATCGGCGCGACCATCCGCAACACGGCCAACCCGACCCGCCTGGAGGCCGGGTACAAGGAGAACGTGATCCCCGGCCACGCCACCGCGACCATCGACTGCCGCACCCTGCCGGGGCAGAGCGAGGTCTTCCAGGTCCAGTTGCAGGAGCTGGTCGGCCCGGACATCTCGATCGAGTACGTACAGCGCCAGCCGGCGATCGAGACCACCTTCGACGGGGACCTCGTGCAGACCATGGCGGCCGCGCTGAAGGCCGAGGACGCCGGGGCGCGACCGGTGCCGTACATGCTCTCCGGTGGGACCGACGCCAAGGCCTTCCAGCGCCTCGGCATCCGGCATTTCGGGTTCGCGCCCCTGCGTCTGCCCGCCGATCTGAACTTCTCCGCGCTGTTCCACGGCATTGACGAGCGGGTGCCCCTGGAGGGTCTAGAGTTCGGCGTGCGGGTTTTGGATCGCTTCCTTCGGAACTGCTGACAGGCGGAGGCCACCACCATGACAGACCACGCGGAGCTGGACGCCGCGCTCGAGCGCGTCATCACCGCCGCCCGCGCGCACCTGGCCGCGGTCAAGGCCGCCGACGGGCGGATCGACGACGACGCGGTGTGGCAGGCGTACGTCGACCTGAACAACGCCTCCCACGAGTACGACGAGCTGCTGCTCGACGCGTTCGGCGAGGTGACCCCGTGGGACGTCGAGGCGATCGACACCAGCGAGGTGGACGAGGGCGAGGAGCTGGACGAGGAGGCCGAGGCCGACGACGCGTACGACTACGTGGTCTCGGTCCGGCAGCGCCGCGACTACCGGGTGCCGAGCGTGGCGGCCCTGCTCGCGGCGGCGGAGAGCGCGCGCCGCGGCGGACAGCTCGGCAGCGGCGAACCGGAGGAGCCGGTCGAGTCGGTGGAGTCGGTCGGCGAGGCGGTGCTGGAGCTGCTGCAGTCCGGGGACGGCTCACTGGGCGCCCTGGACGTGCCGGAGCTGGAGCCGCTCGACGGCCTGGTCGTGGTCGCCGAGGTGACCGAGCCGCTGGAGCTCGAGGCGTACGCCGAGGACGACGGCACCGGTCCGTTCGCCGTGGGCGCGGAGGACCGCATCGTGGGACGCCTGGACGAGCACCCCAGTCTCGACCTGGAGGACGAGGAGGACGAGGTCGCCGAGGAGCTGGACGAGCCGGCTCCGCGTTAGGCCCCTACTAGTACGACAGACCCGGGAGCGGCTCGCCGGCACGGGTTCGGCGGAGCACCACTCGACGCGTACCGTCCCGCAGGAGCCTCACCCGGGCCAGTTCCCAACCGCTGAACTCGGCCTGGATCTGCAGCTGCACCGCGGCGGTCATCCGATCAACATCCGGTGGTAACCGCAGCGGCGCGTACTCGTAGTCCATGCGAAACATCCTGCTCCGACCGGACCTGGCCGCACCACCCCTACCCAGCAGAAATCAACCCTGGCGTTCCGGGTATCCGATGTCCACCGCCGACACGTCGGACAGCGCGCGACTGATCTCGGGCGGCAGCACCACGTCCTCGACCTGCAGCGCGCCGAGCAGCTGGCCGACGGTCCGCGCGCCGAGCACGGGTGCGACCACGCCGGGCCGGTCGCGGACCCAGGCGAGCGCGACCTGGACCGGCGAGACGCCGAGCCCGTCGGCCGCGGTCATCACCGCCTCGACGACCGCGGACGAGCGCGGCGTCAGGTACGGCGTGACGAACGGCCCGAAGTGTGGCGACGCGGCCCGCGAGTCGGCCGGGCGGCCGTGCCGGTACTTGCCGGTCAGCACGCCGCGGCCGAGCGGCGACCACGGCAGCACGCCGAGGCCGAGCGCCGCGCAGGCGGGCAGCACCTCCCGCTCCACACCCCGTTCGAGCAGCGAGTACTCCACCTGCGCGCAGACCAGCGGGGCCCGGCCCGGCCAGGCCGCCTGCCAGGTGGCCGCCCGGGCGGTCTGCCAGCCGGAGAAGTTCGCCACCCCGACGTACCGGGCCCGACCGGAGGAGACCGCGTGGTCGAGCGCGCAGAGCGTCTCGTCCAGCGGGGTGTGCGGGTCGTAGCCGTGCACCGTCCACAGGTCCACGTGGTCGGTGCCCAGCCGGCGCAGCGAGGCGTCGAGGCTGGCGAGCAGGTGGGCGCGCGAGCCGTCCCGGCGCCGCTGCTGGTCCGGGCGCAGGCCCGCTTTGGTCGCGACGAGCAGGTCGTCCCGGGAGACCAGCGGACCCAGCAGGGCGCCGAGGACCACCTCGGCCTCGCCGTCGGCGTACACGTCCGCGGTGTCCACGAACGTGCCGCCCGCGTCGAGGAACGTCTTGAGCTGTGCGGCGGCGTCGTCGGCCTCGGTGTCCCGGCCCCACGTCATGGTGCCCAGGGCGAGCCGGGACACCACCAACCCGCTGCGACCGAGGGGACGCTGCTGCATGGGTGAAGGGTATGCCGGCCGGCGTCCAGTACCCTGACGGGCCATGCGGCTCGGACTCAGTCTCGGATACCAGACGGCGTGGACAACGCCGGCCGACCACCTCGCGTTCGCCCAGGAGGCGGACCGGCTCGGGTACGCGGTCGTATGGGCGGCCGAGGCGTACGGGTCCGACTCGCCCAGCACGCTGGCCTGGATCGCCGGCCAGACCCGGCGGATCGACGTCGGCTCCGGCATCATGCAGATCCCGGCCCGCGCCCCGACGTCCACCGCGATGACGGCGGCCACGATCGACGCGCTCTCCGGCGGCCGGTTCCGGCTCGGCCTCGGCGTGTCGGGTCCGCAGGTCTCCGAGGGCTGGTACGGCGTACGGTTCGCCAAGCCGCTCGCCCGGACCAGGGAGTACGTCGAGATCGTCCGGAAGGTGCTGGCCCGGGAGACCCTGGCGTACCAGGGCGAGCACTACACGTTACCGTTGCCCGACGGCCCCGGTAAGCCGCTCAAGCTCGGCTTCCACCCGCCGCGGCCGGACATCCCGGTCTACCTCGCCGCGGTCGGCCCGAAGAACCTGGAACTGGCCGGCGAGATCGCCGACGGCTGGCTGGCCGTCTTCTTCGCGCCGGACAGCGCCGCCGCCTCGCTCGCGGCCGTCAGCGCCGGCCGGGCCAGGGCCGGCAAGCCGCTCGACGGCTTCGACGTGGTGCCCAGCGTGCCGGTCGTCATCGGCGACGACGCCGAGAGCTGCGCCGAGCTGGTGCGCTGGTACGCGGCGCTCTACCTCGGCGGGATGGGCAGCCGGGAGCAGAACTTCTACAACCGGCTCGCGGTCAGCATGGGGTACGCCGACGCCGCCCGCGAGGTCCAGGACCTCTACCTGGCCAAGCGGCAGCGCGACGCGGCGGCCGCGGTACCGTTCGAGTTCGTCGACCGCACCTCGCTGCTCGGCCCGCCCGACCGGATCGCGGACCGGCTGCGGGAGTACGCGGCGGCCGGGGTCACCACGCTCTCCGTGTCGATCTTCGCCGGGCACCGGGACAGCGGGATCGCCACCCTGCGCACGGTGGCCGAGGCGCTCGACTCCGCCGGCGTCGGAGAGTAGCCGGTGGAGATCTGGGAGGCGGTCCTGCTCGGGATCGTCGAGGGCATCACGGAGTTCCTGCCCATCTCGTCGACCGGGCACCTGACGATCACCGAGAAGCTCCTCGGGCTGCCGGTGGACGACCCGGCCATCACCGCGTTCACGGCGGTCATCCAGGTCGGCGCGATCGCCGCGGTCTTGGTGTACTTCTGGCGGGACATCGTGCGGATGGCCGGGGCCTGGTTCCGCGGCCTGTTCTCGGCGCAGGCCCGGCAGGAGTTCGACTACAAGTTCGGCTGGTACGTCATCGCCGGCTCGATCCCGATCGGCATCGTCGGGTACGCGGCCCAGGACATCATCAAGGGCCCGCTGCGCAACCTGTGGTGGGTGGCCGGATCGCTGATCCTGTGGAGCTTCGCGATGCTCTTCGCCGAGCACGCGGCGACGCAGACCCGGTCGGAGCGGGATCTCAAATTGCGGGACACGGTGATCATCGGCATCGCCCAGTGTCTCGCGCTGGTCCCGGGCGTGTCGCGGTCGGGCGCGACGATCACGGTCGGTCTGCTGCGGGACATCGACCGGGTCACCGCCACCCGGCTGTCGTTCTTCCTGTCGATCCCGGCGCTCACCGCGGCCGGCATCTACGAGCTGCCCGACGCGCTGTCCGACTCGATCGGGCTCGCCCCGCTGATCGTCGGTACCGTGGTCAGCTTCGTGGTGGCCTACTTCGCGGTGGCCTGGCTGCTGCGGTTCGTGGCGCACCACACGCTGGCCGCGTTCGTCTGGTACCGGCTCGCGATCGGCGGCATCCTGGTGCTGGCGTTGTCGCTGGGTTGGATCGCCGCCACCTGACGCCGCCACGGCGCGCCGGCCAACACCATGATCACCGCAGGACCACCGTCGGCCCGGGACGTACGCTGGCGGCGTGACGCTCGTCCTGTTGCTGCGGCACGGCCGTACCACCGCGAACGCCGATGGCGGGCTGGCCGGGCGGCGCCCGGTGGAGCTGGACGAGGTCGGGCGCGCGCAATCCGCCGCGGTGGGCGCGCGGCTCGCGGCGCTGCCGGTGACCGAGGTGGTGACCAGCCCGCTGATCCGCTGCCGGCAGACCGTCGAGCTGGCCCTGCCGGCCGCGTCGGCGACCGTCGATGACCGGCTGGTCGAGTGCGGGTACGGCGACTGGGAGGGCCAGCCGCTGAAGAAGCTGGCCAAGGATCCGCTGTGGTCGGTGGTGCAGGTGCACCCCTCCGCGGCCACGTTTCCCGGCCAGGACGGCGAGTCGATGGCCGAGATGTCCCGGCGCGCGGTCGCCGCGGTCCGGGACTGGGGTGCCAAGGTCGCCGCGGCGCACGGCCCGGACGCGGTCTGGCTGGCGTGCAGCCACGGCGACGTGATCAAGGCGATCGTCGCCGATGCCCTGGGCATGCACCTCGACCTGTTCCAGCGGATCACGGTCGACCCCGGTTCGATCACCGCCATCCGGTTTACGCCGCTGCGCCCGTTCCTGCTCAAACTGAACGACACCGGCGGTGACCTGGCCGAACTCCGGCCGAAGCCACGCCGCCAGCGGCGCAACGCCCGGCGCGCCGACTCGGACGCTCCCGTGGGTGGCGGTCGCGGTGCGGGTGGTTCACCATGAGGCCATGAGTGGGGAACCGCTGGACCGCATCACCCCGATGACGGATGAGGAAGCCGCGTTGTTCCGCTTGCTGCGCTACGGGCAGCTGCCCGAGCCGATCCGGCCGGAGCAGCTCGTCCCGGTGACCGATCCCGAACCCCTCGGGGGAATGGCCCCGCTCGACGACCAGACCGAGTCGTGGAATCGCCGCTATTGACGCTCCTTGCGGCGGAGGCCGCGGTTGCGACGTACGGGCGGATAGGGTCGAGAGGTGACTGGGGTCGGGGCCGAGCGCGGGGAGGGGTGAGTTCATGACCCACCAGGTGTACGAGTTCGAGCCGCCCGAGCGGTTCGTCGCCGGGACGGTCGGCCCACCGGGGGAGCGGACCTTCTTCCTCCAGGCCCGCGGCGGCGGCCGCCTGGTCAGCGTCGTCCTGGAGAAGGTGCAGGTGGCGCTCCTCGCCGAGAAGCTCGAGGAGCTGCTGACCGAGGCGCACCGCCGGTTCGGCATCGAGCTGCCCGCGGCCGAGGACGAGACACCCGACAACGAGCCGCTGGAAGCGCCGGTCGACGAGGAGTTCCGGGTCGGCACGCTGGGCCTGGCGTACGACGTCGACACCGCCACGGTCGTCATCGAGGCCATCGCCACCGGCGACGGCGAGCTCGAAGCGGAGCCGGAGGAGGAGGACAACGACGAGCTCGACCGGCTCCGGGTCCGGCTGACCCCGGCGGCGACCCGCTCCTTCATCGAGCGCGCCAAGCGGGTCATCGCGGCCGGCCGGCCGCCGTGCCCGCTGTGCGGCCAGCCGCTGGACCCGACCGGCCACCTCTGCCCGCGCCACAACGGCTACCACCGGTGACGGTGGGCACGCTCACGGACGAGGTCGCGCTGGCGCTCGTCCGGGACGGCGCAATGGAGCTCGAGGGGCGCCTCGTCGACGCGTCGAACGTGACCCTGCGCGCGGTCGTCACGCTCGACGGCGTCGAGGCGCGGTGCGTGTACAAGCCGGTACGCGGCGAGCGTCCACTGTGGGACTTCCCGGACGGTACGCTCGCCGGCCGCGAGGTCGCCGCGTACGAGATCTCCGCGGCCACGGGGTGGGGCATCGTCCCGCCGACCGTGCTGCGCGACGGGCCGCTCGGGCCGGGCGCCTGTCAACTGTGGATAGACGAACCGTCCGATGTGGAGCCGCTGCTCGGGTTCGTACCGGCCCGGCGGGTGCCGCACGGCTGGCTGCGGGTGGCCTCGGCACGGGACGAGGACGGCCGGCCGTACGCGCTGGCCCACGCCGACGACCCGCGGCTGGCCCGGATGGCGGCCTTCGACGCGGTGGTGAACAACGCCGACCGCAAGGGCGGGCACGTGCTCACCTCCGCCGAGGGCCGGGTGTACGGCGTCGACCACGGGGTCTGCTTCCACGCCGACGACAAGCTGCGCACCATCCTGTGGGGCTGGGCCGGCTCGGAGCTGCCCGGGGAGGTGGCCGCGGCGCTCGCCGAGCTGCGCGGTGCGCTCGACACCGAGCTCGGCCGTACCCTCTCGGTCCACCTCACCACCGGCGAGGTGGCCGCGGTCCGTGACCGGATCGACCGGCTTCTGCGGGCGGGCACCTACCCGGAGCCGGACCGGGACTGGCCGGTGCTGCCCTGGCCGCCGATCTGACGCCGCTGGCGGCTGATCACCGGCCGGTTAGGCTGGGCGGCATGGAATCCTGGTCCGGCCATGACGTGCCGCGGTTGCCCGGTCGTGGCGCGGCGCTCGCGCTGTTCGACTCGGCCCGGCGGGCGGTGCAGCCGGCGGTCCCCCACGGTGGGGGGCCGGCCACCATGTACGTGTGCGGGATCACACCGTACGACGCGACACACCTCGGCCACGCCGCCACCATGATCACCTTCGACCTGATCCAGCGGTCGTGGCGGGACGTCGGGCTGGACATCCGGTACGTGCAGAACGTCACCGACATCGACGACCCGCTGCTGGAACGGGCGGCCCGGGACGGTGAGGACTGGAAGGTCCTGGCGATGCGGGAGACCGCGCTGTTCCGGGAGGACATGGAGGCGCTGCGGATGGTCCCGCCGTCCCACTACGTGGGCGCGGTGGAGTCGATCCCGGCCATCGCCGAGCGGGTGGTGCTCCTGCTGGACCGCGGCGCGGCGTACCGGCTCGACGACGGCACCGGCGACGTCTACTTCGACATCGCCACCGCGCCCCGGTTCGGGTACGAGTCGCACCTGTCCCGCGAACAGATGCTCGTCTTCGCGGCCGAGCGCGGCGGCGATCCCGAGCGGCCCGGCAAGCGCGACCCGCTCGACCCGTTGCTGTGGCGCGGCGCCCGCGACGGTGAGCCGGCCTGGCCCGGCGGGCCGCTCGGGCCGGGCCGCCCGGGCTGGCACATCGAGTGCGCGGTGATCGCGCTCGACCTGCTGGGCCCACAGATCGACGTGCAGGGCGGCGGCAACGACCTGCTGTTCCCGCACCACGAGAGCTCCGCCGCGCACGCCGAGTGCCTGACCGGGGTGGCGCCGTTCGCGCGGCACTACGTCCACGCCGGCATGATCGGCCTCGACGGCGAGAAGATGTCCAAGTCGCGCGGCAACCTGGTCTTCGTCTCCCGGCTGCGGGCCGACGGGGTCGACATGATGGCGGTACGGCTGGCGCTGTTGGCCGACCACTACCGCGCCGACCGGCAGTGGACCGACGACCTGCTCAAGATCGCCGAGCAGCGGCTGGCCCGGTGGCGGGAGGCCGCCGCGGCGCCGGCCGGGCCGTCCGGCCTGCTGGCGACGGTACGCCGGACGCTCGCCACCGACCTGGACACGCCGGCCGCGCTGGCGGCGGTGGACACCTGGGCGGACGCCGTGCTCGCCGGCGGCGGTACGGATCCCGGCGCGCCGGCTCTCATGAGGTCTACTGTGGACAGTCTGCTCGGCGTGCTGCTGTAGCTAGCCCAGCACCAACTCGGCGCCGCCGGCCGCCGGCTCGTCCGGCGCGGGCCCCGGGACGGCGTACTCCTCGACCAGCGCGGTGACCGGGCCGGGCCAGGTGGCGGTCGCCACCTCGATCGGGCGGTGCTCGGCGTCGTACGCCACGTGCAGCAGGTGCAGCACGGGGGTGTCCGGGCGGATCTGCAGCAGTTCGGCCTCCTCCCGGGTGGGCAGCCGGGCGGTGATCTGGTCGGACGCGCTCGCGTACCGCCGCCCGGTCTCCTCCTCGACCTCCTGGTAGAGCGGGCGCCCGTACGCCTCGACCCGCTCCAGCGACGTGCCGCTGGTGTCGCCCGTGCGGAACCACGACGCGCCGACCTCCACCGGCGCGTCCCCGGCACGCACCAGGTGGCGCCGGACCAGCAGCTCGGTCGAGTCGGCGACGCCGAACGCGTCGGCCACCTCGGGCGGCGCCGTGCTGCGACCCACCTCGATGAGATGCTGCCGGTACCGGGTGGCCAGGTCCGCGTGGTAGCCGCGGCGGGCGCCGTACCGGCCGCGGGAGAGGCGGTTGAGCCGCCTGCGGGTACCCCGCACGTACGTGCCCGAGCCCGGCTTGGTGATCAGCAGGCCCTCGACGCGCAGTTGGTCGATCGTGCGCTGGACGGTCTGCTTGGCCACCCCGTACATGGCCGCGATCGCGGGGATCGACGGGAGGCGCTCGCCGGCCGCCCAGTCGCCGCGCCGGATCCGGGCCCTGAGCTGGGCGGCGATCTGCCGGTGCGGGACCTCGGCGGCCCCCGGGTTGATGCTCATGGACACAACCTAGCTTCCTAGGACGCGGTGTGGGTTGTGCCACGCCGCACCAACCCCGGCAGCACCACCGAGACGAGGACGGGGACGTGTCCGGTCTCCGCATCGGGTCGCGGACCGCGACCCGGGGACCGGTTGCCGGAACCGGTTACCAGGAGCCGGCGGTCGGGCCGGCCGGGCCGCCACGGCGCCGGAGGTACTTCTCGAACTCCTGCGCGATCTCGTCCCCGGTCAGCGGCTGGATGCCGGCGTCGCCGACGCGCTCCTCGAGCTCCCGGACGTATTCGCCCAGCTCGGCGTCCTGCTCGGCGGCGGTACGCACCCGCTGCTCCCACTCGGCCGACTCCTCGGCCAGGTCGGCCACGGGTACCGGCAGGTCGAGCACCTCCTCGACCCGGTGCAGCAGGGCGAGGGTCGCCTTCGGGCACGGCGGGTTGTTCGCGTAGTGCGGCACATGTACCCAGAACGAGACCGCGTGCAGGTCGGCCCGCGTGCCCGCGTCGTGGAGGATGCCGACGATGCCGGTCGGGCCCTCGTACCGGGTCGGGGTCAGGTTCAGCCGGGCCGCCTCGCCCCGGTCGGACGCGCTGCCGGAGATCGGCAGCGGCCGGGTGTACGGCACATCGGCCAGCAGGGCCCCGAGCAGTACGATCCGGGTCACCTCGAGGCTGTGACAGATTTCCAGCACCTGGTCGCAGAAGGTCCGCCAGCGCATGCTGGGCTCGATCCCGCGGATCAGCACCACGTCCCGTTCCGTGCCCGGCGGCGAGGCGACCGCGAACCGGGTGGTCGGCCACTCGATCTGGCGGGTCTCGCCCTCGGCCAGCACCACGGTCGGGCGGTTGACCTGGAAGTCGTAGAACTCCTCGGGGTCCAGTTCGGCGACCGGGCTGGCCTCCCAGACCTGCTCGAGGTGCTCGACCGCGGCGGTGGAGGCGTCCGCGGCGTCGTTCCACCCTTCGAATGCCGCGATCGCCACCGGGGAGCGCAGCACCGGCAGGCCGTCGAACTCTGTCACGGCCCCAGCCTACGGGTGTTGAAGGATCTCGGCCCGCTGGCCACACCGTGGGACGGCCCGCCCCGCTCGGGGCGCCGGTACGGCTAGCCTGGTGACTGTGGTGGCCTTTCTCGACGCGTTGACCGACCGGGTGCTCCTCGCCGACGGGGCGATGGGCACGATGCTCCAGGCCGTCGACCTCGACGTGGACGACGACTTCCAGGGCCATGAGGGCTGCAACGACGTGCTCAACCTGTCCCGGCCCGACGTCGTCCAGGGGGTGCACGACGCGTACCTGGCCGCCGGCTCCGACTGCGTCGAGACGAATACGTTCAACGCGAACCTGGGCGGCCTCGGGGAGTACGGTATCGAGCACCGGATCCGGGAGATCTCCCAGGTCGGCGCGGCGCTCGCGCGGGAGGTGGCGGACGGCTGGTCGACGCCGGACCGGCCCCGGTTCGTGATCGGCTCGATCGGCCCGGGCACCAAGCTGCCGACCCTGGGGCATACGCCGTACGCGAAACTCCGTGACGCGTACGCCGAGAACGTGGCCGGCCTGCTCGCCGGCGGGGTCGACGCGCTGATCGTCGAGACCTGCCAGGACCTGCTGCAGGCCAAGTCGGCGATCATCGGCGCCCGCCGGGCGATGGCCGCCGAGGGCCGCTCGGTACCGCTGATCGCGCACGTCACCGTCGAGACCACCGGGACGATGCTGCTGGGCACCGAGATCGGCGCCGCGCTGACCGCGCTGGCCCCGCTCGGCATCGACCTCGTCGGCCTGAACTGCGCGACCGGGCCGGCCGAGATGTCCGAGCACCTGCGGTACCTCGCCCAGCACGCGCCGGTACCGATCTCCGTGATGCCGAACGCCGGCCTGCCCGAGCTGACCCCGGACGGTGCCGCCTACCCGCTCACCCCCGACCAGCTGGCCGAGGCGCTGCACGGGTTCATCACCGAGTACGGCGCGGCGCTCGTCGGGGGCTGTTGCGGCACGACGCCGGCGCACATCCGTACCGTTGCCGACCGGATCCGGGGCGCGGCGCGAGCGGCCCGCGAGCCGAGACCCGAGGCGGGCGTCGCGTCCATCTACCACCACGTGCCGTTCGCGCAGGACGCGAGCGTGCTGATGGTGGGGGAGCGGACCAACGCGAACGGCTCCAAGGCGTTCCGCGAGGCGATGCTGGCCGCGGACTGGCAGGCCTGCGTGGAGATCGCCCGCGACCAGGCCCGGTCCGGATCGCACGTGCTCGACGTCTGCGTGGACTACGTGGGCCGGGACGGCGCGACGGACATGCGTGAGGTCGCCGGGCGGTTCGCGACCGCTTCCACGCTGCCGATCATGCTGGACTCGACCGAGCCGCCGGTGCTGGAGGCCGGGCTGGAGATGCTCGGCGGGCGCTGCGTGATCAACTCGGTGAACTTCGAGGACGGCGACGGGCCGGCGTCCCGGTACGCGCGGGTGATGCCGCTGGTGAGGGAGCACGGCGCCGCGGTCGTCGCGCTGACGATCGACGAGGAGGGCCAGGCCCGTACCGCGGAATGGAAGGTCCGGGTGGCCGCGCGGCTCATCGACGACCTTACCGGCCGGTGGGGGATGGCCCGGTCGGACATCCTGATCGACTGCCTGACGTTCCCGATCGCGACCGGGCAGGAGGAGACCCGGCGCGACGGCATCGAGACGATCGAGGCGATCCGGGAGGTGGCCCGGCGGTACCCGGGCGTGAACTTCACCCTCGGCGTCTCCAACGTCTCGTTCGGGCTGAACCCGGCCGCCCGGCAGGTGCTCAACTCGGTGTTCCTGCACGAGTGCGTGCAGGCCGGGCTGACCAGCGCGATCGTGCACGCGTCGAAGATCCTGCCGATGTCGAAGATCCCCGACCAGCAGCGCGAGGTCGCCCTGGACCTGGTCTACGACCGGCGCCGGGAAGGGTACGACCCGGTGCAGCGCTTCATCGAGCTGTTCGAGGGCGTGGACGTGGCGTCGGCGCGGGCCAGCCGGGCCGAGGAGCTGGCCGCGCTGCCGTTGGACGAGCGGCTCAAGCGGCGCATCATCGACGGCGAGCGCAACGGCCTGGAAGCCGACCTCGACCTCGGGCTGGCCAGCCGGCCGGCGCTGGACATCATCAACGACACGCTGCTCGACGGCATGAAGGTCGTCGGCGACCTGTTCGGCTCCGGACAGATGCAGCTGCCGTTCGTGCTGCAGTCGGCCGAGGTGATGAAGGCCGCGGTCGCGTACCTCGAACCGCACATGGAGAAGGACGACTCCGGCGGGAAGGGCCGCATCGTGCTCGCCACGGTCAAGGGCGACGTGCACGACATCGGCAAGAACCTGGTGGACATCATCCTGTCCAACAACGGGTACGAGGTCGTGAACATCGGCATCAAGCAGCCCATCGCGGCGATCCTCGACGCGGCCGTGGAGTCGGGCGCGGACGCGATCGGGATGTCCGGCCTGCTCGTCAAGTCCACGGTCGTGATGAAGGAGAACCTGGCGGAGATGAACGCCCGGGGCGTCGCCGCGCGGTGGCCGGTGCTGCTCGGCGGGGCGGCACTCACCCGGTCCTATGTGGAGGATGACCTGCGGTCGCTCTACGAGGGTGAGGTCCACTACGCCCGCGACGCGTTCGAGGGACTGTCCCTTATGGACCGCGTGATGACGGCCAAGCGCGGTGGTCCGCCCACCGTGGACCCCGACCGGGAGGCCGCGCTGGCCACCCGGCGGTCGCGCCGTGCCGCCCAACGGTCCGTCGTGGGCGACCTGCCGGAGCTCGACGACACCTCGGTCAGTTCGGACGTGGTGGCGGTCGAGCCGCCGTCGGCCCCGTTCTTCGGTACCCGCGTGGTGAAGGGCATCCCGCTGGCGGAGTACGCCGCGATGCTGGACGAGCGGGCCACGTTCCTCGGCCAGTGGGGCCTGCGCGGCTCGCGCGGCGGCACCGGACCGTCCTATCAGGAGCTTGTCGAGACCGAGGGGCGGCCGCGGCTGCGGTACTGGCTCGACCGGCTGACCGCGGACCACGTGCTGGAGGCGGCGGTCGTCTACGGGTACTACCCGTGCTACCGCGAGGGCAACACGCTCGTCGTGCTGGACGAGAACGGGCACGCCGAGCGGGCGCGCTTCGTCTTCCCCCGGCAGCGCCGGGAACGGCGGCTGTGCATCGCCGACTTCTTCGCGGCGGCGCCGGGCCGCGACGTGGTCGCCTTCCAGCTGGTGACCGTCGGGCAGCCGATCTCGGAGTACACGGCGAAGCTGTTCGCGCGTAACGCCTACCGGGACTACCTGGAGGTGCACGGCCTGTCCGTCCAGTTGACCGAGGCGCTCGCCGAGTACTGGCACCGTCGGGTCCGGTCCGAGCTGGTTCTCCCCGGCGGCTCCGGCACCGTAGCCGACTCGGATCCGGCGGACCTGGCCGGCCTGCTGCGCACCGAGTACCGCGGCTGCCGGTACGCGTTCGGCTACCCGGCCTGCCCGGACCTGGAAGACCGGGCGAAGGTCGTCGAGCTGCTCGGTGCGGACCGGATCGGCGTGACGCTCTCCGAGGAGTTCCAGCTCCACCCGGAGCAGTCGACCGACGCGCTGATCACCCATCACCCCGAGGCGAACTACTTCAACGCCAAGTAG